>Ga0075421_100002421_pt1 | contig 22338 bp, 26 predicted proteins | sample SoiMetdeltSBSDD5_FD_75292 | JGI IMG/M metagenome (GOLD analysis project Ga0075421, IMG submission 75292) | Bulk soil microbial communities from a Populus tree surrounding site in Tennessee, USA - Soil MetaG P. deltoides SBSDD5 | ecosystem: Environmental > Terrestrial > Soil > Tree plantation...
ATCATGTATTTCGCGATTGCCTACACCATCTGGCCGAAGCTCACCGGCTGGCAATCGCCGAACATTTCGCTCCAGCGGCTGCAGATCTGGCTTTGGGCCATCGGCATGATGGTCATGACCTTGCCGTGGCATTATCTGGGCCTCCAAGGACAATGGCGGCGCGTGGCCACCTTCGATTACAGCAACCCTCTCATTACCCCCTGGGGCAAATGGGTGGTCGTTTCACTCATCGGCGGAGTGATCCTGCTCATCAGTGCGGCCCTGTTCATTTACAATCTTGTTGCTATGCATCGCCAACCGGCTCGCAAGGCGAGTTCACTACAACGTTACGCGCAGTCGCTTCATACACCAGCTTCCATTCCAGCTTCGCTCAATGGCTTCCGACTTTGGAATGTATTGGTGCTTGTGCTCATGATCTTGGCTTATGGGTATCCCATCGCCCAATTCTTCCTCAATCCGGCGCCTGCTGCCGTGGTGCACCGGGTGGACTGAATAATGGCCACGCATAGCGATAAGTTCGGCTACTACATCTTTACCGGAGTCCTGGCCCTTGTCGCCTTAGCAATCTTTTTGGGCTTTCTGCTCCTGCCGGTCATCCAGGGAGCGCAAGCAGGCCTCGACACTTGGAGCGCAATTTGCCGATCTCTCGGCATCCAGGCTGGTTCTCCCGCCCAGCCGACTCCACCTGTTCAAAGCGCAGCAAAGCCCGTTTCTGAGGTGGTGTGGAATACGGCCGTCATGCGGGGCTTGAATGCCGCCAACAAGGAACTTGGGGCGCAACTTGCGCAAGACATTTGCACCGCCTGTCACGGTCAGACCGGGATTTCACCGGACCCACAGTATCCTCATCTTTCCGGCCAGTCCGCTTTTGCCATTTACAAGCAGCTTCACGATTATCGCAGTGGGGTGCGGCAGCACGATCTCATGTCGCCTGTGGCCAAGACGCTGACCGATGAACAGATCATCGCCCTGGCCAACCATTATGCCACTCTTACGCGGGGAACGCTCGACCGCCAGCTCGAAGTTGAAGCCGACCCGCGCATTGACCATCTCGTCCGCACGGGCGACACGGCGCGGGGCATACCCGGATGCCAATCTTGTCATGGCATTGGCGCCGGCGGTCCTGTGGAGACGCCGACCCTCTCCGGTCAGTATCGCCAGTATCTGGCAGCTCAACTCAGCAATTACGCTGCTGGTCGGAGAAGGAATGATGTGTTCTCTCGAATGCGCGGGATCGCTTCAAAACTCTCTGAAGAGGAGATTCGACTGGTCTCTGGTTTTTATGCCGAGCAATGAGTTGGAAACGAAACCACGAGGGCGTGGTTGTTGGGGTATACAGCCATGATAATTCATGACCTTTCATCAGAGAAGTGCAGGGAATTGCTAGCGCGCACTAACATTGGGCGGTTGGCTTGTGTGAATGACCTTCAGCCCTACGTGGTTCCTGTTTCATTTGTTTACAGTGCGAGTAAAATTTACATCTTTACCACGATAGGGCAAAAGGTTGATTGGATGCGGGCTAATCCTCTCGTGTGCTTGCAAGTAGATGAGATTATTACCCGTCAAGACTGGCAGAGCGTACTTGTTTTTGGTGAGTATCAAGAACTAGCAGACCATCAAAGTCGTGCACGAGCACATGATCTCTTGGCGAGACCTGCCAATTGGTGGGAACCTGGTTACGCCTCAACACTGGTTCAAGGAAAAGCACGACCTCTCGAACCGATCTATTTTAGTATTTCCATCAACAAGCTAACAGGGCGTCAAAGTCTGCCGGATAAACGGTAGATGAGTCAGAGAAGTTCAGAGGCGAAGGTGCAAACCGCAACAGGCTGAAACAAAACCAATTCGTCGTGAATATTGCAATACCGGTGTCATGAGGTCACGTCGCCCACACTCCGCACGTTGAACGTTCGCAGTTCTCCATCATCTTCGCGGATGGACACATATTCGCCTGGTCGAAAGACGTGGTCGTCGAAACGAAAACCGGTTTCGTCGTCAACATCTAAATCTCCCTCGTCGACATAGTGGAAAGCCCAGTTGCCTCCACGTCTTCGAACCAAACGGCCATGCTCGTGTTCCGCCGCTCCCCAAAAGCGTACCACACGGCACTCGTCGCGATGGCGCTGCCACTCCGCAATATCAATCTTGCCGTCTTTGTGCAATGGCGCCACAAACTCATAGCCATGCGCAGGACTTCCATTGGGAAAATCTTTGTCGCGTGCAAGTTCGAGTCTTACTTTTTTCAACGCCATGATTCTTCAACTCCGAATGATAGTTTCAGTAAGGGGATGCTGCGTAAAACGATTTGATTAACGTCAACCGCACCTGCTTTCGGCGCGTTAACACAAAAACGTCCGCAAGCCGATGCCACCGCGGAGAAACTGAAAAATGCGAGATTCATCCTCCGGACAGCAGGAGCACCATAACGAAATCGTAGAACCAGGCGAAGCAGCACCGAGGCGAGCACGGCAAAACCGATCCACACATGAAGATTTAATTGGAGAATCTGGTTTGAGGTGAGTTCACGACCACGCTCCAGGGCCCATTTGGCGTGCTCCATTTCCTCCCCAAAAACCAACTGGAACATTACAAGAGCTGCGATTACCCACTCGAGGGAACTCAGTGCGACAGCAACAACGGAATGCTCAGATTCGAGAGAGCTTCTCTCGTTGCTCCTCCCATCACAAATTCGCGCAGTCTGGAGTGTCCATAAGCTCCCATCACGATAATCCCAGCCCCAAGGTCCCCGGCACGTGTCAGCAGTGCCTGTGCTGGATTGATGCCATTGGTTGACATGGCCTCCGCCGTCACCTTGACACCATGCCGATCGAGACTCTCCGCCATGTCTGCACCGGGAACGGGTCCAGGTGGTTCATCATCGGGAAATGGTTCGACCCATATGAGGTTAACGCCTCCTGCTCGCTTCAGCAAAGGCAACGCATCGTGCAAGGCGCGCGATGCCTCCCTCGATCCGTTGTAACCGCAAACGACTTGATTGAGATCCAGCACGTTTGGTGACCGTCTAGGCAATATGAGCACAGGCCGGCCCACGCTCAGCACAACATTCTCGATGAGGTCGAGCTCAGTACCCTTTATGCTGCTGCAGTCCGTCTCGCTTAAAACTACCAAGTCGGCAATACGGCCCACTTCGCTGACGTCATCGGAAATGCCAGGCACGGAGGCCCTCGTTTCGATCCACTGCCATGCGCCGCCATTTCGCGCCATTGCCGCTTCGAACTTCGCTTTCACCAAAGGCCGTTGATCTTCGAAGTGCTTGGTCCAGCTATCGAAGATTTCAGGCAGCGCATACGGTCCAACAGCAGGAAAGACGGCTGGCGCTGGGATGACATAAAGCCCGATTACATGCGCATCCTCCATTGACGCAAGTTCTGCCACGACCTCGAGAAGGGGATCCAGCCTGTCGATTTCATTGAGGGAGACGAGAATGGTTTTGTAGTTCATGGTTCTGGTCCTTTCTTAAAGCCAAAAGACGCGAGCTTCAGAATTCTTTCTTTGATTTCGATCAATTGCGCTACTGCTTCGCTTTGCCCAGTGAGGCTCGGATGCACTGAGACAGGGCCTCCGTCAGCAGCGGCTTCTCGATGAGCGGAACCCCGGCTCTAGCAGCATGCACTCTCAGTTCGCCACTTGGCTCGGTGGTGATGAGAACCGCCGGCAGTAGCACATTGCGGGCGCGAAGCCGCGCGAGTACTTCCAGCCCGTTCATTTCCGTCAGCGTCTGATCTATGACGAAGCAGCCTTCGCTGGGAAATGTGGTCACTGCTAGAAGATCAAAGGCACCGGCGAAAGCCCGTGCGTGATAGCCCTCGAGGTTTAGAGAGAAGGTCAGGGCATGGCGTACGGCAGGATCCTCGTCGACGATAAAGATGGATGGTTGCGATTGGCGCATCGCCTTGGACGCTGATACCTCGGATTACACGCAGGCGCGATTATTTCTTGTTCCCTCGAGAGGCTCTTTGACCTAGCTCAAATCCTGGGATGGCGTACCCATGAGGCGGGCGATAAGCCCCATACGCACCAGGCCCGAAAGGCTCGCAGCCTTCATTTTGTTCATCACATTTGCCCGATAAATCTCCACTGTCCGTGGACTTATGTCGAGATCGTGTGCGATAATTTTGTTCGCCTTGCCTTCCAAAAGTCCTTGCAGTACCTCGCGCTCCCGCTGCGTCAAAGTGGCAAGCCTTTGATGGACCTGGTCGCGTTCCAACAGTTCCACAGCGTCCTTACGCCATCGTGCCAACGCCGATCGCACGGCCGCAATGAGAACCTCATCGTCAAATGGCTTCTCGAGAAAATCGACCGCCCCCTGTTTCATGGCCTCCACGGCAAGCTGTAGGTCGCCGTGGCCAGTAATGACAACGACTGGCATGCCTACCTGCATTTCTTTCAGCCGGTGCAGGAGTTCAACACCGCTCACCTCCGGCATTCTCACATCGGTGATGATGCAGCCGCTGTCGATGACAGGAAGCTTAGCCAGAAAGGATTTGGCAGATTCATAGGTGCGGGCCTCGATCTCATGACTGCGCAGCAGAAACGCCAATGAGTCGCGGACGCCCGAATCGTCGTCAATCACATGCACGACGGGCATATACGGCATCAGTTCTCCTCCCTCACAGCACGCAATGTAAAACGGAATACCGCTCCACCACCCTGATTGGGCTCCGCCACGATACCGCCGCCGTGACTCTCGATGATTGAGCGCGAAATCGACAGGCCAATGCCCATGCCTTGCGGCTTCGTTGTCACAAAGGGCTGGAACAGGCGGGCGCCCACCTCCGGCGAGATGCCAGGGCCTGAATCCGCAACTGCGACCTCAACCATATCCTCACCGAGCTGCTGCGTCGACACCAGCAATTCCCGCCGCTCGGACTGACCAATGGCGTCCAAGGCATTGCGTAAGAGATTGAGCAGGACCTGTTGGATCTGGACCCTATCTGCGATGACCAGATCGAGCGAAGAGTTAAATTGAAATCGGACCTTGACGCCCAGTTCCTTGGCGCCAACGAGGGCAAGCGCGCTCGCCTCCTCGATGATTTTCCTGATGCTTTCGACCTGCCGATCAGTTTCACCGCGTGCGACAAACTCCCTCAGTCTTCTAATGATCTGGCCGGCGCGAAGCGTCTATTCAGCGGCCCTTTCCACTGCATCGAATACCTGGCACGCGCGCGGGTCGGTGGCGTTCTCGAGAAGTTTGCGGGAGCCCTTCAGGTAATTGGCTATAGCGGACAGAGGCTGATTTAGCTCATGTGCTAGAGCCGAAGCCATTTCACCAAGTGCAGTGAAGCGCGACATGTGCAAAGCTCCGACTGAAGCTCCTGCATTCGTGCCTCCGTTTCCTGCCGTTCTGTCAAGTCGCGAATGAAGCCTGTGAAGTAGCGCTGCTCTCCCGATCGCATTTCCCCGACGTTGAACTCCATAGGAAAGGTAGATCCATCTTTCCGCTCTCCCACCACTACGCGACCAATGCCGATGATCCGCTTCTCGCCAGTCTTCAGGTATCTTTGCAGATATCTGTCATGTTCTTCTTTGTAGGGTGCCGGCATCAATATCTTTACGTTTTTTCCAATGATCTCCTGCGCCGTATAGCCGAACAGTCTTTGCGCCGCTGTACTGAAGGATTGCATCACACCGCGTTCGTCGATCACGACCATAGCGTCGGGAATGGTCTCGAGGATCGATTTGAGATGGGCTTCGCGCGAGAAAAAGTCCTGCTGGACAAGCCACAGCTCCGTGAGGTCGGTGTGTATCTCAAGGACGCCTGTCCAGTTGTTCTCACGCCACAGCGACCATTGGCCTACTACGATCAGTCGTCTGCCATCGCGACCGTAATGGACAACTTCGCCATTCCATTGCCCGCGTTCCTGAAGCTCCGCTTCGATGTCGCTCAATTCCTGAGGATATTCGGCGCTGAGGAGATCGCCTGATATCCGGCCCACTGCCTCTTCGGGGGTATAGCCATAGAGCTTTTCCATACCTAGAGCCCAGAAGTATATGTTGCCACGAATATCGCGGACGAAAGCTTGAGCGAGCTCGAGAGCCTGCAAACGGGCCTCGATTGCCGGCGGTACCTTCCCGTGGACCAAGCTATTCATTCACACCCGGCTCGGAGCGTTAAGCGCCCAGTACGTCAACTACGGAACTCTACCTAAGGCCTTTATCTCAATTTTCAGCCTTCGTGAACTGGTGTTTGCTCGTGGCGTCTAAGAAGGAAGCAACCCATGCTCACGCGATCCTCAGTCCACCCACCGATCTCCTCTGCAATCACCAGTCAGCCCATGCTCTTCGACAGCATTGAGTTGAAAGGTATCGCCACTCCCTATCACCGCGACGAGGAGATATTCGCCGAAACTGACCCCGCAGAGTATGTATTCAAGGTCATTTCTGGCTCAGTCAGGAGCTGTCGGCTGCTAAGCGACGGACGCCGGCAGATCAATGGGTTCTACCTACCGGGCGACATCTTCGGATTGGAGCTTGGGTCAAGCCACAGCAATTTCGCCGAGGCGGTGGGCGAATCCCTTATTCTTCGCGTCCGCAAATCTGCGGTGCTCAAGGTCGCCGAACGCGATCAGGAGATCGCTTGGAAGTTGCTTTCTGTGACGAGCGCTGAGCTAGGACGCTCCCGCACGCACGGATTGCTTTTGGTCAAGACCGCCAGAGAACGAATTGCCGGTTTCCTTTTGGATATGGCCGAGCGCGTCGCAGGCAGCGGCTCTCTCGAGTTGCCCATGTCCCGTCAGGACATCGCCGATTATCTTGGACTGACGATCGAAACGGTGTCGCGCACGCTGACACAACTGGCACAATCGTCAAAGATTCAGCTCATCAAGGCGCGCCGGATCGTTTTGAACGATCAGGCTGCCCTGAGCGCGTTGAATGGCTGACGGAGCTCGGCACATCATGACATTTGAAGAGAACAAGATCACGGATGACCGTTCGATCAGGGCCAATGTTCTCGCCGACCTTGAAAAGTTTAGTTCGCAATGCACTAGCCTTATCAACGTTGTCGTCCTGCACGGAATTGTCCAGCTCTGGGGCGTCCTGACGGATGAATCTCAGCGCAACACCATTCTGACTGCGACGGAGAGAATCGCTGGGGTGAAGTCGGTTGAGGATCACCTGATGCTAGTACAGCCGACAGCCTTTGCCGCACTCATGTCGTGACGGACTACCTCATCTTTGCAAGGTCAAACCGCGCACGCACGATGTTTGGCAGGCCCGGCAAGGACTCGATCGAAAAGCCGAGTTCCTGGCTCATTGTAATCATCGTCCTATTTTCGCGCAGAATTTGACCCGTGATGGCTTTCAGCCCTTCTGCCTTTGCATAGTCGAGTATAAGCCGCATAAGCGCCCAACCGAGCCCGCGTCCCTTGATGTCTGAGCGTACGATGACGGCGAACTCGCCCGTCACATAGGCGGAATCGGCGAAAAGATTCACGATTCCGAGAATCTCGCTGGAGGGAGCGATAGCGACAAAGGCCATGGCGCGGCCGTAGTCGATTTGTGTGAGCCTTGCAAGAAAGCTATGGGTCAAGGTCCGAACGGGCCCAAAAAAACGCAACCGAAGGTCATTTTCAGTGACTTTGGAGAAGAAATTTGTCAGTGCAGGCTCGTCCTCGGGCTTGATGGGCCGCATCAGGACGTTTGTGCGGTCGCTTAAGGTGAACTGGCGTCTCCAGCCCGAGGGATAGGGCCTGATCGACAATCGGCTTCCATGCGTCCTCTGCTCGCCTCGCTTTACGGGCGACACATAAGCCCTCGCATCAAGCGCCATCACTCCCTCACAGTCGGCAAGCAGCGGATTGAGATCGACCTCGCGAAGCTCAGGGAGATCCGCCGCCATTTGCGAAAGCTTCACCAGAGTAAGTGCAATCTCTTGCCGATCGGCGGGCTGCACATTTCGGTAGCCCGAGAGCAGACGCGAAACGCGCGTGCGCGAGACGAGATCTAACGCACACCTGAGATCGAGCGGCGGCAGTCCTAAGGCTTTGTCGCCAATTATCTCAACAGCCGTTCCGCCGGCGCCGAACGCAATGATTGGTCCGAAGGTTGGATCCTCGGCAATCCCCGCAATCAGCTCATGCGCTTGTGGACGCACGATCATGGGCTGCAGCAGGATGCCCTGAATTCTAGCGGCAGGCCTCTTCTCCTTAGCTCTTCGGAAAATTTCGTCTGCCGCTTGCTGAACCCGTTCCGCCGTGTTCAAATTTAGAAGTACGCCGCCGATGTCTGATTTGTGCACGATATCGCCGGAAACAATCTTGGCGGCAAGGGTCGAATAGCGAGCAAGGAGCGTTGCCGCTTTGGCGTGCGCGTCCTCCCCATCCTTCGCCAACACCGCCTCGACCGCTCGAATTGCATATGCCGACAGTAGCTCACCTATCTCTATCGTATTCAGCCAACCGCCGCCCTCGGCCAAAGCCCGCTCCATAGCTCGACATGCACGGGACACGTCGGGCTCGAACTCACTTGGCACCGCGGGCGGCGTTTCCATCAGTTCCTGACGGGTCCTACCAAAATGAACCAAGTGAATAAATCCCTCGACCGCATCCGACTCAGTGGCATAGTGGGGAATATTCGCCTCTTCAAAAACCTTTGCTGCTTCAGAACTTTCGGCAATCCAACCCGCGAACACGGGTTTTGCCCGGCCTCCTCGCCCGTTTTCACCAACGATTTTCGCGACGGAACGCGCCGACTCGACAGGAGCGGCGAGGGCCGTCGCCACATTGAGCACGAGCACGGCATCGCTGCCTGGGTCGGATAGGAGAACTTCGAGCGACTTGGCGTAGCGATCACCATCAGCATCGCCGATAATGTCGACGGGATTGCTTCCTGACCAGCCTGATGGCAGAAACGCGCCGAGCCGGCCTATGGTGTCTGCCGACAAGTCGCTTAGCGTACCTCCGAGTTCAATAAGGTGATCGACTGCCAGCACTCCGACGCCGCCACCATTGGTCAGGATGCCCAAATTGGGACCGGGCAAGGTGGTTGTTCTGGCGAGTGCTTCGGCAGCGACAAACAAGTCCTCCAATTCCATTACGCGGAGGATACCTGCACGTCGAAGCACCGCATCATAGACGGCATCGCTTCCTGCGAGGGCGCCGGTGTGCGTAGCAGCCGCTTTAGCGCCTTGAGCCTGGCGGCCGGCTTTGATGGCAATCACGGGCTTGACGCGGGCAGCTGCGCGCGCCGCGGACAGAAACTTGGCCGGAGCTGTCACAGCCTCAATGTAAAGCAGAATAGCTTTGGTCTGTGCATCAAGGGCAAAATGATCGAGGAGATCGCCGAAATCCACATCGACGGCATCTCCTAACGACACGATGCCGGAGAATCCCACCGAGTGTTTGATACTCCATTCGATCAATCCGGCTGCGATCGCTCCAGATTGAGAAACGAGCGCGAGATTGCCGGCTTTAGGACTGCTAGCCGCGAAGCTGGCATTCAGCTTTAACTGAGGGATCAATAGTCCGAGAACGTTGGGCCCAATAATGCGCAGGCCGTGGGGTTTGGCTGCTGTTACACATTGTTCAGCCAGTGAGCCCGGCCCATGACCGAGACCTGCGGTGATGATAACAGTAGCTCCAACACCCTTCGCCGCCGCTTCGGCTACGATCTGGGGAACGGCTGCAGGTCCAGTCGTGACGACAACTAGATCTGGAACTTCGCCTAGCCTCCCCAGGGACGGCACTGTGCTGATGCCATCGATTTCTTTGTGCTTTGGATGCACGATATGGATTGGACCTGAGAAACCTCCGCGCCTAAGATTGTCAAGAACGAGTCGGCCCAGTGAGCGCTCGCGCTGGCTTACTCCGACAAGAGCCACAGAACGGGCATTGAAGACCTTATCCAGACCATAAGCACTCACGACAGGCTCACCCTACTTTCCCAACCGCTTTGCCGACGAGTACATAGATGCCTGCCCCAATAGCTACCCCTAGCCCATAGAAAACCACCAGCGGAAGTGTAAGTGCGCGCCGCGATGAAGGAGTGGCGCGTGTTATCGATCTCATAGAAATATCCGACAAGAGTTATTCTTACGCAGTACGAAATGGCACGGGTTGAACAGTCTGACGTTTAAGCGGGAACACCATGTTATTTTTTTTGTTGTGGTGTTCGCCATGACGTTGGCGTTGAAAGTTGCAGAAAGCGTTGAACACATCGCGCACCTTTCCCCTCAGCCTGGATTTTGGGGCTTTCCAAATATCCGGCAAAGGACCTCATGGGCATTAGCATCGAAGCAGCGCCCGTGACTGAGCACGATTCGTTCAGGCTGCCATGATTGAATCTTTCGTATCGTGGCCTTCGCCTTCTTCATCTGCAACAGCAGGGGTAGGCGCATCCCGAAAAAAATCTGGCCGCGCGGGTGATACATTCCCGAAAGCTTAGTGGCTGTTCGCCAAGGCTCGGTGAGCTTGTCCAGTTCAAGATTGATAATGGTGTCGGTGAGGATAAGCGTTCTCGACGCCTTGTGGAAGAAAACGAACTCTTTGAAGATTCCACCAGGCACAAAAGTTTGGTCGAGTTCGCGGCGCCACTCCTCGGGCGGCTCTGCCTCAAGGTCCCGATCGAAACGAACATCGACATGTCGCACGCGCGCTCGTTGTCTTACACCGGGGGATGCCCATGCCACCGCTCCTGGAAAAACCTTTTGCCATTCCCCTATATGTGCGTAGTGAAATTGATTGGGTGACACAAGGTGGCGAACTGTTCCTAGAGTCTGAATCTCAGTCGCTAAGCGTTCATCAAACGCGATGGGCGAGTGCAGAAAAAGGTCACCGTTCTCAAGGCGGACCACTGTCATTCGCGTTGTAAACGGTAGCGGCAATCGTAGACCATCTATCGTCAAGTACTCGAAAGGGCCATCCACCGTGCCGATATTCGCCGCAACCGGCTTATAGACGTTTATGGGTTCGTAGAGACTGGCGCCTACCATTCGATCATTCGTTCCTGTGATGACGCTCCAGGAAGCAGTCAAGGCATGCGCCGATATGGCGCTTAGCAAAGCGATTTGCGGAACTAGGGGTCATACTCGCTTCTTCGACAAGATTTCCTCCGGGTCGTTAAAGTTCAGCGATGTCATGGCTCCCTTAGTGGGCGACTTGCGATCCTTGGGTTTGCGAGACATGCCTCTGCAAAGTGTATGGCAGTCCTTGGGAGGTCCTGCAAAGTCATCGTCACTCTTAGATCACACAGCCCGGCCGACCAGAGCGCCAATAAGCGCAGTGACGCCCATCGCCATAGCTCCCCAAAAGATTACGCGGATCGTGGGCTTGAGTATATTCGCACCACCGGCGCGCGCCCCGATGGCACCGAGCAGGGTAAGTGAAAGGAGAGCGGCTCCCGAGACGAACGGCACCAGCAAAAAGACAGGCGAAACCAAAGCGACAATCAGCGGCAAGGCCGCCCCGGCGGCAAAAGTCGCGGCGGATGTCAGCGCTGCCTGCACCGGACGCGCAGCAGTTACATCGGAAATGCCGAGTTCATCCTTTGCATGGGCGGCAAGTGCGTCCTTCGACATCAATTGGTCGGCCACTTGCTGGGCAAGATCGGGTGCCACGCCGCGGTTGACGTAAATCTGGGCAAGCTCCGTGCGTTCAAACTCCGGCTGTGCAGAAAGTTCGACACGCTCGCGATCAAGATCGGCCCGCTCAGTATCGGATTGCGAACTGACAGAGACATACTCACCGGCCGCCATCGACATAGCGCCGGCAACCAAACCGGCAATACCGGCCACCAGCACATCTCCCCGAGTGGCAGAAGCAGAAGCAACACCGACAATCAAACTGGCCGTCGAGACGATCCCGTCATTGGCACCGAGCACATCGGCCCGCAGCCAACCAATGCGCGCCACAAGATGGGTTTCTGCATGAAGCCGGCTCAAATTTCCTCCTTGTTTCTGGGTAAAATCACCATTACGCGAGCGCCCATCTAAGACTGTGTAACCATTGACACGACAGTCAACTTAAGGATGGGAACTGCAGGTAGCGGTACTCTCAAGGAGACAAACGTTATGGTTTCACCGACTTCCACCCAGGTAAAGGTTTGGGACCCGTTTGTACGGATTGCACATCGGACGCTGGCCGTCGGATTCTTCGTCGCGTATCTGACCGAGGATGAGGCCCTAACTGTCCATGTCTGGGCGGGATATTTGATTGGGACACTCGTGCTCTTGCGCATTCTATGGGGTTTTGCAGGACCGCAGCGGGCTCGTTTTACGGACTTTACCTATGCGCCTCAAGTGGTTTTTGCCTATTTAAATGATCTACTGCGTGCACGCGCTCACCGCTATTTAGGTCATAGCCCTGCCGGTGGGGCCATGGTGATCGCCCTCTTGCTCTTTTTGGCTGCGACCGTTGGATCGGGGCTCATCCTCTATGCGGAGGAAGAAGGAGCCGGACCCCTGGCGTCCTTTTACAGTCCGCAGGCGATCAGTAGCGCCAATGAAGCGGAGAATGAAGTTGATGAAGACAGCAAAGAGCGGCGGGGCAAAAGCTCAATCGAAGAAGTTCATGAAGCGTTAGCTAATATCACACTTGCACTCGTCTTGCTCCATATTGCAGGCGTGATTCTCGCCAGTTTTGTCCACCGTGAGAACCTTGCCTATGCCATGATCACTGGCGACAAGAGGGCTGAAACAACGTCAGGCGAATGATTGAGCGGCCTCCCACAGCAATCGGTCATAACCAATACTAATTGGCAGCTCAATACCATCGCCGAGTTCCGCTTGGCGAATTAGCGGAGGTGAAACCGACATGGAGATCATCCCGTCAACCACCATCGATCAGGTGCGCTGCTCATGAAACCACAAGATGGTTGGTCAGCCGTGGTGCATTTTCGCTACAATCGGTTCGGCTGTTGCAATTGGAAGCATCTAGGAAATTTCTTTTGAGTATTGCCGCCCATGTTGTGGGGGCGGCAGCTGCGGCGCTTATCAACGGATCTCTCAGAAGGCCGATTTTATGCCAAATGAAGCTTTTCCAGCTCCCGTCACTCTCAAACGCACCCTCGGCCTGCCGATGGTCGTGCTTTATGGTCTGGGGGTCACGATTGGCGCAGGCATCTACGTACTGGTGGGGGAGGCAGCCGGCCAGGCGGGAATGTCAACTCCGATCGCGTTCATCCTTGCTGGTCTAGTCATGCTTTGTCCGGCAGCTTCCTTCGCCGAACTTGCCGGTAGGCTGCCGTTTGCGGCTGGGGAAGCGCGGTTCGTCGAGGAGGCATTCGACCTGCGCTGGCTTACCCTAACGATCGGTATTGCAGTAGCCAGTGTTGGCGTTGTCTCAGCTGCGGCGATCGCGCGGGGATCAACGGCCTATATCCTGGAGATTTTTGACCTGTCTCACAGTACCGTTCTGATTGCGGTCATTATTGCAATGGCCCTAGTTGCGGCTTGGGGAATCGTCGAATCCATTGCTTTCGCCGGTGTCTTGACGGTGATCGAGATTGCAGGTCTTGTTGCGATCATCGCAGCTGCGGCGCTTGCGGATGACGGTTTCGTCAAGAGGCTGCCCGAGATCGTCCCTTCCCTGCGCATTGCTGACTGGTCAGGTATCGCAGCGGCCGCCTTGCTCGCTTTTTTTGCTTTTATTGGGTTCGAGGACATCGATTCGCTGGCTGAGGAAACACGAGACCCACAACGGACTCTGGCGCGTGCCATTTTCATCACTCTTGGCTTGAGCATGTTGCTCTATGCCGCTGTTTCGGCGGTGGCAGTGCTGGCGGTTCCACCATCGGAACTTGCTCGAATGCGAGCGCCACTTGCGGAGGTGTTTGCTAGAACCACAAACATGCCGCCGATCGTTATTGTAATTATCGCGATCGTGGCGACCCTCAATGGTGTTGTTGTGCAGATCATCATGACGGCGCGTGTCCTTTATGGCCTTGCCAACAGAGGCTATCTGCCGAAGCGGCTAGCACTGGTGAATGCTGTGACCCGCACGCCGCTCTTAGCCACCGTGCTCGCGGTTGCGATGGTGCTCGGCTTGGCGCTTGTTTTTCCCATCGGTGTACTGGCCGAATGGACATCGCGCATCACCCTCGGCATTTTTACGGTTGTGTGCGCTGCATTGGTACGAATCAAGCTCCGCCACACTGCGCCACCGATTGGAACATTCATCGTGCCCCTGTGGGTGCCAATTCTCGGCGCGGTGCTCTGCCTTGGACTGTTGATCGTGGGCGGCTGAAATCGAGGATGTGCACCTATCGTCTCTCGACAGGCTTTTCCGACCCCACTCAATTGGGGTGATCGGGGCAAGCATACGAGATTCGTCGCCTATTAGGCTGTGTTGGTAAGGCCTATCAAAGTATCCCAAGTCTCACGGGTCATTGGCCATCGCGCCGCTACTCAGCGTGGTGCTCAGAACCTTTGCCCAGCGCTGTCTGACGAATGTTCTCAGCAAACGTGATAAAGCCAAGCTCGGCGCTGATCCGATTCCGTGCGTTTGGCACTTCAGCTGCCGACTCCGGTTTTGCAGGGGCCGTTTGAAGCTCGCGCACATGTGCGAGTCGCTCGCGCAAGGCGTGATCGATCTCTTCGGTCAGCACCGCCTTGAGTTTTGTGAAGTCACCAGTCGCCACGGCTTCATCCGCAGCGGGAATGACTGGACCATAGTCAAGACCTGCTGACTTAAGACCGGTATAGGGTGCACCTTCACCGGCGCGATGCAGCCTTATGACGGTCTCCATAAATGCTTGGTCCGCTAGTGCCCGCGCGTCGGTTCCGAGATCCCGCACTTTGCGTGACTTGTCGAAAGCCTGGCGAATTTCAGTTTCAGCGGTTGCCGGCGCATAGGCCAACACTGGATTGACGTTTCCATTGTCCAGTGCCGCCAGAACAGCCTTTGCCACTGGGCCATCGACTGAATCGCAATGAGCTAGTGCAGTCTGACCACCAAACAGCATTCCCGCCACGATAAGTATAGCGCTAGTATTGTGCTTTTTTGTCATCTTATCCTCTCCTCATAGGAAGGATCCTGCCAAAACTCGCTGCAACAGCATTGAGAATTAAACGCTGCGGCTTGCGATAGTGAACGCGGCTAGTAGCGGGCCGCAAGGAGCGAATTCTAGTCAGCTGCGGAGCCATGACTCCATGGATTCCTTGGTAATAAATACAGAACAGTTCACAGCGGATGCATTGAGCTAGATCAAACTGCAAAGGCCTTAGCTTAGCTGGTTCGGGATATGAACCGTGGCGACCAGTCTGGCAAATCTCACTGTATGGACCATGCGCGCTGTGACAGTGGCCGCGAGGGACCCGGTGACAATCGACAGGACTACCGCCTGAAGGAAGAAATCAGGCTGCAAGAGAGTTGCGCCGACGCAAAGGAATAGGAGTCCCCCGATCTGGCGGCCGACTGGATCATAGATCACCGGTGTAAGGCGCGACGTAACGATGAATACAAGGAAAACAATGCCAATAAATGCCACGATCCAAGCCGAATAGACCTCGATCCACGCAAAGGCAAAGAACGCTGCAATGATAACGGCGCAGTCCGCCGTCGCGTCGAAATAACCGCCTGCCACCGACGGCGTGCCGATCCGTCGCATGAGAGGCCCATCGACGGCATCTGACACCATGGCGAATGCAAGACAGAGAAACGCCGTCTTAAGCTGCAGACTTGTCACGAGCCACCACAAAAGGGGAGCGCTCAGCGCTCGCAGGCCGGTGAGCGCGTGCGGTACCAGTGCCACCCGGTTGGAAGGGAGGACCATTTGAGCCCTACTGAGTTGCAGGGGATAGTTTCTGACCGGCTTCGGAGGCGATCTGAAGTGCCCTTTCGGTGTTAGATCCACTGTATTTGCCCTGCTCATCATTGGGTTTCATTGTCGTAAACCCAAGGCTTCGAATCGGGCGCCCCTTTGCCGCAATAACTATCCTCTCCGTTGCCGCAATGGCGCCCGCAACATCGCCGGCGCCGGTCAGCAGGATTACGACCGGTTTAGCACCGAGATCGCCTACTCTCGCAATATAGCGAGCAAGTGGCTTTGCGGGCGCTTCGAAATAGACTGGTCCACCGAAGATGATAAGGTCATACGCCGCGTCGGGCACCGGCGCCTCGCGACTCGCAGTCGTTCTCGAGATCTGCCAACCGGCAGCAGCAAGTCCGCTCACAAACGCCGTTGTCACCTGCTCTGGAAACTTCGTCAAGCCTGGTTGGTAGACGAGCAGGGCCTTTCCCACCCGCCCGCCAGGATTGGTGACCACGAGGGACGTCACGGTCTCCTGATTGATGCGCCAAAAGAGCCAGACTGATGACCCGACAGCTATCACCACAACGACTGCGATTACAATGAGCAAACCCATCCAAAAGCTCCGCATTTGTCTTGCGCTCCTGTCAGCCTTGAAAACGCCGAAGTGGAATGACTCATCAAAACATCAGAGCTTGAAAGCGCATTGATGAAGATCAAAGTTCACACTCTCGCAGGACTGGCAGTTCACAGTCTGAATGAATTCGAGTGTCGCCTCGATTTTGCGCGCCTTCTATTCCCGCTCGCAGCTGCAGGTCCGGATTGCAGATAAGCGCGGAATAGTGAGAGGTGGCGAGATCAAGCTGAGGCTTCAGGCCTAAGCTCGGTCACTGCGCCGGCGACGGGGCGCCCTGGAACGCATTTCTTAACTCATCCACCATGACCTTGCCGTCGCTGTTCGCGTCGAAGACTTTGAAAATGCGGGCGTGAACGGCCTGGAACTCCTCAAGCGACAGAGCACCATCGCCATCCGAATCCATCATTGCAATAATCATCGGAAACATCATGGCACCATGCATACCCATCATTCCTGGGCTACCCATCATTCCGCCGCCCATCACGCCCTGCCCCATGGGCTGTTGACCTGTTGAAGGCTGCTGAGTGGTGGTTTGCTGTGCCTGTGCCGCAGCGGTAGCGAAGAAAGCCACAGCGAAAGTAAGGTCGTTTTCATCTTGAATTTCCTTTCAAGTTGGTCTGGATCACATGTATTCACCCCAAATGCCCACGGAGAATCCAATCGCTCCATCTCGGGATCGGGTAGCCGAAGTACTCTCTCCGAGGCGGGAAAGGCCATATTTCTTCATAACTAGGGTGGCAGCATCTCCCACCGTGACGGCGTCCTGAACCGCCTGTCAAATTCGCTATCTAATGCGCCGGCTTGGCGAACGGCTTTCATATGATAGTCTGTGCAGGGCTTGCATCCTGCCGCGATAAAGATACCAACTTCAGCAAGCTCTTTATTCCTGATTGGCATGTGAGTCCTTCTCAGGTTGATTATGGCACCCTTGAGGGAATAGGATTTGAGCTAGATCAATGCATGGGGGACCGCTAACTGCATCTTGATACGCCTTCGATTTGGCCCTCATTGCATACAGCGTGGTCGAAAGGAAAAGGCCATGAGGAAGGCTCTTTACGCAGTCCCAATTGTACTTGCCCTGTGGCCAGTTGTTGCTTGGGCACAGACGCAGGAGCCGGATAGGTATTGGTATGGCCCTCACATGATGTGGGGCCCTTTCGGGATGATGTTTGGTCCTTTATTTATGATCTTCATCATCGCGGCGGTGATCCTGTTGATTCGCTGGTTAGTTCCCTGGACGGGTTCTATGGGGGGCCATAGCGGGCCTCCAGCTCACACAGCACTCAATATTCTCAAGGAACGTTTTGCGCGAGGCGAGATCGACAAAGCCGAGTTCGAGGAGCGCCGCCGCGTATTGGGCGAATAGAAATTATGTTGCCAGCACCGCATCTGCATCGGGACATTGTAACTGCCCTTACCAAAGCTGACAGTCATGGAGTGTAAGCGCACACCAATCTACGAATTGGGCCATCACTGAAAAATTCGGATCCAGGCCAAAAATTGACAATGGCTTGTAACAACGGACTGAGCTCCATGTTACCCAATGCCCGATTTCAAGGCTGTCAGTCGAAACTGCCTTACTCAAAATGAACGTCCAACCCTCGATGGTCTGATTAGTTCGCCAAGACCGCTCGGTTCCAGGGCATATGCCTCAAAAGGCGCGTCATTCCGCAAATGCCGGTTATGCCTGCGGTGATGAGCCCCGCGCCGACAACGGCCGGAAGTGCAAAGAACCAAGGCGATACAAGATAACCAAATATAGCTCCGAGCAGCGCGAGAGAGCCCGCGCCGATTTGCATTTGGCGCTGAAGCTCCATAGGCTGACGTCGGTCGCTGATGACTGGTAGCCCAGCCTTCTTCCAAGCTTCAAGCCCGCCCTGCATGACAAAAGCATCACAGGCAATTCCGACCTTGCCGGCGAGGCGTGCCGCATTGGCAGTAGTTCGGACGCCGCTCTTGCAATGAAAGATGACAGGTTGGCCTGGCTCTACGGCAAGAAGCACCTCGTTGAGCTTCGATAAAGGAAGATGGCGTGCGCCAGGTATATACTCGCGGCAGTGCTCGTCGGTCTCGCGGATGTCGACCAAAATGGCGCCTCTATCGACGAGAAGTTTGGCGTTCGTTGGATCGAGAGTGGAAAGCGGCATGGAAAACCTCGTTTGTTGATGTGATCAGCGGTTCTTTTGGGGCTTGCAGTAGAGCTCATGCAGGGTGGCGAAGAGCCGTTCGATCCGGGGATCGGCGATCCTGTACCACAGCGTCTGGCTGTCTCGCTGGAATGTAACGAGGCCTTCTTCGCGCATTTTGGCGAGGTGCTGTGAGAGGGCCGACTGGGAAAGTCCTACCGCCTCAGCCAACGTGTTTACCCTGGCTTCTCCCCATTCCACGAGCCTGCAGAGGATCATCAGACGCCGTTCATTTGCTAGTGCCCGCAGGATGTCCGCAACCTCGGTTGCTTTCCTTTCAAAACTCGCGGGATCAAACACTTTCGTTGCCACTGGAACTACTCCATAAATTAGGTATTGCTTATTTAGGTACTTCTAATATATGTGTCAAGAACTATATAACTCACAGGAGGTTCATCCAATGGCTGGCCAACCGATTATCAGGCCGTTCTTCGATGAACCCACCAATACGGTCAGCTACGTTGTGGCGGACCCATCGACCCGGAAAGCGGCGATCATCGACCCGGTGCTTGACTACGACCACAATGCCGGTGAGGTGGACACGCGTTCGGTGGAAGCGATGTTAAAGGTTGCCGACGACGCCGGATACACGATTGAGTGGGTCCTGGAGACCCATGCCCATGCGGATCACCTGTCAGGAGCGCCATACATCAAGGCGAGGACGGGTGCGAAGGTCGGTATCGGTGACCATATCAAGGATGTGCAGCGCATCTTCCGGCCGATCTTCAATGCCACCGATCTGAAAACCGACGGAAGTGACTTCGACAAACTGTTCAAGGATGGAGAGCGCTTCAAGATTGGCGAGCTTCAAGGGGAAGTGCTCTATACGCCAGGGCACACGCCGGCTGACGTTTCCTATAAAATCCAAGATGCGGTTTTTGTCGGTGATACAATGTTCATGCCGGATTACGGTACCGCTCGCGCGGATTTCCCCGGGGGTGACGCACATAAGCTTTACCGCTCAATTAGGCGCCTAATGGCTCTGCCGTTGGAGACACGCTTGTTCATGTGCCACGACTACAAAGCACCGGGACGAGAGGACTTCGCCTGGGAAACGACTGTCCGGGAACAACGCGAGAATAACGTGCATGCCAGGGAAGGCGTGACAGAGGAGGAATTCGTAGCCATGCGCACACAACGGGACGCAACGCTTTCGGCCCCGAGACTCCTACTTCCCTCGATTCAAGTCAACATAAGGGCGGGGAAATTTCCGCCAGCCGAGTCAAATGGAGTAAGATATCTTACTATCCCCGTGAAAGTGAAAGGCGGGGCTGACGATTACTAGGCGGTTAAGCCGGGTATAGCACGCCTTGCTCCCCTGATCTTGTCCTGTGTAACTATGGTCTTTGTGTTTGCTCTTGTGTTTCGCGCGCTGGACAATGCCAGAGAAAGCAAGTTCCCTTAGGGAAAATAGGACAGATGGCAGGTTCCCGTTCAACTGGATTATAGTGCTTCTCGTTTAATAACGGCAGTACCGTCGGCGATTCGATCACTGGGGTGGAGGACCACCTGATCGCCTTCTTTGAGACCAGAAATGACTTCTGCAGCGCGATCGTTGCGGTGACCTATTACGACATTAGTAACCCGAGCCCGTCCGTCTCTCACCGAAAAGACCGACCAACCTTCTCCGGTCCGGAAAAGTGCACTCACCGGAATTGTAAGGACATTAGATCCGCTCCAAATGGTGATATGCACGATCACGCGATAATCGTGCCCAAGTCGGGACCACTTTTCGGGCGGATCAACAAGCTCGATTCGGGTACGAACTCGTTGTTCCTCAATGCCAAGAGCAGAAACCTTGACGAAACCGGCAGGATCAATGCGTGTGACACGTCCAGCGAGCGGCGGTCCGCCCCAGCTGTCAACCCGGGCCGGAAAACCGGATTGCACTTGCACTGCATCCGTTGAGAGTAGATCTACGATGATTTCCAAATCGGTGGGATTGCCGATTTCGATTAATGGCGTGCCGGGCTGCACCACGGCCTCGCTTTCCTGCAGAATTCTTAAAATGCGGCCGGTTGTGGGCGCCCGGATTTCAAAGCAACACGGAGGATCGCTCTCGGGTGCTGAGTTGCTGTCGGGATTGGTAAGTCGAGCAGCGGCACCGGCAAGTTCATGGCGCCGGATGTCAAGCTGTGCCTGGGCGCTCGCCAAAGCTGCTTCATAAGTTTCCACGTCAAACTTTGCTTGATCCAAAGACTTTACAGCAATTGCATCTCTCTTGCGCAGAGTTTGTGCCCGCTTGAGCTCGGTTTGGGAGAAATCCAAGGCAGTTTGAAGCCTGTGTACTTCATGTTCCGCTTGGGTAACTGCGGCATTGGCGGCCTCCAGCATGGCCTCGAGCTCTTTGCGCGTGCGGATGTCTTGAAACGCCGGCGCAGTAGGCTGCAAGACAGCGAGGTCTTCGCCTTTTCCCACTTCGTCGCCGGCTTCTGCCGAAATCCGCAGGAGCTTGCCCGCCAATGGTGCGGAAATCGTGTAGATCTCGCGCACTCTGGTCTTTCCCTCATCATCAACAGTGACTTCCATCGGGCCTTTGGCAGCAGGAGCAAGATCGACGGGGATGGGTGCTGGCCAGGCGAACCAGACCAGGCCTCCAACGAGTAATACGGTTACAAGCAAAGCCCCGATCTGTCCTGTCCACTCGCGGTGCATCTCTTTAGTCTCTAGTTTTAAGAACAGCGACGAGATCCAATCGCTTCACGCGTTGGCGAACAATCAGGGCAGAGAGAAACGCTGCCGTGAGTACGATCGTGCTGGCGTAAACATAGGTGGCGTTCTCCACTACCAGCCGAACTCGCATCAGCTCCCCAGCGAGATTCTTCTGCATGATCCAGGCCAGCCCATAGCCCAGAACCCACCCAGGTGGCTGCGCAATCAGGGTAATAAGGGCAAGCTCGAGGAGTAAGATGCGTAAGACCTCTCCTTCAGTAAAGCCGAGGACCCGCAAGCTCGCCAGCTCTCGTGATCGTTCGGATAAGGCGATCCTTGCGCTGTTGTAAACGACGCCAAAAGCAATGACGGCCGCAAGGCCTGTGTAGATGCCTGCCATCGTTCGTATGAGGAGAGCCACGGACTGGCGAAAGTTCTTCAGCGACAACCTCTGCAGAGCCATGCCGCTGACCATCGGCAGTTGCTTGACCGCCCCGTACAGCAGATCGAGCCTGTTGGTGTCGATACTCATGTTAATGCTGTTGATGGCGGGGGATTCGCGCATCAGCTTCGCCAAGGCGTCGGCATCCATCATACCGCGTAGGCCGAAATAATCCTCGACCAAGGCGGTAATGGGTAGAGTGACCGTGCGCCGGTGGCCTTCCAGGAGATCGACTTCGACAAAACTTCCCACCTGAACGTTCAGAATCTTGGCCAGCATATCCGAAATCGCCAATCCCGATTCAGGTAGCGTTACCGGACGCAAATTAACGTCGATGATCCGGCTCAGATCGGCATCGCGCGGTCGCCCACTAATGTTTATGCGCCGTTCGACATGCGCGTTTCGGATGAGAACGGGAACTTCGCGATAAGGTTCAACTGTTAAAACGCCGGGAAGTCTCGCAGTCTCAAATATCATAGGGGCTTGCGGTTGCTTGTCCACAAAACTCACCGTGGCGTCCTGTCTGTCGGCGAGGAAATAAGTAACGTTGATTAGCTGTTCCATGGTGTCTCTGGTGAAAAGCGAGACAATAAGAATGGCCGAAGCAAGCGCCATTCCCAAAACGGTAAAGCCTGCGCGCAGCGGATGTCGCCCTATGTTGCGGAACATCATCATCATTGGCTGCGATAGAACTCTGCCCAATGCTCCTTCGGCCG
>Ga0075421_100002423_pt1 | contig 22326 bp, 21 predicted proteins | sample SoiMetdeltSBSDD5_FD_75292 | JGI IMG/M metagenome (GOLD analysis project Ga0075421, IMG submission 75292) | Bulk soil microbial communities from a Populus tree surrounding site in Tennessee, USA - Soil MetaG P. deltoides SBSDD5 | ecosystem: Environmental > Terrestrial > Soil > Tree plantation...
GTATTCGGCCATCGAGATGCCGAGGTAGTAGAGCATCTGCGTGAAGGCGAGCGTGATCATGATGAAGTAGATGCCGCTGGTGCGCACCGAGATCGCGCCGATCGCCAGCGCCACCAGCGCCGAGACGCCGATGGCGAGGCCCCATTGCAGCCAGCCGTTGTGAATGCCGTAGTGGGCGAGGATGCCCACCGCGTAGGCGCCGATGCCGAGGTAGGCCGCGTGGCCGAACGACACCAGGCCGCCGTAGCCGAGGATCAGATTGAGGCTGACGGCGGCGATGGCGAAGATCATCACGCGGCGCAGCAAGTCGAGGTAGAAGGGCTCGTGCAGCAGCGCAGCGAGCGGCGGCACCGCGGCGAGCAGGCCGAGCAGGATGACCAGGGCCCAGGTGCGTGGCGTCATCGCGCGGCCGGAAAGAGGCCCGCAGGCCGGAACGCGAGCACGCCGGCCATCAGCAGGTAGATCAGCATCGAGGCGATCGCCGGCCCGGCGAGGTCGGCGGCGGTCGGCGAGATCACCGTGGCCAGCATCGGCTTGAGGAACGCGCGCCCGAGCGTATCCACCATGCCGACGATGAGCGCGCCGGCGAAAGCGCCGCGGATCGAGCCGATGCCGCCGATGACGATGACGACGAAGACCTGGATCAGGATCAGCTCGCCCATACCGGGCTGCACGGCGTAGATCGGGCCGGACAGCAGGCCCGCGAGGCCCGCGAGTGCGGCGCCGAAGCCGAACACGATGGTGTAAAGCAGGCGGATGTTGATGCCGAGCGCTGCCACCATGGTGCGATTGCTGGCACCCGCGCGGATCAGCATGCCGATGCGCGTGCGGGTGACCACGTACCAGAGCAGCACGGCGACCGAGAGACCGATGCCGATGATCGTCAGGCGGTAGAGGGGATAGCGCAGCGTCTCGGTGAGCTGCACGTGCCCCGAAAGATACTCCGGGATGCTGCTGTAGAGCGCCGCGCGCCCCCAGAGGATGGCGATCAGCTCGTTGAAGATCAGGATCAGGCCGAACGTTGCGAGCACCTGGTCCAGGTGGTCGCGCTCGTACAGGGTGCGCAGTGCGATCAGCTCGGTGAGCACGCCCACCGCAAGCGTGCCCGCGAGACCCAGCACCACCGCAAGCACGTAGGAGCCCGTCGCCTGGAAGAAATACGTGGTCAGGTAGGCGCCGACCATGTAGAGCGCGCCGTGCGCCAGGTTGACCAGGTTCATGATGCCGAACACCAGCGTCAGGCCCGCGGCCATGAGGAATAGCATCACTCCGAGCTGCAGCCCGTTGAGCGTCTGTTCGGCGATGAGGACCACGTTCATGGGCAATAAAAAAGGGGCGCCAGGCGCCCCTTTATCGTAGCAGCCAGGCCGCTACCATTTCATCGGGCAATCCTTGCTGTACGAGTCCTTGTGGTTGGTGAACACCGCCTTCTGGATCTCCATGACAGGGTCCTTGCCGCCCGGGCCCGCAACCGCCTTCAACAGGTAGAAATTCTGGATCGGGAAATGGTTGTTGTTGTACGCGAACTTGCCGCGCGTGGAGGCGAAGTTCGCCTTGCGCATCGCCGCGATCATGCCTTTCTTGTCGGCGAGGTTGCCGTTGACCGCGCGCACCGCGGAGTCGATCAGCATGATGCCGTCGTAGCTCTGCGCGCCGTAGAACGAGGGCAGCCGGCCGTGCTTCTTCTCGTAGCCGCCGACGTACTTCTCGTTGGCCGGGTTCTTCAGGTCGGCGCTCCAGTAGCGCGTCTCGAGCTGTCCGAGCGCTGCGTGCTTGACGGCCGGAATCGTGAGCTCGTCCACGGTGTACACCGAGTAGAGCGGGAACTGCCCGCGCAGGCCGGCCTCGGAATACTGCTTGAGGAACTGGATGCCCATGCCGCCCGGGTAGAACACGAACACCGCCTTCGGGTTCTTCGAGCGCAATTGCGAGATCTCGGCCTGGTAGTCGGTCTGGCCGAGGCGCGTGTAGACCTCGTCGACGATGCGGCCCTTGAAGTAGCGCTTGAAGCCCGTGATCATGTCCTTGCCTGCGGCGTAATTGGGCGCCATCAGGTAGACGTCCTGCAGGCCGGCGTCCTGCATGTACTTGCCCATCGCCTCCGGGGTCTGGTCGTTCTGCCAGGAGGTGGTGAAGAACATCTCATTGCAGCCCTTGCCCGCGAGCTCGTGCGGTCCGGCGTTGGTGCCGATCATGAAGGTGCCCGCGCTGGTGACCGTCGGCGCGACCGCCAGCATGACGTTGGACCAGATGACGCCGGAAACGAAGTGGACTTGGTGCTTCTTCAGCATTTCCTCGGCGATCTGCTTGCCGACGTCGGGCTTGACCTGGTCGTCGCCGTAGATGATCTCGGTGTCGAGGCCGCCTACCTTGCGGCCGAGGTGATCGAGCGCGAGCTCGACCGAGTTGCGCATGTCGTTGCCGATCACGCCCTGCGGCCCGGTAAAGGTGGCGATGAAGCCGATCTTGAGCTTCTGCTGGGCGAGCGCCGGCGTGGCGAAGAGCCCGGCGGCGATCAAGCCGGCGAGCGCGGTACGAGCAATTTTTTGCATGCTTCCCTCCTCCAAATTTCAGTCTAGCAAGGGTCTTACGGGGTGTCCACGGCGCTACTGGCCTCGCCGGTCGACGAAGCGCGCGGCCTTGACGTTGGCCTCGAACTCCTTTGCCAGCGTCCCGGTCTCCAGCACCACGATCTGCGGCGCCAGCTCGAAGCTCTCCTTCACCTTCGACGAGATCGCCTGCGTCAGCGCGGCGGCGTCGGTTCCCTTGCGCAGCTCGATCGAGAGCCGCAGGATGTCGTTGCCACCCTCGTTCAGCGCCTCGGCGCGGAAGTCGCCGATCTCAAGGTGGCGGAACATGAAGTCCTCCAGATCCTGGTGGCCGAGATTGACGCCGCGGATCTTGAAGAAGCCAGCGGTACGGTGCGCATGCTTGAGGCGCGGGAAGACGGAGAACGGACCCGCGCCGTCGTCGGCTTCGCTGTAGGTGACCAGGTCGCCGGAGCTCCAGCGCAGGAACGGCGTGACGTTGTTGGTCCTGAGCGCGGTCACCACCAGCGTCCCGACCTCGCCTTCCTCGACCGGCTCCAGCGACGCCGGATCCAGCACCTCGATGAAGTACAGGTCGCTCCAGATGCGGAAACCCGCGCCGGGAACGTCCTCCGAGCCCATCATGCCGGCCTCGGTCATGCCGAAGTTGTCGGTAAGCTTCGCGCCCCAGCTGCGCTCGATCTTGTCGCGCTTGGCCTGCGACACCGGTTCGGCCGAGCACATCACGTGCTTGATGCCGAGCTGCAGCAGGTCGATCGAGCGTGCCTCGGCGAGGTTGGCGAGGTGCAGCGCGTAGCTCGACATCCCGAGCCAGATCGTGGGCTTCAGGCGCTGGATCAGGTCGAGCTGCAGCGCAGAAGGGGTCGACGTGCCAGAGCCCGCCCAGTTCACGGTGATGCCGCGCGACGTGGCGCACCGGGAGTAGATCTGCCCGACCGGATGGATCCCCATCGGGAAGGATACGTGCGCGCGCTCGCCGCGCCCGGCGCCGGCGCAGTCGAAGGTGCGCGCAAACGACTCCAGTCCGAACTCGATGTCGCGGAAGCTGCGCGGATAGAACAGCGGCTGGCCGGTGACCCCGCCCGAGCGCCAGTACTCGGCGACGCCGTCGTGCGGGGCGATGCAGAACTCGCCGTAGAACTGCGCATCGCCGAGCGCGCGCAGCGTGTCCTTGTCGAGGATCGGGATGCGGCGCCAGACCTCGGGGTCGTCCAGCCTGCTCAGGTCGAGAGCGGGGATTCTCTTCTTCCAGAACGGCGAGCGCAGCGCCTGCTCCACCGCGGCGCGCTTGCGCTCGGACTGGATCTTGGCGATCTCCCGCCTGTTTTTCGGCAGCTCGAGCATCAGGGGGAAAGTATAGAAGAGAGCAGCGCATCCAGCAGTTCGCGGCGGTCGTGGACTACCATACGGTGGCGTATGGCCCGAAATCTGCGGCGCGGTACCCCGCTGGGTTCCCCTGTGAATGCAGGGGAAGTAAAACGGCGCGCGCGCGAGCTCGGCGCGGATCTGTGCGGCATCGCCTCCGCGGACACGCTGAACGCGTTCCCGCCCGATCCGCGCTGGCCGCAGACGCCCGAGCGCATCTCGCCTTACTGCCGCAGCGTGATCGTCATCGTGCAGCGCATCCCGGTGGGCGCGTTCCGCTGCAAGACCAACGTCCCGGTGCAGTACCTCGACATGCTGGTGCTGCGGCGCATGGACCGGATCGCGCTCAGGCTGGCGCAGGAGCTGGAGCGCAAAGGCCATCCTTCCTTCACGCTCGCGGCGCAGGAGACGGACTGGAACCTGAAGCGCGCGAGTTACGGCCTGCTGTCGACGCGCCACCTCGGTATCGAGGCGGGTCTGGGCACGCTCGGGCTGGAAGTGAACCTCCTCACCCCGGAGTTCGGCCCGCGCCTCTACCTCACCGGCATCCTGACCGAGCTCGAGCTCGAACCCGACGAGCGCATGCAGGAGCAGGTGTGCATCGGGGAATCCTGCAGCCGCTGCCTGCACGCCTGCCCGCCGGACGCGGTGCGCCAGTGGGGGCTCGACAAGGCAGGCTGCGCCACCGAGGCGCAGGAATTCGGCTTTGCGCAGATCACGAAGTTCTTCGACCGGTATTTCGACAAGGACGTAGAGGGGCGCAAGGCAGCCGTGCGCTCGCGCGACCTGTTCGGCTTCTGGCAGGGCCTGCTGCGCGTGGTCGGGTCTTTCGGCGATTGCCCGCGCTGCCTCGCGGTGTGCCCGGTCGGCAACGACTACCACGCGCACCTCGCCGATGTCCAGAAGCAGATCCCGGAGAAAACCCCGGAGAAGGTCGCCAAGGCGGCGGCGTTCAAGCTGGCGCGCAAGGAAGGCGACGACGTGCCCGGCCTCTCGGAATGGAATCTGCGCTGGGTAGGCGAGAAGGGTTACCAGGGCATCGTGGCTCGCCAGCTGCAGGAGTTCAAGCGCCTGCAGAAGGAGAAAGAGAAGGAAAGGCAGTGAACGTCTTCAAGGAACAGCTCACTGCCGCGCAGGTGAAGGCGAAGGCGCTCGAGCTCGGCGCCGACCTGGTCGGAATCGCCGACGGCGCCGTGGTAGGCACGCAGCACATCACCGACCACGACGGCGGCCGCGTGATCGTGCTGGCGACGCGCCTGCAGGCGGGGACCTCGCGCATGCTGCAGTGGAACGACCGCAATAAGTACTACAACGACGAGCTCTCGCTCACGCACCTGGAGGAGGTCTCGCTCGAGCTCGTCTACTGGCTCGAGGACGCCGGCTACCCCGCGATCATCGTGCCGCCGACGCATGTCGATCCCTGGCGCTATGACGGTGACCCGGACAAGCACCAGGGAACGCTCATCTCGCTGCCGCACGCCGCGGTGGAGGCGGGCCTGGGCACGCTGGGGCTCAACCTGCAGCTGCTGACACCGCAGTTCGGGCCGCGCGTCGTGCTGACCGCGGTGCTGTGCTCGGTCGAGATCGAGTGCGACCGGCCGATGGCCGAGGCGCTTTGCCACGGGCCCGCATGCGGTCGCTGCCTGAAGTCCTGCCCGGGCGACGTCATCCGGCAATGGGATCGCGACTGGGAAGCCTGCGATCGCTATCGCTCGCCGCACGGCTTTGCGCAGCTCTCGGAGTACCTGGGCCGCGTCATCGAGGAGCCCGACGTGAAGCAGCAGAAGGCGATGCTGCGGTCCGAGGACAGCTTCAACCTCTGGCAGAGCATCTTGCGCGGCGCCGGGGTGATCACCGGCTGCCGGCGCTGTGCCGACGTCTGCCCGGTGGGCGCAGACTATGAGCCCATGCTCAAGGACGCGCTCGACGCCATACCGGAGAACACGCCGCAGAAAGAAGCGCGCCTGGCGAAGATGGTCGCGGACGAAGCCGCAGGACCGTCACCCGCGTACCAGCGGCAGATCCGCTGGATCGGGCGCAGGCGCTAGTTACCCGAGGAACGGCTTGCTCAGCCTGAGGGGAGTCACCAAGCGCTTCGGCGCGCGGGTCGTGCTGAACGCGGTTTCGCTGCAGGTTGCGCCCGGCGAATACGTCGCGATCGTCGGCGAATCGGGCATCGGCAAATCGACGCTGCTGCACGTGATCGCCGGCCTCGAGCCGGTCGATGCCGGCAGCGTCGTCTTCGGCGACGCCGAGATCACGCGGATGGACGACGATTCCGCGACGCTGCTGCGGCGCGACCGCTTCGGCTTTGTCTTCCAGGCGTTCCATGTGCTGCCGCATCTGACCGTGCTGCAGAACGTCGGCCTGCCGCTCTTGTTGCGCGGCGTGAAGCGCGAGGAGCTGGAGCGCAGGGCGGCTGCGCTCGTTGCCGCGGTGGGGCTGGGCGGACGCGAGCAGAGCATGCCGCGCGAGCTCTCGGGCGGCGAGCTGCAGCGCGTTGCGATCGCCCGGGCGCTCGTCGGCGACCCGCAACTCGTGCTCGCGGACGAACCGACCGGCAACCTCGATCCGGAGAACGCGCGCATCGTGCTGGAGCTGCTGCGCACGCAAGTCAAGGCGCGCGGCGCGGCGGGAATCCTGGTGACGCATTCCGAGGCCGCGGCAGCCGGGTGCGACCGGCGCTACCGGCTGTCCCCGGACGGAATGAGGGGAATTACGTAGCGTCTACTGCAGCACGAACTTCTGCACGCGACGGCCGAATCCAACTTCGGCCGTGTACAGATTTCCCTGCTCGTCGATCGCGAGGTTGTGAATCCATTTGAATTCGCCCGCCATGCGGCCGGTCCGCCCGAAGCTGCCGACCTGCACGCCGTCCGCGCGGCGCAGCACGTAGATCCTGCCATTCGCGCCATCGGCGACGTAAATGAATTGCTGGCCGGCGTCGTGCGACAGCACCATGTCCCATACCGAGCCCTGCGCGAGCGTCTGCACCTCGACGCGAAATTCGTGCAGGAACTTGCCCTGGCGATCGAACACCTGGACCCGGTTATTGACGCGGTCGCAGACGTATGCCTTGCCGTCGTACGACAGGCGCACGCAGTGGACCGGGTTGCCGAATTGCTTCGACAACGCCTTCGCAGGGTCGTAGCTCGGCAGCTTCTCGTCGCTCGGCGCGCCGCCGTACGCGCCCCAGTGGCGCTTATAGGCGCCGCTCTTCGCGTCGAACACGATGACCCGTCGATTGCCGTAGCCGTCCGCGACGTACAGCTCGTTGGCGATCGGATCCAGCACCATGTGGGCCGGGCGTCCGAGCTGCGTGCGGCTGTTGCTTCCCTCGGTCTTTCCCTTGCGTCCGATCTGCGAGATGAATTCGCCGGTGGGCGAGAACTTGAGGATCTGGTTGTCCTCGGGGCCGTTGCCGCCGATCCAGACGTTGCCGTCGGCATCGACGTAGATGCCGTGCTCTACCGCAGGCCACTCGCCGCCGAATCCCGGCCCGCCCCAGGCGCGCACCAAGCGGCCGTCGGCATCGAGCTCCACGACCGGCGGCAGCGACTTGCAGCAGCGATGCGTGACCGGCTTGCTCGCCTTGGCGTCCCATTCGTCGACCAGCAGCGTCGCGGGCCGGTGAAGCAGCCACACGTGCCCGTTGCGACCGACCGCGATGCCTGCGACCTGTCCGACGATCAGCTGCACGCCGTTGTCTTCCGCAAACGGCTTGGGCCACTCGGGATCGACGCGGAACTGCGGCGTACCGGCAACTTGCATCTGCGCGCACGCGAGCAGCAGGCCAGCGCCGAGGACCGCGGCGACGGAATTGCGAACGTTACGGTTCATGAGTCCTCCCTATTTTTTTCCGAACAGCTTGCGGGCCGGGTAGGGAAGGGCGTTCGCGCCCAGCGCCTCCTCGATCCGCAGCCCCTCGTTCCATTTTGCCATGCGCTCGGAGCGCGCGAAGCTGCCGACCTTCAGCTGCGACACGCCCCAGCCGACCGCGAGGTGCACGATCGAGACGTCCTCGGATTCGCCCGAGCGCGCGGAGACGATGCCCCGATAGCCCGCCTCTCGCGCCGCCTCCCAGCAGGCGAGCGTCTCGCTGAGCGTGCCGACCTGGTTCGGCTTCAGAAGCACCGCATTGCCTGCGCCCTGCGCCGATTTCACGCGCTGCGCGCTGGTGGCGAAGAAGTCGTCGCCGACGATCTGCAGGTGCGCCCCGGCGGAGCGCGTAAATCCTCTCATCCCCACCGCATCGCTCTCGGCGAACGGATCCTCGATCGAAACGATCGGGTAGCGCTCGATCCAGCGCAGCAGCATCGCGTGCCACTGCTCGGCGGTCAGCGAGCGATTTTCGAGCGCGAGGTGGTACGACCCGCCGCGGTAGAACTGCGTCGCCGCGACGTCGAGCGCGATCGCGACTTCGTCGCCGGGCTCGAACCCGGCGTCGCTGATCGCGCCGGTGAGCTCGGCGAGCCCTTCCTCGTTGGACTTGAAAGCCGGCCAGTAGCCGCCTTCGTCGGCGACCCCCTGCAGCGAGCCTGTCCGGGCGAGGCGGGCACCCGCGGCGCGGTACACCTCGGCGGCCCATTCTAGGCTCTCGGCAAAGCTTCCTGCGCCGGTGCAGATAATCAGGTAGTCCTGCAGATCGACGCGGCCGCCGGCGTGTGCGCCGCCGCCGTAGATCTGGATTTGCGGCACGGGCAGCGCGAGCGGCCGGTTTCCGGCGAGATGGCGCCACAGCGGACGCCTCGCCGCTGCCGCCGCAGCGTGCGCGCAGGCGAGCGACACGGCGACCATCGCGTTCGCACCGAGGCGCGACTTGTCCGGCGTCCCGTCGAGCGCGATCAGCTTCTGGTCGATCGCCGCCTGGTCCCTCGCGTCCACGCCGAGCAGCGCGCTGCGGATCAGCGTATTGACGTTCTGCACCGCGTTGCCGACGCCCATCCCGCCGAGTGCGTCACCGCCGTCGCGCAGGTCCTTCGCCTCGTACGAGCCCGTCGAAGCACCAGCCGGCGCGATCGCGCGGCCGCGGGCGCCCTTGAGGACCACTTCCGCTTCCACGGTGGGCCTGCCGCGCGAGTCCCAGACGCGCCGCCCGAGGACGTCTACGATCCTTGCCATTGCTCTCGGATCGCGGCGAGTCTCGATGGTGCGGATACGAGGAGCGCTCGCGCGACGCGGCGCACGCGCGCCTTCGACGCTTCGTCCTGCAAGTACTCGACCGGCGACTTCCCGTCCACGCGCGCGAGCAGCAGCCCGGGCAGCAGCGACGCGGCGCGTGCTTCCAGCGCGCCTGCGCCTTCCCAGTTCACTGCATCGAGGTAGGCCCCGGCGAGCGCATCGAAGCAGGCGAGAAAATCGGCCTGCGACTCCGGTACCCACGTGCCCTTTAGCAGCAGGTGGTTGAGGCAGAACGCGAGGTCGAAGGCCGGATCGCCGTACCATGCGCATTCGGCATCGAGAAACACCGGGCCGGCGGGCCCGACGAGAATGTTCTTCGGGCTGACGTCGCCGTGAACGAGCGCGAGCCGGGTGTGCGCGGTGCGCTCGGCGAGCGAATTCAGTACCGGCGCGAGATCCGCGTGCACGCGCGCCGTGGCGAGCAGATACGGCTCGAGCCGGATCGCATGAAAGCCCGCATCGGTCGCGAACTGCCGGGCGATGTCGTCCCGGCCGGCGGTTGCCGCGTGCACTCGCGCGAGCTGCGCTCCGACCGAGCGGGCGAACCCGGGATCGGCACGGCCGGCGCGCAATTCGGCTTTCCAGAGCGGGTAGGTTGCGCCGTCGAGATACTCCATCGCGAATACGCCCGAATCATCGTGGGCGAGGACCTTCGGCGCAATTCCGGGAACGGCGCGATTCGCAGCCTCCAGCCAGCGACGCTCGAATGCATTGCGCTCGACCGGCGCCTCCCAGAGTTGCGCGACCCGCAGTCGCGCGAGCGCACGCTTCACGCAGATCGTCCCGCTTCTCAGCTCCACGCGCCAGATGTCCGACGATACGCCGCCCGCCAGCGCGAAGGCCCGCGGTGACTCGTTCTGCGCTGCGAGGCCCGCCCGGCGCAGGAATCCGAGCACCGCGTCAGGGAGCGAGTCGCTCAATCGTCCACGCGCCCTCGGCGCGGCGATAAAGCAGGCGATCGTGCAGGCGGTTTTCCCGTCCCTGCCAGAATTCGATCGCCGACGGCGTCAGCCGATAGCCGCCCCAGTGCGGCGGGCGAGGCGGATCGTCGCCGTGGCGCGCCTTCATCTGTTGCAGCGAACTCTCCAGCGCCGCCCGATCCGCCACCCGCTCGCTTTGCGCGGAGGCCCACGCTGCGATGCGCGCGCCGAGCGGCCGGCTGGCGAAATAGGCATCCGATTCCGCGGTGGCGATTTTCTCCACCGTTCCCTCGATGCGCACCTGGCGCTCGATCGCGCTCCACAGGAAGACCAGGCACGCGGCGCGATTGACTTCGAGCTGCCTGCCCTTGCGGCTCAGATAGTTCGTATAGAAGACGAACCCGCCGCCGTCGACGCCCTTGAGCAGCACGGCGCGCGCGTCGGGCGTGCCCTGCGCGCTCACGCTGGCGAGCGTCATCGCGTTGGCCAGCGGCAGGCCGGCGTCGATCGCGTCGCGCATCCAGCGCTCGAACTGTGCGAACGGATCCGGATCGGCGTCCGCCTCGGACAGCCCGCCGAGCATGTACTCGCGCCTGAGGTCAGCGATATTCATGGCACGAATTCTATAATCCGCCGGTGAAAGGTGTCTTTGACTACGAGCACGGCATCGTCGCGGTCGACGCCGTCTACGACCGCGAGATGCAGACGGCAGTGCACCTGGTGATCGAGAACGGCCGCGCGGTGATCGTCGATAGCGCGACCGCGCCCGCCGTGCCGCGCGTGCTCGATGCGCTCGCGGCCCGGGGCGTGGCGCCCGAGCGGGTCGATCACGTCATCCTTACCCATGTGCACCTCGACCACGCGGGTGGCGCCGGCACCCTGCTGGACCGCTGCCCGAATGCCGGGCTTACCGTTCACCCGCGCGGCGCGCCGCATGTGATCGATCCGACTCGCCTGCTCGCGGCGACGGTCGCGATCTACGGGGAAGCGCATACGCGGCGAATCTACGGCGAGGTCATCCCGGTCGCGCCGCAGCGCGTCACCGAGACGCCCGACGGCGCGACGCTGCGCTGGCAGGGCCGGGAGTTCGTGTTCCTCGATACGCCGGGGCACGCGCGCCATCATGTCGCAGTGCGCGATTCTGCGAGCGGGCACTTCTTTGCCGGGGATACGTTCGGCCTTTCCTATAGGGAGCTGGACGTCGGCGCGAAGCAGTTCTCCTTTCCGACGACGAGCCCGGTGCAGTTCGATCCTGCGGCGCTGCACCGCTCGCTCGAGCGCTTGATGTCGTTTCGACCCGAAGCGCTCTATGTCACTCATTTCGGGCAGGTTCGAGATGCTCCGCGACTCGCCGCGGACCTGCACCGGCTGATCGATGCGCACGCCGAGCTCGGCGAGAAATACCGCTCGGCGGGCGAGCGCCACGAGCGTTTGCGCGAGGGGATCTCCGCGCTCGTGCTCGCCGAGCACGCACGGCAAGGATGGCGTCTCGCGCCCGAGGAAACGCTGCGGGTCTTCGCGCTCGACATCGAGCTCAACGCGCAGGGAATCGCTGCGTGGCTCGACCGCCGAGCGGCCTGAGCGCGCGTTACTTCAGCAACAGCGCGAACGTCAAGAGCAGATTTCTCTCTGAAAATGATTGACACGCCTCGCGGGATTCGGCATCTTTCGCCCACCGCTAGATCGTAGGCGGGAGGAATCTCCGGGTCCGACCACTCAATTTCCAGAGGAGAAGCACGATGGCGAAGAAGAAGGCGAAGAAGGCGGCAGGCAAGAAGCGCAAGCCCAATCCGGCATTCATGCGGCCGATGACTCCGAGCGCGTCGCTTGGAGCGGTCATCGGCACCAGCGCGATGCCGCGCACCGAAGTCACCAAGAAAATCTGGGGCTATATCAAGCGCAACTCGCTGCAGGACAAGAAGAACAAGCGGATGATCAATGCCGACGACAAGCTCAAGCCGGTCTTCGGGGGGAAGGCGCAAGTCTCGATGTTCGAGATGACCAAGCTGGTCAACAAGCACCTCAAGTAACCTGACTTTCGCCGTTAAAAAAGGCCGGAGGGCTCCTCCGGCCTTTTTTTTGGGGGGGTACGTCCCTATTTTTCGACGTGGTACGAGGTGACCCGCTCGACTTCGTTCTTCGAGCCGAGTACCACCGCGATGCGCTGGTGCAGCCCCTTCGGCTTGATATCGAGGATCGGCGTCGAGCCGTCGGTCGCAGCGCCGCCCGCCTGCTCGACGATGAACGCCATCGGGTTCGCCTCGTACATCAGGCGCAGGCGCCCTTCCTTGTGCTTCGCGTCGCGCGGGTACATGAAGATGCCGCCGCGCGACAGCACGCGGAAGACATCCGCCACCATCGATGCGACCCAGCGCATGTTGAAGTCCTTGCCGCGCGGGCCGTCCTTGCCGGCCAGGCATTCGTCTATATAGCGCTTCACCGGCGGCTCCCAGCGCCGCATGTTGGAGACGTTGATCGCGAACTCGCTCGTGTCCTCCGGGATGCGGATGTCGGGATGCGTCAGCACGAACGAGCTCATGTACGGATCCAGCGTGAAGCCGTGCGCGCCGTCGCCGACCGTCAGCACCAGGATCGTGCTCGGCCCGTAGGTCGCGAACCCTGCGGCGACCTGCGCGCGGCCGGTCTGCAGGAAGCACGCTTCGTCCGGCTGTGTGATCCGCTCCGGGCAGCGCAGCACCGAAAAGATCGTCCCCACCGGAATGTTGACGTCGATGTTCGACGAGCCGTCGAGCGGATCGAACAGCAGCAGGTATTCGCCGCGCGGAAACGCGGAAGGGATCTGCGCCGGCACCTCCATCTCCTCGGAAGCGAGCGCCGCGAGGTTGCCGCCCCACTCGTTGGCCTCGAGCAGGATCTCGTTCGACACCACGTCGAGCTTCTTCTGATCCTCGGCCTGCACGTTCTGGACGCCGAGCGACGCGCCGACGCCCGCGAGCGCGCCCTTGTCGACCTGGAAGCCGATCGCCTTGCAGGCGCGCGCACAGGTCTCGATCAACAGGCGCAGGTCGGCGTTGATGCGACCGGCGCGCTGTCGCTCGATGAGGTAGCGGGTGAGAGCCGGCCGGTTCGCTGCCATGGAATTCCTCCGCCGCGGATTCTAACTCGCGCGCCGCTGGCGCGAATGCACGAAAGCGCTGCCGGACACGAGCAGCAGCGACATCGCCCAGAAGACCGGGCCGAGGCCGACCGCTGCACCGAGCGCGCCGAATGCGAGCGGCAGGAACGTGTGGCTTGCGTTCAGCATCGTCGTGCGTACGCCGACGACTTCGCCCTGCCGGCCGGCGGGCGACGCAGCGTACAGCAGCGCCATGATCATCGGCTGCGCGCAGCCGAGGCCGATGCCGAGCAGGAACGAGAGCGCCATCAGCGGGCCGACGTCGGTAAACAGCGGGAACATCGAATACGCGCAGCCGGAAATCGCCAGTGCCGCGGCGACGACGGTCCATTCGCGCAGCCGCCGCGCCAGCATCGGCATCGCCAGGCGCACCGAAAACGTCGCCAGCGCGAACGTGCCCATGATGATGCCGATCGTAGAAGCCGAGAGCCCGACCCGCGAGCCGTAGATCGGAATGACGAACGTATACAGGTCCCACCCGGTCGCGAGCAGCGCGCTGACGATGAACGCTGCGCGCAGCCTCGGTTCGCGGAAAAGGTCGGCGACGCGACGCTCTCCGGCATCCGTGCGCGACACGTGGCTTGCCGGCATTCCGTGCCGCTGCAGGTAGAGCACGCAAAGCGCGGCGGCGGGAAACGCGGCGAGCAGCAGGAACGCGGTGCGGTGACCCGCGCCATCGATCGCGAAGCCGGCGAGCAGCGGCCCGCAGAAGCCGCCGACCGAGAATCCGAGCGCGAACCAGCTGAAGTTCACTGCGCGGTCGGCCGGATGTCCCATTGCCCCCACCGTGTGGTTGAGCGCCACGTGGTAGACCATGAAGGCGGTGCCGATGAGCGGTGCGGCGATGAACAACGCGTTCAGCGACGGCCAGAGGAAGGGCAGCGCGATGCCGCCCACCAGCACCGCGCCCGACCACGCCATCGGCCGCAGCACGCCGACGCGGTCGATGAGGCGTCCCGCGCTCACCGCGAGCAGCATTGGCAGCAGCGCGTAGAGTGACAGCAGCCCTCCGACGATGAAAGGCGACGCCTGCTGGTGGAGCGCGTACAGCGAGACGACCATCCGGCTGCCGACGAAGCCGGTGTGCGCGAGCACCGTCAGCAGGATCACCACGACGAGCTTCACGAGCGTGATTCTCGCCGAAGGGCGCGGCGTATTTGCAGGCCGACCTTGGTAGCCAGAAACCCGGATCCCCAGACCGTGACGAAGTACCACGCGAGGAACGCGTCGAGCGAGCGCGAGCGCCGCGGCTCGCTCAGGGCCAGAGCGGCAGGCCGGTCAGCCCGGCGGTCTCCGGCTGCCCGGTCATCAGGTTCGCGTTCTGCACCGCCTGTGCGGAGGCGCCCTTGCCGAGGTTGTCGATCGCGCCGAGCGCGATGACGAGCCCGGTTTGCGGATTGACCGCATAGGATAGAAAGGCGAGGTTGGAACCGGTCGTCCAACCCGTATGCGCGCTGCGCCCATTGGTCGATTCGACGATCTTCACGAACGGCTCGTCGCGGTAGCACGAGCGGGCAGCCTGGCGCAGTCGATCGGCGCTGGCGGCGCCGCGCGGCCGAGCATAGCAGGTCGCGAGGATGCCGCGCGTCATCGGCACGAGATGCGGCGTGAACGCAATGCTCGCCTTGCGGCCGGCGATGCGCGAGAGCGCTTCCTCCATCTCCGGCACATGCGGATGCGCTTCCAGCCCATAGGCGAAAACGTCTTCGTTGGTCTCGGCGTAGCCGAAGTCGCTCGCACCGCCACGCCCGGTGCCGGTGATTCCGCTCTTGGCGTCGATCACGATCCCTTCAGCCTCGATCAGGCCTTCCTTTATCAGTGGAGCGAGCGCGAGCAGGGCGGCCGCCGGGTAGCAGCCCGGGTTCGCCAGCCGGGACGCACCGCGGATGCGCTCGCGCTGTCCCGGCAGCTCGGTGAGGCCGTACGTCCAGCCTTCGACGAAGCGATGGTCGCCGCCGACGTCGACGATCCGCGTCTCGCGCGGCACTTTCGCCAGCGGCGCGCGCGACTTTCCGGTCGGCAGCGAGACGAACAGCAGGTCGACGCCGACGCGCTCCGGGACGAACGTCTGGATCGTGAGCTTGCCCGCGGCATGGTCGGCGAGCGCCGGGAAGCGCTGCGCGAGACTCTGTCCAGCGGTCGACTCTCCGCCTACGTAGCCGATCTCGAACGACGGGTGGCCGGCGCAGAGCCGCAGCAGCTCGCTTCCGCCATATCCGCTCACCCCGACGATTCCGATCTTCACGACCGGAATCGTATCAGGGGCAGGCGGGCCTTGCCGTTACACCGCGCCGGGTGCGCGCGACTGGCGCGACTGCAGCGCTTCGATGCGCTGCTCGATCGGCGGATGCGAGGAGAACAGCGCCATCCAGCCCGGCGCGTTATTGATCCCCGAGGACTGGAACGAAGCGGGCAAGGCGCCCGGCTGCAACCCGCCGAGCCGCGCGAGCGCATTGACCATCGGGCGTGGCGAGCCGAGCAGCTGGGCCGAGGCCGCGTCCGCGCGAAACTCGCGCTGTCGCGAGAACCACGCGACGATGATCGAGGCGAGGATGCCGAAGATGATCTCGCAGACGAAGACGGTCACGTAGAAGCCGATCCCGATGCGCTCGCTGCGGAAAACCGCCTTGTCGACGACGTACCCGACGACGCGCGCGAGGAAGATGACGAACGTGTTGACCACGCCCTGGATCAGCGTCAGCGTGACCATGTCGCCGTTGGCGACGTGGCCGATCTCGTGGCCGAGCACGGCTTCGACTTCTTCCTTGCTCATCGACTCGAGCAGCCCGGTGGAGACCGCGACCAGCGCCGAGTTCTTGAACGCGCCGGTGGCGAACGCGTTCGGCTCGCCCTGGTAGACCGCCACCTCGGGCATGCCGATGCGGGCGCGCTCGGCGAGCTTGCGCACGGTTTCGACCAGCCAGTACTGGTTGGTCCCCTCGGTGCCGTCGATGACCTGCGCGCCGGTCGACCACTTGGCCATCGGCTTCGAGATCAGCAGCGAGAAGATTGCGCCGGCGAATCCGACCACGGCGGAGAACACCAGCAGGGACGTGACGTTGATCCCCTCGGCGGTGAGCCAGGTATTGAGGCCCAGCACGTTGATGATCACCGACAGCAGCAGCACGACGGCGAGGTTGGTGGCCAGGAACAGGACGATGCGTTTCATCGGGGTGGTTTCCTCTCTCTTTGTGCGCGGTAGTGTACCCGAGGTGCCTGAGCGGCTTGCTGGACGTTAGATGGGGGCGGAGCGGGCGAGTTCAATCCCGGGCGGCTTCTACGCCCAGACTATAGAATTGCGCGCCAAATGCCGATCCTCAACCCGAACGACGAGGAATTTACTGGCGAATTGGCGGCCGATCCGCCGGTCGCGCTGCGCACCGCGCTGGAGGCTGCCCGTTCGGCACACTACGACGCGGTGCAGAACGCGTTCGACTATGCCGGTTTCGGCCGATCGCCCGAGTACGAATCGCTGCGGGCGGCGGCGGAGGCGCTGGCCGGATTCGATTGCAGCGTGCTCGGCATCGGACAGCGGCTGCCGTTCTGGATCAACGTCTACAACGCGCTGGTGCTGCACGCGGTGATCGCGCGCGGGGTCACCGACAGCGTGCGCTCGGTGGGCGATTTCGACGGCGAGTCGAAGTACGACATCGGCGGGCACATCTTTTCGCTCGAGGACATCGAGCACGGCATGCTGCGCGCCAACGAGCCCATGAAGCGCGGCGCGCGCCGGCCGATGCGCGACGGCGACCCGCGCCAGCGCATTGCGCCGATCCTTTTCGACGAGCGCGTCCACTTCGCGATGTACGCGGCGTGCCGCTCGTCGCCGTGGCTGGCGGTCTTCGGCGAGGCGGGCCTGGACGCGCAGCTCGAAGGTGCGACGCGGCGCTACCTCGGCGCCCACGTGCGTCTCGCCCCGGGTTGCACGGCGCTGCACGTGCCGAAGCTCTTCGACTGGTACGAAGCCGACTTCGGCGACCTCGAGGGCGTCCGCGCGTTCGTGATCGCCCGCCTGGAACGCGACGAAGACGTCGACGCAGTCGACCGCAAGGGCGGCCACGTCGCGATCAAATACCTGGAGTACGACTGGGCGCTCAACGCCCGTTGAGGATCATCGCGGCGGCTTTCTCCGCGATCAGGTAGGTCGGCGCGTTGGTGTTTCCCGAGGTAATGCGTGGCATGATCGATGCGTCCGCGATGCGCAGCCGGCTTAGGCCGTGCACCCGCAGCGCATCGTCCACGACCGCGAGCGGATCGGCGCCCATCCTGCAGGTGCCGACCGGATGGAAGATCGTCGTACCGAGCTCGCCTGCCGCGCATGCAAGCTCTTCGTCGCTCTGTATTGCAGCGCCTGGGCGGAACTCCTCCGGTTGGTAGCGAGCGAGAGCTTGCGCTGCCATGATGCGGCGCGTGAAGCGCATTCCCTCGACCGCGACCTTGCGATCCTCCGGCGTCGAGAGGTAGTTGAGCTTGATGTCCGGGTGAGCCTGCGGATCGGAGGACTTGATGCGCACCCAGCCGCGCGAGGTCGGCCTGAGATTGCAGACACTCGGCGTGATCGCGCGAAACGGATGCAGCGGGTCGCCGAACTTGTCGAGCGAAAGCGGTTGCACGTGCCACTCTATGTTCGGCGTCGGCTGCGCCGGATCGCTTCTGGCGAACGCGCCGAGCTGCGAGGGCGGCATCGTCAGCGGCCCGGTCTTGAAGAACAGGTACTCCAGCCCCATCGCGAGCTTTCCCCAGGGGCTGTTGGCGAGCTCGTTCAGCGTGCGCACGTTCTTGACCTTGTACTGCATGCGGATCTGCAGGTGATCGTGCAGGTTCTCGCCGACACCGGGTAGCTCCTGCACGATCGGAATACCCTGCTCTTGCAGCAAAGCACCTGGTCCGACACCGGACAATTGCAGAATCTGCGGTGACCCGATCGCGCCGGCGGCGAGGATTACCTCGCGATCCGCCTTCGCATACCGTTCCTCGCCGCCGGTGCGAAATTCGACGCCAACCGCGGTCCGCCCTTCGAACCGTACGCGTGTGACGAGTGATCCGGTGATGACGGAGAGATTGGAGCGATGAAGGGCCGGCCGCAGGAACGCGTTCGTAGCGCTCCAGCGCCTGCCGCGCTTCTGGTTCATCTGGAAATACGCGCAGCCGAAATTGTCGCCGCGGTTGAACACCTTCACCGGCGGGATCCCGCACTCCGCGGCGGCCTTTTGCCAGGCGTCGATGATCTCCCAGCGCACGCGCGGATCCTCGACGCGCAATTCGCCGCCCGCGCCGTAGCCGTCCACCGCGCCGTGCTCGTAGTCCTCGAGCCGCACGAAGTACGGCAGCACTTCGTCCCACGACCAGCCTTCGTTCCCCAGCGCGGCCCAGTGATCGTAGTCCTCCTTCTGGCCGCGCATGTAGATCATCGCGTTGATCGACGAGCAGCCGCCGAGCACGCGCCCGCGGGCGTAGTGAATCGAGCGACCGGCGAGGTGCTCATCGGCCTGGGTCTTGTAGCACCAGTCGGTGCGCGGATTGGCGATCGTGTAGAGATAGCCGACCGGGACGTCGATCCAGAACCAGTCGTCCTTGCCGCCGGCTTCGATGAGCAGCACGCGCGTCTCGGCGTTCGCCGAGAGCCGGTTCGCGAGCAGGCAGCCGGCGCTGCCCGCGCCGACGATCACGTAATCGTACGAGTCTGGCGAAGAGCTCACGCGATCGGTTTTTCGAAGTTCATTCGCTGCCTCCTCTCGGGCGCAATCGAGTTTCCCTGACTCTAGTCGATATTCGACTACTTCAGGTTCGCAGCGCTCCTACCTGAAATCGGCGCGCAACCGATAGCCGAGTGCCGATGCGATGGCTACCCTGATCACCAAGAAGGCATCGTCCCGGATCCAACGCTGTCGAGCATGCAACACCGGGCGGTATGCGGATCCACCACGTGTCTTCTGGCTTCTGCGCGCGCGGTGCGTTGGTCACGAAGCAGCTCGTTGCCAGCGAAGTCTGCCGATCTCTGACGCCCGCCCGCGTGGCAGCTGACCGCAAGCTTCGTCCTCACACGCATTCTCCGCATCCGTTTTCGAGTTATCGTAGCGAGGCCTGGGCCTGCTCGGCCAAGCGATCGATACTATGCTGCGACGCGCGCTGAGAGCCCTGTTCACCTGGACGGTCGCGCTCCTCATCCTGTTCGAGGAATGGGGATGGGTGCCGCTCGCGAACGCGCTGGCGCGGCTCGGCCGCTTGCCGTTCTTCCGCTGGCTGGAGGCTCGCATCCAGTCGCTGCCGCCGTACGCTGCGCTGCTCGTGTTCTTCGCGCCGATGATCGCGCTGTTCCCGGTCAAGGTCTTCGGGCTCTGGCTGATCGGTGAGGGCAGCGGCTTTCTCGGCGTTGGCATCATCGTGGTCGCGAAGATCGCCGGGACTGCAGTGGTTGCGCGCCTGTTTATGCTGACCCAGCCCGCGCTCATGCGACTGCCGTGGTTCGCTCGCCTCTATGGACGATGGACCGCCTGGAAGGACGCGCTGATCGCGCGTGTGCGGGCATCGGCTGCGTGGAGAGCGATCGCGCGGGCCAAGGCAGAGGCGCGGGCAGTCTGGCAACGCGTGCGAAGCGCGCTGGCGCGCCCGGAGTAGGATCAAGAATGACGTTCAGAATCGGCGTCGACCTCGGCGGCAGCAAGATCGAGCTGCTCGCGCTCGATCCGCAAGGCGAGGAGCGGTATCGCAAACGCGTGCCGACCCCGAGAGAAGACTACGGGGCGACGCTCAAGACCGTGACGGCGCTCGTCGGCGAGTGCGAGGAAATGCTGGGCGCGAAGGCCACGGTCGGCGTCGGCATTCCCGGAGCGCTGTCGCTTGCCACCGGTCGCGTCAAGAACTCCAATTCGACTTGCCTGATCGGCAGGCCGTTCAAGCAGGATCTCGAGCAGGCTCTGGGTCGCGAGGTGCGCATGGCGAACGATGCCAACTGCTTCGCGCTTTCCGAGGCGACCGATGGAGCGGGCAAAGGCGCGAACGTCGTCTTCGGCGTGATTCTCGGCACCGGAGTCGGCGGCGGGGTCGTAGTGAACGGCCGCGTGCTCACCGGGCCGAACGCGATCGCCGGCGAATGGGGCCACAACCCGTTGCCGTTGCCTCGCGGTGACGATCTGCCTTTGCCGCAGTGCTACTGCGGCCGGCAGGGCTGTGTCGAAGCGTACCTGTCCGGCCCTGCGCTTGCGCGCGATGCAGGCGCGGGCATCGACGCGCCGCAGATCGTCGCTCGCGCAGCACAGGGCGATCCGGGTTGCGAAGCGGCCCTCGCGCGCTACGAGGAGCGCCTCGCCCGCGCGCTTGCGAGCGTCGTCAACGTTCTCGATCCCGATGTGATCGTGCTGGGCGGCGGGCTCTCGAACGTGGACCGCCTGTACGCCAACGTGCCGCGCTCGTGGCTTCCGTACGTATTTTCCGATCTGGTGTCGACGCGGCTTGCGCGGCACGTGCACGGCGATTCGAGTGGCGTGCGGGGCGCCGCGTGGTTGTGGAGCTCCTGAGCTAGCCGCTGCGCCCGGTCTTGCCGACCACGATGCGCGCGCTGCGATCCATCGTCCAGTACGCAAATGCCCAGTCGATCATCACCACGAGCCGGTTGCGGAAATTGATCAGGAAGTAGATGTGCGCGAGGAGCCACATCAGCCACGCCGGATATCCCGACAGGTTGAACCGGCCAAAGTACGCGACCGCGGCGTTGCGGCCGATCGTTGCGAGCTGGCCGTAGTCCCTGTAGCGGAATGGAACCGTCGGCTCGCCGCGGATCCGCCGCACGATGTTCCTTGCCGTCTGCATTCCCATCTGTTTCGCCGCGGGTGCGATGCCCGGCACCGGCTTCCCGTCGCTCTGCGCGGCCGCGAGATCGCCGATCACGTAGACCTCGGGATGTCCTGAAATCGAGAGATCCGGCTCCACGGTCACGCGCCCGGCGCGATCGAGCGGTACGCCGAGCGATGCGCCGAGCGGCGAGGCGGCGACGCCTGCGGCCCAGAGCACCGTCTTCGCAGCCAGCCGCTCGGCCCCGAGCGAGACGCCATCGGCGTCGACTCCGGTGACGCGCCGGCCGAGCCAGACCGTGACGCCGAGCCGCTCGAGCTGCAGGCGTGCCTTTTGCGAGAGGTCGGGAGGGTAGGGCGGCAGCACGCGATCGGTTCCCTCTACGAGGACGACGCGTGCGTTGCGCGGATCGAAATTGCGGAACTCGCCATGCAGCGTATGCCGCGCAATCTCGGCGAGCGTGCCGGCGAGCTCTACGCCCGTCGCACCGCCGCCGATCACGACGAAGGTGAGCCAGGCCGCGCGGCGGACCGGGTCGGCCTCGCGCTCGGCATGCTCGTACGCATAGAGGATTCGTCTGCGGATCTCGAACGCATCCTCGAGCGTCTTCAGGCCGGGCGCGAACGGCGCCCAGGCGTCGTTGCCGAAATAACTGTGCGTAGCCCCGGTGGCCACGATCAGGTGGTCGTACGCGATTTCCGCGCCGTCTTCGAGCACGACGCTGCGCCGCGCCGTCTCGATCCGCTTCGCGTCGCCGAGCAGCACGGTCGCGTTCTTCTGCCCTGCGAGAACGTGCCGGATCGGTGCGGCGATCGCGGGCGCGGCGAGCCCGGCCGTCGCCACCTGGTAGAGCAGCGGCTGGAAGACATGGTGGTTCGTCCGGTCGAGGACCGTGACGCGTACCGGCGCGCGCCGCAGCGCCTGCGCCGCCCACAGCCCCCCGAAGCCGGCGCCCAGAATGACCACGTGCGGGTTTGCGCTCATCGCGCGAGGATAATGGCGGCAATGTCGCCGCAACTCAAGCAGGGGCTGGTGGGGCGGGCGGCGCTGGTGGTCGCGGAGGATCACACGGCGCCGCGCGTGGGCAGCGGCAGGGTGCATGTGCTTGCGACGCCGGTGATGATCAACCTGATCGAGGCTGCCGCGCTCGCCGCGATCGAGCATCTGCTTGCCGCCGGTCACCAATCGCTCGGCACCGTGCTCAACGTGCGCCACATCGCCGCGACGCCGGTCGGGATGCGCGTAGAGGCAACCGCGGAGGTGATCGAGATCGACGGTCGCACGATCCGCTTCCGCGTCGAGGCGCGCGACGAAAAGGAGCTGATCGGCGACGGCACGCACGAGCGCGTCGTCGTGAACGTCGCGAAGTTCGACCAGCGGATCC
>Ga0075421_100002425_pt1 | contig 22325 bp, 17 predicted proteins | sample SoiMetdeltSBSDD5_FD_75292 | JGI IMG/M metagenome (GOLD analysis project Ga0075421, IMG submission 75292) | Bulk soil microbial communities from a Populus tree surrounding site in Tennessee, USA - Soil MetaG P. deltoides SBSDD5 | ecosystem: Environmental > Terrestrial > Soil > Tree plantation...
TTGCCTGATCAGAATAGCTTCATCTGCAGGAGCTCGGCCGTTTCGCTTTCTTCGAAGATCTCGAGTTGCCCGCAGACGCCATCGTACCCTGGAGAGATCCGGAAGTAACCCTCCCTCACCCTGGCTATGCCTTCTGCCACCTGCTGACCCACGAGCGTTTGCAGATCTGTTTCACTTAGTTCCAGTAGGATCTGCCGCTCGGTGGTGTCGGCGGAAACAGCTGCGTTGTAAAGCCGATCCACCGTCTGACTTTCCCGGGCTCTTACACCGTAGGTTGCTGCAATAATCAAGTGCAAGGGGATCATCCTGCGGAATGGAGGCAGATTCCGACAGCCGCTGCGGATCCAACCTCTCTCCTCGGTAATGTCCAAATCCTCAGGAGCTCGGTCGGCGATCTCCAGCATCCGCTGAAAGGATCCGATCGTCAGTTCCTTGCGACACGCCGGGCAACGCCGACCTTCAAAATGAGTTTCGATGGGTGACTTGGCAATCTGACATTCGCGGTGGCCATTGAAAAAATGACTGCCCAGTTCCGAGACCTGTTCGACTGTGCCCTTTATGATTGTGCCGGGCAAGCCTTTCAATGCTTTGCCAAGCCCGCCATACGACAGCTCACCCTCAAAGAGAGTGTACTCCCTTGCCAAACTCCGAGGTTCATGCGCATCGGAAGCACTCAACAGTCTCCTTCCATCGAGATCGCTTACGCGCCAGCACATTCCCGGATCACTGGAGAGGCCCGTTTCGACGGCATGAATCTGATTGCTTACACTGCCGAAGCATTCCTGAAGTGAATGAAACCCAAACTTTGAGCCGTAGACTGCGGAACAGGGACTCCAGATGTGTACCGGAATCACGTACGATTCTGGGCTCGCGCTTAAGATTCGTTCCACCAGCTCAGCAGCTGGCATCTGGAAGGTCGGGATAGCTTCGAGGCTGAAGTCCGTACTCGGAGCCAGCCGCTTTCGCAATCGCTCGACGTCCTCCAGATCTCGAGCTGTCAACAGAAGATGAACCTCCGCCTGCCGTTCTCCGATCGCAAAAACTGCTTTGAATTCGGCCGTCAGGACAAAGCGAATTCCGGAGCCGTTCTTCGGCCGTAGGAACCCAGAACCGTCCCAATCGAGATGCTCAGTCAACTCCTCAAGCCAGCCGGGATGAGTGAAGTCTCCAGTGCCCAGCAGGTCAATACCCTTGCGCTGGGCCCAGACCAGAAGATCGGACACCGACATCTGCAACGATGACAAGCCACAGAATCGCGAATGAATGTGGAGGTCAGCAGCAAATTGAGACATGGTTCTCTGCGGAGAGATGACAAACTACTTCAGGTGGGCGAAATCATATCGAATTCATTTCTTGCATGCTACCAAAATCGCCCGTGAGAGTCAGCGACTGGCGAATCTGTGGTCATTACTCTCAAGCTGGTTTGCGCTGCCCCGAGGCCTCTTTCAACAACATTTGCTTGTAGCGTTGCAGGGCTGATTGAAAATCGCCTGTGTGAACCATCCAAACCATACTGGAGCTCGTGAACGTCTCGTCGGGATCAAGTTTATCCGGAGACGGGGTGTGGAACACCACTTCCAGTTTCTGATCAGCAGCTATACTCAGTTTTGCAGCCGATCCGGTGGCAATCAGCGACAAGTCGCTGATTGCCATTCCCATTCGGCTTGTCCAGAAGTCGATTAATGGAATGGCCTGGTTAGCTGGGTCCGGCCCTTCATCAAAACGAATGGTCCTCGAGTAGTGCGCATCCACCCGCTGGACAGAAGAGGCACCCGAGCCGGCTGCTCCCTCTCCCAGAAAAATCCAGAACGCGTACGGCTGTGTGTTCGGCTCCGAACGGCTGGCATCCATCCGAAAGAAGCTGCTGGCCACGCTAGCGATCGGAATAGACACGCGACTGTCGGTATTTCGATATGTCACAGAAACGATCGCGATATTCGGATAGTCCTGATACAACTCGACCGCTAACTTCTTCTCGATCTCAATTCCCTGAGAGGTTGCCGCGTAGCCGATGAGGTGTAACCGCTTTCCCACACCGAACCGTGTCTTCAGCTCCGAGACTCCAACGTTGCGGTAATCAACTCTGAAATCCTTGATCTCTTCTCCGCCGGCGATGAGAAAGTGGGGTGGCTTGGCTTTAGCCGCATCAGGTGGAATATCGTTAATCGAATACAACTTCCCGTCTTTCTGAAGAAAGACCCGGCAATACATCTCACCATCAAAGCGAAGCTGGATCTCCGAATTGCGAAACCAGATTTCACCATCCTCAATGGCCGTCCAACTGATAGGAGAACGGGATTCGCCAGAACTCCCAGGCGGAGCGCTGCTACAGCTCGTCAGCCAACCGAGCAAAAAGCAAACCAAAAGCCCCCAGACGCGAGCCTTCACAGCCGACAGCCAATGGCCGGTTCTGTTACTGATCAGAAAGCAGGCTAGAGTTCCAAGAAGCATTGTCTTGACCCACCCGGATGCAACCTAGGGGCTGCGGCTGAAGTTCAAGAACCACACGAACTTGTTCGCCACCTTGCGTTCGTGGGGAGAGCGTGCGCAAAGGCTGGGTGAAGGGGCAGTTGCCAACGGAGCGCAAATCGCGGCTCGCTAGCGATCTTTCTCACGTGCTGCTTTCACAATATCGTCCAGATGCTCTAAGCAGAACTGTGACCAACTCTCGAGGTTCTGGCGTAGGCCTTGCAATTCTTCGACGGTCAGGAACTGCAATGCCGTGAGGGCCGATTCCCTTTTCGAAACGTTCTGGTCGGTCAGTTCACAGAGATGGACCACACCGAGATGCACTCGTCCTACAGGTGTGGAATCATCGTTCAAAAGAGCCACGATCTTGGTTTGAAAATGACCGTCCATTCTCAACTCTTCGTGCAATTCGCGCTGAACAGCCGTGTCATAGAAATCGCGCCCCACGTCGAAGAGACTCTGATCATCCGGATTGATGTGTCCTCCTACGCCTATCGATCCTTTCGTTGCCAACCGCTTCTCACCCGAGGCCTTTCCGCGAACGTAATGCAACCAGGAGCTGCCCCTTCGAATGAGCACGTACGGAATGATCTGCTTAAATTCCGGGTCTCCCTCGGCGCTGGAACGAGGGAGAAAGCGGGTGTTCTGTTTCTCCAGGATCTGTCCAACATACCCCTCCACGTTGAAGCGGATACCGTGGAAATTGCCCAGCTGATCAAGCAGGGCGCGCGGAAACGCCAACACCAATTCTTCAGCCATCGTTTCAGGACCAGAGATCGATTCAAAGTGACAGAGTAGGCGGGAAAGCCGCGAAAGACAACAGTGAAAAAGTGTCTACTGGCCAGTGAATGAGCGACAATAACTGAACTCTCCTCTGGAGTCCGACGTTTGAAACCTGTGCTATAGTCCTGCCGGAGGCGCATAGGGTCTGGTGACTCTCCTGGTCTTCAAAACCAGTGTGCCGCAACCCTGTTGCGATAGGTGGGTTCGATTCCCATTCGCCTCCGCCATTCAAATTCATTTGTTCTTTCGATTCTGTTGCGAAAGCAAATGGATCGCGGAGAACCCTGGCAATTTTGTAAAAGCACCAAAGGTCACGCAGCGGCCTACGATGCCGTTCTCAGAGGACGAAATGAAGAGGATTATTGCCGCCTGTGACAGATACCCGAACTGCCACGGCAATTATGATCCTCAGTACGGGCCAAAATTGAAAGCCTTCGTGCTCCTGCTGCGATATTCCGGTCTGAGAATCGGAGACGCTCTAATGCTGGAAAGAAAACGACTCAAGCGTGACAGGCTGTTTCTCTATACTCAGAAAACCGGAACTCCGGTTTACGCACCGCTGCCTCCAGAATTGGTTGCCGCACTGAATTTCTGCCCAAATAGAAACCCTGAATACTTCTTCTGGACTGGAGAATCTAAACCGACGACTGCCGCTGGCAATCAGAGAAAATACCTCGACAGACTCTTCAAAATTGCGGGAGTTCGCGGGGGAAAACCTCGATTCCGTGATACCTTCGTAGTGGAATTGCTTCTTGCGGATGTGCCACTTGGACGGGCATCGATCCTCTTGGGTCACAGCTCCATCAAGGTTACCGAGAAATACTACTCGCCCTGGGTAAAATCCAGACAAGATCAATTAGAAGCCGACGTGAGGAAAACCTGGCGCTCAATTAAGGACGCTGTTTCGCCGGTGAACGCGCAATAAAACACTCTCCGGAATCCTGATCGTCTTGTAGGTCCGTTTGTGCGGCCTGTCCTTTTTGAAGATCACGACTCCTGGCTCCTTCTCAAACAGGCGGCGGACCAAGTTCTCGGACATGTTCCAAGCTTCGGCAATCTCCTGAACGGTGTAATGTCTTTCGTGAATTGGTGGTGATACCGCAGATGGAGGTGCTGCAAAGAATTCTTGCTTCATACGGATGTCCTCCGGCCAAAGGTCAGATGGGCCCGCCTGATCGCTCAACCCGCTGTCTTAGAGATCTTGAGTGCAGCGCAGCTATCTCGCCGAAGTACTTAGGTGCAACCTCTGGCGCTTTCCAAAATTGTTTCGAGTTCATAACGAACCTTCGACTGACCTCGCGCGTCAAGTGTTTGGTCATTTGCATCGCAACTCTTTCGACAACTCCTGCCCTCGTCAGGTTGCGAACAGCCCTGCGGAATGCGCCCGGCAATTCCAGGCTGCGATAGGCCGGGCGAAGCCTGGCTCAGGACTTTCGCCCTCAAACCCTGAACCTTCGAGAGGCTCTCCAGCCCAATCGCTACTGGGCTGATCAGCTGCGTTGGCATCCGCGCTCTGCTCACGAGGGCGGTCTGCGTAAATCGGCGGTGCCAATTTGTCGATTCCCGCTTGGGCTGCATATTCACGGACGATCTGCCACACAGCTTTTTCTGTGATGTTGTCACCCCAAGCCTTTCCGGTCCTGTTCACTCTGCGAAAGAGCTTCCCGGATCTGACGTTCACAGCAATCACCCAATCGTCGAGGATTTGCTTAACCCATGATGGCATTGGAATCGTTCGCATGTGACCGCCTTTACCCTTCAGGTCGACGATTGCTCAGTGCTCCTCTCGCTGTTGGATATGTTCTACTTCCAGGTCAACGGCTTCATGCCGCCTGAGTGCGCAGGCCAGCATTACGGCCAGCAGTGCTCGATCACGTTTGCCTTTCAACCGCTCGCCATCAGGTGCCTGCCATAATCTCTGTGACTGATCAGCGGTGAGCCAGTTTCCAAGCCGGACACCGAGTTTCTTCAGGCCCTTCACTCGCCGGATGCCGGCGGCCAGGTCTGCGCTCAGAAGTCCGCTGTCGGCCCCCACGTACGCAAGTCGGCGGACGGCTCCTAAACGAAGATTGATGGTTCCTGGAGCGAGAAGACGTGACTCGAGGTGAATTCGATAGCGTTAGACTACTGTCTTATTGAACGACAGCCTGGGTTCGGAACAATACCACTCCACGAACTCATCAATTGCGTGTCGGTAGCCTCGCTGAGCTTCCGCCGAGTTCAGGCTATTCAGTACCGCGGATTTCGCCTGGTCCAACTCCGGCAGGTGAAGGACCGTCTTAGGCGTACGATGCCGCCGTGAAGAGTTCTTCTTCCCATCATTGGCGGCCCTCCCCGCACAACGATGATGCATGTGGACCGAACTGTCCGTTTGGCCCGTTGTACGTCCACTGACTTCCGAGAGAGGCTTAGATCCGAATCCCAAACACCTGGCGAAAGGCAGGAGGGTTTCTTTAGTGGCACAAAAACATTCGCACCCTGAAGTGAAAGGTGAAACGGGACTCCCTTCGGAGTTGATCGAGGCACGGTGCAGATCTTTTGGGACGCGGCCTGCACTCGCTGCTGACGTTCTTTCCGTTTTATCAAACCTGCACCATAAGAGGTAAGGTGGGATTCATTTAGATCCTTTTAGAAAAAAGACTTATAATAAACGTTCAGCTCCCATTTGGCAGGTTGTAGAAAAGTGGCAGCCAATGCCGTAATTGGATCCCAGGAGAAAGGGCAAAGCAGCCTAACGCCCGCTTTTGCGACACTTGTGGCAAGGACTTTTCGTGGATCAAAAAGCGTGAGTGTCATCGTTTGCACCAGCGTGATCTTCGCTTCTTGAGGACGTACAGAAAGCATCCGGCCTTTGGCCCGCTGGAGCATAGCCGAGTTTAGGGACAGCCATGGTCTAGGTGAAACCATGCCCATCCAGCAATTCACCTGGCTATTGAATACTCACCAACAGGGCCAGCATCCCATTCGGCTCATTCTAGGCGTTCGCTGGTTGATCCCGGCTGTTGATCAATGTTGGACTCGCGTCAACTCGCAAATGCCAAACAAATCCTGCTTCTGTAACAGGTCTAGATGGATGATTCACCCATGAATCAAGATTCACTTAACCCTTAGGAATTGGGAAAGGAGTCGTGAATGTGCAAAGTTCACATCAATCTCTCTTGTGTATCAGCTTTGATCTTGGGAGTCCTGCTGCCAGCCTCGACCTTAGCTCAGGCCAGCTACACCGCGCAATTGAGGGGAACAGTCAAGGACTCAACGGGGGCCGTGGTTCCAAAGGCCACCATCACCATCACCAACCCGGAAACCCAGATTTCTGAGAACGCCACAACCGACGAGGTAGGCCGTTATATTTTCCCGGCGATTAAGCCGGCGTTTTACACCGTGAGGGTCGAGGGACTCGGGTTTAAGACGATCGTCCGATCGAACGTCGAGTTGCGCGTCGGCCTGCATACCGACCTCGATTTCACTTTGGCATTGGGGGAAGTCACCGAGACGGTACAGGTGACCTCAGAGTCGACGTTGCTCAACACGGTCAGTGCAGCTTTAGGAACCGAGGTGACTAATCGCTACATCATCGATATGCCGTTGCTGGATCGTCAGATTTCCAATTTGTCGTTCTTAGCTGCCGGAGTCACGGAGACGATAGGATCTGGTGTTGACGACATTCGAGGCACGAATTTCAGCTCGAACGGGCAGAGGAATGCCACGGCGGAAGTTCGGTTGGATGGCAACTTATCCACGACCAACGAAAGCGGAGAGGGTGGCAACACGATTGTCAACTACCAGCCGTCGGTGGAGATCATTCAGGAATTCAAGCTCCAGAGCAACAGTTTTTCGGCTGAGTATGGCAACAATGGCGGAACGGTCATTAATATTGTCACAAAGTCGGGCACTAACGAATTCCACGGCAGCGGTTACTACTTTTTCCGCCGTCCGAAGTTTGACGCTAACGATTTCTTCTCCAATGCAGCCGGGCAGCCCAAAGGAGACTATGCGCGCGACCAGTATGGTGGGTCGATAGGAGGTCCGATTCGTAAACAGAAGACCTTTTTCTTCTTTGATTTTGAGAAGTCGCGCAATAACCTCCCAGGTACAATCACTGCCACGGTACCGACTGTTGCCCAAAGACGGGGCGATTTTTCTCAGACTTACAATGAAGACGGCTCCCTCAATCCGATTTTCAACCCCTTTGATGTTCATGAGGACGAAGAAGGCAATCTCATTCGAAATCCCTTCCCCAACAATATCATCCCGACTAATTGTGCAAGGCCGGACGGCACTCCTTGTTTAGACCCGGTGGCCCTCAACTTGATGCAACTTTACCCTGAACCCAACACCGAAGGTGATCCCATTACAGGGCGTAACAACTTCACCCAGAAATATGTGACCACCAACCCGACGTATCAATTTGATATCAAGATTGACCACGTCTTGACGGACAAGACTCGTCTAGCTGGCCGTTATAGCCACCAACATTCCACGGGTGAAGATCCCTACATTTCTCTTCACGATAATCCCTCAGTACTCGATGGAGGGAGGTTTAAGGAGAATAATCACAACGCGGTCATCGAACACAACTGGGCGCCGACCCCCACCCTGCTCTGGACAAGCCGCTTTGGGGTGGACAGATCCTATTCTGAGACGAGAGTGTTTGAATACGATCCAGCTCAGGTCGGGCTTTCGCCCTTGCTGAATGGTTACTTTGGTCTCAAGCGGTTCCCTGAAATCGGTCCGGAGGGTTACGCCTATCTGGGGCAGTCGTGCTGTACGGACACGGTCAAAGGGCAAACGCTCTATATGATTAATTCTTCGCTGTCAAAGGTTTGGGGCGCCCATAACGTGAAATTTGGTGGTGAACAGAGACACATGTTCACGAACTTCTGGCAGCCAGATTATCCTGCTGGCCAGATGGCTTTTAGCCCCACTGTTACTCAGGAAAATGTTTTTGATCCTGACTTTTCTCAGGGGAATAGTCTAGCTACTCTTCTGCTAGGTTGGGGTGCATGGGGCCATGTGGGGACTCAGCCTCCGGTGGCAGACAAAACCAAGGATACCGGATTTTTCGTTCAAGACGACTGGAAGGTGAGCCAGCGCCTCACTCTTAACTTGGGCTTGCGTTATGAATGGAGCAGCCCTTTTACCGAACGCTTTGATCGGCTCCTCATCACAGACTTTAACGGCGACACCGGAATTGACGTGCCTGGCCTAGGGAGGATTCGCGGTACCAGTATACTAGCTGGTCCCGATCAGAGAACCGGTAAGCCAGATCGAAACAACTGGGCACCTCGGTTTGGTTTTGCTTATCGCTTGACGGACAAGACCGTGGTGCGTGGGGGAGTGGGTATTTACTACGGATTCAACCCGGCCACGAATTTCCAATATGTTGGTACTCCCTGGTACAAGAACGTCAACATGTACTTTTCAAAAGACGGGGACATTACTCCTTTTGCCACGCTGTCGAATCCGTTTCCTGTCGGGTTTGTCGGGCCGCCAGGACCCAAATACGGTGAGCTCGCACAATGGGGTTTTGATAACGGCTATAATATGAGCCCCACCGTTCGCAATGCCGAGGTCTACCAATGGAGCATTGGTATCCAACGCGAGCTCCCGGGCTCGATGTTAGTTGAGGTTAACTACTCGGCCAACCGTAGCACTCACTTACCCTTCGGGGGCTATGATGGGACACGCAACCGGAACTTCATTAGCCGTGAAAACCGTGAGAAATGGGGGACTCAAGGCCTGGAGGAGTTGGTGGATAATCCATTTAAGCCGTTCTTCCAAGGCCCCAATGCCATCTTCAATGAGCCTGATTCCATCTATAATGACGACCAGATCCCGCGGCTCAACTTGCTGCGCCCGTTTCCGCAGTTTGATGGTAGTTTCGGAGGACTTCCTGAGTTCATCGCCACTTCTCGTTATAACTCTCTCCAATTTCGGTTTGAGAAGCGCTATTCCCATGGACTGAACTTCACAGGCAATTACACCTTCTCCAAGATGACCGATGACAATTCGATGGGATTTAATCCCTGGGTGGGCAATCTGCAAGTCTCTGGCGAGCCCCAGGACCTCACTAATCTGAGAGCTGAGAGAGGCACAAGTGGACTGAGTACGCCCCATCGTCTGGTACTGGCGGTGAGCTATGAATTACCGATTGGTCGTGGAAAACCCTGGGGTAATCAAATGAATCGTGCGCTGGACGCCGTAATCGGGGGTTGGAAGGTCAACTCCATTGTCAGTTTCCAGTCGGGCAATCCCATTGGAATCTACATGGATTCCGGACAACTGGCCGATGGTCGTCAGCGGCCAAGCGTTAGTGGAGACCCGCGTAGCAATCTGAGCATTAGGGATGTGGTGGACGACAGGGGGAATTTCTTTAATTTCAGCTTCGACCATCAAGATTGCGTCGATCCTGAACATGGTGCTATTTGTTCGCCGGGAGACCAGGTCCCTGGGAACGCTCCCAGATATCTCTCAGACATTCGTGGCGACGGCATAAACAATCTGGATCTGTCGATCTTCAAGATCTTTCGTGTTAAAGAAGACATGGAGCTTCAGTTGCGCGCGGAATTTTTCAACTTCGCCAACACGCCTAGATTCGGGATCCCTGGAGAGGCATTTGGAAGTGACGATTTTGGTAGGATCAGTGAACAGGCTAACCAGTCCCGGCACGGCCAGATTGGAATCCGCTTCGTCTGGTGATACCCTTCCTCTCTGGATGCGTGGCGTGCTGGGCGCCGTACCAGACGGGTCATGTATTGTCGAGGAGGCTGGTCCTTCGCCACCGTCGCTTGGATAAAGCCATCATCCAGAGATATACAAGTCCTGGGATTCATTGTGATGGTTTCGGTTAGTACATCCTTCCATCATCTTTTTGCTCTAATTCGGTCGATGTCTCTGAGAAATGATTAGAGCTGCCTGTCTCGCACTCATCCTTGGTGTGAGCGCACCCGTCTCGATTGCTCAGACGCTGGCTCAGCGTTCTTTCAGATCCTCGGATCATTCCGCAGTTTCTCTTGCAGAAATCAGGGAAATCGAAACAGATCTGCAGTCAGGTCGTTTCCGTGATGCACAGGCGAAAGCCCACGAGGTTGTCAAGAAGCAACCAACCTATGCGCCTGCCTGGGTGTATCTGGGAATTGCCAGCGTGCGCCTGGATGAGCCGGCTCAAGCTATCCAGGCTTTTGAGCGCGCCATCGCTATTGATCCAAGGGATCCTCGTCCGTTCCTGGATGTAGCACTGCTTTATGCATCCAGGAACGAGCTGGATAAGGCCATTGATCGTTATCAAAAGGGTCTTCTTCTCGACCGCACTAATAATGCGGCTTATTACAACTACGGGCGGCTGCTGATTAGCAAGGGCCGCTTTGGAGAAGCTAGAGATGCTTTAGAGCGGGCCGTGCAGCTGAGCCCTACCGACTCAGACGCGCGTACCGCATTAGTGGAAGCGCTGTTACGTGTCAAGCAAGGTAAAGAAGCCATGGATCAAGTAAGGATCTTACTTGAAATTCCGGGCATCACCGCAACGAGTCTTGTTTCCCTGGGCGCGCTGCTAGTGCGTGGTAGAGAAGTCGTCCTGGCCAAGGATGTTTTGACACGAGCGCTCTCGATGGCTCCCTATTCGGCTGCGGTGCACCTCGAGCTCTCTAGGCTTTACCTGTCCCAGAATGATCACCAGAATGCAACTCGGGCGGCGCAACACGCCGTGGAACTGACTCCTCGCTCTCTGGAAGCAAATCTGGCTTTGGCAGAAGCATATATCAGCGGGCGACAGAATTTGCAGGCTTTGGAACATCTCCTAAAGATTGAGGATTCTTTCAAAGACTCTGCGGCACTGCATTACACCCTTGGCATCGCACGGTTTCGGATCAACCAATATCAGCCTGCAATTGTCTCGTTCAAGAGGGCCGTGCAACTGGATCCGAGAATGGATCTGGCTCATTTTCTATTAGGAAACGCTTCGCTGAGCACCGGCGATCTCGAACAGGCTGAGACCAGCTTGAAAGCGGCCATTTTTCAAAATCCTAACCAAGTTCTTTATTACAACTACTTGGCTAGGGTTTACGAGAAGAAGGGCGATGCCTTTGAGGGAGCTGCGCGCGAAGCCACGCAGAAGGCGCTGAGCCTGGATCCCAAAGACCTTGAGGGCAGAGAACGACTGGCGAAATGGGCCAAAGAGGAAGGCGACTTGGCCAGGGCTCAAGCGCTGCTGGAGGAAGTAATTCGGGATGATCCTTCGTTTATCTCAGCACGTGTTCTGCTAGCCAGTGTCTATTACCGCCTTAACCTCCGCCAGGAAGCGGACGACCAACGGCAAGCCGTTCGTATCCTCGAAGCTGAGGCCCAAGAGCGCCAGCGGTCTCCGACCCAGCGCTGATCGCTCTGTTCGATGCCAAGCAGATGACGCCTGGATTGTGCACTCCTGATCAATGCCTCTCCACTGTCCGCGTGGGGCCCGTGGGTACAAAAAAACTTGAATTGTCGCTATCACTACAGTTGGTGGCTTTTCTTTCTCCCACGGGCCGACGGAGGAAGTTCCTGCTTTTCTTTCAGCTCGCTTTTGTGCTGTCCTTTCCGGCTTTCGCTGGATTGCAGAAAGCCAATGTGGCTGAACAGCACGTGGATACCGGTCTGAAGTTGGCCCAAGCTGGGGACCTGAAAGGCGCAGAATCGGAACTCCGTAAGGCGGTTGAAGTGTCTCCGAAGGACTGGTTCTGTCTGGCCTCGTTGGGAAGCATCTTGGGGATGCAGCAGAAGCTGGAGGAATCAAGTCGCTTCCTTGAAAGAGCTCTTAAGATAAATCCCAATGACTGGGCTACTCGCCGTAATCTGGCTTCAAATCAGTATCTGTTGGGGGATTTGCATTCCGCTCGGCAGAACCTGGAGATGATACTGAAGGTAAAGCCCGACGACAACACTTCGGTATTGCTGCTGGGAATGGTTGCCGAGAATTTGCAGGACTACAAGCGGGCTGTGGACCTCCTGATGTCAATACCCGATCTCGTGCGACAAAAGTCGGAATCATTAGCTGCTTTGGCCCGCTCTTACTATCATACAAACCAGAAAGAAAAAGCTCGGCAAACTTTGGGACTGCTACGTGGGCATTCCGCGGGTGCAGATGGGATGTTTCTCGGAGGGCAAGTAGCCGCCGAGGCCGGCGACTACGAGACGGCCGAAGAGTTGCTCAGTTCGATTGGATCAATCTATCCGGATGTGACCAAGCTTGGGTACAACCTGGCTCTGGTGCAATACCAGTCTGACCAGATTGAACGAAGTCAAGCCACGCTTCTCAAGCTGATTGAAGGCGGCCACGGCTCCAATGATATCTACAACTTGCTGAGCTGGTGCTACCACGAGCAAGGAAAGCTGAAAGAAGCGGTAGCCGCTATGGATCGAGCCATTGATCGGAATCCTGCTGAAGTAGCTAACTACCTCGACTTGGCCAGGATACTACTCAACCACAAACGTTATGCCGTCGCTCTAGAAGCAGCCAAGAAGGCAGTGGAATTGGCTCCAAACTCCTACGAGACTTATAAGTTGAAAGGGATCATCGAAAGCCGCATGGGGAATTTAGTTGAGGCGGTAAAGACATACACTCGGGCGGTTGAACTCAATCCCAATTCTCCGGAAGCGATTCTGGCGCTGGCAGGGGCCCAGGCGACGGACGGGAAGATTGAAGAGGCCAATGCTACTTTTGAGCAGGGGATTCAGCGATTTCCACGCGATCTGCGACTCCACCTGGAGTTTGGTCGGATGCTGTTAAGGACTGCCGGGGGTAGCGACGACGCCAAAGAAACTCGCGCTGTCTCACTTTTGAAAAAGGCAATTGCTTTGGATGGATCGGTTGGCGAACCTTACTATCAACTGGGCAATCTGGCCCTAACAAAGGAGAATCCAGAGGAAGCGATTCAGTATTTGGAGACGGCTTTGAAGCTCAACCCAAAAGGTAGCAAGGTTCACTTTGCCCTAGCGCGAGCTTACCGGCGGGTGGGCAATCAGCAGAGAGCACAAGAAGAGCAGAGGGACTACGAAAACCTAAAGGCTGTAGAAAGTGCTACAGGCCAAGAGAGGCCAATCTCGAAGGACAGGCCCATTGCTCTTGACCTACTTTCAGATGAATGAGGTTAGTATTGCATCTGTAGAAGGGATCTTCAGCAGAGCTCGGGAAGGACCAGGATGCGGTTGACGGCTTGGATAAGTTTCGGGCTGCTTGTCATTATGTCATTGGGAACGTTTGGCAGCCCAGCGAGCACTCAAAATTGGACCCACTTCGTCCGTATTGCCGGGCATGGGCTCAGGCTGGAGCGCGTGGATGAGATTATTCGGAGTGCTGCTGACAGCCACGTCTTTGGCATTGAAACAGACAATGACATCACCGGGCGATACGAGAGTTTCTTAGATCCTACTGAAAAACTGAGGGCGATTCGTGCCATTGCAGACAAGGCCCACGCTGTGGGTAACAGAACTTTTGTTTACATCGCGGGTTTGGAATGCATCACCGCCAACGCAGACCGGGCAAACCACAGCTTTTTCAAAGACCACCCTGATTGGATCCAGCGCAAGATCACGGGTGAACCGGCCGTTTTTGGTGGCGGCACCGCCTTCTGGATTCAGAAGGGTGATGAAGACGTGTGGATCAGTCCCTATGCTACGCAATGGCGCAAGATCTATATGGAGCGCGTCCGGCAGGTTGCGGCTACCGGCATCGATGGCGTCTACGTGGATATCCCTTACTGGATGGCTCATTTCAAGGGTTGGGAAGACAGTTGGGCCAGCTTCGATGATTATGCAGTGGCCGCTTTCAAGGGCAAGACCGGCATCGACGCCAAAAAGGACATCAAACTGGGAGATTTCAGCGATCTGGGCTTTCTGCAGTGGATCGATTTTCGTATAGCCACTCTGACGGATTTCATGAGGGAAATCGACTCCAACGTCAAAGCGGCCAATCCGAATTGCATGACGATCGCAGAGATCTATCCAGGAATCGAGATGGAGGCGGTTCGAGTCGGAGCGGACGTCTATCAGATGTACCCAGTAGTAGACGTCATCGCCCATGAATACGAGTATGGCGGAGGCAACCACACGGCTGCTTCCCGAACTCCGCTCGATTGGTTTCACTACATGACAGGCATGTACACTTTCCGATCTTTTGCGGAAGGGAAGGCCTCGTGGATGCTCAATTATTCCTGGGATGGCGAGAAGAAGGTCGATCCGAAAGAGGCGATGAAGAATCTGTTCCTGGCGCAATTGATGGCCGGCGTCAACACTTGGGATGCCGAGGGACATGTCATGTCAGGATCGAATGACCTGGAGACGCGTAAGGCTGTCTACCAGTGGATTGCAGCTCATGAAAAAACCTTCTACTCACCCCGCACCCCGGTTCATCCGATCGGCGTGTACTTTTCGCCTAAAACGCGAAACTACTTTCCAGTAGAGTTCATCGAAGCTTACCGAGGGATGATGTCTTTGTTGCTGCAGGCGCATCTGGAGTTTCAGGTCGTCACTCCGCGAACGCTCCAACAGTTCAAAGGCGAAGTACTTATCCTCCCTGATGTCAAATGCCTCAGCGAATCAGAAATGGATTTTCTGAAATCTTATCTGAACTCGGGAAAGGGGCTGTTTGTCACAGGAGAAGCCGGAAAGTACAGTGATCGGCGGAAGAATCAAGCCGAGAATCCCCTTCACAAGCTGCTGGGCGTTACTGCCTCGGTCCGAAAAGTCTCCTCAACGCCTCAGGCGAGGTTCATCTACGAACCCGATAGTCCAGGAAGAAGCTACGTTAGGCAGCTTGATAGGGAATTCAATCGCTTAGCGATCGGGGGAAGCTACAAGGGGTCCCGGTTCAATGACCTCAAAGAGCACTTTTCAAAACAGCTGGAGGATGGGTTGAAGTTCAAGCCTAATGTGGAGGTGGTCGCCTCCCCCTTTATTTCAGCCCAGATCGCTGAAGTTAACGGCAACATCCATCTTTTTCTGGCGAACTTCAAGGGTCTGAAAAGCCAGGAATCGGCCATCCAGATTCCTGAACAGAATGTCAGGATCTCTTTCCCCGCCAAGCCCAACTCGCGAGTGTATATGCTTCCTTTCCTTGGGAGGGCAGAGGAGGTGAAAGGAGAATGGAAGAGCGACAGGATGACCTGTGAAATACCAGAGATCCGAAAAGGAGTAGTCGTATGGTGTGAATAGGATTCCAGACTACAGACATGAGCAACATCTTGAAAAACTTGCCTAGCCACGAATGAACGCAAATCGAAGCCCGCGCCCACCACGCAAATCCCAGGCGGCAGCACGAGTGAAACACGACGCCGAGCAGCAGCGCGAAGGCGCGCTAGCAGCGCTCATGCCAAGGAGTGCCAAAGTTTTCTCAGCGCGCTTCTCAACACGACCGCTACGGGCGAATATTGGTGAAGTGTTTGGTCCTGGATGGCCGAAACTTCAGCCCAGAAATTGTGAAGGCACACTGCGATCGCAGATAGAAAAACCAATCGCTGCCAATGCTGCTTGCAGCACCGCTACTCTTCGATAGGCTCGGTGCAAGCTGTGTGAGAGCCGATTCAACGCCACATTTAAGCCTGGCGGGATGCTCGACCAGATTGATACACCTCCCCAGCGAAGCATACTACGGAGAATCCTCAAGACTCCGCTCCGGTCGCGGTGCTTCCGCAATCTACTGTTGGTGACTTGTCCTCAATTCTTTCTCGCAAAAGGAGTTGCTCCCACTCAAGGCAAACGGAACTGATGACGCTAAATTTGGCTGTAACAACATTGTAGCCAAAATATTTATACTGATGTCACCAACAATTAACGACGGAAGCACCGTCAAGTCTGCCTTCCCTATGAAAGGACAGAACAAAAAAATATGATTTCCAGGAATAGCCATGATCATTCGACGTGTTGTGGCAGTTATCGGTTATCTCATAGTGGCCAGCGCTGCTCAGGCAGCTGACCGTCCCCGTGGCGTCACCTTCTTCAACAGTGTGCTTCCTGTAGTCCAGCAACGGTGTCAGGAATGCCATCGGCCAGGGGAAATTGGACCGTTTTCTATGATGACGTATGAGGAGATTCGACCTTGGGCCAAGGCGATCCGCCAGGCCGTATTGACTCGAAAAATGCCTCCCTGGTTTGCGGACGCTCCGCACGATATGTTTTTAAATGATCGCCGACTGTCGCAGCAGGAAATAGATACCGTAGTCACCTGGGTCGACAATGGCGCTCCCGAGGGCCTTCCAGAGGATGCACCGAAGCCGATTTCCTTTTCCGACGGTTGGCGCATTGGCCAACCCGACACTGTGCTAGAGCTGCCAGAATATTACGTTCCAGCATCTGGAGAAATTGCGTATCAGTTCATCAGCGTTCCATCTGGATTTACTGAAGACAAGTGGGTCCAGGCCGTCGAGCCGCGCCCAGGCAATCCGGCCGTCGTCCACCACATTCGCGTCCTTGCCCGCGAGCCCGGTTCCAAGGCATTCATGAATCAGACGCCCGAAACTTCCGAGCAGCGGCAGCAGGCCAAAAGTCATCCCAAGGATGATGGCTCGGGATTTCTGGATGGGCCGAAAGTGGGTGCCGAGGAAATGGGCGCCTTTGTGCCTGGAGGAGATCCCGTTCTCTTGGAGCCCGGCCAGGCCATTCTGGTCAAGGCGGGATCTGATCTGGTGTTCGAGGTGCATTACACGACCAACGGCAAACCGCAGATGGACCGCAGCCGCGTCGGTTTGATCTTTGCAAAAAAGCCTCCGGACACGCGGGTCATGGAAATCGCCCTGGCGAATTACAATTTCAGGATTCCCGCCGGCGCAGCCAACCACCGCGTTGATTCCCGGGTTACTCTGCGGCAGGACATGACGCTCCTTTCTCTGTGGCCGCATATGCATTTGCGAGGCAAGGCTCTGGAACTGCGCGCCATTTATCCGTCGGGCGAGTCAGAGGTGCTGCTGAACGTGCCTCGCTATGATTTCAACTGGCAAATGAGTTACGTGCTGCGCCAACCTCGGCTACTTCCCAAGGGCACACGATTGGAATCCGCTGTCTACTTCGACAATTCGCCCAACAATCCCAATAATCCGAATCCCGGCGTGGATGTGTACTGGGGTGATCAAACCTGGGAGGAGATGAACATTGCATTCATGCGGGTGGGATTACCTCCTGGCGTAAGTCCGGTTGACGTTAGGGTGCCACCTCTAACTCCGCCAGATGCCACGGGCCAACGGACTGTCGATGCAACTTCGAGAAAAGAAGAACAGAAACCTGAGTAATCGGCCAATTCGGCCCAACAGCGAGCTGTGAAAAAATTGAGCTGGCCTGCAACGAGTTCCCAGGGCTAGAGGCGGTTGAGCGCTTCAATCCCTGATCCTGAGCACCGCTGAGCCCTCGATTTTTCCTTCTCGCAAAAAGCTAAGAGCCTCATTGGCGCAGGTAAGCAGAAACTCTAGGACTTCCGTGCGAATTGGGACTTTGGAGGCAAGTGCCAGAAACTCCTTCGCGTCCTGCCGCGCAAGATTAGCTCCGCCACCCGCAGGACGTCGATCCCGCCATGCTGGTCGAATCGCACTCCCTTCATGATACTCCCTCAATCAAATATCGCTATATAGTAGGAGTTTCACTGCGAAAAGCGACTCGCCTTTTGGCCGGGCTCACCACGGTAGCGGGCTGCAGTCGCAGAAGAAACCTCCTGTGAGACCGCCGTCGGGCAGGGTGGCCACCCATACGATCGCCGCAGGGCCACAAAGGTTTCCACGTTGGAGCCCCGCGCCACGCCTGGCTCTGCCTGATATCCGCGGTATTGGCCGCGGACCACGTTGCGGGCGTCCAGCGACCGCATGCACTTGAAAACCATAGCCTTCTGGTCGCGGGCCGATTCCACGTCGCGCCGCGTCGGCGCTTCCATCGCCAGCAGGGCAATGACCTGAAGCAAGTGGTTCTGCACAACGTCGCGTAGGGCGCCCACCTCCTCGTAGAAGCGTCCTCGCCCGCGCACATCGAAGTCTTCGGCCATCGTTACCTGCACATTGGCAATGTATTGCCGGTTCCAGATCGGCTCGAGAAAAGTGTTAGCGAAGCGGAAGTAGACCAGGTTCTGAACCGGCTCTTTGCCGAGGTAGTGATCGACGCGGTAGATCGACGGCTCCGGGAAGTGCTGGTGCAGGGTCCGGTTCAAGTCGCGCGCCGATGCCAGATCACGGCCGAAGGGCTTTTCGACCACGATGCGGGCGTTGTTCGCGCAGCCCGACGCCGCAAGCCCCTGGGCGACCACCGGAAACAGGCTGGGTGGGATGGCGAGGTAATGGAGCGGGCGCTCGGCCTCGCCCAGGACCTGGCGCAGCCGGGTAAACGTGCGGGGGTCGGCGTAATCGCCATCCACGTAGCGCAGCAAGGCGGCCAATCGAGCGAAGACGGCCTCATCCACTGGCCCCTGCTCGGCCACGCTGTCGTGGGCGCGGGCAACAAGCTGCTCCAGGTCCCAGCCCGATTTCGCCACGCCGATGATAGGCCAGTCGAACTCGCCGCGGCGGACCAGCGACAGCAGCGCCGGGAAGACCTGCTTATAGGCCAGGTCGCCCGCGGCGGGCAGCAGCAGAGCCCTGATCAAAACTGTACATCCTGGTACGACGATTCCTAGTACAAACATCGGTAGCGGAGGTTGCAAATGTCGACTGAGACCTTGTTAATCCTAATTGTCGTGTTGCTATTGCTCGGTGGGGGAGGCTGGGGTTACTCTCGATGGCGCGGTTGACGTAACCTTCAACCTTGGTTCATGGCGCGGCCCAGAGCTTGCTCGCTCGCAACAGAGTGAAAGATGCCGCTCAGTTCGTCTATCGCTGGCCTGCCACAGCCCTACGCTGCCATGAGCCCTTCTGATCTGTCCTGACCGGTCATGGTCTGCAGCCCCCAGATTGGAAAAATGCTACGGAGCGGCCGGAGGATTCAAAACGGCGTTTGGCAAGTTTTACCGCAGTGGACGAGAGCAATTCATTGAGGAAGGCGTACTACATTAGTAAAACAAACGTTCAAAAGACAGGAAACCGAAAGATGATGGCCAGTGATCTCACGCCTCACTGTGAATTCGATGGAGAAGACCTAATCTTACGGCTGGAGACGACGTTTCCGGCTGACGTAACGAAAATTTCGCCCATCGTCGAGCAGGTGATGGACCTTGCTCAAGAGATGGATTGCACTACTGGAAAAGAATTCGAAATTGAGACGGCCTTGCGCGAGGCCCTGGCCAACGCTATTGTGCATGGATGCAAACAGGACCCCAGCCATAAGATACAGCTGTGTGTCGGATGTGATCAATCGAGGGGGATGTTGATCATCGTGCGCAATCCGGGTGAGGGCTTCGATCCAACTAGTCTTCCAAACCCCACAATGGGTCAGAACATTTACGCAACTCAGGGCCGCGGTATTTTTCTCATCAATCAGCTGATGGATGAGGTCCATTTTGAACAGGGGGGTACTGAGATTCACATGAGAAAGTTGTGACTTACTTGCAGTCCTGCCTCTCTTTAACCGGACAAGGCCCACACTCAACGCTTTGCTTTTCTGCTCACCCTTTGGACTCAACAGTTCCGTTCATTGCCAGTGCAACAATCGACCGACTCTCAAGCCTTATAGCCGCGCTGAAAATGGCTGTCAAGCGGTGCTGAGAGCACGGATATGGGCCGAGATAAGCTCCGCGCTCGATGGCTTTGCGGATTGCGTCACCTCGGATTGCCGTTTCCCTCTGCGTCGGACCACGAAGCGTGGCGTAATGGCAAAGCTTGGCGATGTGCCAACCCAGAGGGCTTTTCGGATCAGAGCGACGCTCATCAGACTTTGCTTAGATTGGAGCAGAAAAAAGAGATAGAGGTTCGCACGGGATGAGAAGCATCACAATTTGTCAAACGAATGCTGGCTCAGGGCAAACGGAACGATGTTGCTCCTAGGCGGCACTTTTGAGTTGTGGCCATCTGACGACAGGTTTCCTCACAACGACGACAAGTCTCCGCACACGTACATCTTCATCACCTCCACACCCAATGTGAACTCCGAATGGGCGTCCTGAGCTCCGTGCCCGGACGAAAGATTCAGCGATCCTAGCCTTCGCGATCGATAGGGATCGGCTCAGGATGAAATCCTGGGCTAGCTCGGTCGAGGCAGCCCGGAGACCTACATTGCGTTCGCTTGCTCGGGCGCATGAGCACGCGAGCAAAATTGACCAGCAAGCCATCTAGGTTGGCTGATATACCTTAGATCTCGAGGAGGAAGCGTATGCGTACCGGATCAATGGCCTCAGATATGTCAATGACGCGACCTCAGCCCCCTCTGAGTCAACTGAGTCTGAGATGAAAAGTTCATCATAATATTTATTCATGGCCCGCCTCGCTTTTCTCATCTCTGCCTTGGTCGTCTCGCTGATGTTGCTGACGTGGCATTTTTGGTCAACAAAGCAGGCTACCAATCCTTCAGCTTTAACTACTCCCCTACCCTCCGCGCCGATCTCGCATACATTACCGACCAGGGACAGCGTAAGCATTTCCTCTGCGTCTGCTCCGATCAACGTCTACGCGCATAATTTGATGCTACGAAGAGGCGCGAACTTTCGAGTCTATGTGCGCTGGCTCCGTGGACAGATGGTCCGCGCTCGCCACAATATCAACCCGTCCTTCGACGATCCCGAGTCGTTTGTGCTTGAGGTAAAGAGAGGCATCATTCGAGCGAATGTGGGAGATATCAGTAACTTCCTGAATGCGATCGGAAGCGCGACCTCTCCGCTGAAGAAGATCACTCTTTCCGGCGACGGAGATCAAATCAAGCTTCGCGCAACGCTGCACAAGATCGTTTCGCTGCCCATTGAACTAGTCGGCACGATAGCCGCTGTTCGAGATAACAGAATTCAGATACACGTCACCAAACTGAGAGTTCTGAAGATTCCGTTGAAGGGTTTTCTCGGCGCTCTCCACATCGGCATCTCCGACCTCCTTCCCCATGGCATTCCCGGCGTCCAAGTCTCCGGCAATGATATCTTTCTCGATACGCAAAAGCTCCTGCCAGCGCCTCGTATCCGCGGACAGTTGACTAGCGTGCGTATCATCAACCCTGATCTTGAACAAGTCTACGGGAATGCTGAAGACGCTGGGAAACACGTCGAGCAATGGCGCAATTTTCTGAGGCTTAGTGGCGGCACGCTTGACTTCGGAAAGCTCACTATGCATCACGTCGATCTCATCATGATTGATATTTCGAATGATGCATGGTTTGACCTCGACCTTGCTCATTATCAGGAGCAGCTTGTGAACGGCTATACGCGCATGACTCCTCAAGCAGGTCTGCAGATCTTCATGCCCGATTTAGACTTGCTCCCGCAAAAGAAAGCAAACGAGAACATCAGTCTGGAGTGGCTTAAAAATCGCAATATTGCCCCCCCAGCCGATGTCACTTCTAGGTAATCTTCATTTGCCTCAGACCCTCTGCCCACCTCTCGAATCGTGTTTGAGACTATTGACGGTACTGGCCTCGTCAGGGTTTGACTTCGTTTGGGTACGTGCTAGATACTCCCTTGAAAGTCAAGAATAGATGACAAAGATTTTCTCACGAAGAAATCGGAGTGGCTGCGCAGCATTCCATGAAGGTATGGAGCAGCTTGCGCATGACCGTCACGATATAGAACGGCAACCCAAGATTGACTGCGAATGTCGGAATTGAAGTTGTATCCAGCGCAGGCTTCCAGACGGTACGACCCATTCCGCAGGGCTTCCGCTCGCTGGTACCCTCGATCGTCCTTTTTTTCCCTCTCGGCGTTCCGAGTGTCACCAAGGCTATCTACACAGGGCCGGCGAGGAAGATTCTTGTCTTGCGGGAGTACTTCGAGTCCGGCGTCCCGCACAACTAGCGCCGCCAAGTCAGGCGTGACTCGGACCCGACCCGTTGCGTCGAAACAGACCCGTAGCCGACGTGCCTTTAGTTGGTTACCGCCTCCACCTGCACGAAGCATTGCCCACCATCGCTGTCCTTCCTAAAGGCTACAACCACTGTAACAGTCCGGCTTCTATGTCGAGGAAACGACCAATATCAAGGCACTCTCTTGAAGTCTCGACGGT
>Ga0075421_100002426_pt1 | contig 22323 bp, 16 predicted proteins | sample SoiMetdeltSBSDD5_FD_75292 | JGI IMG/M metagenome (GOLD analysis project Ga0075421, IMG submission 75292) | Bulk soil microbial communities from a Populus tree surrounding site in Tennessee, USA - Soil MetaG P. deltoides SBSDD5 | ecosystem: Environmental > Terrestrial > Soil > Tree plantation...
GGGCCGGCTGGGCGTTGCCGCCGCACAGGCAGCGCCGGAACGAGAGTAGGCATTGCGTCGCGTTGCGGTCGCGCGATCCATCGTCGAGAAGGTGCTCGTCTCGCGGGTGGCATGGGGCCCACCCGCGCCCTTCCGACTCGATGCGGATGCCGCCGTCGGCGTTGGTCGTCGATCCCTGGCCGCCGACCTTCTTCGGCTCAGCTCGCCCCCGACTCCGGCATCCGCGGCAACGCGCGCGCGAGGAGGAGCAGCAGCACCCCGGCGGCGAGGCCGAGGCTCGCGAGGACGGCCCACCGCGGCCACCTCGCGGGAGTCTCCGCCGAGCCCTCCACGGCGCGGCCGAGGCGTGCCACGTGAGGGGCGCGTGCGCGCAGCTCCCCGGCGACGGCGCGCAGGTCGTATTGCGGGGAAGGGAGCCGCGGCGACCCGGCGAGGAGCGCGACCGGCTCGCCGGGCCACGGGAAGAGCAGCTCGCGGCGCGGGCGCCAGAGCTCGGCGGAGAGCTCCGCAAGCGGCGCGTTGTCGCCGTCGGCGATCTCGAGGCGGAGTGGTCCGCGACCGCTCGGCGGCGGCTCGAGCGCGAGCTCGCAAGGGAGCGGCGGCATCGGCTCGCACCGCCAGGGGTACCAGCCGGTGGCGACGTCGGGCACCTGGCCGACCCCCGCGCTCACTCCGGAGCGGAGGACGCGCACGGTGCGGTCGAGGGGGCGAGCGGGGACTCGCAGCAGGAGCTCGCCCAGCGGCTCGCGCGGCGAGACCGCGAGCGGCAGCTCGCCGACGCTGATGCCCTCGCCCCGCGGGCGCAGCGAGACGACGTCCCAGTTGCCGATCCGCTCGGGCAGCGCCATCTCCTCGACGAGATAGGGCACCTGCCGCCCCTGGCGCGCCAGGCGCAGGTCGCCGAGGTCGGCGCGTGCCGCCGCTTCGACGGCCGCCGGCAGCGGCAGCCGGACGGCGGTGCCCGGCGTCGCCTCGACTCGCACGGGCCAGTGGCGCGAGAACGACATCTTCGGCAGCGCGGCACCGTCGGGAACCGGCAGCGGCGTCGGCGGCGGGAGCGTGCGCGGTGGGCCGGGGATCAACCACTGGCCGCCGCCCTCGTCGTCGGCCCTGAGGGTGCCCGTGCGCGCCAGCCCCGCCGCGCTCTGCAACACGTAGGAGCCGGCCGTGGGCGCCTGGATCTCGAGCGCGAGCGGCAGCAGGAGCGGTGCGAGTCGCAGCGGCAGCGGCGCGTCGCCCTCACCGTAGATCTCGAGCCGCAACGGGCCGCCGCGGCCGCCCGCGGGGACGCGTCGGGCCACCACCTGCGGCAGCGGCCCCCAGACGCCCTCGCCGAGCGACTCCCAGCGCCCGCGGCTGGCGACGCTGAGGCGCCACCCAGCGCCACGCCCCGCGGGAAGCGTCACCGCCAGGCTCTCGACGGGTCGGTCGCCGAGGCCTGCGAGGTCGCACACCGCGCGCCGCAGACCGGCGGCGGCGCAGGCCTTCCCCGGCAGGAGGACCTCCTCGGCGGCGGTCGCCACGCGGTCGATCTGTGCCCCCTCGAGGCGCGGGAACCTCGACGCCGTGGGCCAGTGGAGGCGGAGGTAGCGCGCGTCGGTCGCCGGGTAGGCGAGCGCAGATCCTCGCAGCTCGTCGCCGGCGCCGAGCCGGAAGAGCGACGCGGTCGTGAGCGGCTGCCACTCGCGAGCATCGGCGCTGGATTCGAGCTCCACGACGACGAGCCCGGCCACCGCGAGCGGCAGCCGAAGCCCCTGGTGCAGCGGCGGAGCGCTGCCGGCGTCGAGGGTCACCAGCCAGCCGTCGGTCGACTCGGCAACGCTCGCCACGCGCACCGGACGCGTGCCGCCGCCGGCGTCGAGGACGATGAGGTGCGAGGGGACTCGCGCCCCGTCGGGACCCACCACGGCGAAACCCGAGTCTGGCGGGTACAGGGCCGCCGGCAGCGCCACGCGCACGGTCCCGGCGCGCTCGACGACGAGGTCGCGGGCCGTCGGCGGCGTCGATTCCGCTCCCGCGGCAAGGGCGGCGAGGACCAGCGCGCCGAAGGCTCCCGCGAGCGCGACGGCGCTGCCGCGTCTCAAGACACCTCCGGCGACGAGCGGAAGACGAAGCGCTGGTAGAGCCAGGCGAGCAGCAGCAGCGAGACGCCGAGGCCGAGGAACGAGAAGACCCGGTAGAGGTCCGAGAGGTTTGCGGTGTCGTAGAGGAAGACCTTGCCCACCGCGAGGAGCATCACCGGTAGCGAGGCGAGGCGCAGGCCCCGCTGCTTGCGCAGGAGGCCGGCGACGAGCAGCGCGGTCGCCAGCAGGATCCAGGCGGCGGAGTACGCGTATTGCTCGGCGACGGTGGCGGTGCCGGCGTCGAGGTAGGGACCGCGGAACCCCTGCCGCACCTCGAGGGTGACGAGGAGGAAGAGGAGCAGCAACGCGGCGACCGACCAGAGGCGCGGCAGCCACGGCCAGCGCGGCGACCAGACGACCTCGGCCCGGCGCTCGAGCGCCGCGGAGGCGAGGAGGAGCGCCGTCGGCAGACCGTAGGCGAGCAGCAGTTCGTTGAGGACCCTCGTCGCGCCCACCGGAATGTGCCGTAGCGCCGGGTTCCAGACGAGCGCCTGCGTGAGGAACGCCTGCGCGATCGCCAGGCAGGTGACGGCGATCCCGCCCCAGCGCAGCTCCGGAAAGGGGTGGCTCGCCGCCGGCGCCGCGTCGGCGGCGCCGCCGCCGGGGGTCGCGACCGGCGCCACGCGTGCGGCTGCCGCCAGCAGGCCGCAGGCGAGCAGCAGCCAGAGAATGGTCAGGGTGCCCCACTCGGCGAAGGTCGGCTCGCTGCGCGGAGCGCCGGGGCTGAACGCTTGATGCGTCGCGAGGGCGAGGAAGACGACCGCGAGGGCGACCGTCACGGCACCGATGCCCGCCGCCAGCGGGCGCCGCCCCTGGCGTCGTGCCATCACCGTGGCCGCGGCAAACGCGGCGATGGGGATGCCGTAGCCGTAGAGGAGCCAGCTGAAGATCGGGTGCGCTCCGGTCGGGTAGTCGATGACCGCCGGGTTCAAGAGCAGCCGCACGCCGACGAGCGCGGTGAGCAGCGCCGCGAGGTGCGCGAGGAGTGGGACCCGCAGACGGCCGGCGAGCCACACCAGCGCCGCCACCTCGAGCGCCCAGCCGACCGAGATCCACTGGTGCTCGAGCTCCATCGGCACCGCCAGGCTGACGAGCGTCGTGGCGATGGCGGCGGCCGCCGCGAGCGTCGCCTCGCCGCCGGCGGTCCCCTCGCGCTCCCGCGCCACGGGAAGCGCCAGCACGACCCAGATCGCGGCGAGGCCGAGCTCGATCCACCCCCAGGGCAGCTCGAGGTCCGCGACGCGCGAGCCGCGGTAGGCGATGAGGTCGACGGCGAGTGTCGAGACGGCGGCGAGGGCCGCCCATCGCGCCGGGCTCCGCGCGCCACGTTTCGCCGCCCAGGAGCCGCCGCCGAGCAGCAGCAGGGCGCCGGCGGCGACGCCGAAGAAGCGCGAAGCGTCACCGGGTTGCAGGCGTTCGGACCAGGCGCCGAAGATGAGGCCGACGGCAGCAGCCGCGAGCCAGGCGAGGCCTTCGAGCTCGGGCGAGAGCCGGCCGAGCACCAGGCAGCCCGCGGCGAGGAGGCCCACGAACCCCCACTCGACCAGTCCGTATGCGGTCTGCACGGCGAGCACCGACGACACGACGAGCGCGCCGCCGGCGGCGCCGGCGCGGACCCACGACGCCAGCGGCGGCCCCCAGCGTTCGCCGCGGCCGAGGCTCGCCACCAGGATGCCGGCGACGGTCGCGACGAGGAAGAGCCCGATCGCCATCGCGTCGCGGTCGGCGTACGAGCTCACCGCCCAGCCGCACGCCCAGACGAGCGCCGCGACGGTGGAGAGCCCGGCGAGGGCCGACCACCCGCGCCGCCGCGACACGGCGAGCAGGCCCGCCTGTAAGAGAGCCAGGTAGGCGAAGAGAAGCGTCGCGTTGGGGTGACCGGTGGAGACCAGCACCGGGGTCAAGAAGCCGCCGACCAGCCCGACGAGGGCGACCATCACGCCGTGACGCAACGCGAGGGAGACCGCGGTCGCGGTGGTGAGCGCCAGCAGCGCGAAGCCGGTCGTGGGGCCGATCAGGTGGTAGAGGTGCAGCGCGGCGAGCTCGACGACGAAGAGCACCGCGATGCCTGCCGCGGTGAGCCCTTGCGCGACGAACGCGCTCGAGCGCCGCAGCAGCTCGCCGCCGGCGAGGAGCGCGACGCCGAAGAGGGCGCCGAGGGTCACCCGCACGGTGGGGCCGATCCAGCCCTGGTCGACCGAATACTTGAGCAGGAACGCCGCCGCGAGAACGAGCGCGATGGCGCCGATCCAGACCGGCAGCCGCGCGCCGAGGCGTTCCTCGAGCGAGGCGGCGGGGCGCGCTCGCTGTCCCGGGCTCGCGGACGTGACAGGCGGCGCGGGGCGCTCGGGTGGAGGCGTCCGCGGCCAGGCGGGCTCGGTCGCTGTCGGGGACGAAGGCTCGGTGGCGGTCGAAGCGTCCACCGGAGCGACCGCCGCGATCGCCGCGGCTTCTTCGCCGCGCGGAGCGCCCGCCGCTTCGGGAGGGACAGCCTCGGAAGGGACGACCTCGGAAGTCACCACCCGGGCGGCGACCTCGGGCTTCCCCTCTTCCGCTCTGGCGGCGGCTGCGGCCTCGGCGTCACGCTCGGCGGCCGAGAGCTTGTGCAGCCGGCGGCCGAGCTCGGCCACGCTAAGCTTGAGGAGCGCCACCTCCTCGACGGCGCTTCGTGCCACGCGTCGGGCGCGCATCGCCACGACTAGCGCCACGACGGCGAGCGGGAGGACCACGAGGACGACGAAGGTGGCGAGGCACTCCATGTCGCTCTGCGAGATGCCGATCGTAGACGCCGCTTCCGGGTGGAGTCATTCTGTTGCGCCGCTGTCCGCGCGTCAAATGCCAGCGTCGCCCTTGCGTTGTAAGCGCCGCTCGCGCGGTCTGCAGCGTTTCCAGGCGCCAGCGGGCGCCAGCGGACCCGCAATCCAGGCTCGGGGCAGCTTCGCGGTGGCCGACCCCTCGCGCTGCCGTGGCCTGCATCTTGCCTCGAGCTCGACATGAGCCGGGCGCAGCCGCCGAGGGTGCGCGGTGGGGTGGCGACCGCGGGAGCGCTGCCGCGACTCGCCGCTCTATTGGCGCTCGGGGTGCTGGGCGTCGCGTCGCCCTCCGGCGCCACCGGCGCGGTTCCGGAGCCGCTCGCCGCGAGCCTCGAGGTCGAGTTCCTGCCCGGGGAGGGCGGACGTACGCGCGTCTCCGGTGTCGTCGCGGTGCCCGCTGCGGACGTCCGACTCAACCCCTACGGCTTCTACAACCTCCAGCTCGAAGGCCAGGTGACGATCTCGGGGCGGACCTACGACCACTTCGCCTACCGCTTCGACGTGCCGGGAAGGGTGGAGATCGCGGCACCGCTGGCGCTCGCCTTCCAGCGCTCGCTGCGACCGGGCTCCTTTCATCTCGAGATCCACGTCAAGGACGTGCAGTCGGGGCGGTCGGCCCGCATCGAGCGGCTCCTCGAGGTGCCGCGCGTGGCGCCGCTGCCGAGCCCGTCGATCGACGACGGGGCACCTCCCTCGGCGTCGACGGCAGCCGTGGCCGCGCCAGCGATCGCGCCGGCGCTCCGCATCGTGCCGCCGCCGCGCGTGGCAGTGGGCAGACAGCGCTTCGCCGTCGTGCCGCGCGGCACCGACGTCGCCAGGGTCGACTTCTCCCTGGACGGACGCATGTTGATGGCCCGCACGCGGCCGCCGTTTTCGGTCGAGATCGACCTCGGCGAGCGCGCCGTGCGGCGGCGCTTGCGTGCCGAGGCCTTCGACGCCGCCGGCGCGCGGCTGGGCAGCGACGAGGTGGTGCTCAACGGCGAGGGTGACGGCTTCGCCGTGCGCCTGCGACGGCCGCCCGCCACCGAGCAGCAGAGCCGGCTCGTGCACGCGCGAGCCGAGGTGATCGCGCCGCGCGGCGCGCGCGTCGACCGCGTCGAGCTCTTCCTCGACGAGCGCCCGGTGGCCGTGCTCGCGCGAGCGCCGTTCGAGCGCACGGTGGCGCTCGCCAGCAGCAGCCCGACGCTCCTGCGCGCCGTCGCCCACCTCGCAGACGGAACCTCGGCCGAGGACTCCGTGGTGCTGAACGCGCCGAACGCCGGCCAGGTCGACGTCGACCTCGTCGAGCTCTACACCGCGGTCGTCGACAGCCGCGGCCGCCCGGTGCGCGGCCTGAGCGAGCGCGACTTCCGCATCTTCGAAGAGGGGCAGGAGCAGCGCCTCGACCGCTTCTCGGAAGTGGCCGACCTGCCCGTGCACGTCGCCCTCGTCCTCGACACCTCGACCTCGATGACGCTGCGGCTGCCCGACGTGCGGCGGGCGGCGAGCGCCTTCCTCCGCGAGATGGTGCGCCCGCACGACGAGGTCACCATCGTCACCTTCGACGACGTCCCGCGCGTGCGGGTCGACTTCACCCACGACCCGGAGATGCTCGCCAACGGCCTCGAGGGGCTCCAGGCCCGCGGCGGCACGGCCCTGTACGACAGCATCCTCTTCACCCTCGACCTGCTGCAGGAGGTGCGCGGGCAGCGGGTGCTGGTGCTGCTCTCCGACGGGCTCGACGAGCGGAGCGGTCACACCGCCGACGAGGTGCGCGAGCTGGCGCGCCGCGCGGCGGTGACGCTCTACGCGATCGGCATCGTCGACGGCCGCTCGCGCGCACCGACCATCGACCGTCCACTGCTCGAGCGTCTCGCCGAGGAGAGCGGCGGGCGCAGCTACTTCGTGAGCCGCACGAGCGAGCTCGACGACGTCTATGCCGAGATCGAGCACGACGTGCGGTCGCGCTACCTCCTCGCGTATTACTCGAGCCACGCGGGGGAGACGTCGTTCCGGCTCGTGGACGTGAAGCTGGGGCAGCCGCGGCTCGCGGCACGGACGATTCGCGGCTATTACCCGTAGTGGTCACCGCGGGCGGGGACGAGCCCCGCCCCTACATCCGGAGCGACCTCGCCGCATCGCTGGGGGTGGGCTCCACTCCGGGCGTAGGGGCGGGGCTTGTCCCCGCCCGTCTTCGCCTACGGGGCGAAGAGGCCGCGCGGTGCCGGAACCGCCGTCGGCAGGCGCGCGCCCTCGAGCTCGAGCAGGCGCTGTTTCCTGTCGAGCCCGCCGCCGTAGCCGGTGAGGGTGCCGTCGGCACCGATGACGCGGTGGCAGGGGACGACGATGGCGATCGGGTTGGTGGCGTTGGCGCGTGCGACGGCCCGCGTCGCGGCGGGGTTGCCGAGCCGAGTCGCCAGCTCGCGGTAGCTGATCGTCGTGCCGTAGGGGATGCGGCAGAGCTCCTCCCAGACGCGACGCTGGAACTCGGTGCCGCGGGGGGCGAGGCGCAGGGAGAAGCTCCGGCGACCGCCCGCGAAGTACTCGCCGAGCTCGGCGGCGACGGCGGCGAGCCGCGCCGATCCAGCGGCGCCGGCGTCGTCCGCGGCAGCCTCATTCAGCGCCGGCCCGCGGCCCGCGAAGTCGAGGCGCACGAGGCGACCCTCGTCGTCGACCTCCGCGAACAGCGGCCCGAGAGGCGAGTCGAGGCGGGCGACGACGCCGGGAGCTTGCGGGGTGCGGCGGCCGATCATGGCGGCGAGTCTCCGAGGCTGTTCCAGAGGTGGAAGGTGGCGAAGCTCCGATAGGGAGCGAAGGGCTCCATCAACCGTCGGGTCTGCGCGACGTCGGGTCGCTCGGCGAGGCCGAAGAAGCGCTGCAGGGCCGTGGCGAGACCGGAGTCGCCCACCGGCACGCAGTCCCGGAGGCCGTAGCCGCGCAGCATCACGTAGGCGGCGGTCCACGGCCCGACCCCCCGTCGCGCCAGCAGGGTCTCTTCGATGCGGCCGGCTGCGGCGCCGCGCAGGTCCTCGAGCGGCAGCTCCCCCGTGGCCGTCGCGGCGGCGAGCTCGACGAGGTAGCGCGCCTTGCTGCGCGAGAGCTGCCGGCGCACGAGGTCCGCGGGGTCGAGCGCCGCGACCTCCTCGGGCGTGGGGTGGGCGCGCATTCCCCGTGGCGCGGGTGCACCGGCGAGCGTCAGCACCTGCCGCCGCAGCGTGAAGGCGAAGGCGAGGTTCACCTGTTGGCCGAGGATTGCCCAGGTGAGCGCCTCGAAGGGGTCGGCGGTGAGGGGGATGCGGAGACCGCGCCGTGTCGCCACCAGCGGCCCGGTGAGCGGGTCGCGCAGCACCCGTTGCTCGAAGGCTGCGACGTCGACCGCGGCACCCAGGCCATCGACGAGGCCGAGCGTGCGGCGTGCGAGCCGGTGCGCGGCGCGCACGGTTCCGACGTCGAGCGGGCGGTCGGCCTCGACACGGCAGCGGGCGGAGCCGTTCACGAGCTCGAGGTCGAGCAAGGCGGTTCCCGCGGCGGTGCGCAGCGTGCGGGCGATGCGATGGCCGTCGACGCGCTCGGTGAGGCTCCCCGGGTCGCGCCCCCAGCTGCGCAGCGTCGGCCCGGCGAGGAAGTCGTTGGGGAGCGCCAGCACGAAGTCGGGCGTGCGCCCGAGCTCGCGGAACGCCGCGGGGGTGAGCCCGGTGGCGCGGCGGAAGCGGTCGTGGAACGTCGAGAGAGTGGCGAAGCCGGCCTCGAACGCCGCGCTCGCGACCGCCTCGCCGGCGGCGAGCAGCTCTTCGGCGCGGGCGAGCCGCGCGGCGGCGAGAGCGGCGGCGGGCGTGGTGTGGAAGTGCTGGCGGAACCCCTCGTGGAGCTTGGTCGGCCCGAACCCGCTCTTCGCCGACAGGATCGCGGGCCGTTCGAAGGCGGCGGGGTCCTGTCGCAGGGCTGCGAGCAGAGCCTCGAAGCCATCTCGCTCGGGGTTCGCACCCTCGAAGCTCTCGTCGGGCCGGCAGCGCAGGCAAGGCCGGAGGCCGGCTGCGCGCGCCTGTGCGGGGGTCGAGAACCAGCGGACGTTCTCCGGACGGGGTTTGCGGGCGGGGCAGCCCGGGACGCAGTAGATACCCGTGGTCAGGACGCCGATGACGTAGCGGCCGTCGGCAGGCAGCTCGCGCCGAGCCAGCTCGCCGGCGTACGTGCGCTCCATCCGGGCCCGGCTGACGCTCATCGCAACACACTGGTCATCGCAACACTCTAGCGGCCCGCGGCCGCGCCTGTCGTCCGGCTTCTTGCGCCCGAATTCCCGCCCGCCGCGCGGCTATAATCGCTGCACTTCCGGAGCACAACTTGCGACTCGTCACCCGCGGCGACCTCGACGGCCTCACCTGCGCCGTCCTCATCTCCTACAACGAGGAGGTGGACGCGCTGTCGCTGATCCACCCCCAGGACATCACCGAAGGGCGCTTCGAAGTCGGGCCCGACGACATCCTCGCCAACCTGCCCTACGACCCGCGCTGCGGGCTCTGGTTCGACCACCACATGCACACGGCGACGCCGGCGGCGCCGCCCCCGAACTTCCGCGGCGCCTTCGGCGAATCGCCGTCGGCGGCCCGGCTGGTCTACGAGTACTACGGCGGGGAGAACACCATGCCGGCCTACGCCGAGCTGGTGCGCGAGACCGACCGCCTCGACTCCGCGGCACTCTCCCCGGACGACGTCCTCGACCCGCAGGGGTACATCAAGCTCGGCTTCACCATCGACGGCCGCACCGGCCTGGGTTCCTACGAGAGCTACTTCCTCCTCCTGCTCGAGATGCTGGTCAAGCAGCTCGCCGTGGACAAGGTGCTCGCCCACCCCGAGGTGGCGCGCCGCTGCCGGTTGTTGGAGGACTCCGACGCCGAGTTCCAGGAGGCGCTGCGCACGCACAGCCACATGGACGGCAACGTGATCGTCACCGACTTCCGCGGCGTCGACCAGCTGCCGGTGGGCAACCGCTTCCTCGTCTACGCGCTCTATCCGCGGGCCAACGTGTCGGTGCGGCTGCACTGGGGGCCGAGGCGCGAGTATCCGATGCTCGTGCTCGGCCACAGCATCTTCAACCGTAGCTGCAACACCAACGTCGGCGAGCTCGCGGCGCGCTACGGCGGCGGCGGACATCGCGGCGCCGGCAGCGTGGCGCTGATGGAGGATCCCGAGCAGCAGATCCGCATGGTGATTGCCGAGCTGAAGGCAAACGGTTAGGCCTTCCAGGTCCCTCATGAGGCTGCGCCGCCTCACCTCGCGGATCTCCAACCGCCTGCTCGCCTTCAACCTGCTGCTGGTCTTCCTTCCCGCGGCGGGAGTCCTCTACCTCGACGTCTACGAGCGCCAGCTCCTCTCGTCGCTCGAGGTGTCGATGGTGCAGCAGGGGCGCATCCTCGCCGCCGCGCTCGGCGACCGCGGGCCGATCGACGCGTTGCGGGCGACGATGATCCTGCAGCGGCTCGAACGACGGCTCAACGCGCGCTTGCGCGTCGTCGACCGCGAGGGGTGGGTGATCGCCGACAGCAGCGCCATCGGGCCGCGCCTCCCGGACGAGGCGCTCGCCGATTTGGCCTCGGGCTCGCCCGAGGCCTCGTCCGGGGCCGCCGATGCGTCGCGGCGCAACATCCTCTACCGGCTGGGCTCCGGCATCTACAACCTCTACCGCCGCGTGCTCGGCGCGCCCGATGGGACACCGGCGGTCGAGCCGTTCCCCGCCGACAAGCCGCTCGACATCGAGCCGGTGCGCCGCGCCCTCTCGGGCAAATACGGCGCGCTGACGCTGATCAGCCCCGGGCAGCGCTCGGTGACCCTCTACAGCGCCATCCCGGTGCGCTCGGGCCGGCAGGTGGTGGGTGCCGTCCTGGTGTCGGGAACGACGCTGCGGATCCTCGGCGACCTCTACCAGGTGCGGCTCGCCGTCTTCCAGGTGGTGCTCGCGTCCATGCTCGCGGCGGTGCTGCTCACCATCGTCGCCTCGACGACGATCGTGCGGCCGCTGGGTCGGCTGCGCAGCGAGGCGCTGGCGCTCATCGACGGCCGCGGCAGACTGCGCGGCACCTTCGGCGGCTCGCAGCGCACCGACGAGATCGGCGACCTCGCGCGCGCCCTCGAGGAGCTCTCGCGCCGCCTCGTCGAGCACCTCGCCTTCGTCGAGGCGTTCGCGGGCGACGTCTCGCACGAGCTCAAGAACCCGCTCGCTTCGATCCGCGGCGCCGCCGAGATGCTCGAGGAGTCCAAGGACCCGGAGGAGCGCCGCCAGCTCCTCGACCTCGTGCAGCGCGAGGTGGCGCGGCTCGAGCACCTGCTCAAAGAGGTGCGCGAGATGGCGCGGCTCGACGCCCAGGTGGAGGGGGAGGCGCGGCCGGCGGTCGAGCTCGAGGCGCTCCTGCCGGCCCTCGTCGAAGGGGTGCGGCGCCGGGCGCCCGCGGGCGTGGCGGTCGAGCTCGAGCTGGCCGACTCGACGAGTGCCGGCCCGAGGGGGCTCACGGTGCGCGCCGCGCCCGAACGGCTGGCGCAGGTGGTCGAGAACCTGCTCGACAACGCCCTCTCCTTCGCGCCCGATGGGAGCGCCGTGACGGTGCGGCTCGAACGCGCCGGGCCGCGCGCGAGGCTTTCGGTGCGCGACCGCGGGCCGGGGATCCCCGAGTCGCACCTCGAACGGGTGTGGTCCCGCTTCTTCAGCTACCGGCCGGCGGGCACGGGCGACGGCAAACCGCACACCGGGCTCGGCCTGGCCATCGTCAAGGCGATCGTCGAGGGGTACGGCGGCGCCGTGGCGGCCGTCAACGCCGCAGACGGCGGTGCGGTTTTCGAGGTGACGCTGCCGCTCGCCGGGTGAACACCGCGATTCGGCGATCCTGGCGAATACCCCGGCTCGAGAGCGCGTAGGGTCCAGCCGAGGCCAGACGAAGCCAGTGAGCCGACGAAGCCAGTGAGCAGACGAAGCCAGTGAAGCAGGCCGGTCGGCGAAACCCAGCTCGAGGACCCGGGTGTACCGGGCCGATGGAGGATGTGATGCACCGCTGCGTTCCTATGCTCGTGTTCCCTCTCCTTCTCGCCGTGCCCGGAGCGGCGCGCGCCGCCGGCGATTCCGCCGCCGCCCCGGCTGCCGCGTCGTTCGCCATCACCCACGTGCGCGTCTTCGACGGCCAGCGCGTCATCCCCGACGCCACGGTCGTCGTGCGCGGCCGCACGATCGCCGCCGTTGGCCCGAAGGTGAAGGTGCCGGCCGGCGCGACGACCGTCGATGGCCGCGGCGCGACGCTCCTGCCCGGGCTCATCGACTCGCATACCCACTCGTGGGGCGACGCCTTGCAGCGCGCGATCGTCTTCGGGGTGACCACCGAGCTCGACATGTTCACGCACCCGGGCTTCGCGGACGCGATGCGCAAGGAGCAGGCGAGCGGTGATGCGCCCGGCCGCGCCGACCTGCGGAGCGCGGGCTTCCTCGCGACGGTCCCCGGCGGGCACGGCACCGAATACGGCATGCCGGTGCCGACCTTGACCACGCCCGCCGAGGCGCAGGCCTGGGTGGACGGGCGGGTCGCCGAGGGCTCCGACTACATCAAGATCATCTCCGAAGACGGCAGCGCCTACGGCGGCCACATCCCCAGCCTCGACCGCGCGACGATCGCCGCCCTGGTGACTGCGGCACACGCGCGCGGCAAGCTGGCGGTCGTTCACGTGAGCACGCCGGCGAGCGCGGAGGAGGCGCTCGAGGCCGACGCGGACGGCCTGGCGCACGCGTTCACCGGCGTGGCGTCCAGCTCCTTCGTCGAGCTCGCGGCGAAGCGCAAGGCGTTCGTCATCCCCACGCTCACCGTCCTCGAGAGCACCACGGGCGAGCCGAGCGGGCGCTCGCTGATCGACGATCCGCGCCTCGCCCCGTACCTCAACTTCGCGGAGGTCGAGAACCTCGGCAAGTCCTTCCCGCGCCGCGGCGAGCCGCGCTTCGACAACGCGCTCGACGTGGTGCGCGCCCTCGCCGCGGCGCGCGTCCCGATCCTCGCCGGCAGCGACGCTCCCAATCCGGGCACGGTTCACGGCGCGAGCATCCACCGCGAGCTCGAGCTGCTGGTTGCGGCCGGCCTGTCGCCGGCACAGGCGCTCGCCGCGGCCACCGCGACTCCCGCGAGGGTGTTCGGCCTCGCCGACCGCGGGCGCATCGCCAAAGGGCTGCGCGCCGACCTCGTGCTCGTCGAGGGAGATCCCACGAGCGACGTCACCGCGACGCGCGCCATCCGGCGCATCTGGAAGGCGGGGCAGGAGGTGGCGCGGCCGACCGCGCCGCCGCGCAACGCCGCTGCGCCTGCCAGCACGGCCAAGACGATTCCCGATTCGGGTTTCGTGAGCGACTTCGAGGGCGGGGCCGCCGAGGCGAGCTGGGGTGCCGCCTGGGTGGCGTCGACGGACCAGATGGCGGGAGGGAAGTCGACCGTCGAGACGACCGTGGGTGAGGGGGGCGCGGAGGGCAGCAAGGGATCGCTGGCCATCGCGGGCGAGGTGCGCCCGGGGTTCGCCTATCCCTGGGCCGGCGCCATGTTGCCGCTCGGCGGTGCCGCGATGCCGCCGGTCGACCTCTCGCGCTTCGTCGGCGTCTCGTTCGCCGCGAAGGGCGACGGCGGGAGCTACCGGCTGCTGGCGTTCGCCGAGCACCTCGGGCGCATCCCCGCGAGCAAGGCGTTCACCGCCGGGCCGGAGTGGGCACGGGTGACGGTGTCGTTCTCGGAGCTGGGGCTCGACGGCACCGACCTGCAGGCGTTCTTCATCGGTGGCGGCCCGGAGCCGGGGGCCTTCCGGCTGCACGTCGACGACGTGCGGCTGGTGAGCAAGGAGCCGCCGGCGCGGCCGTAGCGACGCCGCGACGGCTACCGCCAGCGATAGCCGAGCCCGTACACCGTCTCGAGCGCTTCGCACGCCTCGTCGGCGGCGACGAGCTTCTTGCGCAGCCGCTTGACGTGGGTGTCGACCGTGCGGTCGCTGACGTAGGTGTCCTCGGGGTAACCCTCGGCGACGAGCTGCTGGCGCGTCTTCACCCGTCCGGGGTGGCGCGCGAGCGCGTGCAGGATGCGGAACTCGGTGACGGTGAGCGTCAGCGGCGTCCCCTTCCACGCCGCCTCGAAGCGGTCGAGGTCGAGGGTCAGGTCGCCGGCGACGAGCACCTGCGCCGGCGCGGTCGGCTCCTGGCCGAGGGCGCGCCGGCGGAAGAGCACGCGCACCCGCGCCACCAGCTCGCGCATCGAGAACGGCTTGCAGAGGTAGTCGTCGCCGCCGAGCTCGAGGCCGAGCACGCGGTCGAACTCCTCGTCCTTCGAGGTCAGGAAGATGACCGGCAGCGACTGCGAGATGCCGCGGAGGCGGCGGCAGAGCTCGAGCCCGTCCATCCTTGGCATGAGGATGTCGAGGACCACCAGATCCGGTAGCTTCTGGCGGAAGGCCTCCCAGGCGGCCTCGCCGTCCTCCCAGGTGGTGACCTCGAACCCCTCGCGTCGCAGCGCCAGCCCCACCGTCTGGCGGATGCTCTCCTCGTCGTCGACGACGGCGACCTTGCCGCTCGCTCCCATGCGTGGAATCTACCCTGGCGCCGGCGCCAGGTGGACGACGGCCCAGGCCTCGAAGTCGCGCACGGGACCCTGGCGCCCGGGAGCGCCGGGGCCGCCGCGCCCGTAGGCGGGAGCCGGCCCCGGTGGACCGTCGCCCTCAGGCGGTTGGCCGCGCCCGTTGCGATCGCCGTCGTCGCCCCCATCATCGGGCGGGCCGCCGGGTCCGCCGCCTTCCCCGCGCCGCCGCATCGGCCGCGGCGCCACTCCGCGCGATACCAGGCCGACGCCGATCTTCGCTCCGGGCTTCACGCGCAGCCCCCACGCCGGCGAGGCCGCGATCGGCACGCGGAGCTCGTAGCCGATGCGGCCGCCCTCGGCACCGAGCGCCGCCTGGACACCGTCGGCTCCCGGCGCGGAAAGCTCCTTGCGCGTGTACGGCTCCGGGCCCAGCAGCTCGAGCCTGTCGAGCTGGGCGCCGCCGGGTGCGCTGCCGCCGATCTCGCCCCAGCGGCTCGGCGGGCGCGCGGCGGGGAGCGGGAAGCGCACGCCGAGCGTCTGCGCCTTCCCGCCGGCGGGATCGAGCCAGACGGTGAGGCCGCGGTGCGAGATGAGGCGCGCCAGGTTGGGATCGGCCGTCTCGAGGCTCAGGTAGATCGCTTCGCCGTCGTTGGCGACGCCGATGCGTGTCTCCGTCGCCCGCTCTTTCGCCGCCAGCGTTGTCTGCAGCCCTTCCCAGTCGTCGAGCTTGCCGTCGACGACGATCTCGCGATCGCGCCAGCGCGAGGCGAGCTCGGAGCTCCCGCACGCCCAGCAGGCGAGGGCGCCGGCGACGAGAGCGAGCGAGACGAAAGGGGCGCGCGACTGCTTCATGGGCGAAGGTGTCTCCCGGGTCTTTCCCGACGTCGGAGGAACGCGAAGGCCGGGCGGCAGCATACCGCCCGGCTCCAATCCCGGCTCGCGGGACCTGCGTGTCCCGCGCGTCGGTGTGCACCCTACCCGTGGAAGCGGTGGCGCTCGTGGGGGAAAGTCAGCACGCCGTCCTTGTCCTCGTCGACGGCGGCGAAGAGCGCGTCGAGCTCGGCGGTGTCGAGACGGCCGTCGCCATTGCTGTCCCACTGCGTGACGAAGGGCGGCAACCCATCGCCGGGCTCCTCGGAGCGGTGGCGGAACTGCAGCTCGCTCGCGGCGAGGGCGCCGTCCTTGTCGGTGTCGAGCTTGGCGATGTGAGCCTGCCACTCGGCGGTCGTCACCTTGCCGTCGTCGTCGGCGTCGGCGTGGTGCGCGAGCATGAAGGCGAGCGCTTCCGGCGGCGGGAAGCCGTGCCGGCCGGGGAGCTCGGCGGCCTCCAGCTTGCCGTTGCCATCGGCGTCGAGCTTGGTGAAGAGCGCGCTCCATTCGGCCTGGTCCACCGAGCCGTCGTCGTTGGCGTCGGCCTTCTCGAGAGGTCCCTCGTGCTTCATGAACATGCGGGCGCCGAAGCCGCGGCTCGACTCCGCGCGCGCGACGGCGAAGGCGGCGCCGACGGCGGCGACCACGAGGAGGGCGGCGGCGATGGGCAGGCGGAGCGATCGGGCCTTGTCGGTCATGAGGTCTCCTTGGAGTGTCGGCCGGGATCCATCCCCGGGCTAGGGTGAGGATAGAGGCCGGCACGGACGAGTTCACCAACCGGTGCAAGGGCTTTGTAAGGAGTTGTAAAGCGCGCCGGGACAAATAGTTGGGTCGAGAAGCGGACCGTATACTCGAAGCGTGGCCAGTCCCCGGCGTCCCACCACGACACGCCGCGCCGCGCGCCTCTCGGGGGCGCTCGCGCCCGCGGTGCTCCTCATCCTGCTCGCGGTGCTGGCGACCCTGCAGTACAACTGGACGGGCCAGCTCGGCCGGGCCGAGGAGGAGCGCGCACAGACCAGCCTGAATCGCGCCGCTGCCGGGCTCGCCACCGACTTCGACCGCGAGCTGGGCCGGGTGTTCTTCTTCTTTCTCCAGGGTGCCGGCGACGACGCGGAGGAAGGGCTCGCGCAGCGCGCCGCCGCCTGGCGCGCACAGCCGGCCTTTCCGGGAATGCTGCGGCAGCTCCTGCTCGTCGAGCGCGGCGCGGACAGCCCGGATGGCGAGCTCGCCCTTTCGGCGCTCGACGAATCGAGCGAGAGCTGGCGAGCGGTCGAGTGGCCGCCCGAGCTCCAGCCGCTGCGCGCGCAGCTCGGCGAAGGCGACGATCCGGGTCGCTGGGGACTGCCGCTACCCGCCGACGTACCGGCTCTCGTGGTGCCGGTCTTCCCGCACGGCGCCGGGATGATCCGGCGCTTCTCGCCGGACGACGGTCAACGCCGGCCCGCGCCCGTCGAGCCCGAGCCCATGCGGCGCCTCGTCGTCCTCTGGCTCGACCTCGGCGTGATCCGCGACAGCGTGCTGCCGGCGCTCGTCGACCGCCACCTCGGCGGCGAGGTGGCGTACCACGTCGAGGTGCGCGACGCGGCCGGCAAGCTGCTCTTCGCCCAGGGACCGCAGGTCGCGGCGGGGGAGCCCGACGTGACGATTCCGCTGTTCCGCCTGCCGCTCGCCGAGCGCTTCGCGCGCCACCACGCCGAACGGCACGGGGGCGTGCGCATGCGCGGGCCGGGGGGCCCCTTCGGCGAAGAAGGGTCGCTGCGCGGCCGCTGGCTGCTCGAGGTGACGCACCCCGCCGGGTCGCTCGCCGCCGCAGTGGCGCGCGCCCGCTGGCGCAACCTCACCCTCTCGCTCCTCGTTCTCGCGCTGCTCGCGGTGGCGATCGGCCTCGTGCTGGTGACGGCGCGCCGCGCCGAGGCGCTCGCGCGACGGCAGATCGAGCTCGTCGCCGGCGTCAGTCACGAGCTGCTGACGCCGGTCGCGGCGGTGCGCTCCGCCGGCGAGAACCTCGCCGCCGGCGTCGTCACCGAACCGGCGAAGGTGCGCGAATACGGCGAGCTGATCGTCCGCGAAGGCCGGCGGCTCGGCAGCCTCGTGGAGCAGGTGCTGACCTGGGCCGGGTTGCAGGCGCGGGGCGAACGCGTCGCGCACCGCCCGGTGGATGCCGAGGCGCTCGTGCAGTCGGTGATCGCCGCCTGCGCCGGCGAAGCGGCCCGCGCCGGCGTGGCGCTCGAGGCCGAGGTCGCCCCCGGGCTGCCACCCGTGCAAGGCGATCGCGACGCGCTCGAGCGCGCGCTGCGCAACCTCGTCGAGAACGGGCTCCGTCACGGCGCGAGCGGCGGCTGGGTGGGCGTCGGCGCCTCGCGTCGCGACGAAGGAACCCCAGGGGTCGTGCTCGCCGTCGAGGACCGCGGGCCCGGACCGCAGAGCGAGGACCTGCCACACCTCTTCGAGCCCTTCTATCGCGGTCGCGGCACCGAGGTGCCTGGCAGCGGCCTCGGCCTCGCGCTGACGCGCCAGATCGCCGAGGCGCACGGCGGCCGGGTCCGCGTCGACCGCGCGTCGCCCCACGGCGCCCGCTTCACCCTCGAGCTGCCGAGCGCTCCGGGTTGGGCGGCGGGGTGAGCGCCACGCCGGGTAGCGCAAACGCGAGCCCGTACACGCCACCGCGGGCACGCATCCTCCTCGCGGAGGACGAGCCCAGCCTGGTGAGGACGCTCGGCGACCGCCTGCGCGCCGAGGGCTACGCGGTGGAAGCGGTCCGCGACGGCGAGGCGGCCCTGGCGACCGCGCGCGGCGGCGGGTTCGACCTCCTCGTGCTCGACGTGATGCTGCCGCTGCGGGACGGCTTCGAGGTCTGCCAGGAGCTGCGACGAGGCGGCACGTCGCTGCCGATCCTCATGCTCACGGCGCGCTCACAGGTCGTCGACCGGGTCGTCGGCCTCAAGCTCGGCGCCGACGACTACCTGACGAAGCCGTTCGAGGCGGTCGAGCTCCTGGCGCGCATCGAGGCGCTGCTGCGCCGCGCCGGCGGTGGCGTCGGCGGGGGCGCGAGCGCCGGGGGCCAGGTCTCGTTCGGTCACGTGCAGGCCGACTTCCGTGCCGGCGAGGTGCGGCGCGGCGGCATCGCCGTGGCGGTCGCCCCGCGCGAGCTCGAGCTCCTGCAGTACTTCGTCGCCCACCCCGGTGAGGTGCTGTCGCGCGACCGACTGCTCGACGAGGTGTGGGGGTACGACGCCGCCGTGCAGTCGCGCACGGTGGACGTCCACGTGGCGGCGTTGCGGCAGAAGCTGGAGGAGGACCCGGCGCGGCCGCGCTTCTTCCGCACGGTGCACGGACGCGGCTACCGGTTCGTTCCGTGAGGCCGGACGAGCGTAGGGCCCGCCGCGCCCGCTTTGTCTGCTCCGTCTCCGTTGTAGGGGCGGGGCCTGTCCCCGCCCGCCGGACCACGGATTCAGACTGCCGCGGCGCGCCCCAGCCGGCGCCAGACCTTGCGCACGCGCTGTGACCAGCCTGCGCGGTGACGTTCGAGGAACGGGATCCAGCGCGCCAGCAGCTCCTCGGGGCGCTCCTCCATCGGCGAGTGACCGCAGGCGGGGAGCGACGCCATCTCCACGTGGGGGAGGCGCTCGAGGTGAGGCCGTGCCTCGGCGAAGGGAATGAGCTTGTCGCATTCACCCCAGATGACCAGGGTGGGGACCGCCACCGTCGCGAGGTCGACGTCCGGCGAGGGCATGTCGAGCGGCGCCATCAGGCCGTAGTAGGCATCCTCGACGCCTTCCACGAGCATCCGCTGGCGGTAGTCCTCGACCAGGTCGTCGGTGACGATGGACCGGTCGTGGTAACAGAGCTCGAGCGCTTTGCGCACGGCGGCGCGGGAGAGCACGAAGAAGTGGACCAGCAGCCAGTTGAGGCTGCGGAAGCGCGCCCAGGCCTGACGCTGCGCCTGGCCATAGTCGGGGAGCACCGAGCAGAGCAGGGTGAGGGAACGCACCCGTTGCCGGTGACGTCCGGAGAGCCAGAGAGCGAGGCCGCCGCCGTAAGAATGCCCCGCCAGGTGGAACTCGTCGATGCCCAGCCGATCCAGCACGGCGAGCACGAGCTTCGCCTGCCCCTCGTACGTATAGGCGGCGACATCGGACGGCCGTTCGGTCCAGCCGAAGCCGTTGAGGTCGATGGCCACGACCCGATGGCGGCGGGCCAGGCCGGGGATCACCAGGCGCCAGGAGTGGGTCGAGCAGCCGAAGCCATGGAGGAGGACGAGGGGCTCACCCTGGCCGGCCTGCTCCACGTGCACCCGTTGACCGCCGACCTTCAGGAGCTTTCCGGCAGGGAGTGAGGCGCAGACGTCGGCGTAAGGCCGCGGTCCCCAGGGATCCCCTCCGGCGGCCCGGTTCAAGATCTCGGCAAGTCCCGATGGCATCACACCCTCGCTCCTCGCGGAGCGCCGCGCATGACAGGGCGCTCCTCGCCGGAGCGCCGATAGCAAGAGGCGCGCCACGGGGGCGCGCCTCACGTCGCTATCGGGATGGCGGCTCGGTGCCGCGCCAGGGCGGCGTCAGCCGCTGAAGGCGGACTTGACCTCGGGCTTCATCAGCACGATCACCGACCAGATGCCGATCGGGATGCCGATGAGGCAGCACGGGCCGATGCAGGGGATCATCGCCACGATGCTCGCCACCACGGCCATGGTCCAGCCGCGGAGCTGTTTCATCTGCAGCGACGCCCAGATGATGAAGCCGGAGACGCCGAGGCCGATCACCGCGGAGACGATGCCGATACCGCCGCTCATGTAGGACATGTAGCGGTCGGCGGCGCCGCTGCCGCCGCCGAGGTTCTGCAGCCCGGACATGCCGGCGCCGAGCGCGTTCATCGCCAGGCCGATGAGGTTGAGGATGACGCCGATGATGCCGGTGATCATCAGGCCCATCGCCGGACCCTGCACCTGCTGCGAGGCTCCCGCGCCTCCGGCGGGCGGCATCGGCGGAGCCGGGGGCGGCGGCGGCGAGTACATCGGTTCGCTCATGGATCCCTCCTGGGAGTGAAGTCGCTCGAAGGGCGAGCCCGGACGTCCGCGGCCTGCCCGGTTCTCGGCGTGGTTGCCTGGGCGCATTCTATCCACAGTCCGCGGCGACCGGTGCAGCCGGCAGCAGGCACGCCTCCTCGACGGTTCCCTTGGAGTCTCTTGACCGACGTGAATACTATGCATTAGTATGCGCATTCTTCGACGGAGGGAAGCGTGCCGACCGAGAGCGAGATCCGAGACCGCCGCCATCGCGAGATCCTGGCCCTGCTGCGCAAGCGGCGGGTGGCGAGCCAGGGCGAGATCGTGACGGCGCTCCGCAAGCGCGGCGTCGGGGCCACGCAGCCGAGCGTGAGCCGCGACCTGCAGGAGCTGGGCGTCGTCAAGGTGGGCGGCCACTACGTGACGCCGCCCCTGCGCCTGACGCCGCCGCGCGAGCTCGCGGAGGCGGCGCACCTCGTGCGCGCGGTGCGGCCGGCGGGGCCGCACCTGACCGTCGTGCTCACCGTCGTCGGCTCGGCGCAGTCGGTGGCGCTCGCCCTCGACCACGCCGGCTTCCCTGAGGTCGTGGGCACCGTCGCCGGCGACGACACCATCTTCGTCGCCACCGCCACCCCTCCCGACCAGAAGCTCTTCCTGCAACGCCTCGACGCCATCCTGATGCGGGGAGGTGGAGAGTCATGAGTGAAGACCGCGGGCCGCAATCCCGTGAGCCAATCGTGCTCGCCTACTCCGGAGGTCTCGACACCTCCTTCTGCATTCCCTGGCTCGCCGAGACGTACGGCCGGCCGGTGGTCACCGTGACGGTCGACACCGGCGGGTTGGACGCGGCGGCCGCGGCCGACCTCGAGCGTCGCGCTCGCGTGCTCGGCGCCACCGACCACCTGAGGGTCGACGCGCGTGGCGCTTACTTCGACCGCGTGCTGCGCTTCCTCGTCGCCGGCAACGTCCGGCGCGGCGGCGTTTACCCGCTCTGCGTCGGGGCCGAGCGCGCGCTCCAGGCGCAGGAGGTGGCGCGGGCCGCTTCGCGCCTCGGCAGCCGCACGGTGGCCCATGGTTGCACGGGCGCCGGCAACGACCAGGTCCGTTTCGAGGTGGCGCTGCGGGCCCTCGCCCCCGAGCTCGAGATCCTGGCGCCCATCCGCGACCAGCCGAGGAGCCGCGCCGAGGAGGCCGCCTACCTGGAGGCGCGCGGGCTGCCGGTGCCGCCTTCGGGCACCGCCTACTCGATCAACCGCGGCCTCTGGGGGACGACCATCGGCGGTCGCGAGACCCTCGGCAGCGGCGAGCCGCTCGCCGAGGAGGCGTGGGTGCTCAGCCGCAACGCGTTCGCGGTGCGGCTGCCGCCGTCGAGCCACACGCTCGCGTTCGAGCGCGGGGTGCCGGCCTCCTTCGACGGCGAGGCGCTCGACCCCGTGACTCTCGTCGAGCGCGTCGAGGCCGCGGCGGCGCCGTTCGGCATCGGCCGCGGCATCCACCTCGGCGACACCGTGCTCGGCATCAAGGGGCGCGTCGCCTTCGAGGCGCCAGCCGCCGAGGTGCTGCTCACTGCCCACCGCGAGCTCGAGAAGCTCGTCCTGACCGGACGCCAGCTCCGCCTCAAGGAGACCGTCGCCGCGTTCTACGGCGACTGGGTGCACGAGGGGCACCACCTCGACCCCGCCTGCCGCGACGCCGAGGCGCTTCTCGCCTCGTCGCAGGAGCGCGTCACCGGCGAGGTGCGGCTCCTCTTCCGCCCCGGAAGCTGCTTCGTCGAGGGGGTCACGTCTCCGTTCTCGCTGATGGCCGCCTCGCGCGGCGTCTACGGCGAGGCGGCGGGGGAGTGGACCGGCGCCGACGCCGCCGGCTTCGCGCGGTTGCTCGCCGTGCCGGGTGCGCTCTACGCCCGCGCCGGCCGGCTCGCCGCCGCCGCCGTTGACGACGAGGCCGGGCGGGGGCGC
>Ga0075421_100002429_pt1 | contig 22291 bp, 24 predicted proteins | sample SoiMetdeltSBSDD5_FD_75292 | JGI IMG/M metagenome (GOLD analysis project Ga0075421, IMG submission 75292) | Bulk soil microbial communities from a Populus tree surrounding site in Tennessee, USA - Soil MetaG P. deltoides SBSDD5 | ecosystem: Environmental > Terrestrial > Soil > Tree plantation...
CTGATCGATGCTATGGCGTCGCCCGGCGACACGCAGCAGGCGGCGCAACCCCGTAGCGGCTTGCCCCAATCCTGTTGCGCCGGAGCCACGGGATGATGCTTCATGAACACGTATCTTCCGTGAGCCGAGCCGGCCTCTCGAACGGCGACGGAACGGGGATCCGCGCTACTTGACCACGATCACCGGCACGGATGCGAGCTGCGCGACACGGCTCGCCACGGTTGCCACCATGAGGCCGATGGCTTCGGGCAGCCGGCGCCGGAAGGTCCCAGCGCGCGCATCGGCGACGAGGACGAGGTCGCAGGCTTCCTCGTCGGCTATGCGCAGGATGGTGCGGGCGGGATCGCCGACCTCGAGGCGCTCCTGGTGCACGATGCCGGCCCGGTCGAGGCGGCGTGCGGCGGCGCTGACGGCGCGGGTGCCCATGAGGTCGTGGAGGCGGGCATGGACCTCCTTGCGCTTGAACGAGCCGTAGCCGCGCAGCCGGCCGTCGGGCGGCTCGGCGATCACGCCGAGCAGGATCGCCTCGATGACCAGCCCCTTGCGCGTGAGGTCCAGGGCCAGGTCCATGATGCGGCCAGTCCGCTCCGAGCCGTCGATGACGATCAGCAACCTGACCGGACGCACCGGTGGGGCCGGGTTGTGGCCGGCGGGCCAGGGATCGGGTGTCTCGATCGGCGACATCTCTCACCCCGGCAGGAGCTGGAAGGCGGCAACGGCGACGAGCGTGGGCAGTGTGGCAGCGGCGAAGAGGCCGGCGGCACCGATAGCGCCGTCCTCGAAGCTGTCCTTGAGGATGGCGAAGCCCGCCGGGTTGGGCGCATTGGCGATGACGGTGAGGCCACCGCCCGTGACGGCGCCAGCCACCATGGAATACTTGAAGGCGTCGGAGATGCCCTCGACCTGGGAGCCCAGGTAGGTGAGCGCCGCGTTGTCGGTGATCGCGGTGAGCAGCGTGGCCCCGAAGTAAAGCGCCGTGGGGTTCAGGTCTGCGAGCAGGGGCTGCAGCCACCAGCGCTGCTGGCCGCCGAGCACGACGAGGCCGCCGAGGAAGAAGGCGACCAGCAGGCCCTCGCGGACGATGAGGCGCTTCTGCCAGTGCTTGTAGGCCTCGGCGAAGCCGAGAAAGAACAGGAAGAGGGCGATGAAAACCACCGCATGGTGGCTGAAGACCACCACGCCTGCCAGAACAAGCAGGTGCACGGCGCTGATCCAGGCCGGGACATCGCGGCGCGCCAGGCCCGGGGAGACGGTCTGCAGCTTGCGCAGGTACATGTGGTAGGCCCAGGTGGCACCGGCAGCGTTCACAACGACGGCGAGGGCGGCCTTCCAGCCGAAGCTTCGGAGCATGGTGGCGACGTCGAGCCCCCATTTGTCGGCCACCATCAGCACCGGCGGCGCGGCGTAGGGCGTGAGTGTGCCGCCGCCGCAGCCTATGTCGGCATGCTCGTCCTGTTCGGCGTCCTGCCCGGCGCCGACTTCTGGCGCGCCGCGCTGCGCTTCTGGGTGGGCGACGCCATCGGCATCATCGTGCTCACGCCGTTTCTGCTGGTGGCGATGACGCGGCGGCGCCCGATGCCGCCGTCCCTGGAGGCGCTCGCCCTCATTGCGCTGCTGGTCGCGGCGCTGGGGGTCGTGTTCGGCCTGGCCGAGGCGTTCCGCTTCCACCTCTTCTACCTGTTCTTCCTTCCCGTGGTCTGGACGGCCGTGCGCTTCGGCCTCGAGGGCGTGACCGCGGGCCTGCTCCTGACCCAGGTCGGGCTGATCGCCGCCATCCATTTCACCGAGCAGGACGGCGCCGACGTGACCGCCTATCAGGCCCTCATGGTGGTCCTGGCGCTGACCGGGCTCGCCGTGGGCGTGCTCGTCAGCGAGCAGCAGCGCACGCAGCAGCAGCTACGGCTCAATCAGGAGGCGCTGAGCCGTGCTCTGAGGGTCGGCACGACGGGAGAGTTCGCCGCCGCGCTCGCCCACGAGATCAACCAGCCGCTGACCGCAGTGGCCAACTACGCGCGGCTCGTGCGGAGCGCGCCCGATCGCGCCGCGGCATCGGAAGCCTCCGACCGGCTGATTGCACAGGTCGAACGCACCGCCGAGGTGGTGCGCCGCCTGCGCGACTTCATCCGGCTCGGGCGCAGCGAGATGTCACCTATCGCGGTGCCGACGCTGCTCCACGAGGCGGTGTCCTACTGCCGCGTGGAGCTCGACCGGCAGGGCGTCGCGCTGCAGCTGCGGCTCGGGCGCGATCTGCCGCCGGTCAGAGTCGATGCCCTGCAGATCGAGCAGGTGATCGTCAATCTGGTGCGCAACGCCGCCGAGGCCCTGACCGAGGCTGGCCGCAACGACGGCCGGGTGGTCGTCGAGGCCGAGCGCGAGGCGGCGGGATCGGTGATCCTTCGCGTGCGCGACAATGGCCCCGGCTTCGACCCCGGCGTTGCCGAGCGGGCCGTCATGCCGTTCACGACGACCAAGGCGGACGGGCTGGGGCTCGGCCTCTCGCTGGCCCGCTCGATTGTCGAGGGCCACGGCGGCCGGCTGTCGATCGAGAGCAGCTCCATGGGCGCGGTCGTCTCCTTCACGCTGCCGGCGCCCGCCGAGCCACGGAGTGCGGGATGACGATTGCGCTCATCGAGGACGACGAGGCGGCCCTGGAATCTCTGCGCCTGCTGCTCGAAGGCCGCGGACTGGCGGTGCAAGGCTTCGCGTCCGCCGAGGCGTTCCTGGCGTGTCTCCCGGAGGATGCGGTGGCCTGCGTCGTCAGCGACGTGCGCATGCCCGGCATGTCGGGGCTCGACCTGCTGCGCGCACTCGAGGCACGAGGCAGGGCGGTACCCGTGATCCTGATGACCGGCCATGGCGACATCACCATGGCCGTTTCGGCCATGAAAGAGGGGGCTTTCGACTTCGTCGAGAAGCCTTACGATGCCGATCTTCTCATCGCCGCGATCGAGACGGCGCTGGCGGCCGAGCAGGCAAAGCGCTCCCGGGAAAGCCAGCGCCAGGAGCTGCTCCAGCGCGTCGCCGAGCTCTCGCCGCGCCAGAGGGAGGTGATGCAACTGGTCGCGGAGGGGCTGTCCAACAAGCAGATCGCGCTGCGGCTCGCTATCAGCCCGCGCACGGTCGAGAACTATCGGGCCTGGGTGATGGAGCGGATGGGCGCCGGCAGTATCGCGGACCTCGTGCGCAACGTGCTGCTCATCGAGCGCCAGCGTTGAGCGTCTCCGCGCGGGCGGGCTCAGCACCCGGCGCGCTGGCGCTCCGTCTTGGCGAGGCTGCGCACGTGGGCCGGCGGGGTCGGGAACTTGGTTGTCAGCTCCTTGAAGGAGGAGCAGGCGGCGTCCTTCTGGCCCAGCCGATTGAGGGACATGGCGAGCTTGAGGAGGCTTTCCGGCGCCTTCTGGCTGCTGCCGTAGTCCTTGTAGCCCTTGAGGAAGGCGGCGGCGGCAGGCCGGTACTGGCCGCGCACGAAGAACGTCTCTCCCAGCCAGTACTGCGCGTTGCCGGCCAGGTGGTGCGTCGGGTGGCGCTTCAGGAAATCGTCGAAGCTCTGCTCGGCCGCGCCGTAGTCCTTCTGCAGCAGAAAGCCGTAGGCCTGCTCGTAGAGCTGCTGGGGCGGCGGGTCGTCGGCGAGGCCCGGAGGCGCCTTGGGGCCGGGATCGCTTGGCGGCGGCTCGGCCTTGGCGGTCGCCTCGCGTTTCGGCGGCTCCTTGGCGGTCGCCTCGCGCTTCGGGGGCGGCTCGCTCTTGGGCGGTGGGTCGGCCTTGGGAGGCTGGAACACGCGGTCGATCTCGTCCTTCGGCGGCGGCGTCGGTGCCACCGTCACGTCTCCGAAGCCCGACGGCGGCGTCTGACCGGGCGCGCGTTCCGCTAGGCTGCGCACCTGCTCCTGCAGGTGCTCGAGCTGGGACGCGAGCGCCTTGATCTGCGTCTCCAGGGCATCGAGCCGCCCGGCGTCGGCGGCGCTGAGCGCGCCGTTGCCTGGCGGCGTACGGGTGGGCGGTGGGTTGGTGCCGCGGGTCAGCGACTCGAGCGTCCCGATGGTCACCTGTAGATCGACGAGCTGCTCCTCGAGCTGCTCCACACGGCGTTGCAGCCCGGCGTCGGGCCCCTGCGCCGCCTCCTTGCCGGCCGGCGGGGACACCTTGCCCGGTGGCGGGCTCTGCGCCTGCGCGAGCGCGACGAGAACGGCGAGTGCAAGTGCAAGCGCACTGCCCGTGGTCCACAGTCTTGGCGTCCCCATCATCACCTTGGCGTTCTCATTGGGCGGTCGGAATTGAACGGTGAGAGCACCCGCCGGGGGGCTGCGCGGGAAGGCCTCTCGAACACGACTTTGGGACGGGAGCAAGGCCACATCTACAGCGAACAGCGAACAGCGAAATAGAGACTGGCGTCGCTCGCCCACATGCCCTCCGCCTATTCGCTATTCGCCCTCATGAGGGAGCGTCGGACCGGCCGTTGGGCACGGTCTGGGAGCGCCTGTTCTGGGACCAGCACGAGATATCGTTGCAGACCGCGACCGGCCGCTCCTTGCCGTAGGACACCGTGCGGATGCGCCCGGCGGAGATTCCCTGCTGGATGAGGAACGTACGCACGGCCTGGGCACGCTTGGCTCCCAGTGCGATGTTGTACTCGCGCGTGCCGCGCTCGTCGGCATGGCCCTCGATGGTGATGGGATATTGCACGTACTGCTTCAGCCAGCGTGCCTGGCTGGCGAGTGTCTGCTGCGACTCGACGCTCAGCTCCGCGCTGTCGGTCGAGAAATACACGAGGTCCCCGGCCTTGCTGATGAAGTCGCGCAGGGAGCCGGGCGTGTTGTAGTCGTGGTTCTTGGCGAGGTCCTCGGGCCGCTGGTTGTTGGTGCACCCGCCGAGCGCGAGCGGAAGCGAGAGGAGAGCGGCCGCGAGAAGGCTCACTCCCGGACGGTGCCAAGCTGATGACATTATCGCAAAGCCCCCTTTTTTCCTGGCGCCGTGCGGCGGCTGGACACTAACGAATTCTGTGGCCCGTTCCGGGTCTTAGCCGACGGCACGGCCAAAATATGACGTGCGCAGGCTCAGCTGAACCCTGCTTCGGCGAGGTCTGGCAACCCCGCCACCGCAGGTTTTCCCCAAGGTGCATCGGGAAGGTTAAGAAACAGGAAAAAAATCAGGGCCACACCGCAGCAGCGTGCTGCGATGAGGCCCAGCTAGAAAACCCGCCGGTCGGCTTGCATCCGCTCTCACAAGGCGGGAACGCGCAACACCAGACCGGTGCCCCTCAGCTCTGGGTTCAGCGAGCCGCCTGCTCGACGGCCACGTCGCCAGCGCCGAGCTTCATGGGCTCGTGGGTGACTTCGCGGCGGCAGGCGCCCAGGGCTACGCCGGCGACAAGCGCCAAGGTAACGATCATTTTGAGCTTCATAGTCTTCTCTCCTGACACGTGTTCGGCAATCGCACCCATTTCGCTACCGATGCGCAACGCCCAGATCAAGGACGCAGCTTCTGATCCGAGGGCTTTTGCATCGTCGTTGGTGCCGAAATGCCACTTGCTTGGGTAGCGCATCGGTTTGCCGTAAACGCTGTACACAGAGGCTGCGTGCAGGCCCCCACCGATGCAGCCGGGCCCCGCTCACTCGTGAAAGACACACTAATCCGGTTAAGGCAGCGTAAAGGGTGTCAGGCGCGCAAGGGGCCCCACGCCGGATCCGAGCCAAACGCCGGTGTCGGCACCTGGCGCTCGTTGTAGCCCGTGAGGTCGATGGAAAACAGCCTCGGCCCGCCGGTGGCGCCCTGGCTCTCGCGGAAAAACAGGATTACCCGGCCATTCGGCGACCAGGTCGGCCCCTCGTTGTGGAAGCCCTCGGTGAGGATGCGCTCGCCCGATCCGTCGGGCCGCATGACCCCGATCAGAAAGCTGCCGCTCATTTGCTTGGTGAAGGCGATGAGGTCGCCGCGCGGCGACCACACCGGTGTTGCATAGCGGCCTTCGCCGTAGCTGATGCGCCTCGGCGCCGAGCCGTCGACGTTCATCACGTGCAGCTGCTGGGTCCCCTCGCGGTCGGATTCGAACACGATGCGCCGCCCGTCGGGGCTGTAGCAGGGGCCCGTGTCGATGGCGGCGAGCTGGGTCAGGCGCCGGGTCTGGCGGTTGCGCAGGTCCATCTCCACGATGGCCGAGGCGCCGCCCTCGCCGATGCTCATGACGATGCGCTGGCCGTCCGGCGAGAAGCGGGGCGCGAACGTCATCCCGGGGAAGTCGCCCACCATCTCGCGCTGGCCGTTGTCGAGGTTCTGGAGCACCACGCGCGGCTGCTCGCCGACGTACTGGAGATACGTGACCTCCTGGGCGTTGGGGCTGAAGCGCGGGGTCAGCACCAGCTCCGCGCCCTGGCTGAGCAGCCGCACGTTGGCGCCGTCCTGGTCCATGAGGGCGAGGCGCTTGCGGCGGCGGTCCTTGGGCCCGGTCTCGTCGATGAACGCGATGAGCGTGTCGAAATAGCCCTTCTCCCCCGTGAGACGCTCGTACACCTGGTCGGCGATGCGGTGTGCCAGCCGCCGCCACTGAACGGCAGGCATCGCGATGCGCCGGACCGCCAGCAGCTCGCGACCGGCAAGCACGTCGAAAATCCTGAAGTCGGCCGCGTAGCGCCCGTCCGGCGCGCGCCCGGCCCGGCCTACCACCAGCGCCTGGGCGCCGATTACCCGCCAGTCCTGGAAGCGCGGCGGAGCGTTCACGTCGCGCACCCGCTCGATGAAGGCTGCTGGATCCAGCGGCCTGAACAGCCCTGACCGCTCCAGGTCGGCAGTGATGACGGCCGTCAGCTCGGCCACGAAGCGCGCGTCCTCGCCCAGGAAAAGCGGGATGGCGATGGGGATGGGAGTGATGGTGCCCGAGCGCTGCGTCCCGCGCAGCGCGCTTTCGTTGTCGCCCGATTGCTGCCCCGCTGCCGGGCGGGTCCAAGCGAGGGCGGCCAGCGGCGCGAGGGCGGCGGCGCCGAGACCGAGCGCCACCCGGCGCCTCTCCAGGTCTGCCCCGCCGCGCAGGTCTCGACGTGTGCACCGCAAGAATGCCATCTCGATTTCGGCCTCGCTGATCGCAAAAAAACCGTTCACCTCAGCATCGCCCGGGGGTCGAAGTCCCGGATGATCGTCTTCCAGTGGGGGTACTTGTCGCGCGGCAGGGGAAACGGCGCGCACTCCCGCACTGCCCGTATCGCATTCTCTGCGGCGAGTTGGAACAAGGCGTCATTGCGCGTGGCTTCGATCACCACCGGGTCACCGTCGAGGCTTCCATCGGGGTGCAGGCGCCAGCGCAGCGTGACGGCGGGCGTATCGCTGCCGCCGCCCGCCGAGGGAAGGCGCCAGCATGCGTTGAGGCGGCTCTCGATGATGCCCTCGAGCATGGCCTTCTCGCTGGCCGAGAGCTGCTTGTCGCGGCCATCCGGGGCGCCCAGCGCCGGCCCCTTGGCCTTGGTAGGCTGGTCCGGCGGGGCGGATGGCGGCGGCGTGCTCGCGCTGGGGACCTTGCTGAGCAGGGCGGCAATCCTGTCGGCGTCGAACTTCGATTGCGCCTCGGCCTCCAGGCGCTTTTTCTCATCGTCGCGCCGCTTCTTGGCCGTGGCCTCGTCCCGGTGCCGCTTCTCGTCCGCCTTGCGCTTCTCGGCCTGGCGGCGCTGCTCCTCGCGCCGACGCTGCTCTGCGGCGCGCTTTTGCTCCTCGGCGCGCTTCTGCTCCTCGGCGCGCTTCTGCTCAGCCGCGCGCTTCTCCTCCATCTTGCGCTGCTCGGCGGCCTGCAGCGCATCGGCTTCGAGCTTCTCCGGCGCGGGCGGGGGGGTGGCGTCGGCCTTCTTCTGCTCAGGCGTGGTGGGGACAGGAGGGGGCACGGCCGGGGGCGGGGCCGCCTCCTTGAGCTTCTCGGCGACCGGGTCGGATTTCTCCTCCGCCTTCGGCGTTGGCGCAGGAGGCGGGGGAGGCGGGGCCGCCGGCACCGGGCGCGCCTTGGCGGCCTCCTTCCTTGCCAGCTCGCCCTTGGGCGACTCCTTGGCCTCGGCCTCGGTGAGCTTGGCGGTTTTGATCCCCTGGCGCACCTTGGTGACCTCGCTCGGCGTGATCATGCCCACCGCCACCACCTCGGGCTCGGGCGGAAGCAACTGGCGCTGCGAGTGGAACGTGAACAGAGTCCACCCCAGGATCGCGACGTGCAGGAACACTGAGATGATCAGCCCGAAGTGCACGCGTCCGCCTCGCTATTGCTTCGCTGGCGCCTTTTGGATCTCCTCAGCACCGCTCACAAACGTGAATTTCTTGTAGCCTCCCTGGATAACGGCGTTCAGAACCTCCGAGACCCGGCCGTACGGCACCCGCCGGTCGCCGCGGAACAGAATGGCCTCGTCCTCCTTTGCAATCGCTTTGAGCTTGGCCGCGAGCTGGCCGAGCTCGATCGCCTCCTCCGAGGCACCGAGGTACACGCGGCCCTCGCCGTCGAGCGTGATCGTCAGCTGCTCCTTGTTCACGTTGAGCGACTGCCCTTTGACGGCGGGCAGGTCGACGGGCAGCCCCGACAGCAGCAGCGGCGCCGTGACCATGAACACGATCAGCAGCACGAGCATGACGTCGACGAACGGCGTGACGTTGATCTCGTGCATCGGCGTGTGGCGGCGGGCACGGCCGCGCCGGCCGCCGCCCGGCCTGCCTGCACGATGCAAACTGACGGCCATGCGGGCTCGGGCTCCCGTCAGGTTCTCACGTCGATCTGGCGCGAGACGATTGCCGAGAACTCGTCGGCGAAGGTCTCGAGCCGTTGCGACAGCCGGGACGAATCGGCGGCGAACTTGTTGTAGAATACAACCGCCGGTATGGCAGCGAAGAGGCCGAGGGCGGTTGCGAACAGCGCTTCGGCGATGCCCGGGGCCACCACGGCGAGGTTGGTGCTCTTCGACACCGCGATCGCCTGGAAGCTCGTCATGATGCCCCACACCGTGCCGAACAGGCCGACAAAGGGGGCGATCGAGCCGACCGTGGCGAGAAACAGGAGGCGCCGGTCCAGCAGCTCCATCTCGCGGCTGATGGTGACATCCATCACCTTCTCGACGCGCATCTGGATGCCGCCCATCGCCCGGATGTTGCCCTCCACCGAGCGCTTCCATTCCCGCATCGCGGCCACGAACAGCGAGGCCATCGAGAACGTCTTGCCGTGCGAGAGGCCGATGTAGAGCTCGTCCAGCGATTGGCCGGACCAGAACATCTGCTCGAAGCGGTCGGCCTCGCGGCGGGCCCGCCTGAAGGCCATCAGCTTCTCGATGATGATGGCCCAGGCCCAGACGGAAGCCAGAAGCAGCCCCACCATCACGCCCCTGACGACGGGATGCGCCGTCCAGAAAAGCTCGATCAGGGAGAAGCCGCCGGCTGGCATTTCGATGATTCCGTCGTCTGGGCGTGTGGTCTTGGGGTTGGCTTCGATGGACCCCCTGGGACGAGTCCGGGACGAGGGGTGCAAAGGCGGATCGACGGGCGGGCGATTCGCGAGCCCGTGCACCCTGCCTAGCCCCTTCCAGCCCCCGCGGCCAGGGCCATCCTGTGGCGCAATGTGGCCAGACTTGGGCTTCCTGTGGACGCCCGCGGGTCCCTCCTCGTCCCCGTAGCCCGCCACCTGGAGGCCGTGCCCGCCCGCCCGAATTTCGCTCCGTCCGGAGCGTATCTGGATGTCCCCGAAGGGGCGCCGTCCGCGCATTCCCGATTGGGGCCCTCGTCCCGATCGGGTAGTTGTGCCCGGCCCTTTTCGAGACCGGGGGGAGAAAGGTCTCGCCAGGGGGTCGCTGCGCCGAAAGAAAAGCTCCCAGAACCAACGTAGTGCCGTGGCAACGCCGTTGGCGGCCCGATCGCCAATGGCGTGCCTGGGAAATCGCCATTCCTATGGATGTCTGAAAGGACCTGATCATGTTCGCGACTGTTCTTCCACACCGGGGCCGGCCAGTCGGCCGTCCGCGTCGCCTGCTGCCGCTGGCTGCCGTCCTCGTGCTCGCTGTCGCGGTCTCGTCGCACGCCGAGGCGGCGGCTCCGGCTTCCAGTTTCACGCTTGCCAACGGCATGGAGGTGGTGGTCGTGCCCGACCATCGCGTGCCGGTCGTCACTCACGTGCTCTGGTACAAGGTCGGGGGGGCCGAGGATCCGAAGGGCCAGGCGGGGGTGGCGCACTTCCTGGAGCACATGATGTTCAGGGGGACCAAGCGGTTTCCGGCCGATTCCTTCGACAAGTTCGTCGTCTCGCTGGTCGGCACCACCGCGAACGCGTTTACCTCCCACGAGTACACCAAGTACCCCCAGAGCCTTCCCAAGCAGAAGCTGGCCGAGCTGATGGAGCTCGAGGCGGATCGCATGATCAACCTCGAGATCCGCGAGGACGACGTGAAGCCGGAGATCGGCGCCGTGCTCAACGAGCGGCGCGGCAAGGAGGTGAGCCCTCTTTTTCTGTTCTACGAGAAGCTCGGAGCAGCGCGCTTTCCCGATCACCCCTACGGTCGCAGCCTGCTCGGCTCTCCGGACGACATCAAGGCGCTCGACCGTGCCAGGACGCTCGCGTTCTATCAGCGCTTCTATGCCCCCAACAACGCCATCCTCGTCGTGGCGGGAGATGTGACGGAAAGCGAGGTGCGCGCGCTCGCCGAGAAGACCTACGGGCGCGTGCCGGCTCGCCCGGTGCCGAAGCGCATTCTCCATCCGCTGCCCGAACGCCCGCTGAAAGGCCGGGTCGAGATGCAGCACGAGCAGGTGACGCTGCCCAGCATCGGCTTCTACTACACGACGCCCGGCGTCGCCGCGACGCCGCGGGCCGACGCCCACGCCCTCAACCTGCTCTCCCAGATCGCCGGTACCTCCATCATCGGCAGGCTGCACCGCCGGCTCGTCACTGGGAAGCAGCTGGCGATGTCGGTCTCGGCCTCCTACAGCCTCAACGTTCATGCCGGCACGCTCGCCTTCACGGCGACGGCGGCCCCTGGCGTCCCTCTTCCCGAGGTCGAGCGGGCGCTCGCGGCCGAGATCGCCGCTCTGGCACGCGACGGCGTGACCGAGGCGGAGCTGGAGGATGCGAGGCACTCGCTCCTGGCCTCCAGGGCCTACAGCGCCGACAACCATCGCAACCGCGCCGACACCTACGGTGTGGGGCGTGTGGCCGGCCTGACGCTCGCCGAGATCGAGGCGGCATACGACCATATCTCGCGGCTCACGCTCGCCGACGTCAACCGGGCCGCCGCGCAGACGATCGGCAAGGCGCAACTGGTGATCGGCGATCTGCGGCCGCTGACGGTCGGCACCGCGAAATAGGCGGAATTCTCCCTCCAACGCGCAAGTTCAGTTCCAAAGGTGAAGTCATGGAAATCACTCGTTCGTCTCGCTCGGCCCGGATTCCGGCGTGCGTCGCGCGGCTCGCGTGCGTCGCAACCCTGGCGGTCGGGCTTGCTGCCGCAACCGCCGCGACGGCGGAGGTCCCCAAGATCGAGCGCGTCGTGAGCCCGGGCGGCATCGAGGCCTGGCTCATGCGCTACGACGACGCGCCCCTGATCACGATGCGCCTCAGCTTCTCCGGCGGCACGCTGCAGGAGCCCAGGGAGAAGTACGGGATGGCGAGCATGGCGGCCTACATGTTCAACGAGGGCGCCGGCCCCTATGACGCCGCCGAGCTGGGGCGGCGGCGCAGCCGCATCGGCGTGAACCTGTCGGCCTCCTCCGGCAACGAGTACTTCGAGGTGAGCTTCTCGACGCCGTCCATGTACAAGGACGAGGCCTTCGAGCTCCTGCGGCTCGCCATCTACGAGCCGCGCTACGACGCCGAGCCGATGGCGCGCGCGCGCGGCGAGTATCTCGCCAACCTCGAGTCCGCGTTGAAGAGCCCGGGCAGCATCATGGGCGTGGCGCTGCGCAAGCGGCTCTACGGCAACGACCACCCCCTGGCTGCGGACGCGCCCACCTTGATGGCCGGCTTCAAGAGCGTCGACCCCGGCGACATCGCCGCCTTCCGCCGCCGCGTCCTCGCCCGCGACAACCTCAAGATCTCCGTCGCCGGCGACATCGATCCTGCGGCCTTGGCGCCGCTGCTCGACCGCCTGTTCGGCGCGCTGCCTGCCAAGGCGGAGCTGCGCCCCCCGCCGGTTCCGGGGGGAACGGTCGGCAGCTGCGAGGTGATCACCATGAACGTGCCGCAGGCCCAAGTGATGTTCGCCGCCGTGACGCCCGCCATGACCTGGCACCAGCGTAGAGCGGAGCGGGTCCTCAATGCCATCCTGAACGGCGAGGGGCGGCTGTTTCAGGAGGTCCGCGTGAAGCGCGGGCTCGTCTACGGCGTCAACACCTCCTTCAGCTATCACGGCAACCACGACGTCGGCACCTTCAGTATCCAGAGCGGGGCCTTCGGCGCCGAGGTGAAGGACGTGCCGGAGGCGTTGCGCGTCACCATGGCCGAGTTGCGCCGCATGGCCGCCGAGGGTCCGACCGAGGAGGAGGTTGCAACCGTCAAGCGCGCGTTCCTCGGCAGCAACCTGCTCGGTCTCGATACCGGCGCGGCGCTGGTGGATACGATGTCGTCGTCTCAGATCGAGAAACGCCCCATCACCTTCCTCAAGGACGACATCCCCGAGATCGAGAGGATTACCCGCCAGGACGTGTGGGACGTGGCGAAGCTTCTGCTCAACCCCGAGCGCTTCACGGTGACGATCATCGCTCCCCCCACGCAGGCCAATCTGTGCGATGCCCGCGCGTCCAAGAGCGAATAGGACCACACCAGCGATTGGTGTCCAGACGAAGGGCGCGCCGGCACGGCCGACGCGCCCTTCGACTGTTGGAAAGAAGCGAATAGCGAATAGCGAATGGCGGGTCGGCGCCCCCGGCTCCTATTCACTATTCGCTGTTCGCTGTTCGCTTCTCAGAGGATGAACGACCCGACCGTCGTAGGGTCTGCGATCAGGCGCAGGAAGGCGCCGTCGTCGGGCTGGCTCTGGTCCAGCACCAGGACCGCCTGGCCCGTCGCGTCCGCCACGGGCAGCGAGCGCTTGACGATGTCGCCGGAGGCGCTCTCCAGAAGCAAGGCGCGCGGGGTTGCCGATGGCCAGCTGAACTGGAAGAGCGCGTAGGTCTGGCCGCCGACGCGCGAAGGATGCAGGCGCACCGAGCCGCCTTCGAAGCTGCGCTGGTCGACCTCGCCGTCGCTGGCCGCGGCGAGCGCGGGCAGCTCCACGCAGCGGAGCGAGGTCTTGAGCCGCTTGAAGTCGGCGCGCAGGCCCGGATTGGAGAACAGGAGGCGCTGCGCCTCGGGCGGCAGCTCGCTCCTGGGGTCGGACAGAAACTGCACCAGCTCGGCGATGCCGATCCTGGGGCCGCCGGGTGCGGCATCGGCTACGGCCGAGCGGGCGGCATAGAGCCGGTCGGCTGCCTCGATGCTGGTCTCGTCGCTCGGCAAACTCATGACTGGCCCCACACGACCTCGAGCAGAGTTGCGAGCACGGCTGACCTCCATGTCGACATTGCATGAATAGAAGGCATCGCCCGGCACACCTTGGCGCCGTTCAGGTACGGTTCACAATGGTTCTCGCGCCTTTTTTCGCGATCGGCCACCAGCCTGCACGACAAGTCGTTGCCGTTGAGCTACATCTTGGCCGCAGCACGGTTAACATACGCCATCGGACGCAAAGCGCCACGGGGGAGAGAGGGGAGAGCCGCGCATGCGTGCCCCGCCGTCACAAGCCGCCCAGGAGGTCGCGGAGGCGCTGGCCATGACCAGCGAGCGCACGGCCGCCGACGGCTCGCCCTGGTGCCCGCCGCGGGACGCGGACCAGGTGCAGCACTGGGTCACGGACCGGGGCCGCGAGCTCGGCGGCGGCATCCGCCGCGTGGTGCGCCTGGCGCGGCTCCTCGCCGCGGCCGAAGGCAACTACCTCCAGTTCCTGCACGTGCGGCTGCCCACCCTGCGCACGCGCCACTTCAAGGTGGCTTTGCATGCGGCGGCCGCCGCCGGCCGCATCCCCCGCGCGATGGCCACGTTCACTGCCAACGGCGTGCGCATGCACGAGGCCGCGCTGGCGCCACCCGGCGCGATCGGCTTCGACATCGACTTCGCACAGATGCCGCGCCTGGCCGCGCTCCTCGACGTCCTGCACAACGCGCTCGGCTTTGGCGCCGTGGAGGACCTCCTGAAGCCCATCCTCGCCCGCGGCGCTCCCTCCTTGCGGGCGGACGAGGTCGCCCGCACCCTGCACGCCCGGCTCAATGCGTGGCTCAGCGAGCGGCTCGAAAGCCCGCACTACATCCGCCAGGCGCAGAAGATGCGGGCGTTCCTGGCGAGCCGCGGGCCGGTAAAGCCGCATGCCATCGACGACGAGGCGATCCTCGACTTCTGGGTCTCCGCCGCGGCAACGCCCGGTGACAGCGAGACCGAGGGCTTCCGCCTCTTCCGGTCGTCGGCGCGGGCCATGCTGCGCTACCGCCGGGCGTTGCGCGACGCCGACTCCTGGCGCCAGATCGGCGCACCGCTGAACCTCGACGACCATCTGCACCGCCAGACGGACGCCGAAAGCGGCGCGCCCGCGGTCGAGGCGTGGCAGTCGCCGTTGCGCGCGCTCGCCACGCCTCCGGCCAGCGCCGTCAAGTGGCTGACCAAGCGCGAGCGGCTGTGGCTGCTCAACTACCTGGGCGGGCCGCACCCCGATCGGGACGAGCCGGAGGACGAAGGCTCCGAGGCAGACGGGCAGGCCTCCGGCGCCGGGCTCGCCGATGCCGAGCGCTTCGACCTCGAGTTCGTGCGCACGCTCCTGCGCGCCGACGTGTTCGGCCCCGTGCAGTCCAACGTCGTCGCCGGCCTGCGGCGGCGGGTTGCACCTGCGGCCGCCGTCGCGCAGGCCCTGGCGCAGGCCGCCGACACGGCCTACGAGGCGTGCGCGGAGAGCTACGGCGAGGTGGGCGAGCAGCTGCGCACCGAGTGTCTCGCGGCGCTGGCGACGCTCATGGAGGCCGGCGCGCCGCAGTGTCTGCATCTGGTCTCCCATCTCGGCGGCCGCGAGGTGCTCGAGGAGCTGCTCGCAGACGCGCGCCGCGACCCTCCCCCCGCCGAGGCAGATGACGACGACGGCGGCGCCGCTGACGAGCCCGCACCGGCGCGGGGAATGGGCGCCTATGTTGCGGCCCTGGAGCGCGCGGCCGCGGCCGGCGCCCAGGGTGCACCGGCAAGCCCGACGCAAACGCTGCTCGCCAAGGCGCAGGCGGCGCTGCGGAAGGTGGGCCGGATAGGGTTTCGCCGCAGCGACCGCGGCGATGCCGCCGTTGTGGCCGCCCTCGCGGCCGGCGCCGCGCCGGTGGTCGAGGTTCTGCGCGAGCTCGAGCGGCTGCTCCCGGCCTTGGCCGAGGCCGGCCCGCGCGCTGCGATGGCGATCGACCGCCAGCGGTTCGAAGCCGCGTTCCACCGCATCTACGCCCCGGGCACTGCCGAGGACGCGCCCGCCGCGTAGCTTTGCCTGGATGCACATCCTCGCGCCAACGGGCTCCCCTTGCCATTGTGAAAAGGAGTGGGGGGAACCCTGCCCCCGGGACACGTCTGGCGCGCTTACCATTCTCGCGGAGGGGCGCTGTGCTGCCGTCCACGCGCGCTACACTGCAAGGATGCCGAAGAAGCCCGAGGCGCGGCGCTGGCGCGTCTACCGCCTGCGCGGCAAGCGCATGGTCGAGCTGGGCCATGTCGAGGCCCCGGACGAGGCGCAGGCCGTCGCCAAGGCGATCGAGGAGTTTCAGGTTCCCGGCCCGCTGCGCAACCGCATCCTGGTTCGCCGGGAGGCGTGAGCACGCTGCCGACGGCGGGTCGCCCCCGCGAAAAGGCCCCCAATCCCGATGTGACCACCGGCCGTGAACCTTCGATACACGGCAGGTGGTGCGGATGTCTCGTCTCGATGCCCGGCTTCAGGTCCCGGCTCGCTCGGCCGGGCAGCGGTGCCGCGTCGGGCGGCCTCTGTCCTTGGCTGGCTGGCTGCAACTCATGCTGGCCGAGTGGTCGCGCGCCGCCGACGCGGAGCAGCGCTACCGCAAGCTCCGGCACCAGGGGGCGCCGTCGGCGCACAGGGATGCCGCGCGCCGGGTATTCGACGAGCTCTACGGCCGATGCCGGGAGCCGGACGTCCCGCCCGTGTGAGCGACGGCGCTCACTCCCCCGCGTTGCGCAGCCTCAGGAGATACTTCTGCTCGCCCTCCAGCACCAGCTCGCCCCTCTGGTTGTGCACCGCGGAGCGCATGGTGAGCACGCCCGTGGTACGTTGCGGCGTCAGGCCGGCTACGGCGAGCTGCGGATAGAGCGTATCGCCGGCATGCACCGGCTTCAGGAAGCGGGACGACTGCTCTATGAAGGCCAGGAGCGACTCCTCGACCAGAAAGGGAAACAGCCCCGCCCCGGCCGCGGTCTGTATCAGCACCTGGAACCCGTGCGCCAGCAGGTCGGGGTGCCCGTGGCGGCGGCAGAACTCGCGGTCGTAGTGGATCGGATGATTGTCGCCCGAGGCGGCCTGGAAGGCGAGAAACTGCGCCTCCGTCACGGTGCGGGACGGGATCTTGAAGGTCTCCCCCAGCGCAAAGTCCTCGAACCAGCGCGACGGGCCGAGGCGATGGCTGGCGGGGTCGAAGGGTTCCGTCATGGCTGGCATCCTGCTCGAGGGGCGCGAGCCAGGCTAAGGCTTGCCGCGCCGCTTGGCCACGTCGGTGGCCTGCAGGTGGCGACCCGTATACAACAGCTCCAGCATGTACTCGCGATAGCTGACGCCTGCGGCCTCGGCCCGCGCCACGCGCATCTTGAGGATCGACAGCGGCGGGTTCTTCCAGACCTCGGCATGTGCCTTGTGCCAGCAGTAGCGCAGGTAGGCGCTGCCGGCGGGCTCGTCGAGGGGCGGGCCCTGGTTGTGGCCGATGCGGGCGGGCTCATGCAGGCCCCAGCCGGCCGGTAGGTCGAGTGGCGCCAGAGGCTCGAGCCCCGCTTGCCGCGGGCTCCTTCGCCTCCGTTCGTAGCGGTCACCCATGCCGTTCGACCCAGCCTCGCAGTCCCCGGCCGACAGCTCGTTTCAGAAGGGATCGCCGGGCATGGCGATTCCCTTCGCGGCCAAGACACGGCGTGCCCGGTCGGGATAGTCCGAGATCAGCCCGTCCACACCCATGTCGATGACGCGGACCATGTCGGCCTCGGCGTTGACGGTCCACGGCACCACCTTCAGGCGGAGCGCATGCGCCTCCGCAACCGCGGCGGGGGATATCTCCTTGAAAGTAGGCGACCATGTGCCGCAGCCGGCGGCAGCGACGAGCCTCGGGACCGAGCCCGCGAAGTCGCGCGGGTCGAGCCCGGCGAGCCACGGCGATGGCTGCCGCCCCCCGCCATCGGCCTTGTCGCGCAGCGTCCTCTCGTTGGTCAGGCAGACCGTCTCGATCTCGGGTGCGAGCCTCCTGGCGATGCGCAGCGTGCGCCAGTCGAACGACTGGATGGTGGTGCGGCCCGTCATCTTCGCCGCGCGCACGGCCTCGATCACGAGGCGCGCGAAGGTCTCCGGATCGGGGGTGTCGCCGGGCTGTTCCGGCGACAGCTTGGTCTCGATGTTGAAGCGCGGCGACTTGCGGGAGGCGTTGGCCAGCGCGAACAGCTCGGCGAGCGTCGGGATGCGCACGCCGTCGGCCGGTGTCTGCTGCGCGAACTGCTGGGCATATTGCGTTCCGGGCCTGATGCGGCCCACGTCGAAGCGCATGAGCTCGGGGAGCGTGAGACTGTGGATGGCGGGTCCCGGCCCCGGCAGCCAGGCGCCGTCGGGCCCACGCACGATGTCCGGATTGAGCGCCCGATCGTGGCTCAGCACGATCACGCCATCCCTGGTGACGCCGAGGTCGGTCTCCAGCGTGGTCACCCCGATCTCGAGCGCCTTGGCGAACCCGGCAAGGGTATTCTCCGGTGCCAGACCGCGTGCGCCGCGGTGGCCCTGCAGATCGAAGGCGCGCAATTGGGTCGGTCCGAGCATGAGAAGAAGGCCGCTGAGGAGGGCCACTGCAAGGGTAGGGCGATGTGGCGTCGGTGTGCTCCGCTTGCTCGTCATTGCTCCATCCGATCCTTGCCAACGAATTGTGACGCAAAGTCGATCACGGGGTTGCGCGTGCGCAGGGGGCCGCGCTGGGGACCGCCCGGGCCGGCGGGGCGTGATGCAAAAGCCGCGGTCGACCGGCCACCCGTCCCGCTTCCGGCATGGCGGCCTGAGGTCGCGGCTTGCTCATGCCTCGGATGACGTGGCAGAAACCGGCCGGAGGGGCGCCACCGGGGCGCCACGAGCCTGTGGTGGCATGGCCGGCTGCGAACTGGCGCCGGGTGCGGGACGGGTTTGTCCGGAGCGGGGAAGGTCCATGGATGCCAGCTATCTCAGATGGGTCGCTGTGGCCGGGCTCATTGCCGTGCTCGGCGTCGGGTCCTGGGGCATGTGGCGCCAGGCGAGCGCGATCGGCGAAGGCCGGATCGTGGTGGCAGCCGGCAGCTTGCACTATGTCGAGCTCGCCGAGACCTACCGGCGCGACCTCGAACGTTTCGGCGTCAGATACGAGGTGAAGCAGGGCGTCGGCGGTTTCGAGTCGCTGAAGGCTCTCCTGGAGCCCGGTCCCGGCATCAATGCCGCCTTCATCAAGGGCGGCCTCGTCGGCAGCCTGCAGGGCCGCCTTGCGACCGAGAAGGCACAGGGCTGGTACGCCAAGTTCTCACAGCTGCAGTCTGTCGGGCGTCTGTTCTACGAGCCGATCTGGGTGTTCACCCGCGGCGACCTGCCGCTCAGCAGCCTGCGCGACCTCGCGGGCAAGAAGATTTTCACCGGCACGCGCGAGGGCGGCACCCGGCGCATCGCCAACCAGCTGCTCAAGGCCAACGGCATCGACAAGAGCAACGCCACCCTGATCGCCGAGAGCCTTCCGGCAGACGCCGCTCCGCTGCTCGACGGTCGCGCCGACGCCGCGTTCCTGATCGAGCCCGCGGATTCCAAGCTGGTCCAGGACCTGCTGCGGGTAAAGAACATCCGGCTCATGGATTTCTCCGAGGAGGCGGAAGCCTACGACAACCGCTTCCCCGCCATCGCCAAGGTGGTGCTGCGCAAGGGCGCGGTGGAGTTCAACCCGCTCATTCCCTCGGACGACATCACGCTGCTCGCCACCTCCGTTGTCCTGGTGGTGCGCAAGGACATGCACGCGACGCTGGTGAGCCTGCTGACGCAGGCCGTCGTTAGCAACCCCAAGCAGGGGATCGACAAGGAGGGCGACCCGGTGCTCTTCCACCGCGTGGGCCTGTTCCCGTCCGTCGACGATCCCGAGTTCCAGGTTTCCAAGGACGCGCGTGCCGTCTACAAGTCGGGCGAGCTGCCGATCCTCCTGCGCAACCTCGCCCCCGTGAGCGCTCGCCTCGGCGTGCCCTATCAGGTGACCGCCTATGTCAGCACCTATGCCGGCCAGGTGCTGCTGGTCCTGATCCCGCTGATCGCGCTGATCGTGCCGTTCACCAGGGCGGTGCCGGCGATGTATGTCTGGATGGTGAGGCGGCGGATCGTCTACTGGTACCGCCACCTCAAGGACCTGGAGCGCCGTCTCGACAGCCGCGACGCGAGGGCGGACATCGCCGCGCACCAGGACGAGCTCGAGCGCATCGACAGCGCGGTGCGGCGCATCCGCGTCCCGCACTACTTTTCCAACCAGCTCTACGATCTGCGTCTCCACATCGCTCTGGTCCGCCAGCGGCTGGCGACGCAGCCAAACATGCAGATGGCGGCGGAATAGGTCTCGCCGCCGTGGGGGGCGGCATTGTTTGCGAGTCGGTAGTCGATGACCAAGCCCGAGTTTGATCCGCGTGAAGTGCTCGAGAGGTATGTCGCGGTGCTGCGCGATGAAGGAGGCGCGGTGGTGCGCGATGTGGCCGAGCTGGCCTATCCCAAGGAGGCGATCCGCATCGTGCTGCAGCACTGCATCAGGACCGCCGCAGACCGGGAGTCGCGCGAGTTCCTGCGCAACGCCTACGTCTCCTTGAGCAACTTCCAGCCCATAAGCGAGCTGGAGAAGGAGGCGCTGACCGTGCTCAGCGGCGTCGGTCCGTTGGGGATAGAGGGGACGAAGCTCTTCAGCAAGCAGGCCCGGCAGATCACGCACGTCGCCGCGCCGCTGCAATCGCTGCTCGATAGGGTGACGGCGGAGCTCGCCGTCCTCACGCAGGAGCTGAAGACGCTGCCCGGCGCCGAGTGAGGCGCATCCGGGCCTGGGGAGACGGCGCATGGACCCGATATCGCAGGACGAGGCTGCCATCGCCGCGCTCCAAGCCCGCGTCGCGGCGCTGGAGGGGGCCGGCAACGATGCGGAGGCCATCCCCCTGGCGGAGAGCTGGATCGAGGCTGCGAAGGCGCACTTCGGCGAGGCCCACCCGTCCTACGCCGCTGCCCTGTCGGCCCTCGGCGGCTTGTTGCGTCGCGCCGGTCGGCTCGCGGAGGCCGAGGCCCTGCTGCGCCGCGCGGTTGCGATCTACCGCGGCAGCGACGGGGCGCATTCCCTCGAGCTCGCCCGCACCTACGGCCGGCTGGCGCAGACCCTCTACGACGCCGGCCGCATCGAGGAGGCCGAGGCGCTGCGCGGCTACGCCATGATGGCGCCGCCGCCGCCGCCCCCCGAGGACGAGCTCGGCGGCCCGCCCGGCTCTGCCGGGGAGGCCCGACCGGCGAAGCGCGATGCACCGCCCGCCGCTCCCGTCGAGACGGCGTCGACCGGTCCAATGCCTGCGGCGCCCCCTGCGTCGCGACCGCTGCCAGCCCCGGCGCAGGCGCGCCCACGCAGGCCGGAGGCTCTCGACGGCGATCGGCCTGCCGCGGCCCGCGTGCGCGAGGAGCCGCTGGCGGAGCGCAGGGCCGGGCCGATCCTGCGGGAGAAGGTGGACGCCAAGCGGGCGCTGGAGATCGACGCGGGGCGCCTCGCCTACCAGATCCCGCAGCGCATGTGGGTCGATATCCCCGAGACCGTGGAGGTGCGGCTGGGGCGCGCGCAGGCCAGGGGCCTCACCCAGGGCTTCGGCGGCCGCGGCGAGGTGAGGACCGAGGACATCCCCGTCGTCGAGACCATGTCGGTGACGCTCCTGTGCGAGCCCGGCGCCTTCGACATCCAGGCGCGGTCGGAGAGGGATCAGCTGGTGAAGCCCGACCTGGTACTCGGCACGGCCTTCCACAGCGACGACTTCGGCCGCTGGGTGTGGCTCGTCACGCCCCGGCGGAGGGGCGAGCACACGCTGCTCGTGAAGGTGTCGGCGGCGATCCGCGACAGCCGCGGCCTGCCCGCCACATCCTCGCTGCCCGACAAGACCTTCGCCGTGAGCGTGCGCGTGCAGGTCCTGCGCGCCGTGGTCTCCGCGATCGCCGGCGCGGTGCCCAAGCTCGCCTGGGTGGCGATCACCACTGTCGTCGGCTCGATCGTCGGCATCCTCACCAAGGACTACTGGTGGCCCGCGATTCGCCGCCTGCTCGGCTGGGAATGAGCCGCTGGGATTCCCCTCCCCCTTGCGGGCCCTTGCGGGGAGGGGCCAGGGTGGGGGGAAGCCCGAACGCTGATGAAAGGTCTCAGCCCCAGGTGCAGACCAGCTGCCGGCACACCCTGCCGGTCGAATCGATGCTGCAACGCGTGGCCACCAGGCGGCAGACGCGGCAGCTGTAGGACGACAGGCAGCCTCTGTAGGCGCCGCCCGGCGTGAAGCGGCAGGTGCGAATCACCTGGCAGTCGCGGTTGGGATCGATCCCGTAGGGCTGGGCGGCGCTCCGCCCGGGCAACAGAACCAGCAACGGCAGGACAAGGCTGCAGGCGAGCAATGCACATCGCCACGTGCTCGGCGTACGCATGACGGTAGCCCCACGGCGCAGTTTCGCGAGGGCCCCACTGTCGCCAAAGCCTCCGCTCGCCGCAACGCCGGGCGATGCACATGGTTCAAGCATGTGAAAGGCTGTGCCAAATCGGCAACGGCGTGCAGGCTACTCCGCGGCCTGCTGCTTGGGCTGCACCGCGGCGGTGTAGTCCTTGATCAGCGTCTCGCAGATGCGGCCGGGCTTGTATTTGAACTGGGCAATCTCCGCCACCGGCGACACCTCGCCGGCCGTGCCGGTCAGGAAGCATTCCGAGAACGTCCCGAGCTCCTCCGGCATGATGGTGCGCTCCACCACCTGCATACCGCGCTTCCTGGCAAGCGCAATGACGGTCTCGCGGGTGATGCCGGCGAGGAAGCAGTCGGCCACCGGCGTATGCAGCACGCCGTCCTTGACGAA
>Ga0075421_100002430_pt1 | contig 22289 bp, 15 predicted proteins | sample SoiMetdeltSBSDD5_FD_75292 | JGI IMG/M metagenome (GOLD analysis project Ga0075421, IMG submission 75292) | Bulk soil microbial communities from a Populus tree surrounding site in Tennessee, USA - Soil MetaG P. deltoides SBSDD5 | ecosystem: Environmental > Terrestrial > Soil > Tree plantation...
AATGCGGCCGGTGCGTGGGAGCGCGCTCCCTTTCCTGGCAACATCATCCCGAAATCCCGTATGGACCCAGTCGCGCTGAAGGCGCTTGCGTTCTTCCCGCTCGGCAACCAGGTCACGAATGCAGTCACGAACAACAACAACTGGTTCGTGCAGGATGTCAACCGCAGCAACTCCAAGCAAATGGACTTCAAGGGCGACCACAACCTAAACGACAAGACGCGCCTGACGGGCCGCTATAGCCATTCGCGCAACAACGGCAACCCGGCGAACCTGTTTGGCGAGGGCAATCCCGCCTTCACCTTCAACGACGGCCCCACGGCCACCCGCACGCAGTCCGTTGTCGCCGACTTCACACGTATGGAGAGCTCAACCTCTGTATGGACCTTGCGCTATGGCCTCATCTATTCCGACTTCCACCGGAATGCGATGGCGCCGTTTGATCTCACCACGCTCGGCTTCCCCGAGTACATGAAGACCAACGCCAACTATCTCGTGTTCCCGACCATCGCACCCGAAGGCTACACCGACATCGGTACAGAAGGCTGGGTAATCATGGATCGCCAGGAAGGCGTGCATCAGATCTCCGGTTCCTATTCGAAGTTCCTCGGAAGCCACTCCATCAAGGTCGGCGGCGAGTTCCGTATGAGTTTCCTCGACTATCTGCAGCCCGGCTATCCGTCCGGACAGGCGGCCTTCAACCAGCAAGTCACCCGCCAATTGCAGAACGTCAACAGCGCTACCCAAGGCAATGGCCTCGCAAGCATGCTTCTCGGCTGGGGCACAGGCGGTCAGTTCCACATCGATCCGAAGGCGTTCACCCGCTCCCGCTACATGGGCTACTACCTTCAGGACGACTGGAAGGTGAGCCGTAAGCTGACAGTGAACCTCGGTCTGCGCTACGAATTCGACATTCCCCGCTGGGAGACGCAAAACCGGATGAGCTACTGGGATCTCGACCAGAAGTCGCCAATCTCGGTGCCCGGCTACGACCTCCGCGGTGTGTTGAAGTTTGTCGACGACAATCGGCGTTCTCCGTTCAATGGCGACTACAACAATTTCAGTCCGCGAATTGGCTTTGCCTACGCCCTCGACGACAAGACGTCGATTCGCGGTGCATGGGGCCTGCTCTATCAGCTCTCCCGCGCCACGGTCTTCGGACACACTGGAGCCGGCTTCAATGTGAACTCCCAGCCCACGTACTCGCTCGACTCCAACCAGACGCAGTTTGCCAAGCTCAGCAACCCGTATCCGCAGGGAATGCTTCTGCCGCCGGGGAACTCGCAGGGCGACAGGACGTTCCTCGGCCTGGGCGTTGGTACGCCCGTCCCGTCCTTCAACCGCAACCCCGAATATTACAGTTGGAACTTCTCGGTCCAGCGTCAGATCGCTACGGCGGTCGTGGAAGTGAACTACACAGGCAGCCGCGGTGCCCACCTTTTCAGCCCCTACACGAATCTGGTGCCGATGCCGCTTTCGCTGTGGTATCCGGGCGAAGGTCAATTCACGCGTGACCAGTTGAACGCATCGGTGCCGAATCCGTTTTTCGGCGTCATTACGGATCCGCTTGCCGTGAACATGAACCGCTCGACTATCCAGCGCTTTCGCCTGTTGCGCGGCATGACGCAATACGACGGCGCGAACTCGGGCACGGCCGAACCGGCTGTGGCCAACTCTTACTACCACGCCCTTCAGATGAAGTACGAGAAGCGCTTCTCCCGCGGGCTCACATTCCTCGGCCACTACACATGGTCGAAGATGATCGACGATGCATCCGTCGGCTCGGGCAACCTCACATGGTTGGGCGGGACCACCGCAATGCAAAACCCGCTCAATCGGCGCGGCGAAAAGTCGCTGTCGGCACATGACATCGCGCACCGCGTCGTGCTGTCCGGCGCCTATGAACTGCCTTTCGGCAGAGGGAAGGCGCTCGGCAGCGGTGCTGGCAGGCTGATGAATGCGTTCATCGGCGGCTGGGAAGTGAGCGCATTCGCTCTCTTCCAGGGCGGCAATCCTCTGCAAATCAGCCAGAACGGCGGCATCATGCAGAACGGCGGTACACAGCGTCCCAACCTCATTGGCGATCCCTCGGTTTCCGTTCCCGTCGTCAACCGGTTAAACAGTGGCTACTTCAATAACGCTGCATTCACCCAACCTGCCGCCGACGTGTTTGGTTCTGCTCCGCGCTATCTCAGCTACCGGGGACCCGGCATCAAGACAGTGGACGCCGCGTTGCTGAAGAGCATCGCGACAAAAGAAGGACAGCGTTTCGAGTTCCGGCTCGAGGCGACGAACTTCACCAACACGCCGATCTTCGGCGACCCGAACACCAGCTTTGGCAACTCCAACTTCGGCTCGATCACGGGCGTGAAGGTGGGTTCCCGCAACATTCAGCTCGGCTTCAAGTATTACTTCTGAAGCTGGCTGAGTAGTGAAATTGACGGCCCCGGCTACGGCTGGGGCCGTTTCCTCGTCCCCTCCTGCGGCGCGGTTAGCGCCCCACGCTACAATGTGGCGATGGGTGATCCGGCCCCACCAGTCAATTTCGAACAAGCCCTCGACGAGCTCGAAAAGGTCGTCAAGAAGCTCGAATCGGGCGATCTGCCGCTCGAAGAAACGCTCGCCCTCTTTGAACGTGGCGTAGCACTGTCGGAATCGTGCCGCAAGCAGTTGGAATCCGCCGAGACGCGAATCGAAATGCTGTTGAAGCGCGCCGGTGAAGTAAAACCCGAACCCTTCGACGCAAAGAATGTCTAAAACGGGATGCCCTCCGATGTCCGCGCCGCTAACGCCGGCCGTGTTTGATTTGAACGCCTACCTTTCCCAGCAGGGCGAGCGCATTCACGCTGCACTCGAGCGGTTCGTACCACCCGAAACCGAAGAGCCGACCATCATTCACCGCTCCATGCGCTACTCCTTGTTCGCCGGAGGCAAGCGCGTGCGACCGGTGCTGGCGATCGCCTCCGCCGAAGCGTTGGATTGCGAAACGGATGCTGTGCTTGCCCCCGCCTGTGCACTCGAGATGGTGCACACCTACTCGCTTATTCACGACGACCTTCCGGCGCTGGACAATGACGATCTGCGCCGCGGCCTTCCCACCAATCACAAAGTGTTCGGCGATGCCATGGCCATTCTCGCGGGCGATGCTCTCCTCACGCTCGCCTTCCAGGTTCTGTCGCGAGCGCCCGGCCTCGACGCCGCGCAGCGTCTGGCTCTTGTGGAGGAGTTGAGCGTCGCATCCGGCACCGTCCGCGGCATGATCGGCGGCCAGGTCCACGACCTCGAAGGTGAGAATCAAACTCCTTCCACAGAACTGCTCGATAAAATTCACCGTGCCAAAACGGGAGCGCTCCTTCGCGCCAGCGTGCGATTTGGCGCCATCAGCGCAGACCACCTCCCCGGCAGCCCCTCCTACCAGTCGCTCTCTCGCTATGGCGAGTCCATCGGTCTTGCCTTTCAAATCGTCGACGATCTTCTGGACCTGGAATCGACCCCTGAACAGTTGGGCAAAACTCCCGGCAAGGATGTGGCGCAAAACAAAATCACGTTTCCCGCTGTGTATGGAGTGGAGACCTCGCGGCGCATGGCGGATGAGCACTTGGCCGCCGCTCACGCCGCACTTGAGCCCTTTGGCGAGCGTGCCGCCGCGTTGCATGCTATCGCCGATTTGATCGTGCACCGCAACTCATAACCTGCAAATGCCCGCCGCCAAACGCCGCCTCGATCAGTTGCTGGTGGAGAAGGGGCTCGTGGCCACCCGCGAAAAAGCGCAGGCGCTCATCCTAGCGGGCGACGTCACCGTGAATGGCCAGCGCGCATCCAAAGCAGGACAAGTCGTTCCCGAAGAAGCAGCGCTGGAAATTGCCGCTCGCCTGCCGTACGTCTCGCGCGGAGGCCTCAAGCTTGCCCATGCGCTCGATCATTTCCACATCTCCGTCAAGGGCCTCGTCTGCCTCGACATCGGCGCATCCACCGGCGGCTTTACCGACTGCCTTCTGCAACGCGGCGCCGCGCGCGTCTACGCTGTGGATGTCGGCCACGGCCAGTTGGATTGGAAGCTGCGCAACGATCCGCGCGTCATTGTGCACGAACAATTGAATGCCCGCTTTCTCGCGCCCGGCGATCTGCCCGAAAAGGCCGGCTTTGCCACAATGGATGTCAGCTTTATCTCGGCCACTTTGATCTTGCCGAATCTTCCGCCCTTGTTGAACCCGGAGGCGGGCCTGGTTGTGCTCGTCAAGCCGCAGTTTGAAGTCGGCCGCGAATCGGTCGGCAAAGGCGGCATCGTGCGCGACCCGGCGCTCCACGAAGAAGCCTGCGCCCGCGTCCGCGCTTGCGTAGAATCGTTGGGATTTGGATGCGGCCTGACGCCAAGCCCCATCACTGGCGCCGAAGGTAACCGTGAGTTTTTACTCTATGCGTACCGTGCACACGATCGGAATCATCTCCAAGCCTGACGCGCCCCAGGGCGGGGAAGTCGTGCCGAGTCTGCTGGCATGGCTCGCCGAGCACAAACTTACCGCGCGATACGACCACGTGACGGCAAGCTACGCCGGCCGCGACGACGGCCTCCCTCTCGATCAGGTCCCCGAAAACTGCGACATGGTGATCGTGCTCGGCGGCGACGGTACGCTCCTCATTGCCGCCAAAGCGATTGGCGAACGTGAAATCCCGCTCCTCGCCGTCAACCTCGGCTCGCTCGGGTTTCTCACCGCCCTCACCGTCGAGGAATTGTTCCCCGAACTCGAGCGGGCGCTGAAAGGGCGTCACCGCATCGGTCACCGCCGCATGATCAACGGCATCGTGGAGCGCGCGGGCGAGACCATTGCACAGTACCTCGCCTTGAACGACATCGTCATGAGTAAAGCCCCCAAGGCGCGCATGGTCGAAATCGATGCTTGGGTCGGCCATCATTTTGTCTGCACCTATCGTGGTGACGGCCTCATCCTCGCTACCCCAACCGGCTCCACTGCCTATTCGCTCAGCTCCGGCGGACCGATCGTCTTCCCCACCGTAGCCGCCTTTTGCCTCACGCCGATCTGCCCGCATACCCTCACTAACCGGCCCGTCATTGTGCCCGACACGGAACTCGTCGCTTTTTCCGTACGCGCCCCGGACGACGATGTATTTCTGAACATCGACGGCCAGCAGGGAATGGTGCTCAAGTCGGGCGACCGTGTGCTGTGCCGCGCGGCTAAGCACGCGCTGCGGTTGATCCGTCCTCCGCGCCTCCTCTACTTCGATGTCATGCGCCAGAAGCTGCATTGGGGACAACGAGGTCCTGGGTAAATGCGCCGGCTCTCGCTTACGGCGTGGATCTTCATTGGCATGGCAACTGGCATCGCGCTGGGAACCGCTGCTCCCGATCTGGCTCGACAGCTTGCGCCCGTATCGGCCATCTTCCTCCGGCTGATCAAATCGATCATCGCTCCGTTGTTGTTCGGAACGCTGGTCGCCGGCATCGCCGGTTCCGGCTCCGTGAAGGCCATGGGCCGCATCGGCCTGAAGTCGATCGTCTATTTCGAGATCGTCACCACGCTCGCGCTGATTCTCGGCCTCACCGCCGTGAACGTCACGCGTCCGGGCGAAGGAATGACGCTCGAGCGTACCGCCGCCGAGGCCGCCGTGAGCGCCAAGCCCCCCGAGTTGGCCGCCATTCTGGAGCACACCTTCCCTTCGTCGGTGATCGACTCAATGGCCAAGGGCGAAGTGCTGCAGATCGTCGTCTTCTGTTTTTTGTTTGGCGCGGCGTGCGCATCCATTGGCGAGAAGGCGCGCCCCGTTGTCGAGTTTGCCGAGTCGCTTGCCGAGATCATGTTCCGCTATACGAAGTACGTGATGTATCTCGCACCCATCGGCGTCGGTGCCGCAATCGCTGTCACCATTGGCAGCAAAGGTTTCGCTGTGCTATTCGGCTTGGGCAAGCTGATCCTCACGATGTACGTGGCGCAAGTCATATTTGTTGTGTTCGTCCTCGGGGCGGTGATCATGATCGCCCGTATTCCCCTGCGCCGCTTCATTGAAGCCGTAGAGGAGCCTTTTCTCATCGCCTTCTCGACCGCATCGAGCGAAGCCGCCCTTCCCCTCGCAATGGAGAACATGGAGCGCTTCGGCGTGCCCAAACACATCGTCGGCTTCGTCATGCCCACTGGCTACAGCTTCAATCTCGACGGGACAACCCTCTACCTATCGCTCGCGAGCGTCTTCGTGGCGCAGGCCGCGGGCGTTCAGCTCACCATCGGCCAGCAGGTAATCATGATGCTCACACTCATGCTCACCTCGAAGGGTGTCGCCGGTGTGCCGCGTGCCGCGCTCGTCATTCTCGCGGGCACTCTAGCCAGCTTCCAACTCCCCATGGAAGGAGTAGCCGTCCTCCTCGGCATCGACGCCGTCATGGACATGGCACGCACCTCGGTGAACGTCCTGGGCAACTGCCTCGCCACCGCCGTCATTGCCCGCTGGGAAGGACATGCGTTGACACCGCAACCGTGACGCTCACGTCCGCCATCTTTCTCGCCATGGCCGCTGGCACGGCGCTGGGGCTGGTTGCTCCTGGCTTCGCACTGCAGCTGTCCCCGCTCACGGCGATCTTCCTGCGGCTGGTACAGTCCATCATTGCCCCGCTCATTCTGGGTGGGCTCATCACGGGAATCGCCACTGCCGGCAGTGGCAAGGCCATTGGCCGTATTGGTCTGAAGAGCCTCGTCTACTTCCAAATCGTCACCGTCGTCGTTCTCCTGCTGGCACTGGCCGCCGGCAACCTCTTCCGGCCAGGCGACGGGTTGCATATGCGTGGCGCCGCAGCCGGCGTCGAAACACCCCAAATCACCTGGCAAGCGATGCTCGAGCAGTCGGTGCCTGCGAGCGTGTTCGATGCGATGGCGCAGGGCCAGATGCTGCAGTTGGTCGTATTCGCGGCACTATTCGGAATGGCCTGTGTTGGGGTCGGCGAACGCGCACAGCCCGTTGTCAGGTTCTTCGCGGCAGTGAACGACCTTATGTTCCGCTACACCCACTACGTGATGTACGTAGCGCCGCTCGGCATCGGCGCGGCGATGGCAACTACGATTGCGCGTGGAGGCTGGTCCGTCTTCTCCAATTTCGGCCGCCTCATAGCGGCCGAATACTCCGCCTTGGCGGCGCTGCTGCTGCTTTTCTACTTGCCGCTGATGCTGGCCGCCCGCATTCCCGTATTGCCCTTTCTCGCGGCCATCCGCGAGCCGTTCGCCATCGCCTTCGCGACCACCGCCAGCGGCGCCGCTCTTCCCGTGGCGTTCGAAAAGATGGAAGCCTTCGGCGTCCCCCGCCCAGTGCTGAACCTCGTCATGCCGCTCGGATTCTGCTTCAACACGGCCGGCAGCTCCCTCCACATTCTCCTGAGTTGTCTCTTCCTCGCCCAAGCCGTCGACTTTCACTTCGACGCAGCGAATCAGTGGGCGATGTTCGCCGTACTGCTCGTGATGACGAAGGGCGTCGCCGCCCTTCCACGCACAACCCTGGTGGTCATCATTGGCATTCTCAACGCCTGGGGCGTCCCCCTCGACGCACTGCCGGTTCTCCTCGGCGTCGATGCCGTCCTCGACATGTTCCGCACCTCGGTGAACCTGATCGGCAACTGCCTCGCCCCCGCGCTCATCGCCCGGATCGAGGGCGTCTCGTTCGTCCCCGCCCTTTCCCCTACGCCAGAAACTCCTGCTCAAACACGTTAACGCGGAGCGGAATCAGCTCAGGCAGCTCGGCCAGCCGTGCGCTCACCGACCAACGCCTCGACTCAGGCAATCGTTCCAGAAACGACTCCGGTTCCCATTCCTGAAACCGATCGATAATAGAGAACCCCAACTGGTCGCTCACTTCGCAGGCGAGGCCCATCAACCCGCTGAGCGTGCTCGTGTCCAGCTCCGCCGCCGCATGATGACACTTGCTAAGCTCGCCGAATACCTTCGGCAGACCCCACTCACCCACCAGCCATTCCGCCATTTCGATGTGATCCGTGCCCGTCATCTCCTGCTGCGCCTCCACAAAGTGGTGATCGTCGAGAGTCGTGGAATAGGCCGCCTCCTGGTACTCATGCGGGTACAGCGCCGCCATTCCCAGGTGTCCCAGGCTGTGCAGGAGGCCACCCGTGTAGGAAACACTCTTATCCAGCCAGGAGAACTTGGCCGCCCACTCCGCTACCAGGGCGCAGGAGAGATTATGCCTCCAGCAGCGGCGTAGGAGCGGCTCATGCCGCACCGTCGAGAAGAAGTCGCGCATCGCCACCGTGAGTACCAGTGCCTGAAGGCGATCCATGCCCAGCACCGACAACGCGTGCAAAATGCTGATCACCTCGTAACGCAGCCCAAACACCGCCGAATTCGCCAGCCTCAGCACTTCGGCGGAAAATACCGCATCACTCTTGATGAGCTTGGAAACATCCTGCATGTTGCTGTTCTCCTGCGAGACCAGAAGCATCAGTTTCCGGGCGACCGCCGGAAATGCTGGAAGGGTGGATATATTTGGTTTCCTCTTGGTTGTCATATGCGCCGGCACCAGGATCAGTCAACGGACATGCACCCTATCCTTATCGGAAGTAAACAAACAATTGATGGGATTAGGTAGGAAAATCGCGTGGGGATAATCCGGCAAATACGAAGGGGGCACGATCGAGGCATAATTGGCCTCGGCACTTCGCCGCCAGTGTTGGTTGAGGCGTATCCTATTGCCAGAGGCCTTCTGATCATTGCTCTTGCTTACAAGACGGGCGTTCCTGGCAAGCGTTTCCACGGCGGCCGCGCAGTCGCGAGACCCTCGATTTGACGCGGCGTTTCAATGCGCTCGTGAATCGACCGCCAACGGCGGCTTGCTCGTTCTAAACCAGGGCCGGCCAATGTATGAACGCTACTATGGCTTGGCGTCGCCGCAGGCCACTCCTAACCTCGCCAGCGTCGGCAAGTCGTTCACCTCAATTGGCTGCGGAATTCTGATCGGGCAGCAGCCGGGCAAGTTTCCTCGCGCTCTCGACACCTTGGTCTGCACACCCGAGTATCTACCGGCAGCCGCCTTCCCTTTGTCCGACGAGCAGCGTTCCGCCATTCAATTGGGTCAACTGCTGTCCATGTCGGCCGGACTCCGAGGCAACAACCCGTGCCTGCAGCACAGACTTCCAGTAACCATCGACCCCGCCGGACCAGACGGATGGGAGGCCATGGTGGATGAAACGGCCTATGGCCAACGGCCCGATGCCGCGGGCCGCACCGCGGCGACTCTCTGGTGCAAGCCCGGCGCGGGCTACTCCTACGCGACCGTTTCTCCTCAATTGGCGAGTATCATAATTCGGCACGTCTCAGGTATGGAGCTGGAGGAGTTTCTTCGGCGCCACATCGCCGTGCCGCTCGACTTCGGCACCTGGGGCTTTGGCTACCGCAACCGCGACCTGCGCCACACACCGGGCGGCGGAGGCATTTGCCTGACCGGGCGCGACCTCGCAAAGTTTGGAGAACTGCTCCGCAACCGTGGCCGCCTCGGCCTTCGCCAGATCGTTCCTGAGTCCTTCATCGCCACCGCGTCTCGCACCAACACCTACAATCCTCACTCGGATTACAGCCTCCAGTTCGATACCAACACGTCGGGCACTCGCACGGGCATTCCCCGCGACGCGTTTTGGAAAACCGGCTCCGGCGGGCATGTGCTTTACGTCGTCCCGTCACTCGGGTTGACGGCCGTGAAGCTGGGCGGCCGCGATGGGCAGTACGACCCGCGCGATACGGGCCTGCCTCTGCCGCGGAGCGCCGGCGATCCGAACCCCAAACCGACCCGTTCGGAAGCGGATGCAGCCGTCGAAACTCTCCGGCTTCTGTGCAATGCCTGATTAACTACCCATGCCGTTAGGGCCGCGAGCGCACGGAAACACGCCGTGCGATGCCGGCTCCTCGCAGGTTTGGGCCGACTGGGACGAGCTACCCACGGTTCGCCGCCGCCACAAATCAGACTGAGCCATCCGGCATCGACAGAATCAATATGCTGCCCTCATGGACCGGCCGCGGTGCGCGGCCCCAGCATGAAACTCTCTACTGGGAGTTCCCCTTCAATGTGCCCCCGCCGCTAACGCCTGTTCAACGCTACGAAGCAATAGTTGCCGGTCGATCGGCTTCGCAATGAAGCCTTGCATGCCATGTTGGTTGCACAGCTCACGATGCTCCTCCGCCGAATTGGCGCTGACCGCCAGAATCGGCGTGTGGGCGTGGTGCGGATACCGGCGTATCGCCGCGGCCGTTGCGAAACCATCCTGGCGCGGCATCTGTAGATCCATCAATATGAGGTCAAATTCGTTGTCTCGTGCCAGCTCCACTGCCTCTTCACCAGCATCCGCGATCATCAGCTCGTAGTGCTCCCGGTGCAGCACGTGCTTGACGATCTGCTGGGCGATCTTGTTGTCGTCCACCAACAGCAGCCGCTTGCCCGAGCCGTGCGCGCGTTTCACCAGTTGCGGCTTTGCCACACCCACCTCGCTTGCGGGCATCTGAACCGGCAACACCACGGTGAACGTGCTGCCTTTTCCGACAGCGCTTTCCGCCTGAATCAGGCCACCCATCTTTCGCACGAGCTTGTCGGCAATGGCCAGTCCCAACCCTAAACCGGAATACGAACGCGCCAGCCCACTTTCCAGTTGCTTGAACGAATCGAAGATCTGGATCAGCTGTTCGCTTGGAATGCCGATGCCGCTATCGCGCACCCGCAAACGCATGGTCCGCTCGAAATCGTGTGTCTCTACGGCTTCGCACGTCACCGACAACTCGACGAAACCCGTGTTGGTGAACTTCAGGGCATTCTGAAGAATCTGCCAGAGGCACTCTCGCAAATGCCGGGCCGAACCCGATACCGTCTGCGGAACCGATGGATCCAAAATCAGCTTCCACTGCAGCCCCTTCGCCGCCGCACGCTCTGCTGCCTCCTTACCCAGAGACTCGACCAGTTCGCGGGGAGAAAACTCGGACGATTCAAAACGGTAGAGCCCGGCTTGCAGCGCCGAATAGGCGAGAACGGAGTTCAGAACTTCGAGCAGGCTAGTGGCGCATTCCCGCGCCGACCGGACATACTCCCCCTGCTCTTCGGAAAGCTCGGTTTCCAGTAACAGGTCCGTCATCCCCAGTACCCCGCTCAAGGGCGTGCGGATCTCGTGATTCAGGCTGGCGAGAAACTGTGCCTTTAGCCGCTCCAGCTCGTCGCGCTGCGCGGCTGAAGACGGGACGGAATGCGCATCGGAGAATGTGCTCGGCTCAGTAGCCATGGGGATGTGCAAGGCAGATGTCTCTTCCGTTCTCTATTCCATCGGTCTGGAGGCTCAGGGAGTTTATAGCCCGAATCCAATCGTTTTCCCTTAGGTCGCCGCTGAGTCGCGGTCATATCCTTGCGTTACGAATCCGAATGGTGCCGATTCTGGCTTTGCTCGTCCGTGTGGAATCCTCGTAACCCTCTGTTTTCAGTCAGTCAGGAGGTTGTTGGGCTGCCGATTAGGTGGAATGCGCCGGCCTCAAGCGGATGCGGGAAGTGCTTCGCGCACCGCCGGCATGCAGTCGGCAAACCCGGCCTTCGGCGCCTCAATTCAGCGATGGCTGCCGCGCCTAGACGCCGGAGCGTGGCCTGGTGCTCCGGCTTGACGGCGAGGTTTTTCAACTCCTCCGGATCGGGCCTTAAGTCGCACAACTCCTCCCGTGCCCCACTTGCCCTTTAGCCTTCTCTCGCGGGTGATATGATCTCTTCCGCCGATTCACTTGGAGGGTTTATGCGGTTTCGCTGCCTGCTGCTTTCCTTAACTTCGGTCTGCCTGGCGCAGGTCGACACGGCTACCATCACAGGCGTTGTCATGGACCCTTCGGGAGCGGCCGTGGTGGGCGCGCGGATACGGGCCATTAGCCAGACGACAGGGTTGAATTACAACACGTCCAGCGCGGACTCCGGCGTGTACGTCCTTACTGCGCTCCCGATCGGGTCCTACGATTTCGAAGTAGCGGGCGATGGCTTTCAGACAGTTCGCCGCCGCGGCGTGACTTTGAACGCCGGCACCCGCGCGAAGATCGACGTTCAGATGGCTCTAGGTCAAGTGGCCGAAGTGATCGAGGTCACCGGGCAGATTCCGCTGCTCGAATCGGAGACTTCGAATCTCGGCCAGGTAATCGAGAACCGCACCATCACGCAAATGCCGCTCAACGGCAGGAACTACCAGGATCTGGCGGTTCTGTCGGTGGGAGTGCTTCCTTCACGCACGCAGAACTTTGTCGAGGACGCGTTCAGCGCCAATGGCGCAAGCCACGATCAGAACGTGTTTACTCTCGACGGGGCGGACAACAACAACTACTTCAGCGGCATTGTCGTAGCGTCGAACCAGGCCGTAAAACCTTCAATCGACGCCATCCAGGAATTCAAACTGGAGACGCATAACTATGGCGCCGAGTTCGGGCGTGGCGGCGGAGCGGTTGTGCAGGTGACTACGAAATCCGGAACGAACGAATTTCACGGCACCGTGTTCGAGTTCCTGCGCAATGACAAGCTGGACGCCAACAACTTCTTCAACAGCGGCCGGCCAAAGCCGCCGTACCGGCAAAATCAGTATGGAGGAACGTTGGGCGGCCCCATCAAAAGGGACCGGCTCTTCTTTTTCGGCAGCTTTGAAGGGAATAACATTCGCGAGAAACTGACCCGGTTGAGCTCGATCCCGGAGCCCGCACAAATCGCCGGCGATTTCGGCGGCCGCGCGCCAATTGGCGACCCGGCCACGCAGGCGGCCAATGGCGTGCGCGCGCCGTTTCCCAACAACCGGATTCCCCAGGATCGATTTGATCCCGTGGCGATTCAGGTCTTGCGCCTATACCCGGCGCCGAACCGTCCTGGAGCGCAAAACTTCGTCTACAACGCGCCGCGCAATCTGGACGCCTATAAGTACGACGCCAAAGTCGATTGGAGAATCACAGACTATGACACCGTCTTCGTGCGCTTCAGCTTACTGGACTGGTTCCGGCTGGAGCCTGGAAGTTTGCCGATGCCCGCCAGCGGAGGGGACACCAACGTGCGCACTTCCGACGCCAAGAATGGCGTCGTAAATTGGACCCGGGCGTTCAAGAGCGGAGCGATGGTGAATGAAGCGCGTCTGGCCTATTGCAGGCTCGTCGGCACCATCAACACTCCCAACACGGAGCAGCTTTGGAAACAGTTTGGTTTCAAAGGAACCTTCGATCGCCCCGACATCAATGGCGTTCCCCTGTTTCAACCCACTCCTTACCGCGCTGTCGGCGACCGCAGCTTCGCGCCCGATCCCCGCAAACAAGATGTGCGTCAGTTCGTCGATACCTTTTCCTGGAATCGCGGCAAGCACGCGCTCAAGTTCGGCGCCAATATCCGCCAGACCATCCAATACACCGGAATCACGAACTTCGCTCGCGGCGTGTACTCCTTCAACGGACAGTTCACGCGGACGACAGCGGGAACGCAAACCGGAGGCGATGCCATGGCCGACGCCATTCTCGGCCTGACGAACAACGCGCAGTTGAGCGCCGTTCTGGACAACCGGCGCATCAATTGGTCGCATGAGTACTTCATCCAGGACAACTGGAAGATCACGCCCAAACTGACGTTGAACATCGGCATGCGCTACGAGTATCAGTCTCCCTATGTGGAGCAGAACAATCGTGCGGCGAACTTTGTGATCGATCCGGCGGACTCTGCCTTCGGAACCGTGATCTTCCCGCGCGGCGATAGCGTCGAGCAGCGGTCCTTTCGGCGCAGGGATCTGAACAACCTAGCCCCGAGAATCGGGTTCGCCTACCAGGCGGGGCGAAAAACGGTGATTCGCGGAGGCTACGGACTTTTTTACCTCGGAACGTTTTCGCTTCCCACCGGCGCGACGCCCGACTACAACCCGCCCTTCTATTTGCAGGTCAACATTCCGACGCAGGCGGCCGCCGCTACGTCGGCTCACGTGATCCGGAACGGATTTTCGCCGACAGCATTGAATCCGAACGTGCTCGATGGGCGGTCGCTGGCGGCCATCTGGCCCAATTCCTGGTCGGACGGCACCATGAACCAGTGGAACTTGAATGTGCAGCATTCGCTGCCTTGGAACTCGCTGGTTTCGCTTGCGTACGTGGGGTCGAACACGGTTCACAGCGCACTGGGCGCGGTCGACATCAACCAACCGGCGCCGGGAGCAGGAGCGAACGATCCGCGCCGGCAGTTTCCCAGGTTCGCCGACATCCTGATGGTTCCTCCGCTCGGCAAGGCAAACTATCAGGCTCTGGAGGCGAAGTTCGAGCGGCGCTTCAGCCAGGGGTTCTCCATACTCGCTGGACACACCTACAGCAAAACTCTGGAAGGCGGCATTGGCCAAAGGAGCACCATTCTTGCGCCCGAGAAGCGCCTCTCGTTCCAGCATCTGCCCCATCGGTTCTTCACCGCGGCCGTTTGGGATTTGCCGTTTGGAATGGGGCGCAAATGGGTTTCCGGAGGAGCGCTGGGACAGGTTGTGGGAGGCTGGCAGATCTCTCCCATTTTCGAGGCGCAACGCGGATTGCCCTTTACACCGTCAGTGAACGGAAACCCGGCCAACACAACCGGCGGCCAGCGCCCGAACCGTCTGCGCGACGGCAACCTCCCGCGCGGCGAGAGGACTCCCGAACGGTGGTTCGATCCGACGGCGTTTGGCGTTCCCGCGCCGTTCACATTCGGCAACTCGGCCGCCAATGTTCTGGAAGGTCCGGGATTGGTAAACCTCGACGTCTCCATAGCGCGCACGTTCCGCCTCGGCGAGCGGTTCTCGCTGGACTTCCGTTCGGAGTTTTTCAATATCTTCAACGACGCGCATTTCCTTTTTCCGAACGCGGTGGTGAACACCGCTCCGGCCGGCACGATTTCGGAGACGTCGAGTTCGGCGCGCCAGATTCAATTCGGGATGAAGCTGGTTTTTTGAGACCGTTTCCGCAAGGAGCGAAACATGACGCTGAAACAGATTGCGGTCTCCGCCGTACTTGCGTTGGGAGCGTGTGCGTGGCTGTGGCAGGGAGTTCCAACGCGTGCCCAAGTTTCGGTTCCCGTGACCAATCCTCAACCCGCAACTGGGGCAAGCGATATGCAGTCGGTCACCCTCGTGTTCGGCTCTAAGGACGCCGAGCCTACGCGCTGGGATGGCTCCGCCTCGCTTTCGGCCGGCCGCATCGAAAAAATAGAAGGCTGGCACTTCACCTCCGCGTCACGCGTAAACGGAACGGCGTGGGAATGCTCCACCAGCGCCTGGGCGCCCTTTTCTGGCGGTATGCATCCGAACGAAAAGCCGCAGCCTCGCGCGACGTCGGTCGAGCCCACCGGCGTCACAATTTACTTCCGGGCACCGGCCGACGCCGTACTGACGGGGTAACGCGTTGAAGCGACGTCGGCGATATCATTTACGGATTATGCGAGGCGTGGTGCTACTGCTTTTTTCCGCAACGCTCACTGCGCGGGAGTCGAATCCCCTCGCGGGCAATCACGACGCCGCCGAAACGAACATATTCACGTTCGGGTTGTTCGAAAAGGCGAAGCGCTAGCTCGTCAAATCTACTGGAGAGATATGAACCGTTACAGTCTTCTCATAGCGTTTCTTGCTTCGACCGCGGCAGCTCAGCCTCCGCGTACACCGCCGGTGCGACTCACGCATGGCCCGATGCTCGGGCACGTCACGTCAAACAGCATCTCCATTTGGGCGCGCACCTCGACGCCCGGTGCATTTCAGGTCCGCTACGGGACGTCGCCCGACAAACTGGACCAGGTATCGGCGCCAGTCACGACGGCAGCGGCTCGCGACAATACCGGCTGGGTGCTACTCAGTGGATTGAAACCTAACATCCGCTACTACTACGTTCCATTCACAAGAAACGATGTGGGAGAGGATGGTTCGTTCCTTACGCTGCCCTCGGAGGCGGACTACCGCGACGCGGATACGAATCCTCGCGGCCTGTTCAATTTTCGATTCCAGTTCGGCTCCTGCGCGAACCAGAAGCCAGGCGCCGGATCGGGACCGGGTCTGCCCGCCTACGAAACCATGCTCAAGACGCTGCCCGGCAAGGTCCACTTCTCGATCATGAACGGGGATTGGCTCTATGAGGACAAGCGCGAGTTCACGGTCGAGGATTGGAAACAGCAGACCGGATTTCGGGACAACGCCATCCCTCGACTGTTGCAATTGGCGCCTTCCATTACGGGTGTCTGGGAGAACTACAAATATTTCCTCGAGCGGGGAGCAAATCTGGCCGCGTGGCATCGCGTTATACCCTCCTACTACACACCGGACGATCACGAGATTCTGAACGACATCTATGGGACGGCGGAAGTGGGCCGCCGGGACCGCCGCACGGTGTTCCGCGACATCGGGATGCAAGCATGGTTCGATTACCTTGCCGGATCGCAGCCCGTTCCGTATTCGCAATCGATTCATTTCGGAGAAGCGCGGCTGACCGCAGGCTCCGACGTGCTAACCGATCCAGCGGCGGATTTCGTGAGAATGGATCGGAAACAAGCTTCGAACCTGCACATCCATTGGGGCGGCCAGTACGCCGGCGTGGATGCCGGGCGATTCCCGGTCGGCGATGGGGACCCCAACGCCGGTGTCTATGAGATCGCCGAGGTCTTGGATGCTCACCGGCTCCGCATCCGTCCAGCCGCGTCCGCCACCCGGAGCTCCGCATACTCAGTTGGACGTGCCTCCTTCTCCAGCTTCCGCGTCGGGAACGTCGAGTTCTACTTACTGGACACGCGCTCCATGCGCGATCTGCAGGACACAAAAAATCCGAACAAGCCGGGCACGTCCTTGCTCGGAAAGACCCAGCGCGAGTGGCTCGTCGACTCGATGAAGAAGAGCGATGCGGATATGTTCTTCCTCGCGTCTTCCGTGAATGTCACCATTCCTCATGAGGGACCGCCGGGCGGCGGCGTCATCGAAAACAAAGACGACGCTTGGACCGCATTTCTGCAAGAGCGGGAAGAAATGATTCGGTTTTGGGATTCTCTCGGGAAGCCGGTCATGATCATGACGGGGGATCTCCACAATAGCTGGGCGGTGAAGGTCACGGATCGCGTGTGGGAATTCGCGTCCGGCCCGCTCGGCTCTCAGAACCACCCGGCGAGAAGCGAAGGCGGAAGGCCCCCCAACGGAGTGTTCGATTCGCGCGGGCGCAAAGTGGACATCCGTTGGTCCAGCTTCATCCGGGACGACATGCCCGTTCAACTGCGCAAGATCCCCTACTACGCAGTCGCGCAGATCAATAACGTCTTCAACAACCCGAAGGAGCCGGGCACGGCCCGCTGGGTCGCCTACCCACGTCCGCACGTGGTGATTCAGTATTACGACGGCCGCACCGGCGACTTGGTCTACGCGGAACCTGTCCACCTTGGACCAAGGAACTGAATAACCGGCTCAGGGAACTTCATCCGAACAGGAACTTCATCCGAATTTGCTTGGAGTGGAAATTCCGTATACACTTTCCGGCTATCGAGAGGGAGAAGAGGAGAAAAGGAGAAAAATATCTATGACCCGCGCTACTTTCCTTTCCGGCACAAGTGTGTTTCGGTTATTCATTTTCTTGCTGGCGGCGGCACCCACGTTCGCCCAAGTGATCGAGTGGGCCCGGCAGTTCGGTACTACCGGCACGGACTCCGCCTTAGCGGTAGCGACAACAGGAAGCACCGTGTACGTGGCGGGAGGTGCGACCAATGGCGCATTCTCCGGGCAGACAAGTGCGGGCCAGCGGGATGCCTTCGTAACCAGGTTCGATCTGGACGGCAACGTCATCTGGTCCCGCCAGTTCGGAACGGCGGAGGAAGACGAAGCCCAGGGGGTGGCAGCGGACGCCACGGGGGTCTACGTTGTCGGGTCCACGCGTGGCGCGCTGCAGGGAACCAATACGGGCGGCTCCGACGCGTTTGTCCGCAAGTACGATCCGAATGGAAATGTATTGTGGACGCGCCAGTTTGGGGGCTCTGGCGGAGCGGACGATTCGGCGACTTCGGCCTCGATGGATGGGGCCGTGCTGTATGTGGCTGGTTTCGTCGTTGGCCTGCTTCCGGGACAGAGCGGAGCGGGCGGGAACAATCTGGATGCTTTCCTCCGCAGATATGACGCGACCGGTAACGAGACCTGGACGAGGCAGTTTGGAACGACCGACGGCGATCAAGCCTACGGAGTTGCCGCGCATTCCAGTGGCATCTACGTCGCAGGGGAAACCGGCGGCGCTTTGGGGACGGTAGTAGGCGGGTCTGACTACTTCCTGCGCAAATACGACTCCAGCGGCACAGCGGCATGGACGCGACAGTTCGGAACCAGCAATGCCGATGGCGTTGGATATGGCGGAGGAATTGCCGTGAACAACTCCGGCGTTTACGTGACCGGTCTGACATCAGGCACGTTTACCGGCCAGACCAAATTGGGCGGATTGTTCGATGCCTTTGTGCAGAAGTTCGATTTGAACGGTAACGCGGTATGGGTGCGCCAATTCGGAACCATGGACGACGAGTTTGGCTATGGAGTGGCGGTCGGCCCACAATGGGTCTACGCTGCGGGAGCGACGGGCAGTGCGGCTTTTCTATGGCGCTTCGACCTGAACGGGAATGACACAGGGAATTTGCAACGGGGAACGTTCGCGACTTCATCGTTTGGAGTGGCAACAGACGGAGCGGGCGCCTACATTGTGGGCAACGTTCACGACAACCCGTTTGGCGATCCGCCCATCGGAGACAGCGACGCATTTGTGTTCAAGGTTCCGCATCCGCCGCTGTTGAGCGGCATCTCCGACGCATTCAACGGGCAAACGGGATCGGCGGCGTCGACGTGGACAGCTCTCTACGGGACGAACCTGGCGAAGCCGGTGCTGACGTGGGACGGCGCGATCTCTGGTACGCAACTTCCGACGTCGCTGGACGGCGTCAGCGTGAGAATCAATGGGAGGGCGGCAACGATTTACTTTGTGAGTCCGGGGCAGGTAAATGTGCTGGCTCCACTGGACGATCAAACGGGCAACGTGCAGGTGACGCTGACGAACAGGTATGGGACGAGCCCGGCGATGACGATTCCGAAGCCTGAGGTGCTGCCGGCGTTCTATGCGCCGTTCCTGGAGGGCAGCCGGCTTTTGGTGACTGCAGTGGCGCTGGATGGGACGCTGTTAGGAAAGCCGGGAGTGGATTCACGGGTGGCTCGAGGCGTTCGTCCCGGCGAGATCGTGCAGTTTTTTGCGACGGGGTTTGGGAGGACGAATCCTGTAACGCCGAGCGATGTCTTGTTCATCGGTGCGCCGGAAGTAGTGACAGCGCCAAAGGTGACGATTGGTGGCAGAGAGGCGGCGTTGCTGGGGAAAGGCAACTTGGTCTCGCCTGGTCTGTATCAGTTCAACCTGACGATTCCCGACGTGCCTGACGGCGATCAGGCGATTGTGGCGGAGATTGGAACGTTGAGGAGCGCTGCGAATGTATTTCTGACGGTGAAGCGGTAAAAAGGGCCTTGGTTATCGGTCCTATCGCGCCTGATAGGTCTTGCTGAAGCCGTTGCGGCTGTTCGTTACGGTATACTTTCCGTTCTTTTCGACCGACACTTTCACCGAGTGCCCTTTGCACTCGGCTGTCGGAGTCATATTCGCGATCACCTGCTCTGTCGCATTCTGCTCCTTGGCGGAGACCTCGGACCAGTGCAACTGCCAGACGTCCTGAATGCCCGGCGATTTTTTGAGGGTTTCGAACACCTGACTGTGGCCACCCTTGCGCGGGCCATTGTTCATGATGGCTACCTGCGGCTTGATGGCCCAAACGAGTTGCGGAGCGCTTGATTGGTCGAGGCCGTGATGCGTCACCTGATAGAGGTCAACGGCGCCGGCCATGTTCTCGGGGCAAGCCAACTCGTGTTCCTTGTTCCATGTCAGGTCGCCGAGATCGAGGAACTGAAACTTGCCCATGCTGAGGAGGAATCCCGCGCTTTGAGCATTGTCGGTCGGGTCCGGTTTCTTTAACTCGGCGGAAGCGCACAGAGCGTTCGCGCCGCCGCCGTTAATCGGCTTCGAGATGCGCCCACCGTGCGCGGCTACCACCCTGATATCGACACCCCTCAGCGGAATTCGGTGACCGGGCTTGAGTGACTGGCGCCTGCCCTCGGACAACTTCAGATATGTCTTCCATCCCGCGTTGTCTTCAACTGAGTCACCATGGTCGAGGAACTTGGTTACGGGAATCATCTTCAGCAGCGATTCGAGACCACCAACGTGGTCGCCATGGAAATGCGTGATGAGCACGTAGTCGATCTTCTTCAAGCCTGCCTGCTTCGCGGCCTCGAAAACGCGCTTGGCGTCGCGGTCGTCCGGCCGCGGGTTGCCGGTATCCACAAGAAGGGATTCGCCACCCGGCGTGACAATGAGCGTCGCCGCACCGCCTTCCACGTCGGCCCAGTAGATATCGAGCGTACTTGACGCCGCATTGAGCCAGATGGGCGCGAGCAAACTGATTAGAAGTAACCGCATAGTCAATCTGTGGCATATCACGATGAGTTTGGGCAGTCAAGAACGAATCCCTGTCAACGCCAAATAGAAATGTCCTAATCTCTGCCAAGTAGAAATGTCCTGTTTGGAGCGTGAGTTCCGGGAGGCGGGTTTAGTGTGGGTGTGATGTTTTGGGGAGGTCGCGCTCCCCGGGGCAGATCCGAAGACGGCTGCGACGGGGCTGGCTCCGAAGCAGACGGCACCAAACCCTCGGTCAACCGGGCCATGGCATGACAGCAACCCGTTCCGAGGGTTTTGGTTTTTCTGGGCCCCGCTGCTTGGGTGAAGCCTCCGAGCAGCCGTCTTCGGATAGAGGAAACGCGAGGCCCGCCGGGCGGGGTTTGCCCGGCGTTCCCTATCCTTCAATCCATTGTTTGCCGCGTGCGGGTGCGGTCGATGGCGGCGGCTTGCCACACAGGCAGGGACTTGGTTTGACTCATCCGCTGGTGGGCGGCGCGCCAGGCATCGGGCACGCCGGCGGAGCGCGGCTTGCGCGGAGGCCCTTGGGGCGCCGGCACCGCTTTCGGCCTCGGCTCGATGGGCTTGATGTTCAACCAGTGCTGCTGAAAGCGCACCGCCAATGATCCGTCCAGCCGTGCTTCCACGCGCACGGCGGCTCCGCGCAGGCCGGGCCGCACATCGCCGCGGGCGATCTGATACAGGCGGCCCTGGTAGTGCAGCGTGTAGTCGTTGCCCACCTGGCGCGTCTCGATATGGCTCAACGCCGAGGCCAGGTCGTGTTCCGGTCCCAACCGCCGGTGAGCGTCGGCGGCGTTGGCTGGCGCCACCGTCAGATGCTGGTTCCACCAGGGGAGAAACTCCTCTTCCAAATACCGGTTGGCTTGCTCCAGCGTGCTGGACCCGGTCACGCGCAGCCCCTTCACCAAGCGGTCCTGCGCCGTGGCGAAGCTGCGTTCGACGCGTCCCTTGGCCTGGGGCGAATGGGCCGGAATCCAACTCACGCCCAACTCGCGCAATGCCCGGCCGATCTGGGTGGGCGGCATCTCCACGGCGTCCACCTCTTCGCCCGGCCGGTCGCGGCGGTGCTTGCGCGCCGTCTGGAACAGGCTCGCCTTGTCGGTGTAGAAGGCCACCGGACGGCCGTTGTGTTCCAGGTAGCTCCACAGCAGGCGCATGTTCTCCGCCGTGGAATCGGACTCGACAAAGCGCGCCGTCAACTCGCTGCTGGCGTCGTCGATCATGTGGATCAGGTACAGCTTCTCCCCGCGTCCTTCCAGCCAGTCGTGATCGGAGGTGTCCCACTGCACCAGTTCGCCGCGCGCACTGCGCCGCTGCCGCCAGGTGTGCACCGCTTCCAGGGTGCGCCGCTTGCCCCGCCACAGCCCGGCCGCCATCATCAGTTTGCGCAACGCTTCCCGGCCGATGCGCACCTTGTGCTTCTTGGCCAGGTACTCGACGGCCAGCGTCGGCCCAAAGCCGTGGTAAACCTCCTGCGAAAGAATGCGCATCGCCTTCTCTCGTAACTCCGGGCTCAGTCTGCGGTTGGATGCCCGGCCGCGTAGACCGTGCATAACCGCACGGTCGCCTTCGCCCCTCAGCTTCACCAGCAGCCGCCGCACGTGCCGCTCGGTCAGGCTCAGTTCTTCGGCCGCCTGTTTCTGCGTAATCAGTCTCTTCTGCGCCTTCTTCAACACGACCAGCCGGTCGCGCTCCTTTTGCGTCATCAGCAGGGCTCCGTTTTCCACCCTGCCAGCCTGATCCTGTCAATAGGACATTTCTATCTGGCACCAATAGGACATTCTCATGTGGCGGCGA
>Ga0075421_100002431_pt1 | contig 22287 bp, 20 predicted proteins | sample SoiMetdeltSBSDD5_FD_75292 | JGI IMG/M metagenome (GOLD analysis project Ga0075421, IMG submission 75292) | Bulk soil microbial communities from a Populus tree surrounding site in Tennessee, USA - Soil MetaG P. deltoides SBSDD5 | ecosystem: Environmental > Terrestrial > Soil > Tree plantation...
GCTGACGATGTTCTTCCGGCGGGCTCTCCGCGGGCCGCGACCGACGATCGTTGCGCCTCGACGGTGTCGCCGAGCCGCACGAACCCCATTGGCATCGTCACTGGGGCAAGCGTGGCGCGCGCATCAACACGATCAGCCCGGAGATCTCAGTAACCCGCTTCGCTTTCCAAGCGTGCTCCTTCAGTCGCTCTCTTGAGGATCCCCCCGAGACCCAGAGGTCACCCCTGTGTAACCCCGAGCATCCGAACGGCTGCTGCTACGGTCCTTAGAGTTAGCCAGGACCCCTGCGGTACCTCACAGTGAGTGGTTCATGGCCACGCCCGACAGCGCACTCCCCACTGTCGCGCGTTCAACTCAGGTTCTTTCGCGAACGGCTTCCCGCGCGTGACCGCCGACAAAAATCGGTCTCGCTCGACGTGTTCAAGATTGGACAGCGCCAAGGACCGGCTCGCTCGTAGACTCGGCCAAATGTACGCTGAGACACACAAATCTTCAGACGGAACAATCCATGAACGGCGCTACCCCTGCCGAAGGATGAAGCGCTGAACGGCACTTGAACGCAGCCTGCGCTGAAGCGCGCTGAAGGAATCAGAACAACGGGCCCAAGAAGTCCACGCCACCCGCGACTCTACGGTCGAATCGAACCCTACTACGACCGTTCGTGGGCAGTGCCGGACATCGAGAAGATAGAATGATCTCTACTTCCGAATCCCATTAAGGACGACCTTGTCAAACGCCGTCAGAAACATCTCCAGCGGCAGATCGCACTCGACAGGTCGCGGTCAACGTCGAATTCGCCGGATCGATTTGAATTTGGTGCATGCTGGAGGGGAGGTGCGTGTGATAGCCGATGCACGAAAGGTGCTCGCCGAGGCCGCGGACGCCATCGACCCCACCCGCGCGGAGGAAATCCGATTGCTGTATGCCGCGATCGTGGCGTCCTCGGATGACGCGATCATCGCCAAGACTCTCGATGGCGTGATTTCAGCGTGGAATTCTGGTGCGGAGCGGATGTTCGGATATACGGAGCACGAGGCCATCGGGCAGGCGATTACGATGATCATCCCTCCGGACTTGCACGAGGAGGAGTACGAGATTCTGAGCCGCCTCAGAGCCGGTGAGCCAGTCGACCATTATGAAACTGTTCGCGTGACCAAGGCAGGTGAGTGGATTAATGTCTCACTGACGATCTCGCCCTTACGAGACCCCGCGGGCAAGATTATCGGATGCTCCAAGATTGCCCGCGATATCACGAAAGCGAAGCGGGCCGAGGCGGCGCTGCGGCAAAGCGAACAACGGCTGACACGCGAGGTCGCGGGCGCCAAGACGCTCCAGTCGATCAGCACGCGACTGATTTCAGAGTCGACGCCAGAATCCTTGTACGATCAGATTCTCGGAGCGGCAATGGAGTTGATGGCGTCCGATGCGGCCTGCCTCCAGATGCTCGCAGCAGACAACACGTCGCTCAGGCTCCTCGCGTGGACGAATTTCCACCCTGACTGTATGTCGTTCTGGGAACGGGTGGCGGCTGGGGCGGGGAGCACATGCGGCAAAGCGCTAAGTGACAACCAGCGGGTCGTTGTCACCGATATCGAGGCGTGCGATTTCATGGCTGGCACGCAGGAGCAGCTGGAATATCGCCGTGCAGGGGTCCGAAGCGTGCAGTCAACGCCGTTGCGGTCGCGAACTGGCCGGCTTCTCGGCATGCTCTCGACGCATTGGCGGACATCGCATACGCCGACCGAAGACCATTTCAGATTCTTCGACGTGCTCGCCAGGCAGGCCGCGGATCTCATCGAGCGTACCCTCGCCGAAGAGGCTCTGCGCGAAAGCGAAGAACGCTTCCGCCTTATTGCGAATACTGCTCCGGTCATGATCTGGATGTCGGGCACAGACGATGAGATCACGTATCTCAATCAGACCTGGCTCGATTACGCGGGACAACCATCGGATGCAGCGGTGGAAAAGCTACGCGCCACGGTCCTCCACCCAGACGAAGCGGAGCGATGCCGCGAGGTGTACGAGAAGGCTTTCGAGCAGCGTGAGCCTTTTCAGCTGGAGCATCGGCTCCGGCGCCAGGACGGCGAATATCGCTGGGTGGTGACGGGGGGTGTGCCGCGGTACAACGCGGCCGGGTCGTTTGTTGGTTACATTGGCACAAGCGTCGACATCACCGAGCGGAAGGCGGCGGAAGCGACTCTTGCGAGTCAGAAGTTAATCGAAGCTCACGAGGAAGAGAAAACCCGCATCGCCCGCGAGCTTCACGACGACATTAGCCAACGGATTTCGCTGTTGGGTATGCATCTCGGTCTCCTGAAGCAGGGTCTTCCGGCTTCAGCGCTCGATCTCGAGCAGCAGATCGGGGAAATGCACCGGCAGATCGGGGAGCTCGCATCCGATATTCACGGCCTGTCGCACGGCCTTCACCCCGCGAAACTAGAACTCCTGGGGCTGAAAGCAGCGGTGGCCGGGTTCTGCAAAGAATTATCGGATGGGCACGACGTCACAATTGACGTGCATTTCGAAAACATCCCGGGAGTCCTGCCACCGGAGATCTCCCTCTGTCTCTACCGCGTCTTGCAGGAAGCCCTCCAGAATGTTCTCAAGCATAGCGTGTCGCGACGCGCCCATGTCTCGCTGAGCGGCGAAATCAACGCCGTAAAGCTGACAGTCAAGGATTCAGGCCCCGGCTTCGATCCTCACGAAGCGATGCGAGGCCGTGGCCTCGGCTTGACCACCATGAAGGAGCGGTTGAAGGTCGTCGGCGGGCAGCTTTCCATCCACTCGGAGCGGGAGCACGGCACTACGATTCACGCTATCGCACCTCTCTGTCTCCCAACTACAAATGGAGTCGTGTGATGCGGTGCGGTTGCCAGAAAGCAACGAGGGTTAGCGGGTCCGTCGGGGTGCACCTCAGCCCCGCCACGCCGCCTCGATGGTGGCGATATCGTTACAACCTGCGGTCCGCAGACCGCCGCGACTGAGGCTGATGGTTACATCAGGTCGCGACGCGGACGGAACGTCTGTGTTTGATCAATCGCGCGGCGCGGATCACGCTGCTGTATGGCGCCTCGGCGGTTTCCTCGATCGAGAGCCCGCCACCGCAGCTTCGGCTTGCTGCCCGACGGTAATCCTCATTTCGCGGGTTGGTTGCCGCAGTCGCGATCGAACTGATCCGCCTGGGCCTTGTGATTGAGCAGGAGCATCCGATCGCGCCGCATCTGCCGGTACGCGGTGTCCGCGCAGACCGCCGCGGGGAGCTTCGCCGTAGTGATCTTCGCCGCCGGTCCGAGGTACAGCAATGCGTCGAACAGATCCTGCATCGGCAGCACGCGCCATTGGTCTCTTGGCAAGGGCGAAGGCTTGCCGTCGCGCACTGCAAATCGGGGCATCTCGGTTGACCAGAATGGTGCGGCATCCTGCGTGCCGAGTCGCGTACCGCGCAGAAGCGCAAGCGATGGGACTGGCCACGAGGCCATGTCCGCCTGGAGCAGCGCCGGTTCCGGCTCGGTAGGCGTGCGAATCGTAAAGATCTTGGCTTGGGCGCGATCGAGAATGCTGATCACTGTCTCCGCGCCTTCGAGCGGCTCGTAGTTGGCGCTGATGTTCTTGCGCTGCAGGTGGGAGGCTCCGAATATCAGGAGCGCCTTGCGCTTCTTCCCCAGCACTTCTCGTTGTACCAGAGCGGCACCGAACGTGTCGCGCATCCGCAGCCACGTAAAATGGTCGGACGCAGTCTTGACTACGCCCCAGTCGATCGGCGGGTCGGCGAGCAGGACCCGCAGCTGACGATCCTTCGGCAATGACTCGTTGACTTGGCGAACCGCGCGAAAGAACTCCTCGTAGATGGGGACGTCCCACACCGCATGCTGCGTCGTATCCTGCCATGCGCGGCGAAGCTCGCCGGCAGCCACGTCCTCGCCGCGGATGTAGCGGTCCATCAGTTCCTGATATCGCGCGCTACCGAATTCCACGACGATATCGTTGACGCGTCGGGCGAAGAGGGGGTGACGAATCAGTTTCAGTCGCAATTCGTGCCCCTGTTCGTTGCCGTGACGGCCTTCGTCAAGTGCGACGATGTCGTGTGAATCGAAGGCAGCGAGGATGGCGCGGAGCGGCTCCTCCGGCTCAATCGGCTTGACCGCCGCGTCCCCCGGTGGGTTCTGCGCGAAGGCGGGATCGGGCACGAGCAGCGTGCCTCCTCCAAGCGTCAACACAACGGAACACAATGTGTGTGCGACGAACCAGAGGGTGTGATGCATGTACGGTCACCTGCGATCGAACGACGCTGTCGATATCATAGGCGAGCAAGGTGACGGCGACTCGGTAGAGTCCCTACGCGCCGTGCCCTGAAAGGTCCAAGTGACCGGTCATCGCTTCGCGTCCGTGCTGTCTCTCGAGGACGCGATAGCCGTTGCAGCAAGAACACTCGCCGTCAGCTTGCCACGCCCGGCGTCGTCATAACGATTAGCATCAAGGCCCCTATCCTTCCGCCAACAACGTGCTGCGAGCTGCGGTCCGAGGTCGTATACGGCGGGCATTTGCGAAACGAGCCGCCCCGTGGTGAGGCGCCCGCCATGACGAATCTGCGCTGTGCGCGGCTGGTGAGCTCGATCCGGCTGTCCTTTGTGTCGAACAGGCGCGCCCATGAGAAACCCGCCTTAGGGAGTGTGTCCATCAGCCGGGATGGACTGGCCGGCGGGCTCAGGGTGATGTCACGCTGTTGGCGTCGCGTCCTGCGGCTGGTATCGACGGTGTGAGTCGCAATCGCATGCGCAAGAAGCTCCAGTCGAACCGTCCTGCTGATGTTGGTCGGCATTAATTGCAGCGCGGCAACAGCCGTCAGAAGGTCGAAAGCGTCGAACCGAGCGGTCGCACGGATTACGCGCTGAAACAATTGATCATTCATGCGGCGGCGGTCGCTGGTAGGTTACCGGCCGAGAACGGCGTCAGAATCAACCCAGTGTCCACCAATTCGGAACGCCTGCACTCTGGGCCAGTCCTGCGGCGTCGGCACGGCCCACCACACCACAACGTAAGCGCGATCGATAACGGGCTCTTCGAAGGTGCGACCGTCGAATTCGACTCTCACCATGTCCGCGTCAGCGGCAATATTTCGGCGGGAAGCCGACCATTGCCGCATGCTCGGGTGCGTCAAACCCGTCGTCACTCAATCTGAACTCCGTCGATTCATTTGGGTGCTCCTCCTTTACCGGGCTGAGCTACGCTGAGCCCGTTCTCTACGTCGAACACCCCCGTCACCTCCCGCGCGCGCACTTCGGCAATCTGGCGGTCCGCTGCGTTATCGACGATTCCGAGCAGCATCGTTCGCCCGTGCTTCACGACGATGTGAATCGGGTAGCGGCCGACCGGCTTCATACCTGGGAAGCGCCGCTCATCCCTCAGCTCTCGCAACACTTCGTACGCCCCGCCACCAGGCTGACAAGACCCCAGCGCAGCACGTGAAGGTAAGCGCTCATCGTTCGTCCTCCTAACCGCTTCGCATTTCCAAGCGACCGATGTCGCACGAAGCGATTGGACCACTCGCGTGAACGCCGGTCCATTAGACGATGGTGTCGATCGATATCAACGTGTGAGAGCCGTCCAACGGCTTGGCGGCGCGACGGACACAACACCATCGTCCAATAGCGTTCGAGCACACGACTCTGTTGTCATGGCACCTGACACTCGGAGACACGCAAGGGGGCAGAAATGATTTGCACAGCGGTCGGTATCGCAGAAGTGCCCGTCGGCGAGCAGCGCGACCCTATACGGCGCATGCTTGTGGAGCGGCGGTGCGAGTTGCTGAACGAGATTCAGAGCAGGGTCCGGGATGTTCGCGAAGTAGGATCCAACACGAACCACCACTCAACGGAATTGGCCGAAACCGTCGAAGCGGAGCCTGAGGACGATCTGGTGTTCGCTCTCATTCAGATGAAGGCGGAGATGCTGGAGAGAGTCAACGAGGCAGTTCGCCACCTCGATGAGGGCACGTACGGATACTGTGTCGACTGTGGTGATGTCATTGCATCGGCCCGGCTTCGCGCGATGCCCTTCGCAGTGCGTTGCCGGGATTGCGAAAAGACGCGCGAGGATGAGCGGCACGGCGAGCGCGTCCATTTGCGTCGAGTGCCGTCAGGGCACGGCTCGCGATTAACCGATTAAGGGTGACGATTCCGTTTGGGTGATGTTTACGCCCCCTGGCGCAGTTCGCAGGCCGAGCTTTGCGGCCATTGTCACCAGGTCCGGGAGCGAATCGGCCTTCATCTTGCGCATGACCTGGCCTCTGTGCGCCTTCACGGTGATCTCGCTGATACTGAGTTCACCGGCCACCTGCTTGTTCAACAGACCAGTGACGACAAGCGCCATTACCTCGCGCTCGCGCGGTGTGAGCGATGCGTGGCAGTCGCGTAACGCACGCATCGCCGACTCGTGCCGGAGCGCCGCGCGACTTCGCTCGATCGCACCTCGGATCGCATCGAGCAGTACATCGTCCTTGAACGGCTTGGTCAGGAACTCGACCGCTCCGGCCTTCATGGCTCGCACGCTCATGGGCACATCACCGTAACCGGTGATGAAAATGATCGGCATGTCCGCTCGATCGCCGAGCCGCTGCTGCAGTTCGAGGCCATTGAGTCCCGGCAGCGTCACATCCAGCACAAGGCAGCACGGGCAGGTCACGCCAGGGCGAGCAAGAAATTCCTGTGCGGATGCAAAGGTTTCCGGCAGCAAGCCTGCACTCTTTATCAAAAGCTCCAAGGATTCACGCACGGAAACGTCGTCGTCGACGACGAAAACCATCGACGTGACCTCCGGCATGGTGAGGACCTCGGCTGAACGGGAGGCGATTACCGAACTCACAGTATATTGCCCGCGTGTGACGTTCCCCGTGCTCATCGTCCCCATGATTACCTCATCCGTAGCGCGGTATTCAGCGCGTCTAGCAGGGCCGCCTCGCTGAACGGCTTGATCAGGCATTCCACCGCGCCCTGGGCGAGCAGGCGCGGACGGATGGCGCTGTCCCCGTTGGCGGTGATGAAGACAATCGGAATCCTCTGGCGCCGATGCATCAGTTCCTGTTGAAGGTCGGGACCCGACATCCCGGGCATCGCGATGTCGAGGAGCAGACATCTCGTTTCGCTGACGACATCGGACGCCAGAAACGCCTCGGCGGATGAAAACGCCTCGGCGGCAAAGCCAAACTGCCGCACTAAGTCTGGCAGCGACTCACGTACGGACTCATCGTCGTCGACGACCGACACGAGTGACGGCGAGATCATCATCAGTGCCCCAGTGCTGGTGCCGCGGCCATGATCGTCTCTGGACCGCGGGGAATAGAAAACGAGAACGTAGCACCAGCTCCGTCGTTCGGTTCCGCCCAGAGGCGACCATGATGTCTATCGACGATGGAGCGGCTGACAGAGAGTCCGATACCCATACCGTCGACCTTGGTCGTATAGAACGGGTCGAATAGCTTGTCCATGCTCTGATGCTCGAAGCCCACGCCCGTATCCCGTACTGTCACGCGCACACAATTGCCATCTTCTTGTTCGGTTCTGATCAGTAATTGCCGCGGCCGATCGTGCACATCAAGCATCGCGTCCGAAGCGTTGCGGAGCAAGTTCAGGATGACCTGCTGGAGCTGGATGCGATCGCCGGTGATGGTCGGGAGATTGTCGGCGAGTTCTGACTGAATAACGACCTTGTTTCTTTGAAGCTCGCTCGACGACAGCGCAATGACTTCAGCTGTGGCCTCGTTCAGGTCAACCGCCTCGGTCGTCGACTCTTTCTTGACGAATAGCGCACGCAATCGCGCGATCATTTCTGACGCACGATTGCCGTCGCGAATTGTCCGTCGAGCGGTCTCACGCGCGCCGTCAACGTCGGGAGGATCCGAAGCAAGCATCCGCAGACACGTGTTCGCGTTGGTGATAATGCCCGACAGCGGCTGGTTGAGCTCGTGTGCGATGGAAGCGGTCAGAACGCCGAGGCTCGTCGCCCTGGCCACGTGCGTCAGTTGCGCCCGGGCTCGGTCGAGCGCCTCTTCGGCACGCTTCTGCTCGCTCAATTCGAGCACGAACGCGACCCCCTCGGTTCCACTGCGATCAAAGAGTGCGCCGCCAAGCAGCACCGGCACCCGACTGCCATCCTTGCGGAGATACTCCTTCTCGAAGGGTTGAAAGACGCCAGTCGCTTGGAGCTGGGAGACGGCCCGTTCGTCATCAGCCCGCCATTCCGGGGGCGTCAGGTCGGTCCAGCGTACGAGACCGGAGGCAACGTCGTCGCGATCGTATTGCACCATACGGAGAAAAGCCTCGTTGGCGGCGGTAATGGCGCCTTCGAGATTCCACATGACGATACCCACAACGTTGGCTTCGACCAGACGCCGAACCTTAGCCTCCAACCCGCGTGCGAGTTCGCGGACTTCGGCTTCGGCTTTATCGCGCTCGGCGACCTGGACCCTGAGGTCGTCGATGTGCATGAGCGCTTGATACGCCGAGGACGCGAATTTTCCCAGCGATGCCATGACCCGATCATCCTCGCCGTCGAACTGGCGGCGGTCGCTGTGCATGAGCGCCCAGATCGTTCCGACCGCCTGTCCCGCAACGTAGAACGGAACCAGCAGGCATTCTTCAACCAGCGGAGTGACGGGCAGAAAATAGTGGTAGCGCCGTTCGAAGTGCCTGAACAGCAGGGTGCGGTCTTGATCGAGAACGTCGCCGCAGGGGCCGAAATCGCGGGGGGTTCCACCTCCCACGTGCGGAGTCCACATACCTGCAATCGCCGGCCAGTAAAATCTGTCGCCGCGCACGTCAGGCGTCTTTCCGTCCCTCGTCAGCAGACTTAACCCCGCCGAATCACCCTGCGTGATCTCGAGGATCGTATGAGCGAGTGTTTGGAGGATCGTTTCCGGTGAATCGGCGAGTGCGCTCACAAGCTTCACGAGCGCGCGGTTCTCCTTTTCATAATCAGGCGGACGCGAGGGGCGGCGCTGCAACTCCTCGGTGCACAGGATCGACTCCAGAGGAGCAGCCGGAAGTGAACTCTCGAGCAGAACATCACTTGTCGTTTCAGCAGATTCGGCCACGTTCACACCTCCTGCTGCTCGGTGCGTTCGTCAAGAGCTCGGGTGTGTCCAACCCTGTAAGCGACCCCAGCTGTGTTTCGCACCGGTCGGACTCGTTGCGATTCGCCCTTGACGTGAGTCGCTGGCAGAGAATGCGCCTGCCTACAACCAATGTCCATAAGACTTTGGTATTGGTCGTAGGCCGATTCAACGATGAATGTCAGCTCAGCCGTTGGCCATCGCTTGTACGAGCCCGTGGCTTGCGCAACCGCGTACAAAGCTGCGGTCGTGAGAGACCGAGACGCGTTGCTGCCTCGGACTTGTTCCAGTGCGTTTCCTGAGTAGCCGCTGTAGATCTGGTAGCCACGCAGGCCTGGCTCGAGCACCAGCCTGTGAGGGATCATCGAGTTGTGGTCCGGGTCGGTGGATTCTGGGATGTCGAGGGCGTCAGCAGTCTGCGGCCGGGATCGAGAGAAACGTCCACTCGGCCCCGACTGCAGTGCGAACTCCTTCGTGTCGATCAGGTTGTCGGTCGAGATCGTCACGCGGCGGCAGTGACCGACTTGCATCTCGCGTGGAGTTGCAGGAGGCCTCCGTGCTGTCTCTGTGCTTTGGACAGAAACTCGGCGAGAGAGCACCAGCACCAGCGGATCGCCTCGCTGCAACTCCGAGAGCGTGCGGCGCATGCCACGGTGGTCCGACAGCTCGCTCGCGAGACACTGCACCGGGAACGATGTCAGGTCGCATGCGAACTCTATCCTGGGACGCGATCGCGGCTACGTTCCACGTTGAGCGCGGCGTCCGTCGCCGAATCGTCAGGAGTTCTCCCGCGCTCGCGCGCAACGATGTATGCGGCGTACCACTCCGACCAGTGGTGCTTCGGAGCGGTCGCTTCGTACCCACCGTGGCGCTCTTCTGTTTCTCGCAGAAGCTCGGTCAGCGTCGCGACGTCCGGGCTGAACCCTCGTCCGGGGAACCGTGCCGTGACCTCTTGAAGCAGCCACCCATTACCGTCCGGATCATTGAAGGAGGCAAACGAGAAATAGGAGCGCCCCTTGGGGTCGCGGCCGGGCGTGTGTCCGTTGGACCGTGCGTTGAGAAGGTCGCCTTGAAAATGGAACACTTCGCTGACGTCGACGCCGCGTTCAATCAGCTGGGCGCGTGCTGCCTCGAGGTCATCGACGACGAGGAACGTGCCCTGAACCGATCCTGGTACGCCGGGCGAGATCCCCTTGCCGATCATGATCGAGCACGGCGAACCCGGAGGTGTCAGCTGCACGAGACGCCACTCGTCGCCATAGGAGAAATCAAAATCCAGCCGCCACCCCAAGCCCTCATAGAAGCGCTTGGCGCGATCGACGTCGGCCACCGGGATGACAAGCACCTCGACCTTCAGATCGACGGTTGCAGTGGGAGCCATTCCGGTAACAGGTTCGTTCATTGTTTGTGTGCTGCTCATTGTGACCTCCATGCTGTGACGGTGAGTCCGATCACGTTCGCGCCGCACCTTGCAGCGCAACCTCGGCGGCGAGTTCCTCGAGGCAGGCGCCAAGCACGCGGTTGAATGCCGGGAATGGGTGGATGACATCGGCGAGTGTCCTCAGCGGGGTGCGTGACTTGATCGCGAGTACGAGTTCGCCCACTATCTCGCCCGCGCGTGGCGTGACCAGCGTGGCGCCGACGAGGACTCCGCGTTCCCGGTCCGCAACCAGCTTGAGCGCGCCCCGGTGAAAGTCGTGGATGTAGCCTCGCGCGGTCTCGGCCGGATCGGCATTCGCGACGATGACGTCTATGCCTTGCGCGCGCGGCAGCCTCTGACATCCCGACTGACGCGACTTCCGGATCGGTGAATGTGACGCGCGGCACGGCGGTGTGATCGGCCCGCGCGTCCATGCCCCGCAGTCGCCGCGCGATCACCTGGCCGTGATAGTGGGCGAGGTGAGTGAACCCACCAAGGCCCGTGATGTCACCAGCCCCGAAGACGCCGGCACGCGCTTCGAGCGTCGCTGGGTCCACCTTTAACCAGCCGAGCTCCGTCTGCGCGAGCCCGGCCGATCGCCAGGCTTCCACGTTTGGGCCGCGGCCCGTCGCAACCAGCAACCGATCGGCTGAGACCACAACTCCGGACTTCAAGTGGACCGTCACGGCCGAGGGCGCGTGCAATGGATCCGCGGCTTGCTTTTCGACGGCGACACACGGGTCCCCGATCATCAGGGTGATGCCGTCCGCCTCGAGGTGCGGTCGGAGTGCTGCCCCGGCCTCCGGTTCTTCGAGGCCAAGGAACGTCGGACTGGCTTCTATCAGCGTCACCTTGGAGCCGAGGCGCGCGAACGCCTGGCCCAGTTCAACGCCAATGGCACCCGCGCCGAGGATCGCGAGCGATGCGGGCAGCTCGCGCGGAATCGCCGCCTGGCGGTTGGTCCAGAACTCGACGGCGTCCAGGCCAGGGATGGGTGGGATCGCCGCCCTGCTGCCGGTGGCAATCACCAAGGCGCCACGCGCAATGAGCTGCTCGCGTCCCACCGTGACAGTGCGCAGGTCGGTTAGTTTCCCTTCGCCTCGAAAGAGCCTGGCGCCGGTGGCTTCGATTGCGGCCGCAGGCCGGCTGTCGTCGAGGTCTCGCGCCATCCACAGCACACGTTTGGAGACCTTGGGGAAATCGACCGTCCACTCGACCCGTGACGCAGCAAGGAGACGAGCGCGATCAGCCTCACTCAGGGTTTCGCTCGAGCGAAGCAGGGTTTTGGAAGGCACGCAGCCCCAGTACGGGCACTCGCCTCCGACCAGTTCTCGCTCGACAACCGCGAGCGTCAATCCGCTGTCGCGAAGACCGGCTGCGATAGCTTCTGCAGCGACGCCACCACCGAGACAAACGACGTCGAACTCCTGGGCCACGTTCCAACCTCCGTGAGGCTCTTACTGCCGCGCGCCTCAAGAACGAAGCTGCGTTACAACGGTCGATGCCCATTGAAGCACCGCACCTGAATGCGATCTATTGGACGATGGTATCGATTGATGCAGACGCCGAGCCGGTGCCGCATGTACGACTCGTTACGAGTGCGAGCCTCGTAGATCATCTGCGATGCGAGCGATGACCGTGAGCATGGCCTTGATCCGATACGAAGGTGTCGTCGATACCTTCGTGCGATAGATCCGGCGACGCGTTTCTGGTTTCATGCGTTCGAAGGAGGACAGTATGAAGCCACTTGAACGACCGACCCACCGCGTTGCCTTCCGAGCGGGAATCATCGTGTTTGCCGCGCTGCTGGTTCTCGCACTCTCGTCAACTTCCGCGCGACGCGTGGAACCTGCCATGCACGCGGCGGCCGCTGTCGGCGGCGCCGCGGCGACCCCTGCGGCTGCGGAAAACCACAACACCGCCCAAACATCAACAGGTACCGCCGCTCTGAGCGCGAAGGAGGTCCGCGGCGCCACGCCCTACATCGAAATAAAGAACGAGCCTCCACCCAAGCTGATCGTGGACGAGGTGCTGCCGGACGGGCTTCCGGAGGGCATCGTCTGGATCCAGTACCGGACGGAGAACTTTCGCATCCTCCCGGTGTTCGGCAAGGAGGCGCTGAAAGTGTCCCCGCGAGTCGGCCACTTGCACGTGCGCGTTGACGACCTGCCCTGGTTGTGGGCTCACACCAGCAACATCAACACGATCGACATCGGCGGGATGCCGCCAGGCGAACACAAAGTGACGATCGAGTTGGTGGATCCCATGCACCAGGTCCACCCCGGGCACTCGAAGACGCTGACCTTCACCGTGCCGAAACGAGCATCTAACCCTCACGGCCATTGAGGTCACGTTGGCGAACGCGGAGCGGTGGCATCGGCACGGGCGCCGGTCACCGCTGCGCCGCCTGAGGGCTCGCGAGACTAGACAGGGCAGGGAGGCCGATGACATGGTGCAATCATTGTTGCCTGGTCGCCGGCGGTTCCTCGGCACGGCGGCGATGACTCTCGCCGCCGCGCGATTTGGCACCGTCGACGCACTCGAAACGAACCAGCAGCCATCACGTCTGCTGATGGCACTCGACCGCGCGACTGGGTGGATCAATTCGCCGCTGTCGTCGGTGCCAGGCGTAGCTGGGAAAGTCGTGCTCGTCCAGTTCCGTCTGGAGCTAGGACTACGTGGTCCCCCGAGCTCACCTTGTCGACCCGGTCGCCGACTCTTTCAACGACTCCGGATCCCTCGTGGCCGAAATTGCCGGAAACGGCGCGGGCAGTTGCCCGTCTCTGCTGGCGATGTCGGTATGGCAGATGCCAACGCCGACAATTCGGACGAGAACTTCCCTAGGCTGGAGATCCGGTAGTTCGACCTCCTCGACGACAAACGGATTTCGCAGACTGTGAGCGATCGCGGCTGGAGTCTTCATGGCCCTCTCCTTCGCGCAACGAACACCGCTTCTGATCACGTCGTCCAACGGCGGACACGCGATTGGAGCATGTCTCTAAGCGCGGGACCATTGCCCAATGGTATTGGTCGGCGGCACGCTGACTGTCACAAGGATTCAGGTACGGCCCATACCATCGTCTAATAGATCTCCCTCCGCGGTTCTGGTGTGATTGCTTCGAACGTCGGAAGAGGAAGACGAGAAACAGCCTGGTCCAAGCGATGCGCATGTTGACGCGCAAGGGATGGGAGGTTCGTTCCAGGGCCCTCAATCGTGACGATCGATCTCACCGACGTGGAGTTCATGTGATGCCACATACGATCATGGCCTTCGATGCGTCTCCTGCCTACAGTGACATGTCTGCGGTCCGCGCGCTGTTCGAAAAACAAAAGGCGTACTTCGCGACGGACGCGACCAAGCCGTACGACTGGAGAATCGATCAGCTGCACAGGCTCAGTCGCATGCTCTCGGAAAACGAGAAGCGGTTTTCCGACGCTGCGAAGAGCGATTTCAAGACCGCGCTTCAGGAACATGTGTTCGGGGTCGCGGCCAGCATCGGCTCGATCGAGGCGACGAAGAAGCAACTCGAGAAGTGGATGGAGCCCCTCGAGGCGCCGATTCCGAAGTTCCTCATCACGACCGGGCACAAGGGTAACCGCGAGCCCTATGGCGTCACGCTGATCATCTGCCCGTTCAACGGCCCTCTGCTGCTGTCTCTGCGTCCAGCAGCCGCGGCCTTGTCCGCGGGAAACACGTGCCTCATGAAGCTGTCCGGTGCACTGACCGCGACGAACGAGGTGCTCCTGGAGCTGATTCCCAAGTACTTCGAGCCGGAGGCGCTCGCCGCGATCACTGGCGACATAGACGCGATGGCGGAGATCCTCCGGCTTCCATTCGACTTCATCTTTCTGACAGGTAGTGTCGGCGCCGGCAAAGCTGTCATGAAGGCGGCTGCGGAGCATCTCACGCCGGTGCTTCTCGAGCTCGGCGGACAGAACCCGGCGATTGTCGACGAGACCGCAGACCTGCCGGATGCGGCCAGGAAGATCGTTTGGGGATCAATGGCCTGGGGAGGACAGTGGTGTACATCGCCCGGCTACGTCGCCGTCCACCAGTCGGTGGCGGACGCGTTTGTTGGGGCCTGCAAGGAAGCTGTTGTCGACCTCTACGGCACGGATCCGAGGCACAATCCGGACTACTCCAAGATCGTCAGTTCCGCCGCCGTAAAAAAGCTCGCATCGCGAATCGACCCAGACAAGGTCGTTCATGGCGGCGACTTCGACGAATCGGCCCGGTATCTGGCCCCGACGATTCTCTATCCTGTCGCGTGGACCGACAGGATCATGGACGATGAAATATTCGGGCCGATTCTGCCCATCCTGACGTACTCGAGCCTCGGGGAACTGATCGCGAAGATCAAAACCTTACCGAAGCCTCTTGCCGGATACGTATTCAGTCGCAATCAACAGACGGTCGACCGTGTGCTGCGCTCTCTCTCGTTCGGCGGCGGCGCCGTCAATCAGACAAACATCTTCCTGTTCATCGAGACGATGCCATATGGAGGGGTAGGGGCCTCGGGCCTCGGGCACTATTACGGCAAGTACGGGTTCGACGCCCTTACACATGCCAAGTCGATTTTGGTCTCGCCAGCCGACGTGGCCATCGACCACCTGTTTCCTCCGTACACGGACGAGAAGGTGAAGGCTCTCGCCCAATGGTTCGACTACTGACTCAGCCCATTATCCCGAGAGACGGCCGATGGCGAGACTCGATGAGCACCGGAAGACATCACAACCAGTAAGAGTGGAGCAAGAGAAATGGCGATCATAGACATCCCAGTCCGACGGATGAGCGTTGTGTCGTCCAGGCCATTTGACGAGATCGTCAGCAGGCTCACTGAGACGATCGGGCGTCCAGACATGAACACCTTCCACAGCGCGATTGCGGCGGCAGCGACCGTCGACGATCTCGAAGAAGTGGTCCAAGGGGCGATCGGATCGTCAAATCTGATGGAGTTCGTGCGCTTTGACGCGGGCGAAGTCCTGCGGAAGGAACGAAACGGACAAGGTCCGAAGATCCTCCGCCTCGTCGTCGGCAATCCGCTCATCATGAAGGAGATGGCTAAGACCGTGCACGACGCAGCGGCATATGCACCGATCACGATCCTGGTTGACGAGCGCGCTGATGGCGTGCACCTTTCGTACGACTCGATGGCGAGCTTCCTCGCTCCATACGGGAGTCAGGCAGCTCTCGCAGTCGCGAGGGATCTCGACGCGAAGGTTGAGGGCCTGCTCGAAACGGTCGCGCGCTGACAGACAAGATAAAGGAGCACCAAATGCATTCGGGTAGCTACGGTGAGTTGCACGAGCTCGGACTCGCAGCCGCTGCGCGTGCCATTCGAAACGGTGAAGTGTCGTCGGAGACCTATGTCGGCAACTTGCTGGAACGAGCGCGGGAACACGCGGACTTGAAGGCATTCATCACGATTGACGAGGCTTCAGTCCTGCAGGCAGCCAGGCAGGCCGATCGATCCGTTCGAGCGGGCGGCAGTGCTCCATTGCTGGGCGTGCCTCTGAGCGTCAAGGACAGCTACTTGACGAAGGGACTGACCACCACCCTGGGTACGTCGGTTCTGGCGAACTTCAAGCCGACGCGCGACGCTGTCGCCGTTGCGCAGGTGAAGGATGCCGGTGCGATTGTGTTCGGGAAGAACAACCTGGTGGAGATGTCGTACGGGCTGACCGGGCTCAACGAACACCATGGCCAGGTGAAGAACCCGTACAACAAAGCCCACCTCACAGGTGGCTCCTCCAGCGGCGCGGGCGCCTCGGTGGCCGCTCGCATTATCCCTGCAGCGCTCGGCGGGGATACCGTCGGATCAGTCCGTGTTCCCGCCTCGTTGTGTGGTGTGGTGGGATACAAGCCGACGCCTGGCCGGTGGCCAAACGGCGGGGTGGCGCCGATATCCCACACGCTCGATACAACAGGTCTTCTTGCTCGGAGCGTCGAAGACTGCCATCTGATCGACGCCGTACTCACGAAGAGCCCTGTCCAAGGCTGGAACCGTCCAGCCAACCTTCAGGGCATGAAGTTCGCGTACGCACCTCGGCAGCACCTGGTGGACGTGGACGGCGAGGCCGAGAGCCTTTTTCGTGAGGCGCTACGTAAGCTAAAACACGCAGGGGCCGCGCTTGTGGAGATCGATTTCGGGGAAGATTTCCTCTCCCTAACCGCACGCACCACGTGGCCCATCTTCTTCCACGAGACGCTGCCAGCAGTTCGCGAATTCCTTGCTGCCAACGAAGTACCGGTTTCCTTCGAGCAGATTTACGGTGGCTTGGGTGAGCATATCAAACAGGGCTGGTCGCGCTACGTCGTGCCTTCGAGCGCAGACTACGTGTCCGATGAGACGTACTGCACCGCACTGAACGGAAACCGACAAGAGCTGCGTCGGCGGCTTACGTCGATCGCTTTCGAACAGGCCGATGCGCTGATCTTCCCGACCACTCCGTGTGGAGCGCCCCAGATCGAGGATCAGTGGAAGTTTCAGATCGGTGGCAAGGAGGTCACGGACATCTTCCTGTCGCGGAACACGCATCCCTCGAGCTCCGCCGGGCTGCCCGGAATTTCGCTTCCGATGGGACTCAACTCGGACGGGGTTCCACTCGGCCTCGAGCTCGATGCGGCGGCCGGTCGCGATCGTGATTTGCTCGTCCTCGCTCGCGCAGTCGAACAGGTCATCGGGCAGGTGCCCGGTCCCGCAGGGTTGTAGTCACGCGCGTAGCGTCGCCAAGCGTCGCAACAGCGTCTACGAATCGGGCCTGCGATCAGGCGCGTGGATGAAGATGCGTGTGAACCGAGGACAGGAGTTCGTCATCGGAGTTTACACACGGGGAACGAAGACGTTCGACGCGTTGGTGTTCGGGTACTACCAGGACGGCAAGTTGATCTACGCGGCGAGAACGCGCAACGGCTTCACACCCGTAACGCGCACGCAGCTATTCAAGAAGTTCAAGGGGCTCGAGATCCACGAGGGTCCGTTCGCCAATCTTCCAGAGGCGAGGAGTGGACGATGGGGCCAGGGGCTCACCAAGGCGAAGATGGCCGAGTGCGTATGGTTGAAGCCCGTCCTCGTCGAGTTCCTTGAGTGGACTGCGGACAACCACCTGCGACATTCAAAGTTCGTGGCTCTACGCGAGGACAAGAAGGCCCCAAATGTTGCGCGGGAGTAATGCGAACGGTCGGTTGCGCGTCACGCCGGTTCGATCATCGCTTTGAGGAACTCGTGTGAACCCGGCGGTCCAGCACCTCGAGCAAAACTGTTCCAAGCGCCGCTTCGACAGTGAGCCGCGGACCCCGGACGGACGGCCATGGACGTGTTGAGCTGACGGAGGGCATCCTCGTCGGGCTCGCCGAGAAGATCGGGTGTCTGCCTGCGGCAACCGCTCGTGGAGCGACCCCGCCCTCGCGACTTCTGGGCCGTCGGTTAGACGGGCCGGACCCAGCCCGCGAGCGGTGGATCAGCGGTTGGCGGGAGCCGGAGGCGCCCGCCGCGTTCTATACTGGATGGCCGGAGTCGGACGGTTGTGCTACCGGAGGCCTCGGTTCGCCGAGGGGCCGAATCCCCGTAAGTGATCGCGGCACATTCGGCGACGTATCACAATCGGTATCACAATTCGGGTTTACTGGCTCAGCCACTGGCCAGTAAACTGCTGATTCTAAAGACACGGAGAGATGTCCGAGTGGTTGAAGGAGCACGCTTGGAAATAGATTCCGGCCGCGCGTGATGACGCACACCGACACCCACCAACGCACTCCCGATCAACGACTTCCCGCGACATTGATGTGCCTCGGCGTGTCCCCGTAAATGACGGTGTTTGACCGAGGTTTCGGGGGGTATGTGACACAGTTCTGACACAGAATGCGGTCACGCTTGGCGAAATACCGGCGACGTGCATCGGTATGCACTGCAATGCGTGGTCAATGAGACATCTCGGCTTGCAGTCTCGCGCCTGCCGCACGATCACACCTACACGGTCATCTTCGTCGTCCCTCCTTGGGCACCAATCGCCGCTCGGTCAGCGCCCGCGGCCGACGCGAGGGCCGGCTCAGAGGACACAAGGAACCTCGTCACCAACTGGTTGAACTCGTCCGGACGCTCGATAGGCACGACATGCGACGATCCGTCACCCTTGATGATCTCGAATTGGGAATCGGGAATTCTGTCGGCGAGCTCGCGGCCGACCCAGGGCGGCGTGAGCAGATCCTGCTCGCCCACGATCACGAGGGTCGGCGACCTGACATCGGCGAGCCGGTCGAGCGCGTCATACCGAAGGTACGCCTGCGCCTGACGGTTGTAGGCCTCAGGGCCGACGGGATGAGGGTTGCTCGTCAACATTCTGATGGTCTGCTGCACTGCCTCTTTGTTGCGCAAGAAGGCAGTAGAGAAGAGCCAGGTGAACTGCTGACAGGCGAACACCTCGCCGCTTGTGTCGTTGGCCTTCACCCAGTTCCACGTGCGGATCGGATCGAACGCCACTCGCGCGGGCGCCGCGCCACAACCACTCAGCACCAGTCGGTTCAGGCGATCCGCATACCGCAGCGCGAACTCCTGGGCGATCATGCCCCCCATCGAGAGGCCCAGCAGGTGCGCGCGCTTGATGTCGAGTGCGTCCATCAACGCGGCGACGTCGTCTGCCATGTCTGCGATGGTGTAGGGGGCCGCGGCTTTCGAACTGCGGCCGACGTCCCGGTTGTCGAAGATCACCACCTGGAACATCTGGGACAGCGCGGGCACCTGCGCGAGTGTCCACAGCGTGGCGTCGTACCCGATCCCCATGACCAGTACGAGCGGCGGTCCATCTCCGTGGACTTCGAAGTACAGCTGTTGACCGTTCGCGCGGACCGTACCAGACCTTGACATGGTGCCTCTCCTGAAATGAACTTCGCTTTCAGACCTACCAATGACCGATGGCCGGACGGCTCCAGGACTTTCACCGACTGGACGGCCCTTCAACAAGAATGCGTAACGAAGAGTGTTACGGTGGGAACATTCGTCGTTACAATCCCGCACGGGCGCGCGGTCATTGCCGCCCACAGCTCCGAAGCCCACAATGCATGAGGTGACCGAGGCCCCGCTCCTGAAACGTGCGCATGGCGCCGCCGCGGACGGCGACTGGCGACAGGCCTATGAGTTGTTCGTTCAGGCGGACGCGCGTCAGCCTCTGGAGCCGCCGGATCTCGCCGTGTTTGCCAACTGCGCATACGCCGCCGGTCATGTCGACGCCACGATCGATGCGTGGGAGCGGGTGCACGCACAGGGGTTGCAGGTGGGCGACCATTTCACGGCGGCCGGCGCGGCCGTGCGCGTCGCCCTCCATCTGCTGTTTGACACAGCTCTCCTGGCCCCGATTCGCGGATGGGCGAGTCGGGCGGAGCGACTCCTCGCGGGGCAGGAGGACACGCCGGTTCATGCGTGGATCGCGGTGGTGCGGAGCTACGAACGGCTGCTGTCCGGCGATTTCGGAGGCGCTCGGGAGTGGGCCCGTCGAGCCATCCACGTGGGCACGGGCCGCGATCCGGCGGCCGCGGCGCTCGGCCGGATCGCGGAGGCGCGCAGCCTCATCTTGGAGGGCGAGGTCACGCGCGGATTGGATCTCCTCAACGAAGCGGCGGTCGCGACGATGTCCGGTGAACTCGATCCGCTCTCCACGGGCGTGGTCTACTGCGAGGTGGTATGTGCTCTTCAGGCGGTCGCGCAGTACGACCTTGCCGAGCAGTGGACGCAGGCCATGGAACGATGGCGCCAAGGTCAGCCCGTGGGAAGTATCCACGGACGCTGCCGCGTGCATCGCGCGGAGATCCTCCGGCTGCGTGGGTCATGTCTTGAGGCCGAGCAGGAAGCGCTCGGCGCTTGTGAGGAACTGCGCCCGTACCTGCGACGAGAATTCGGATGGCCGCTGACCGAACTCGGTCGAATTCGCTTGCACACCGGAGATATCCGCGGCGCGGAAGAGGCGTTCCTGGCGGCGCACCAAGCGGGGTGGGATCCGCAGCCGGGCCTTGCGCTGGTGCGCCTGGCCCAGGGTGACGTGCCGCTCGCGACAGCCTTGATTCGAGAAGCCCTGGATTATCCGTTGAACGTTCCATCGAAGGAGTTGCCGCCCAATTCGGACCTCCGTCGGGCGCCGCTCCTCGCTGCGCAGGTGGAGATTGAGATCGCCGGAGGGGACATCGACCGGGCGCGCTGGGCAGCCGACGAGCTCACGCGCGTGGCGGCACTCTTCGAGAGCAAGGCGCTCGCGGCCGGCGCCGTCTTCGCGCGCGGACAGGTACGACTGGCCGTTGGCGACATGGCGGCGGCCCGAGGCGATTTCGAGACCGCCGTCCATCAGTGGGGGGAAATTGGCGCGCCCTACGAAACCGGACTCGGACGAATGGGGCTTGGGCACGCACATCGTGCCGAAGGGAATGACGCACACGCCATCCTGGAGTTCCGAGCGGCTCACGCAGTATTTGAACGCATCGGCGCCGTCTCTCAGGCGGCTCGAGCGGCGGACGCCATGGGCGAGAGGCCACGAGACAAAATCAGAGCGTCGACGTCACCGACGCGTCCGACTGTGGCCAGCAGTGCGCACAGAGATGCTGTCAACGTCTTCCGGCGCGAAGGCGATTACTGGTTGGTGGCCTTCGAGGGACAGATCGTACGCCTGCGAGATATGAGGGGCGTACAGTACCTGGCCCGGCTGCTCGGCAGCCCGGGACGAGAGTTCCACGTCGTGGATCTCGTTGCCGTCGCGCAGGCTGGCCCGGCGGACACCATTAATGTCGCGGAACCGGGATTGCGGTTTGGGGATGCAGGCGATGCCGGCGAGATGCTCGATGCGCGCGCGAAGGGCGCCTACCGCCGGCGGCTTACAGAGATTGAGGACGACTTGCAGGAGGCGCGAGCACTGGGGGATACATCACGGGTGGCGCAGGCAAAGAACGAACGCGACCTCCTCGCGCGCGAGCTGTCCCGCGCCGTGGGACTCGGAGGACGCGATCGACGCGTCGGCTCCGCGGCAGAGCGCGCACGAGCCAGTGTGACGCGCGCGGTCCGACAGGCCATGGGGCGTATCCGTGCCCAACATCCTCCGTTGGGCGTACACCTCGAACGGACCATTCGCACTGGCACGTACTGCGCCTATCTCCCCGACCCTCGCGTGCCCGTCGCGTGGAAGCTGTAACGGTTCGAAAACGATCCGAAGGTACCGTTGGGAGCAGCGATCGGCGCGGCGCCGGCCGAACCGGCTGTAGTCCCGGTGCCATCCGCGACTGGAGTCGAGCAGTCGCGCCACACGCGGCAAGAGCGCTCGTCGTCACGATAAGCATCAAAGACACGAGACATCGAGAACTGGATTGACGAAAGCGACCGCCGCGTCTGGTTCCTGAACGAAACGACGCGCGAGCAGCGTGAGTGACGTCCGTCCGGCTCTCTGCGGACTGTAAGCCCTCGGGGCTGGCGCGTCGGTGTTCGGACCGCGAATGCCAGACTCGCCGCTGCAGCAATCCAGCTCGACGAGATCACCGTAAGTGGTCGCGGCACATTGGGACGTCTGACACAATTCCCGTGCCCTCCGAGGTTCGTGCGCGTCGAACTCGCTGAATGCAAACGTGATCCGAGCAAGCTCTGGAAAAGTCGCCGGCGTGTGCGATAATCTGCTCCAGGCCGCTCGCAAATCGTTGATTTTAAAGACGGAGAGATGTCCGAGTGGTTGAAGGAGCACGCTTGGAAAGCGTGTGTAGGGGAAACTCTACCGTGGGTTCGAATCCCACTCT
>Ga0075421_100002432_pt1 | contig 22277 bp, 15 predicted proteins | sample SoiMetdeltSBSDD5_FD_75292 | JGI IMG/M metagenome (GOLD analysis project Ga0075421, IMG submission 75292) | Bulk soil microbial communities from a Populus tree surrounding site in Tennessee, USA - Soil MetaG P. deltoides SBSDD5 | ecosystem: Environmental > Terrestrial > Soil > Tree plantation...
ACCAGGAACATATAAATAATGACGCCGAGCTGTGCGATGACGCCCAGGTACGGGGCCACCGTGGAAGGGAGAACATAGCCATAAGCTTCGGGGGCAATGAGTCCCAGGAACGACGGACCGAGCAGGATACCTCCGACCACTTCGCCGATTACCGGCGGTTGCCCGATATACCGAAACAGAGCACCGAGTAACCGGCCGACGGTAACAACCGCCGCAAGCGCCAGAAGCAGATGCCACAGAACGTCGGGCGCCGCCTGCCCCACCGGCAACGATCCTCCCGGCGGAGGCGGAGGTGCCGTAAGCATTTCGCCCCGGTTTCGGATCACGAGAAAGATCCAAACGGCGGCGGCGATCATCCCACCGTAAATCACTGCAACTTTTGTTCTATCCTTCATTTACCCAAATCGTTCCTGTGCGCCGCGCAGTCTATCCAGCTTGAGCCAACTCCGTCGAATAGAATTGTATGGTTGGCCGAATCCTTTTGTACGGTTTCATCCTGTTCGCAGCGGCGATCATGTTCCTGTTTGCGGTGAGTTTGATTGGTCATTTGGGCTGATCAGTCAGGCAGGGCGAACGAGAGCAGCGCAGAACCGGCCGGAATTACAACGTATTGTTTTTGGTTCACCACAAACGTGACGGGCGCGGCATAGATCGGCGAGCCCGTCTGGAAGTGCCAGAGGCTTTTACCAGTTTTGGCGTCGAAAGCCATGAAGTTTCCGTCCATGTCGCCTGTGAAGATAAGTCCCGATTCCGTGGAAAGTGTTCCCGCCATCGGCGGATTGGCAAACTTGAACTCCCATTTGACGTCGCCGTTCAGCGGGTCGATCGCGCGCAGGGCGCCATAACCTTCGCCTCTTTTGCGCGTCGTGTTCCCACCCCAATAGCTTTCGCCCGGCTTGTAGGTCTCGTCGGCCCACGAGTAGTAAGTTGCGCATACTTCGCGCGTCATGACATACATCAGTCCGGTACCCGGGTTGTAACTCGGCGACATCCAATTCGTCCCACCGTCCATGTCTGGACAAATGAACGTGCCGTCGGCTGTCGGCTCGCTGTTCGGCAGAACGATAGGCCGTCCATCGGTACCGATTTTCTGAGCCCATGTTGTTTTGATGTACGGTTTGGCGACGAGGAGTTCTCCGGTCGAACGATCGAGGGTATAGAAGAATCCGTTTCGGTTTGCCACGATCACGACTTTGCGTAACGCGCCGTTGACCCTCAGATCCGCAAGCACGGGAATATGATTCGCGTCCCAATCGTGTGTGTCGTGTGGCGTGAACTGATAATGCCAGCGCAATTTCCCAGTCTCGGGGTCGAATGCGAGCAGGGAATTCGTATAAAGGTTGTCGCCCTTTCTGCCGGACCCGTTCAGATTTGGTCCCGGATTACCAGTGCCCCAGTACACAAGTTTCAGATCAGGGTCGTACGTGCCGGTAAGCCAGGTCGAACCGCCGCCGCGTTCCCATGATGCGCCTGTCCAGGTTTCGCCACCGGGTTCACCAGGAGATGGAACGGTCCACAGACGCCAGGCCCGCTGGCCGCTATTGGCGTCAAACGCATCGATGAATCCGCGCGTACCGTAGTCTGCTCCCGAAATGCCGACAATTATCTTGTTGCCGACGACGAGCGGTGCTGCCGTTGCCGAGTAACCCTTGCGGTGGTCATCGATATTCACCCCGCCGACAATATTGCCGGTCTTCATGTCGAGCGCGGTGAGGTTCGCGTCGAGCGCAGCCATGTAGAGCTTGTTCCCATACACAGCGAATCCGCGATTCACTTTGCCGCAACAAAGGGCGATATTCGCCGGCAGGTTTTCGCGATGGCGCCAGATCTCTTTGCCTGTTCTCGCGTCCAAGGCCCAGGCCCGATTCTCCGGGCCGGTTATATACAAGAACCCGTCGAGCACGATTGGCGTTGCTTCGAACTTGCCGACAGTTTCCGTTTGAAAAATCCATTGGACAGCTAACTTCTGAACATTGGCGGGCGTGATCTGAGCCAGCGGGCTATGCCGTTGACCGGTGTAATCGCCTGAATATGTCAACCAGCGCGATGTGTTTTTCAGTCCGTTGATAAGGTCGCTCGTCGTGACATTTTGTGCGAAGGCGTTGCACGTCAGCGCCAAGAGAACAAGGACGCCGATGCGCTTCAACGCAGACCTGCCAGATACTTTAGTAAATCGTCGAACTCCATATCATTCAGACGGTCGGGCCCGTACGCCGGCATCAGCGACTCGGCGGGAGCTGAAAGATCCCGAAGTTCGGACTTCAAGAAGCTCCGAAGGTTTTCCCTGGTGTCCATAATTTGAATGGAAAACGTATCTTCATTTCGGCGAACGCCGACCACTTCTTCGCCCGACTGCGTTGTGAGCTTGACGGAATCGTAGCCTTTCGGAACGTAGTCACCTGGATTACGAAGCTCACGAATCAGAAAGGCTTTCGATCGCATGGCGCCGATGCGAGTTAAATCTTGTCCCAGCCGTCCCCCGCGCCCACGAATCATATGACACTGTCCACATTGCGCCTTTCCCCAGAACAAGGCGTCGCCGCGTTTGGCGTCGCCGCGATCGACCACGGCGGGACCGTTGAGACTGCGAAGATAGGCAATCACGCGAGCCTGTTGCGTCGCATCTAAATTCTGGCCGGGCATGTCCGTTCCAGGAATGCCACGAACAATGATAGTAGCGATTTGCGCATTGGTCAGGTTGCGGTTTGAGAGTTGGGTGAGGTCAGCGGCCTTGTAACCTTGCGCGTTCACGTCATGACAACGTGCGCATTTGCTGCGATAGATGCGAAGTCCTTCTCCGACAGCGGCCGGACTCTCGTCCAACTGGACTTGTGCATTCGCCGGCTTTTCCGGAAAAACCGACGTGACAAGAGTTGCTAGAAGAATTGTTGCGATGATCCGAATAGGAGTACTCCGGCGGTATTATCCACGCGGGGATAACCCGCGTGGATAACATTATCAGAATCAGAAACTAAACTTGGCGCCGATCTGGCCCTGGAAAGGATCGCGTGCCGCTGATGGTTTCCCAAACAGCGACGATCGCATGTTCCCGGTGTATTGGAGGAAATTGACCGTGTTGAACACGTTATACATTTCCCAAAGCACTTCGACTTGCGCCTTTTCGTGGATCCGGAACTTTTTGGAAGTCCGCAGATCCAGCTGGGTATTGGTGTCGCCGCGGGCCGAGTTGTAGCCCACGCCGGCCGGGCGATCCGTGATGGCGAGATCTCGATTGTCGTCATTACCGGTGATGATGTTGTACGGCGCACCTGTCGAATACTGCCATACGGCACCGAACTTGATGCCATAGGGAAGTTCGTATTGACTGTTGGCCGTCAGCCGATGCCGGATGTCATTTCCGGACGGTCCGAAGTCCGCCTTCAGGTCGTAGGCGTTGCTCAACTGGCTGCCGCCGAACGCGCCGCCGGCAATTTCGTTGATATGCCCATACGTGTATCCGCTCGAGAATGAGAATCGGTCGGAAAACCGCTTGTCGACGCGGAACTGCAGCGACTTAACCTTGGAAATGTTGCTCGTGTCGAGCAGCAGATACTGCGCTTGCGACGAGCTCAGAGGGTATGTTCCGTTGGGAAGCCGTGCGTTCATGTTGTGGCTGGTGATCTGGAAATGCAGGCCATACATGTAAATGTAGTCTGCCGAAATGGCCAATCCCTTCGCGAGTTGATGGCTGACACCCGCCGAATACTGTTCCATGTAGGGGGTTTCAGCCGTTCGGCTCGGAATCCGAAATGAGCTTCCTCCCTGCTCGGACAAAATCGAACGGTCTGCCGGATAGTTCGGGAAGAACGTGTTCGGCCTGTTGGTTACGCGGCTGTCGTTGGCAACGTTTGTCGCGATGAAGCCCGGATAACCTCCCACGATCGTGCGCAGCGTCTCCGTGACGAGTTTGTCGTGGAAAAGACCGGCGCCGGCACGAATCACCGTTTTGCCATCATTGCGAGGATCCCACGACAAACCGATACGCGGGGACCATTGCTTCTTATCGTTGGGAACCGGTCGGTAGTTGGTGCCGCGCAAATTGCCTTCGATCAACTGAACCCAGAACTGTTGTTCGGTCATGTCGGTCGGAAATGGCAAGCCATTTCCGATATCGCCTTTGAACAGTCTGAGGTCATAACGTAGGCCGAGAGTCAGCGTGAGGTTCCGCAGCACGCGGAACGAGTCGTTGGCGAACGCTGCGTACATCGTGACGTTACGTGTCATGCCGGTGCCGCTGTATCCGGAGATTGTCCACTCGTGCAGCTTTCTAAGTTCGACACCTTGCGTAAAGCGATACGGCAGCGTGGCCGGGTTGGTTGGATCGACCGGCTGGTCGGCAAGGAAGTCGAACGTGCCTTGATAGTTCTGATTCAAGACGCTGTGACCGTTAACGACATTGCCTTCAAACCCGAACCTGATCGAGTGTTTCGCCGTGTTGTAAGACATCGTATTGGAAACGATCCAGTTGCCTTGCGAGCGTCCCTGCGTCTGATCGCGTCCAAACGTAATGCTAGGGAAATTCAGTGTCGGCCGAGTCTTCGTGCCCGTTCGGAAGAGCTGCTGATACGAATCGTTGAAGCGGAACTCGTTGACGAATCTCGAGCCGAGCAGCGAAGTCAGGTTGGCTGTCATGAAATACGAGTGCCGGACATCGCCGTAACCGCTGTCCGCGGAGAGAGTGCCTCCGGCTTGCGTGTTTTGAACGTTGCGGTTGTCAAACAACGCGGTGAACGACAACGAGTGTTTCGGGTTGAACGTGTGGGTGAGCTTACCGAAGTAATTGTTGAACTTCGAGGGCACCGAAACTTCCGTCCGCGTGTCATAGCCCAGACCCTGGACGAAATTGAGGATCGTCGCTGGAATGACAATGGACGACGTGCGATCGGAGGTCCGACGTTCATACGAACCGAAGAAGTGCGTGCGGTTCAAGACGATTGGTCCACCTAGCGTGGCTCCATACTGTTCCGCATTGAACGGCGGGACATCCTTATCGCGGGCAAAGTAATTTGGCTTCGCGAAGCGATCGTCGCGGCGAAAGATGAAGCCGCCGCCGTGGAATTCGTTCGTTCCTGATTTGGTGACGATGTTGATAACTCCGGTTGCCGTTCTTCCGAACTCGGCCGAATACGAATTCGCCATGACTTGGAATTCCTGGATGGCCTCTTCGGCGAGCTGAGTTCGAGTCGCCGACGACAGCGACGATCCGCCACCGGTAACTTCATCGTTAAAGTCGACGCCTTCGAGCCACATGGATTTGAAACGTTCCGACATGCCTCCGAAAGACACCGAATCGGTCTCGCCGCCGGTTGCGTCGGACGACTGATCGCTGACGACACCGGGTGCGAGCAGTGCCAGGTTCATGAAGTCGCGTGTTTTTAGCGGAAGCGCCTCGATCTTTGCGTTGTCAATGAGTGTCTTGACTGCGTTTTCCGTGGTTTCGACAAGCGGGACCTCTTCGGTCACCGTGATGGTTTCGGCAGTGCTGGCTACCTGCAGACTAAAGTCGATTTTGATAGCCGTTGCTACCGGCACTTTGATGTTCTGGCGAGTCACGGTTGAAAAGCCCGTGAGCTCCACCGTTAATGTGTAGTCAACCGGCGGTAGTGCGTCGAACCGGTAAGATCCGACTTCGCTGGTCAGCGTTTCTCGCGCGGCGCCCGTCGACTGGTTCAGCAGTTTGACCGTGACACCGGGCAATCGTGCGCCGGTCGCATCGGTGACGTCTCCGAGGATTGACCCGGACGTCGTTTGCGCGTGAACGAACTGGGTCCCGAGCGAGGTGAAGGAAAGGATCAGAAACATGAGTCGAGCAAGTTTCATTCGTATCCTCCGCAATGCGGGTAAAGAAGAGTGAGTCGGAATTCGTGTGATCAATGATCTACACGTTGAGGGGGCAAAGTTACCGAACGAATGCGACGCACTTTTGTGCTGTCTGACGTTTTTATTTAACGGCTGCAGCTAACAAAGTCAATGAGTTTGGTTTGGCGGGTTATTATGATGCGAGTCGCATGGAGACTGAAATCTAGATGTCCATTGTTTGGTCGATTGCCGCATTTGCCGGCATCCTACTGGTCTTGTTTATCGCAATGGCGGTTTACCTTGCTGCCGTTCTCAACTGGCAGGAAGAACAAACGGTCGGCCTCAATTATTACGGGTTGCCTCAGACGCAGCGAACGCGATTTAGGGAGCGGCTGAAGTTCCACGCCGGCTTGTTGCGGCCCATGCTCTGGCTCTCGACGAGGAAGAAGATCGACTTTAAGGGCGGGCGCATTCAACACAAGGGTGTCTCGGCGCCCTCCGACAGTTGCAAGCTCGAAGGATTTCAAGCCGCAGAAGCCTACATTCCTCAGCCGGAAGACGTTTTTGTCGTAACACAAATGAAATGCGGTACGACATGGATGCAGCATGTCGTGTTTCAAATCCTGCACCGGGGCCAGGGTGATCTCGTGGAGACCGGCCGCGAAATGTATGCCATCTCGCCATGGATCGAAGGCCGCAAGAGTGTTCCGATCAAGCAATCGAAACCCGTTGGCAAGGAGCGTCCATCCCGGATCATCAAGACTCATCTTCCAGCGCAGTTGTGCCCGTTCAATACCTCCTCACGCTACATTTACGTAGCCAGACATCCTATTTCCTGCTTTGCAAGTTGCATCGACTTTGTCGTGACGAACATCGGCCGGATGGCTCCCGACATTGCGACGTTTGAGAACTGGTACACATCTCCTGAGCTCATGTGGTGGGGAACCTGGGCGGATCACGTCAAGGGATGGTGGGACAGAGCCCAGAAGAATCCCGGCAATGTTCTGTTCGTCTATTTTGAAGACATGAAGAAGGACCTGGCTCCTATTGTCAGCCGGGTGGCTTCGTTCCTCGGTGTCGCTCCATTGAACGAGCAGGAACTGGCGAATGTCGTGCACAAATGCGGATTCGCTTACATGCAGGAACACCAAGACAACTTCGAAATGCACCCGCCGCACATCTTACAGACGAACGCGGAACTGTTTGTGAGCGGTAGCGCGGATCGGCACAAGGATGTTCCCGCCAGCGTGCGCGCGAGTATCGCCCGATGGGCTGTTCGGGAGATGCAGGGGAGTACATTTCCGCTCGCGGTTCGCTATCCGGACGTCGTCAAAACAGCCCAATCGCAGACGTGATGTTCGTAGCCCTTGAGGAGGACTGATGAAGGAGAAACTCGCGTTCGATCGGTTGCCAATCGCCCTGTTTATCATCTTCTTTATTGGCCGGCTGGCTCTAGGTGCCACCAGGGGTGTCAGCGAGGAGACGTATGTCCTGGCAAACCGGGTGTTTTCGATGGTCATCCTGCAGGTGCATGTTGGGCTGATTTGGGGTGCCGTGGGCAGACGCTATCGCGGGTATGGAATCGGCGGATCGGTGGTTGCCGTCGTGCTGGCCGTGTTCGTCTCGCAAGCCCTGATCTGGTTAGGGACAGCCTTTTCATATCTCGCTGGAGTAAACACGCTATTCAACTTCCCTGAGGCATTGAACGTGTCGGAACCGATCGGTTTCGGAGCTGCCATGTCTGCGCGAACCGTCACACTCGTCTTCAATTGCGTTTTTGGTGCCATCATCGGCGCCATCGGTTGGACCCTCGGCGCCCTCATACCTAAAAATCAGCTGCCGCGGACTTGAAGTGCCCGCCTACTGCGATTAGTGCACCGACACTAGGATCGCTAAGAAATTTTGTGGTGGACCTAAATAGGCCTTAAACCGATCATCATTAGGTACGGTCTAAGTGCATGTACTGACACGAAGGTTGTGTCTCACCAAACAATATTTTCATCGAGGTTGTCCAAGTATTGGCCTCCCGATAAACGCCCAAAACAATTCGGCATATAAAGTGGTACAAGAAGCGAGCAAACCTATCTTCATCGGTGGATGTCCGCGGTCGGGTACGAGCATTCTCGCCTTTCTTGTTGGCCAGCATCCCAACGTGCTGACTTACATGGAACCGGGTCCTTTTTACGAACTATTCAACAATCTGGTTCTGAAATTCAGATGTCCGTTATGGCTCTTCCGAACCGTTTATTCCGTACACATACCGGAAAAGGTTGTTTATTCCGTGTCCAAACAACCCGCTGCAACCGGTCGCGACGCAAGTTCGCATTTTGCAGCTGCGAGAATCCGCGACGAACTGCGGCACCTCCACTCGGCAGGCCACTGGAGGTTGCGCGAAGAGTTCTCTGAATTCGCCCAGCGGCTGCTGGGAGGGTTTGCCATGTCATGTGGCCGCCAGCGCTGGGCCGTCAAGCGGCCTACTTATTTGTATTCGCATATAGACGAGATACACGCAATACATCCCGATATGAAGTTCATTCACGTTGTGCGTGACGGTCGTGACGTAATCGCATCGATGATGCGGCAGCCTTGGGCTCGCCGCGCGCCCACGCGGTTCGAGTATGCATTCCGTATCTGGACCTCAGAGATGAGTCGGGGTGACGCAGCAGCAATGAGAGTGCCTGTCAGAAATTTGTTTCGCGTCAGGCTGGAAGATCTTGTCTCAAGCGAGGATCACGTTCGCGATCTATGTGAATTCATGGAAGAGGAAAACCATCCCGCCATGCAGTCATATTTTCACCGACAGGTGAAGTTCGGAGACGTTCATTCAGGTCGTTGGCGAAAAGAACTTAGTTCACAACAGATTCGGAGGATCGAAGCATCCGGCGGTGAGATCCTGGCCCGGCATGGATACGTTTAACATTATCCGAACGCGCCCTTATTCGAATCCGTTGAACAGCGACGTGACCTCCGCTTGAGGCGCGAAGTGAATTACCGCGATTGCGATTTGTGGACCTGCATGCCTGTTGGGAATATAAAAGGTCCAATTACCAGCTGCTGCCGTCGCTGATGGAGTGAGCGCCGGGTCATCGACAATCGGATCCACGCGGTTGACGATTCCTTCAGGCGTCAGTTCCAGTTGCAACACGACGGTGCCGCCGCCCGCTCCGTCCAGGCGGTAACCTGGTTCGACGATCCGTACAGGGAAAGGCGCCCGATGATACCTCGCGTAGGCATCAGGTACGGTCTCATTAAACGCTTTGACCGAACCCGCTGCGCCGTGGCCGGACTTAAACAGAAAGACCGCCGAAACGTGGATACGGGACGCAGGCATTCCGGTAAACCGCCAGGTTGAAAACGCGCGGTGCGCTGGTTCCTCAAGCTTTGGATCCCCGCTGACGAGAGTTGCACTCAGTACCGACCCGCCGGGACCCAGTTCAAGATCGAAGACAGTGACGCCGGTGTCCATCTGTTCGAACGCGCGCGACCGTAGCCGGCCTATCTCAAGTTGCGTTAACTTGACTCCACCCGTTTGTTGAAGATTGGAAATAAGAGTTGCCATTGCACCCACCCCAATTGCATGGCTGTTAGGGGTTCAACATCGGCGGTTCGGCGGTAAGGAATCCCTCCACCAGGCCCTTCAGTCTCGCATCCGCCGTGTTGTCAGTCTTGATTGACTGCCCTCACTACACTGAGTGCACAATGAGTTCCAATTCAATTGGAAGTTATGCCGGCTGCGACTGCGCGGCTGCGCCATGTCTTGCGCCGCGCTGCATGGTGAGGGCAAGTACTTCATACACCGCAATCCAGGCTTCCTTCACATCCTGTGTGAAATGCTCGCCCAGCCCCCGCTCAAGTGTCCACAGTAGCGCGCCCCCGACGGTTTCGTAGTGTTCGTCTCGAACGCCATAATTGCCGTGGCGCCGGCCGAGTTCTTCTACGGCGGGGATCAACTGGTTAACATTGTCGAGGCCTTTGACGGCCAGACCGAGCATATGCATCAGTTTGCGCCCTTGCTCTTTGTGATCGCCTCGAAAGAGAGATCGCAATGAGGGATCGATGGTAAAAAGCCGCTTGTAAAAAAGGTCGGCTGCAATCTCCGCAATCGGCCGAACCTTTTCGAAACTTTCCTGCACAAGAATCTTCTGTTTTTCAGTCATGTGATTGCTCCCTTCGGCGCATTACAAGATCGCGATAATTCCTGCTTTCACATTCGTCTTCACTTTCATGTCTTCTCTCCTGTTTTGTCGGGCTTCAATTGCCCTCACCTGAATGGGCGCAAAGCCTGGGCGGAATCGATCATGTCCGGGGAACTGTTTGGCTTTTGTCTCAACGGCGCTAGAATGCCGGGATGTCCAGCGGGCCTGAAAAGAATCCTCGTGACGAAGTGACTCGCTTGCTGGTCCAGTGGGGTAACGGAGACAAAGCGGCCCTAGATGCGCTGACCCCCATTCTCTATCGTGAACTGCATCAACTGGCCGAAGCCTATCTTCGGCGAGAGCGGATCGCCGCGACACTTCAACCCACAGCGCTGGTGCACGAAGCCTATTTGCGACTGGTTGCCCAGAATCTTCCTGATTGGGAATGTCGATCACACTTTTTCGGAGTCGCCGCTCAGCTGATGCGGCAGATTCTTGTCGACAACGCTCGAAAGCATCGCAGTGACAAACGTGGTGGAGATGCCATCAAGGTTCCATTGGAGGAGGCCTGGATGTTTTCCGAGCAGCGTGGCGCGGAGCTCATCGCGCTTGATGACGCCTTGCGTGAGCTGACGGTTTTCGATGAGCGCAAAAGCAAAGTTATGGAGCTGCGTTTCTTCGGTGGTCTCAGTGTTGAAGAAACGGCACAAACCCTGAACATTTCGGTAGCGACGGTCGGCCGGGAGCAGCGACTCGCAGAAGCCTGGCTGCATCGGCAACTCAATCCGGAACAACCGCGGTGAATCCCGATCGCTGGAAAAAAGTGGATGCGCTGTTTCACGCCGCTCTCGAGCAGCCGCGCGCCGGCCGGTTGGAGTGGCTCGCCGTTGAATGCGACGACAGCGAACTATTTGCAGACGTAAGCGCGCTGCTCGCCAGCGACGAGGCTGCCGAAGGCGGCTTTGTTGAGGCCAAGGTGGCCGGAGCCATTATCGACTTCCATGAAAAGGAAGTCGCGACCAATCGCATGCGGCGAGTTGGGCCGTACCGTCTTGTCCGCGAACAGGGACGAGGCGGAATGGGGACCGTCTACCTGGCCGAACGCGCGGACGATCAATATAGTGCCAACGTGGCGATTAAACTTATCCGGCCGGGAATGGACACCGACTTTTTCCTGAGCCGCTTCCGGCGCGAACGCCAAACCCTGGCCCGTCTCGAACACCCGAACATTGCTCGCCTGCTCGACAGCGGCACAACCGACGATGGTCTGCCGTACATCGTAATGGAACTGATCGACGGCCGGCCGATCAACCATTACTGTGTGGAGCGGCAACTCACAGTGGACCAGATCATCCAGTTATTCCTGCCGATATGCGCCGCCGTTTCGCACGCTCACCAGAACTTCGTGGTGCACCGCGACATCAAGCCTGGAAACATTCTGGTGGACTCGACCGGTACACCCAAGCTGTTGGATTTCGGGATCTGCAAGCTATTGTTCACGCCTTCACCGGACGTCGGCACGATCACGAATGCTCAAATGATGTCGCCGGACTACGCCAGCCCTGAGCAGGTACAAGCCTTGCCGATCACAGTCGCGAGCGACATCTACTCGCTGGCGGCGGTTCTCTATGAACTCTTGTCCGGCAGGAAACCTCATCGCATCGCAAAATACACCCCACAGGCGGTGGAGCGAGCGATCTGCGAAGAAGATGTTCTTCCTCCCAGCGCCGCTGTCGGCAACGTGCCGTTGGCAAAGCGGCTATCGGGGGATCTGGATACGATACTGCTCCGCGCTCTGGATAAGGTTCCCGAACGACGGTATGACTCCGTAGGGCATTTCGCCGACGATCTTCAACGTCATCTTATGGATTTGCCCGTTTCCGCGCGGCCCGACACGCTGGGTTATCGCGCAAGTAAGTTTATCCGCCGCAATCGGGGCGCACTTGCGGCAGGAACGGCTGTTGGCCTGGCAATTTGCGGCGGCGCCATAGCCGCCGCGTACGAAGCAGTTCGCGCCAGGCGGCATGCAGCTGACGCTCGCCACCTTGCCAATGCGATGATTTTCGATGTTCACGACCTGGTGCGAAACCTGCCGGGATCGCTCGAAGCACGCGAAAGGATCATTCGGCTCGGAATCACCCATTTTGACCGACTGGCCGCGAATGTTTCCACCGACGCGCAGTTGCGACGCGAGATTTCGGCCGCCTACGAGCGGATGGGTGAAATTCAGGGTAACGTTCTGGGCTCGTACAGGGGCGACACGGATGCCGCCCTGTCCAGTTTCAACAAAGCGCTGGCACTGCTGGAGCCATTGCCGGCCTCGCGCGAAGTCGAGCTCGACAGAATCCTGCTCTTCCAGCGAATCGGCGAAGTCCAGGCGTACGTGCGTAGCGAAAAAGAGGCGATGGGCAGCTATGACGCCGCGCTTTCTCGGGCGAAGAAACTGCACGCGAGCTATCCCGAAGACAATCTTGTTCGTACGAGGCTTGCAGATGTCCACATGTCGATCTGCCGCACCCAACGTTCGGCGGGTGATCGTCAAAGTGCGCTGGTCCACATCCTGGACGCGATGATGCTTTACGAGGAGGTCCTCAAAGAGAATCGCGACGATGAAAAACTGCGAGCGTCGATTGCCTCTGGCGAGTCTGTGCTTGGAACGATACTCGCGAACCTGAATCACCTGGAAGCCGCTTGCAAACACTTCCGCCGCGCCGTTTCCGCTTACGATGAATTGCTTGCGCGCGATCCGTCCAATATTCACAGCCAGCGGCAGCAGATGCTGGCATATAGCCACCTCGGTGAGGTTCTCGGGTATCCCAGTTATCCCAATCTGGGAGACCGCGAAGGCGCGCGCGCGGCGTTTCAGTCCATGCTTACGATCGCAAAACGATTGCGTCAATCTGACCCGGCGGATCAGGCGGGAATCATCGATGTCGGAATGTCCCTGATGCGGGTCGCTGCGATTGCGGAAAAAAACGCCGAGAAACTTTCGTTGTATCGCGAAGCGGAAGCGCTTCTCGATCAAGTTGCGCGTTTGCAGCCGACGAACTCGGCAAACATGGTGAACGTCGCCGCGATTCGCGAGGAGATCGGCAATACTCTGCTGGCAATGGGCGATCGCGAAGCGGCAGTCCACAGTTTCAAACATGCTCTGGCGACGGCCGAATCCGGCCGTTCATTGGAGTCACTGTCCGGACAACGCATCGCTATCACATCGGCACGCAGTATTGCCGAGCAGCTTGCAATGCGTGGCAATCGTGAAGGAGCGCTCGTCTACGCGCAAAAGGCTCTGGATGTGGTCGCGAACAGCGATGCGGCCAACAACAGTCCGGTGCCTGTGCGGTCGCTGGCGCCCCGGGCATTCCATGCGAGAGGGTTGGTTCACGCGATCCTGAACGAGCAGGACGAAGCACGCATATGGCTGGGGCGATCTCTCGCCATCTGGCGTTCTCTCGAAGGTCTGCCGGACTTTACATCCGCTCACGCTCAAGAGAAGGAACTGGTCGAGCAGGCAATCAGAGCCCTGCAGAAAGCACGGCAAAAATCCACATGACGAAAAAACAGATCGAATTGGTGCGCGAAAGCTTTGAAGTAATCCGCGGAAATTCCGGCCCGGTGGCCATGTTGTTTTATGGGCGGCTCTTCGATCTCGATCCCAGACTTCGATCCTTGTTCAAAACAGAAATGCGCGAACAGTCGCGGAAGTTGATGGATATGCTCACGTCAATAGTGGAGCACCTCGATTCGCTTGAGAGAGTACGGCCGCAGTTGCGCGAGCTCGGCAGCAAGCATGTCGGTTATGGAGTCCGGCCCGAGCACTACCAGACGGTGGGATCGGCACTACTGTGGGCGTTTGGTCAGGCCCTCGGCCGGGAGTTCCAGCCCGAAGTTCGCGCCGCCTGGCTCACCGCGATCCAGACGATCAGCCGCGAGATGCTGACCGCTGCGACCGATACGCATACGCCGGGGTTTTAGTTGACAACGTTGCTCGGCACCTCTAAACAGTAACTAACACTCAGCGCAAAACAAGGAGCCTTATGAATCGAAGATCGCTTCTTCTATTCCTGGCTTGTAGCATCGTGCTGCCGCTGGCCGCGGAAGCTCCACGGGGCAGCCTCACGATCGACCGCATTGCCGCAATCAAGACCCCGTCCGAGGCCGCATGGGCGCCCGACGGAAAGACAATCGCTTTTCTTTGGGATGATGCCGGCGTCAGGAATCTCTTTGCCGTACGGCCGGGACAACAGCCGGTGGCGCTGACGAATTTTCAGGGATCGCGCGACACAATGCAGATCGATGTCGGTCCTTTCGTGTGGACCGATTCGGAGAACATCGTCTTCGCCTTTGACGGGAAGCTCTGGAAAGTGTCCTTGTCGTCCAAGCCGGTCGCGATTCCAGGTATCGAGCGCGCAGGAGACATGGCGCTGTCGGCAGACCGCAAAACTCTCGCCTACATCGGAAGCGGACAACTTTTCGTCACGTCGCTTCAGGACATTCAGCCACGCCAGGTGACTCGCCTGATCGGCGGTCAGTCGGCGTCTGCGCCCGTGTTCTCTCCGGACGGAAGTCACATCGCTTTCCTGGCCTCCAAGGTTGAGCAGAGACCGGAAATCTATCCTTACAACGGCAGCCGTGTTGGGTTTTACCAGACGTATACGTCTGGAAGAAACGTGGGGATTATCGCGGCAAAACCCGGAAGCGAGCCCACGCTGCTTCCGGTGGATGGCACACCGAATTATGTTCAGTGGGTAAACAACGAGTCCATTTTGTTCCAGCGCGTTTCGCCCGACATGAAAGTGCGTGAGCTCAAAATCATGACGCTGGCCGGCAAAGCGCGCGATTTATGGGTCGACAAGGTCACCGATCGCTGGTGGCAGCCGATCGGGCGTGATGCGCGCACCGAAGTCTCACCGGACGGAAAATGGGTGGCTTTCCATGCGGCTCGAACCGGCTGGACACACCTTTACGTGATGCCGACAAGCGCCACGTCGGAACAAAGCGCGCGCCAACTGACATCGGGTGAATTCGAAACCGGAATGGGCGGTTGGTCTGCAGACAGCAAGCGAGTTGCGTATTTCCACAGCAAAGGCAACCTGATGGAACGGTATCTGGCAATTGCAGATATTGAAGCCGGGAAGACCGAAACCATCGTCGATGTTCAGGGAGTGAGCTACTGGCCGCGATTCTCTCCGGACGGCAGCGCGGTTGTCTACGAGCACACCGACGTCCGGAACGCGTTGGATATTTACGTCGCCTCCACTTCGAACAAGAACTCGATCACACGGCTCAGCGATTCGCTGCCCACCGAAATTCAGAGAGCGGACCTGACGCCGCCGGTTCCCGTTTCATTTCCAAGCCGCGTCGACGGCAAGCCTGTCCCGGCAACGCTGATGGTGCATAAGAACATTGACCGCAGCCGCAAAAATCCCGCCATCGTATGGATACACGGTTCGGGTGCGGACCAGAACTTCCTCGGATGGCATCCGGGCAGCTACCGCATGTATTACTCGATGCATCAGTACTTGGCGCAGCAGGGTTACATCATCCTGACGCCGGATTACCGCGGCAGTTCCGGCTACGGCTCGGATTGGGGAACCGGTCATTACATGGATCTCGGCGGTAAGGACTATCTGGATGTGGCGTCCGGCGCAGACTATCTCAAGACGCTTGACTACGTCGATCCCGATCGAATCGGTGTCTGGGGGCTGAGTTACGGAGGATTCCTCACTCTTCAAGCCGTCACGATGACTCCAACGCTGTTCCGATGCGCTATCAACGTGGCTGGTGTCAGCGACTGGGCGAAACAGGGACAGACCAGCGGCGGTGGCTGGACGATCGGACGGCTGGGTTGGCCCTCGGAAAACGCGGACGTCTACCACCGGACGGCGTCGATCAATTTCATGGAAAAACTGGCGCGACCACTTCTGATCCTGCACGCGACGGCAGATACAAACGTGCCGATCCGTCACACCTTCGATCTAGTGGATGAATTGGTAAAGTTGCAGAAGGACTACGAACTGGATATCTATCCGGGTGATATCCATTTCTTCCGCAAGAACCATGTCCTCCGCGCTGCCTGGAAGCGTTCGGAGGAGTTTTTCGATCGGCAGCTCAAGTCTGGAAATCTGATGCGAAGCCAGTAGGAGAAGCCACGGATTTCACGGATTACACGGACAGGAACCTAGAATCCATGAAATCCGCGGCTACTTTTTTGAGGAACCCAGCGGGCAGGACTAGGAACCCGGTTTGTTGCCTCGTCGTGCTTCACGAATTGACTCTTGGTAGTCCTAGTTGCATTTCCAGCATCGGCCTTTGCGCAGGTCGAAGAGTTCAGGAGAATGGAACTCTCCGTCGGCTTCGGCCTAGGGCGGCTGAATGATAGCCAAGGAACGCTCGGCGCAGGAACCGATACAGCAGTTGGTGCGGCAGTCTTTGTCGTGCCCAGGTTTTCGGCAGGAGTTGAGTTGAATCGTACCGTGCATTCGGGCTTGCTCCCTCTGCAGAATCAAAACCGACGATCCGATGGCCGCGTAACAATCGGGTCGCTCAAGGCTTCTTATTACGTCTTCCGTGCCTCCAATCTCGACGAGTTTGTTATCGCACCTTACGTTAGTGGCGGCGTCGGAAAAGTCGTGGCGCGACGTGAAAATCGAATGGTAAGGACTGAGAGGACCCTTGTAGTTTGCTGTGCGGCGGGTCATTCCGGGATATAAACATTGGCAGCGATCAGGTTGTTGCAGATGAGATTGCTTTCAGCGCGGGTGGCGGTATCGACGTTGGTTTCTCGAGCTTTACCTTGCGGCGCGAACTCCGATACTTTTACGCCTCACAGCAACGCATGCTCCGTCCATCTTTAATACTGGTATTTCGGTGGTAGTTTGACGTTGGACAATCTGTGAACACGCGTCGTGATGACGCTACTCGCAGCTTGCCGAATACAAAGGTAAGGGCGACACGAACCACGCCGCGAATTACGTTTGTTTAGCTCCTTGAGGACACGAAGCTCGTCGCATGAGCCGCTTGAGTCAATCGCTCGTCTGTGTTGCCGCTGCGGTGGTGCTCGTGGCCGTTGTCTGCGCCGCCGGATCGCAAAGTCCGATGGCTACGATTGCGGGTGCGGGGCAATGCGCCTCCTGTCATCAGAAGACGTATGAACGGTGGGCCGACAGCATCCACGGCAAGATGATCCAGCGCGCCACGACCACTGCTGTTGTTTCTCGGCCGGAAACCTCCGGCGGCCCGGCCGGCCGACGGTTCTGGCGCGATGGTGCTTTCTTCATTCAGGAAGACGGCGTTGAAAACCGTGTCGACCTGACGCTCGGAAACCGTCGAATCCAACACTACCTTACTTATAAACAGAACGGACAAGTGATCGTGCTGCACAGCACGTGGGACGTGAAGCGCCGGCAATGGTTCGATTCTGCCGAGATCGTCCCGAATGCACCGCCGCACTTCGTGCAGCAGTGGAACCTGACGTGTTTTTACTGCCACGTGACACAGCAGCAGCAAGATGTCAAAAACTTCGACCCCAAAACGATGACGTATCGGACAAGCTGGGTCGAATCCAGTGCGTCATGCGAACGCTGTCATGGTCCGATGGCCGAACACGCTGCTGGCAAAGTGGCCGGCCGTTCGTTCCGTGACGACCTGTCTGCAGGCAGCCGCTACGACAGATTGATGATGTGCGGTCAGTGTCATTGGCCGAAGGTGGTGCTCGCAACTGGGTATAACACTCGAAAAAATTATTTCGATTACTACTCACCCGGATTGATTCATATGGACGAGAACGAACCCACCGTTCCGTCATGGTGGCTCGACGGCCGACCTCGGCGATTCAGCATGGAGGCGTCCGGATTTTTCTTGAGCGCGTGTTTTCAATCTGCCAAAGCGGCATGCACCAGCTGTCATGATCCTCACTGGAATCGCACTGATGGCAACGAAGAATTGATGAAGCGGCCGGACCAGTACTGCATTAAGTGTCATGGAGGCTACGACGCGCAGTTTCATACAAAACATGCGCCGGCTTCAACCGGTTCGAGCTGTGTCGGCTGTCACATGCCGTACACCGTATCGGGTGTGAAGGCGAAAATGCGGGATCACACGATGCTTGCTCCCGAACCTGAAAACACCGTTGCCTATGGTATTCCCAACGCTTGCAACGAATGTCACACCGATCAGACCGCGCGTTGGGCGGCGGATTACGTCAATCGTTGGTATCCCGATCGAAGCGAGCGCCTGCGGACTCGAGCGAAGGCATTCAGTCTGGCGCGGCAGAAGAATGGGGAGGCGAGCGAGTTCCTCGTTCGTCTAGCGCAGGACGTGACTGAAAACTCGCTGATCCGAGCCAGCGCCGCGGGTTACCTGGGTTCCTCTTCCGGGCCGCGGGCGAGCAACACTCTCATTCGGCTTGCCACGGATTCCGAGCCGATGGTTCGACTCGAGGTGGCGCGGGCACTGGGCCGTCTGCAAGGCAAAGACGCCGTCGCAGCGTTACAGCGACTGCTCTCCGATGCCTTCCGAACGATTCGCATTCAGTCAGCCTCATCGCTCGTGGATCAGACGTTCTCGGCGGCGCCGCCGGAATTGGACAGGAAGAATCCGCAATTCACGGCGGCTCTGAAGGAATACCGTGACAGTCTTGCCGTCGAGGCGGACAACCCGACGATGCAGGTCCGACTGGGGAGCCTCGAGTTCTTTCTTGGCGATTTGACGGCTGCACGAGAAGCGTATGGCATGGCACTGAAGCTCAACAGCAAAGAAGCGGATGCCTACGTCGGCCTCGCGTTGATCGAGGCAAGAGTCGGGAATGCCGGCGAAGCCCTGAAGAATGCGAGAAAAGCGACACAAGTATCGGACAAGGAAAGCTACCGGCAATTCCTCGAGCGTATGAAACTGCTCAAACAGTGATTTGAAGACAATCTGGCTTTTGATTGACTCCTCCTCTCACGAGACATAGAATCGCCGCCAGTTAAACTCCCAAAAACCAACAGATTCGAAAGTCGTTTTGCCCGCTGCGGCACCGAGGCTGAAGCCCAAGGTGCCTACTTGGAGGACGGAATGAACGAACAGAGATTCTTCGCGCGGTTCCTGACTGTTTTACTCCTTCTCTTCACAGTTGCGAATTCCGGTTACGCACAACTCTCATCGGGGGCAATCCTCGGCACGGTGACGGACACATCGGGTGCAGTCGTTCCCGGGGTCTCGATTGCCGTCACAAATACCGGTACCGGCTTGGTCCGAGACGCCGTGACCAACGAATCCGGCAACTATCGTGTGGATCTGCTGCCGGTCGGCAGCTATCAGATCGCCGCGGATCTTCCCGGATTCCGGAAGTCGATACGGACCGGTGTCAACGTCGAAATCGACTCGCGTGTGCGCGTTGACTTTGCTTTATCGGTGGGCGACGTTTCCGAAGTCGTCAACGTCGAGGGGCAGGCTCCGCTCGTGCAGACGGACAGCTCTGGCGTTGGTGTGGTGGTGGAAGCGCAGAAGATCGTTTCACTGCCCCTAAATGGCCGCAATTTTTCTCAGCTCGCCTATATCGTGCCGGGTGCGTACGCTCCGCGGCCGAACTCGCAGATCGGTTATCGTGGTGGCTTTCAGATCGCCGGCGGGCGTGAAGGTGAAAACCAGTTTCTGCTCGACGGTATCAACAACAATGGGAACTGGACCTCTGAGATCAGCGCGCGCGTCAACGTGGACGCAGTAGGAGAATTCAAGATCCAGACCAGCAATTACGGCGCTCAGTACGGACGTTATTCCGGCGCGCAGGTTGACGCGATCACCAAATCAGGAACGAACGAGCTGCACGGTACGGTTTTCTACTTCAACCGCAGCAATTTTCTGCAGGCCCGAAATTTCTTCGATCCGTGGCCACTCGACAAATTGCCGGACTTCAAGCGGCAGCAATACGGCGGCGTTCTCGGCGGTCCGATTATCAAGGACAAGAGCTTCTTCTTTGTCGCGTTCGCGGGACAGAAATTGTCGTCGTTCCTCACAGTGGCGGCGAACGTACCGCCGGCCGAGTTCTGGAACGGCGATCTTTCAAAGTCGGGAGCAACGATCCGCGATCCGCTCACAAACCAGCCGTTTCCGGGAAACATCATTCCGAAGGACCGTATAAGCCCGATTGCCTTGGGTCTGCAGCAGCTCTATCCGACACCCACGAGGCCGGGCCTAGCGAACAACTACACCTCACATAAGCCGGCGCCGGATGACTATACCCAACTAACGGTCAAGCTGGATCACCAGCTGACACCTCGCCAGAAAATCAGTTTTGCCGAGACGTACTATAACGAAGACCTGTACGAAGACTACAACGGTCCAACCTTTGCGGCGTACATGGGGGATAGCACAATCAATTCATTCAATGCCTCGATCGGCCACACCTTCACAATATCGCCGACGTTGATTAATGAGTTCCGCTTCGGCGGGTCACACCTGAAACGCGGCCGATTCTTTTTGAAAGATGTGAATGGAAGCCGGAACTGGCGTGAGTATTTAGGAATTCAGTGCTGTACTCAGGGGGATGTCATCTCGAACAGCGTCGGCGTGCCGATCATCAACATCACGAACTTCTCGTCGATTGGAGGGCCGAACGCGTTCCCGCAGCCCCGAGGTGACACGAACGTGACAGCGTTCGACACCGTATCGCTCCAGCGCGGAGATCACTCGTTCAAGATCGGTATCGACTATTTCGAAATGTTTAACAATTCGATCCAGTCGAACGACGCAACCGGAACCTTCTCCTTCAATGGCTCGCGCAGCGGTTATGCATTTGCCGACTTCCTGCTCGGTTTGCCGAATCAGACTCGCCGTCAGATCTCCCTCGGACCCGGTACATCGAACTCGCGCCGAAGTTCGATGGATTTCTTCATACAGGATGACTGGAAGGTGAATTCGAAATTGACCCTGAACCTCGGTATCCGCGAAGAACTCAACTGGGTGATGCACGACAAGTACGGAATGATTTCGAGATGGGATCCCACACTCGGAAACGGAACGGGCGGGTTTGTCATCGCGCCGGAAAGCCACGCGCGATTTGACGTAGCGCTTGCCGCGTTCAAGTCGTATTTCCCGAGCATCACGTATCAGGATGGACCTTATAAGAAAAACGACCTGGTGAATATTGCGCCGCGACTGGGATTTGCTTACCGCCTATCGAGCAAAACGGCGCTGCGCGGTGGCTGGGGTGTTTTCTTCAACATGCCGAATCTCGGCGAGAACACCAGCGCCAGCAGTGCTGCGCCGCCGTGGGTTCTGCGACAAACGCTGACGACGGCCAATGGCATAACCTTCACCAATCCGTGGGGAAGCGGGAGTATTGTAGGGGCCACGATATCGGCTAGCAGCGGGACTTACGAACGCCCGACACCCTACGTTCACAACTTCAACCTCAATATTCAGCAGCAAATGCCCGGCAATTGGGTACTCGATGTAGCGTACCAGGGAAAACAAGGCGTCAGCAGCGGGTCTTACAACATCAATCAACCAAGAGACCGTACCACCGGTATCCGGCCGTACTCCCTGTTCAGCGGGTTAACGTATACCGATGCGGCGTTAACGCGGCAAACGTACTACAACGGATTGCACGTGCGCTCTGAAAAGCGTGCGGCCAACGGTTTGACGTTCCTCGTCAGCTATGAATTCGGCAAGAACATTCAGGAAGTGGCGTGCCAGGATGCTCAACTGAGCGCCAAGGGCTGCGTCGACCGAGGCCTGGACTCGGAGGATGTACGGCATCGCGGAACCGTCAGTTTTGTGTACCAGTTGCCGTTCGGTCGCGATCGGAAATACCTGGCGAATACGCCGCCGGTGGTGGACTACCTTCTCGGCGGTTGGGAGCTATCGGGAATTGACCGGGCGAACAGTGGATACGCATTCCAACCCGGAATCAGCATAGACCAAAGCGGAACAGGCGATTTGAACGATCGGCCGGACCGAATCGGCGATCCGAACCTCGGTAGCAGTGCCACGCCGGCCGCGTTCTGGAACAGGAGCGCTTTCGCGTTGCCGGCACGATACAGCTTCGGTAATGCCGGCGTGCAAACCCTGACCGGACCGGGGTACTGGACGCAGGATTTCTCGATCGCGAAGAAGTTTTCGCCGGCCGAGAATCAAACGATCACGATCCGCCTGGAGTTGTTCAACGCGTTCAATCACGCGAACTTCAACGATCCGTCAACAACGTGGAATTCAACCAACTTCGGTCAAATCACCTCCACGGTAGGATCGGATGGCGCGTCCTCAGGGTCGCGTCAGGCTCAAATCGGCATAAAGTGGATTTTTTAGCCTAAAAATCACCCCGATTTTGCAGCGTCAGCTTGAATTCAGGCTGACGCC
>Ga0075421_100002436_pt1 | contig 22267 bp, 12 predicted proteins | sample SoiMetdeltSBSDD5_FD_75292 | JGI IMG/M metagenome (GOLD analysis project Ga0075421, IMG submission 75292) | Bulk soil microbial communities from a Populus tree surrounding site in Tennessee, USA - Soil MetaG P. deltoides SBSDD5 | ecosystem: Environmental > Terrestrial > Soil > Tree plantation...
TCCGGCTGACGGACGCCGACAGACGTTATGGGCGAGTGTGGGAATCGCTGCGTTCTCTCGTGGATTCCGCGAACCGTGCGGGCGTCGTGATCTACACGATCGGCGCACGCGGGTTGGTCGCGGCCGGGCCTGCAGCAGAAGACAGCCGTCGCGGGTGGGCCGATGAAAGACTCGTCGATCTGCGGGCCACAGAGGACGGGTTGGATGTGCTCGCAGCCGACACCGGCGGCCTCTTTCTCCATAACACGAATGATCTCGACGGCGCCTTGCGTCGCACGCTCGAGGATCAGCGCGGGTACTACCTGATTGGATACGTACCCGACAGCGCCACCTTCTCCGGGCGGACGCCGCGTTTCCACTCCCTGCGCGTGCGCGTCACCAGGCCGGGACTGCGGGTCAGGTCACGCCGCGGCTTTTTTGGACGGCCGGACGAGGCACGGCAACCGGCGACCGCCGCCAACCGGATGCAGTCCGCGGTCACGTCGCCATTCGCGGCCGGGGATATTCGGCTTCGCCTCAGCTCGCTCTTCGCTCAAATCGAGAAGGTCGGCCCTGTGGTGCAGTCGTACATGCATGTCGACGCGCGCGATCTGCAGTTCTCCGACGAGCCCGACGGGACTCGCTCGGCGAAGATCGAAGTGTTGGCCGTGACGTTTGGTGACAACGGCGCGGTTGCGGATCAAAAAGGGCAACGGTATACCGTGAGCCTCTCGTCCGAGCGTTATGCGAAAGCGCTGCAGAATGGGTTCATCTACACGTTGCAAGTGCCGATCAAACACGCTGGTCCCTATCAATTACGAATGGCGCTCCGCGACGTGAACAGCGATCGGCTGGGATCCGCCACGCAGTTCATCGAGGTGCCTGACGTCAAGAAACGCCGTCTCACGTTGTCCAGTGTCATCGTCCAAGCCGCTGCTCATGAGCAACCTGCCGTGGCGAATGACGCGACCGAAGACGGAGTCGAGGATGTCGATCCGCTGGCGAGCGTCGCCTTGCGTACGTTCCGTCAGGGTACCGCGGTGAACTATGGATGTTACATCTACAATGCGCGTATCAGCTCGTCGGGCCAACAGCAGCTCGAATACGAGGTCCGTCTCTATCAAGACGGCATGGAAGTACTCCGTACAGGACCTCATCCAGTAGGCACGCCGACGCACAGCGCGGAACACCCGTTCGCCGGTGGCATGCTGAAGCTGGCGCACGAGATGATGCCAGGGACGTACGTCCTCGAAGTCGACGTAACCGACAGATTGGCGAAGAAGCACTCGCGCGCAACGCAGACGGTCGACTTCGATGTGATCAAAGGCTTCTGAGGCGACGCCCTGATCTCCGGCGTCGCGCCCGTCGGTCGATCGAGAGTATCGAAGGGCGCTTTGACTTCAGCGTTTCACCATTGGTTTTCCTACCACAACAGTTTCAGGCCGAGCTGTAGCTGCCTGGGTGAATTGGCCTGGCCCGAAATAACGCCGAACGACGAGGAGGTCACGCTGGTATTAGGGGCGGAGAACTGGACGCGGTTGAACGCGTTGAGCGCCTCGATGCGGAACTGGGCTTTCATCCCCGCCGTCAGCTCGAAGTTCTTGAAGAATGACAGATCGAAGTTCCGAACGTCGTGCGCGCGAAGCAGCGGCGAGAAGATGGGTTCGTTGCCAAACGTGAATGCGGCCGGCTGGCTATAGACGCTCGTGTCGAAGGCCTTGCCGAGCCTTTCCTCGATGGGCCCACTCAGCCTCGGGTCTTTGCCGTTGTTGTTCGGCTGCGTTCTCGCGCCGAAGATACCGGCGGTGTTGTTCGCCGTGATCGACAGCGGTGTGCCGGCCTGCAGCGTCGTGATGCCGTTGAATTGCCAACCGCCGATGATCGCGTTGATGAACGGGGACGCGTCGGAGAAGAACCGCCGATCCCGTCCGATCGGAAGTTCGTAGAGATAACTGATGACGAACCGGTGGTTGATGTCGTACGAGGCGAGCGCCCAGCTCGCCTCGAGATTGTAGCTGTCCTGGTGACTCATCCCGATTTCTTCCGCCTTCGCGAGGGTGTACGATCCCTCGAACATCAGCCCCTTCGACAAGCGCTTGCGTCCCGTAATCTGCAGCGCGTTGTAGCGCGACTTCGCGCCGGACGCATACAGTGGAATGATGTCGGTGAACTGGGGATAGGGCCGCAGCAGCTGCGCGCGGCTGACGGTCGGCTGTGTCAACACACCGTTGTTGACGATGCCGTAGAAGGGATTCGGTACCTGCTGATTGAGCTGCGATCCGAGCGACATGTATTGTGGATCCAGCTGATTCAGGCTCAGTCCGCTTTCGCCCACTGACGACAGGTCGTAGCCGCGGGTTCCCACGTAGGCCACCTCGACGAACAGCTGCCACGGCAGTTCGCGCTGCACGTTGATGTTGTACTGAATCGCCCAGGGCGACGGCGTGTCCTGCAGCGGCGCCTGTAGATTCGCACCGGCCTGCGTCAGGAGCCCTTGAGATGAGCCCGGCGACGGCAGAAAGCCGTTTGGATAGGGGTTCTGAAGCGTGTTCAGCGGCGTGATGCCGTCGATGGTCGTGACCCAGAGATTCTCCGTGCGGAACCCGAACGGTCCAACGGTGCCCTGCGCTCCCTGATTCGATGGACCGAAGATATGGCTGTAGCCGGCGCGCACCACCGTCTTCTGATTCACCTGATACGACATGCCCAGGCGGGGCGCGATGTTGTTCGTGTCCCAGTTGTACTGATACCGACTGTGACCGTCGACACCCACGAACACGACGCCGCCCTTGAGGCTCGGAAATCCAGGAACCTGCTGCGCGAGCGGCGACGGCGCGACAGGATCGAAGTAGTTCATCCGGTTGTACCGCTCCGTCCGCGGAACGTCGAGGTCGTACCGCAACCCGAGGTTGAGCGTCAGTTTGGAATTGAGCCGCCAGTCATCCTGGCCGTATCCGGCCCAGTAGAAGCTGTTCGACGCGACGTTTTTCCAGTTTTGAATCAGCACGTCGTTCGGTTGGCCAGTTCCGAGGAGGAATGACGCGAACCCGAAGCCTGCCGTGCTGCTCGCCGTGTTGGGATTCGGTCCCTGCGTCTCGTTCGCGCGAAAATTGAACGTCCCTGCGCTGCGCGCTTCCCACACGTTCACCCGCAGCATACGTCCCTCGAATCCGGCTTTCAGCGTGTGATTACCATACGCCTTCGTGAGGCTGGCAGCGGCGGTGTAGCTCATGAACGCGTTGTAACGGTGATCGTTGCCGCCGAGCGTCACCATGCCACCGACACCGAACCGTGGGAACATCAGGCGATCGACGTTTTCATCGATCGATACCGGCAAGCCGAGACTCGACGGCCTGAACCCCAGTCCCTGATTGTCGAAGATGAAGAGCGTCCGCGCGAACCCCAGCCGCGCGTTCAGCACGGTGGTATTCGACACCGTCCGGCCGTAGTCGATGACGACATTGTGAGCGCGGTTTTCTTCGTTCACCCGGCCTTCGGCGATGGCGATGTCCTCCGGAAAAAAGGTCGCAGGCGCGCTGAAGGTCTTCCGGTAGGAGTAGCGCACGAACGTCTTCGACTTGTCGGAGATCTGATGATCGACGCGCCCGTCAATATTATCGACGTTGAGCTCGGCTGTTCCGGTCGCGAAGTAATTCTGGGCTCCGGTGATCGGATTGCCTGCTTGATTGGGGAGTGGAAAGTATTGAAGGACGTTGCGCGCCACCGGGTCCATCTGGGCGATCGGAATGACGTTGTTGGCGAACTGATCGCGAATGAAACCGCCCGCTGGATTGGACCGCGTCGTGAACGGGTCGAAGATTCGAATCAGCTGGCCGTTCTGCGCGAACGTCTGGGAGAAGTCTCCCCGACGTTGCGCAAGTGTGGGCACGGTCGTCGTGGTTTGTGACAGACGCCGCTCACGCAGGCCTTCGTACGAGGTCATGAAGAACGTCCGGCTACGTCGAATGGGCCCGCCGGCAACGCCCCCGAACTGGCTGCGCCGGTAATCGCCAAGCGGCTGACCGGCCAACTTCGAAAAATAGCTGTTCGCGTCAAATGTCGAATCTCGAAAGAACTCGTACGCGCTGCCATGGAAGTTGTTCGTGCCAGATTTGTAGACAACGTTCAAAACGCTTCCAAGGCTGCGGCCGTATTCTGCCGGGTAGTTCGCCCCGAGTACCTTGAATTCCTGAATCGCGTCCACCGATGGAAACACCGAAATACCGGTGAAGCCATTGACGGTCGGAAACGACGCAGTGACGCCATCAATGACGGTATCCATCATCGTCGGGCGTGCGCCATTCACCGTGTAGCTCATCGAGTTGTAGTTGTTGCCGATCGATCCGGCGACGCCCGGGGTCAGGAAGATCAGCGAATACACGTTACGGGTATTCAGCGGAAGCTCGAGGATGCGCTTGTTGTCGACCAGTTTGCCAACGGTGCCCGTAGTGGTCTCAAGCGCCGTGGCGTCGGCGCGTACTTCGACCGCATCGGTCAGCGTCCCGACTTCGAGGGTGAAATCGATGACCACCGTGGCACTCACCTGAACGGTGACGTTTGCCCGTGCCGCGCGGCGGAAGCCCTGGAGTTCCGCTTCGACACGATACCCGCCTGGCGGCAGCGGCAGCGACGCGTAGCGGCCTTCGACGTCCGCCGTGACGGACTCCTGCCGATTGGTTTGCAGGTTTGTCATCGTGACCGTAGCGTGGGGAACGACGGCGCCGCTCGAGTCTTTGATCGACCCGACAATGGTGCCGGTGTAGGACTGGGCGAACAAGAGCGACGGCGACAAAACGAGCGCGATGTACAGAATGCTCCGAGTCAGGCGCATGGCTGGCCTCCGGTCCCGGGGATTATACGCCTCGATTGTTCGTGGATGAGCGAGACCAACATTCCTCTTGACAATTGTCGTTTACACGACTATTGTGCTCACCCGCATCATGGTTGGCCTCGTTGCCCGCGAACTGAAACAGAAACGCCCCTTCACCTCGCCTGAACACGAGGTGCTCCTCGGCTTGCAGATCGTGGCGGCGCGAATCATGGAACCGTGGGAACAGTTCCTCAAGAACCACGGCGATCTGACGCTCCACCAGTACAACGTGCTGCGAATCTTGCGCGGCAGCCACCCGGCGGGCCTGCCGAGCGGCGAAATCGCGACCCGGATGATCGCGCGCGATCCGGACATTACCCGCCTCGTGGACCGGCTGGAGAAACGCGACCTGGTGACTCGATTTCGCGGTCGCCAGGATCGCCGCGTCGTCGAGGTCATGATCACCGAGAAGGGATTGAAGCTGCTCCGCAGCCTCGATCAACACGTCGATCGCTTTCCCAGACACATGCTCGGACATCTCGGCGCCAAGAAAGTCGAGCAGTTGCGCGGGCTCCTCGAACAGGCGCTGACCAATCTCGGCACGTTTCCATAACGGTAAAACCGTCGTGTCCCCTGCACTTCTGGTACATAGTCGTTTGAACGACAATTGTTTAACCTGACGATGAGGAGCATTCCCCGATGACAACCGCAGCTGCTACGGCCACCGCCTCCCCGGCGCGAATCATGGAAGTCGGCATGGCATTCTGGCCCTCGAAGGTTCTGCTCTCCGCAATCGAGCTTGGGGTCTTTACCGAGCTGGGAACCACATCGCTGACCGCTGCCGAACTGGAGACGGCACTTCGCCTGCACCCGCGAGCCAACCCTGACTTTCTCGACACCCTTGTTGCGCTCCGCTTCCTCGAACGCGAGGGGGATGGGTATCAGGCGCGCTATCGGAACACTGAAGAGACCGCGGCGTTTCTGGATCGCAACAGTCCTCAGTTCATAGGCGGCTTCCTCGAGATGGCGAACGCGCGCCTGTATCCGTTCTGGGGCAATCTCACCGACGGGCTGCGCACGGGCCAGCCTCAGAACGAGATCAAACAGACCGGCGCGTCGATGTTCGCGGAGCTGTACAGCAAGCCCGAACGGCTCGAGCAATTCATGGATGCGATGACCGGGATCTCCGCCGGAAATTTCCGCGCGTTGGCCGAGAAGTTCGACTTCTCCGGTTATCAGACGCTTTGTGACATCGGCGGCGCCACGGGCCAGCTGTCGATGCTCGTCGCTCAGCGACATCCGCACCTTCGCTGCACGTCGGCCGACCTTCCGGCCGTGACTCAGATCGCGAAACGGAGGATCGCCGCGGCCGGACTCGCGGACCGCGTGTCAGCCCGCTCAGTCGATTTCTTCGCTGAGCCACTGCCGAAGGCAGACGTGATCACGATGGGGATGATCCTGCATGACTGGAATCTGGAAAAGAAGCTGCACCTGATCCGGGCGGCGTACGATGCGCTGCCATCCGGCGGAGCGTTCATCGTCGTCGAGAACCTGATCGACAACGCACGACGCGAGAACGCGTTTGGTTTGATGATGTCGCTGAACATGCTGATCGAGTTTGGCGAAGCGTTCGACTTTACGGCCGCGGACTTCTTCGGATGGTGTCACCAGGTTGGGTTCCGCAAGATGGAAGTCATTCCGCTGGGTGGACCGGCCAGCGCCGGCGTGGCCTACAAGTAGCCGACGACGAGCCATCGTCCCTTGAACGGGGCGATGGCTCATGCAGCTGCTGCTGAACGGCAAAGGGTGCAGATCTCAGAACACAAACTTTACCGACAGCTGCGCCTGACGTGGGTCTCCCACGCCGAGACGCAGGAACCCATCGAAGTTGAACAGCGCCGGCGTCACCAGCGGATTGATGTTGTTCTTGTTGTTGAACGTATTGAACATCTCCAATGTCGGAATCAGTTGATAGCGGTTGCCAAAGCTGAAGGGTCGCATGATCCGCCAGTCGAACGTGAAGAACTCGTTGTCCTTTCGGATGCTGTTCCGCTGATCGGCACCGCCGCCCGTCGGCGTGATCGGCTGCGCGGTGCGCGCCTGAATTCGAGAGTTGCCGATGATCCCGTAGGGCAGATTGCCGTAGGCGAACAGATTGAACTTGTGTCGGATGTCGCGGTCGGACGGCGCGTAGAGGCGATCCAACTCGGAGAGTGGGAGATCGAAGCTGCGGTCGGTGAAGGGGTCGCGCTCGCTGGAGTCCGTGTCCATGTCCTTCGAGAGCACGTAATTCGCCTCGAGCTGGTAGCCCTGCGAAAAACGCTTGCGGACCGCAAACGTTGCGCCGCGGTAGAGAGAGTGCGCGAGGCTCGTGTGCACGAAGACGTCACTCAGCTGCGGACCGAAGGGCGCTCCTCTACCAGCCGTGTTGATGTTGAGGAACTGGCTCAAATCGACACCCTTCGACCAGGTGAAGTCGAAATACACCGACCAGTCTGGCGCCAGCGCTTGTTCGATCGCGGCGTTTATCGTCCCGATCTTCGGATTGTGGTAATCGGACGCCGTCACCCGTACGGCCGTGAACAGCGGAAACTGGCCGGCGGGAAGTGGTGGGATCTCGACCAGGCCCGGCCACGTCGGCATCGGAACCACGCCGGGAACGAGACCGGTGACGGCCCCGCGAACCGCTCCCTGATTCTGAAGTCCGTTGGCGGTGACCGATCCGGCCTGACTCAACATGTTGTTGCGCGCGTAGTACAGACCGGCGTTCGCGCGGACCACCGTCCGACTGTCCCCCTTGACATCCCACGAGATCCCGAAACGCGGCTGGAATTGTTTCAGTTGATTGGGAATTGTGCCGTCCGATAGAAAGGCCGGGTTGCTCACGAACGACGCATATGCCGTCGTCGCTGGATCCACGGTATCGGCCATCAGTTGCGCGTCCCAGCGGAGCCCATAGTTGATCGTCACATTGGGACGGACCCGCCATTGATCTTGAGCGAACAGCGCCAGGTCCTCGTTGATGAGCAGCGATTTGCCTGGCGGATCAACGTTGGGAAAGCCGGTTCCGGTCTCCTGGATATAAAGAAGGAGGGGCGTACCGGCCAGCGTGGTGCCCGCCGGACACGGCGTCGGATTGGTGACCCACGACCCGTTTGAGCAGGCTACCGCGTTGGGACCAAAGCCGCCGGCTGCCGCGGGGGACGCATAGCGAAGAAAGCCACTCACCGTTGCGAACAGGTATCGGCCCTCGAAAAAGCCACGGAAGACCTGATCGTTCACGGTGTGAAGCCACTCGCCTCCTACTTTGAACGTGTGTTGTCCCGACACGATCGACAGGTTGTTCTTGATCTGCGAACGCCACAGCGTCTCGTCGACGTTAGGACCCAGGAAGAAGGGATGACCGAAGCGAAAGGCCGGATCACCCATGGCGGTATCCGGCGGGACGTTGGATTCGACGGCGTTCCGCGGGCGCAATTCGCGCGCATAGGTGAAATGGAACTCGTTGAACCTGTTTGAGGACAGCGTCGAAAGGAAATTCACGTTCAACACGTTAATCTTCGATGGACCCTCGATGCCGTTGGCGGAATTACCGTAGGTGCCCACATCAAACGTCTGGTTCTCGTTGTTTGAGTGATCGAAGTTGTAGGACACACTCAGGTTGTTGGACGGGTTGACGACCGCATCGACCTTTCCCAGGATGGCCGTGTTGTCGATGGTGTGGTCGATCGGGTCGCCTTCCTCCTGGTTCCGGCTGGTGCGGAAGAAATTCAGCAGCGCCCGGCGCTGGCATTCGGTGTTGCTGTTGATCAACGCTTCGTGCGCAGGATTAGTAATGACCGGCACGTCCACGCTGCACGTGCCGAGGGGTTGACTCAGGTTCGCCCGCTGGAGGTTCTCGTTGATGTGCTCCAGGGCCAGGAAGTAGAACGTCTTGTCCCGCTTGATCGGGCCACCCACCGTTCCGCCGAACTGCTCGCGGTGGAAGTCGGTCGGCGGCGTTCCGTCCGAGGCGTCCGCGGTCAATCCTTCGAGGCGCTGGAAATGAAAAATGCTGCCGTGGACGTCGTTTGTACCCGACTTGGTGATGACGTTGACGACGCCGCTCGCCGTGCGGCCGAACTCCGCGTTCGCGCCACTGGCCACGACCTGGAATTCCTTCACCGCCTCCAACGTGATGTCGATCGCCGCGCGCTGGCCGCCAAGCTGCTCGCCGAAGAAGCCATTGTTGTAGTCACCACCATCGAGGCTGATGTTGTTGTACATGCCTCGTTGTCCGCTGAAGGTGATCTCGTCGCCGTCCGGCCCCTGGACGACGCTCACCCCGGGAGTCAGCGTGAGGAGATCCTCAAACTTGCGTCCGAGAATGGGAGTGGTACTGATGGTGGTTTCATTGAGGGTGTTGCTGACCTCCGTACGGGTGACGTCGATGAGCGACGAGCCGCTGACGGTGACCGTCTCCGTTGCTCCTGACACCTTCAATACGGGATTCAGTGTTATCGCCTGTCCCACCGTGAGGTCCACGTCCTTTTGTACGTGTGTCGCGAAGCCCTGCAGAGTGACCGTCAGCGTATAGCGGCCGGGGCGGAGCTGCACAAACACGAAACGGCCATCGGCGCCGGTGGTCTGCGCGCGGGTCGAATTGGTGTCGCTATTCCTGACCTCGACATTGGCACCCGGGACTAGCGCGCCGCTTTGATCGGTTACCGTGCCCTGAATGACGCCGGTCGTGATCTGCGTCTGGCCCGACGCCGACGGGGCGATCGCCAGAATGATACCGACGATGGCTGCCATACATCTCGTCATGGAGACCTCCAACTAGTGAGTCGGATTGAAGTCGCGGGGGCCCATAGATGTCGGTGTGGTTCTTATACTCGGGGACGAGGAAGCGCACAAGAGAATCTGCCAAGTCCGTAATCCGCCCGTCCCATTCCGGATCGCGCCCCGGCCGTCACTGCGAAAAACCCACGCAGCCTCAGATAGTTATCGCCTCAGCCAGATGGCACTGCGGTTGCTCGGTTCCCCGGCGGATCTGTCATGCAGCCGACGGCCCCGGAACGCAATCGTGCGCCCTTTGCTATAGCTCTTGTCGCACTCGCTGCGGTGCTCCTGGCGAGCAGCGCGTCCGCGCGCGCGGCCTGGGACCGGATCGCGAGAGTCCTGAGCCTTCACGGCAAGCCCGAGCCGGCCAGCGCGAACGTGTTGTCGGCACACCACCTCGAAGCGCTCGACTCGATGACGCCGCAAGCGCAGGCCGAGTTCCTGCTCGAACGGGCGATGAATCATTACGAGGGAGCAACCTGGCAAATCGAGAAGCGGCTGCCAGTATGGCGTGGCCGAATCGAGCCTGGCGAACGGTTCGAACATCTGTTCCGGATCGCGATCAATTCCGACGATCTCCGCGTGCGTGCTGCCGCGGTCGAAATCGACATCCTGGCGCGCCAGCTGGAGAAAAATACCGAAACCGTCGATCGTCTCGAGCCAATCGCGCGCACCGGCGAACAGGGACCGCGGGCCAATGCGCTCTGGGATCTCGGTCTCATCGGCGGACGCGGCATCGAACAGGCGCGGATCGCCTCCGTCATCCTCGCTTCGGTGCACGACGAGAACGTCAACGTCCGCTACTGGGCGGTCGAAGGGCTCGCCTATCTGGCGACCGACGACGTGCTGGAGCCGCTGCTCGACATCTTCCACGACGACCCGTCGCCGATGATCCGCGAGCGCGCCGCGTGCAGCCTGGCACAGTCAGGCATGCTCAATCGCGAGCAGCGAATGCGCGCAGTACCTCGTTTGCTCGATTTCGCCGGCGATGGTGCGCTCGATGACCAGACTCGCAGCTGGGTGTTCCAGGCACTCCGCGATATCACCGGCGAGAACCTGCCGCGCGATGCCGCCGCGTGGCGCGCGTGGTACGGCAATCAGCGGTGATACCCGACGCTTCGCGCGACTCTGTAATCATCCCGGACGGAGTTTTGAGACTATCTCTATTCAGTCCGGAGCGCGGTCAGTGGATCCTGCCTCGTCGCGCGCCTTGCGGGAACATAACAGGCAACCAACGTCACAAGGATCAGCAGCAGCGAGACGGACGCGTAGGTCATCACGTCGGTTGACGCGACTGCGAACAGCACTGCGCTCATGAGACGTGCAAGCAGAGCAGCGGTCGCGACGCCGGCCGCGACACCAGCGACAGCGAGGACAAGGCCGGGGCGGACGATCAATCTCTCGATGTCGCGCCGTTGCGCACCGAGTGCCATGCGAATCCCGATTTCGCGCACGCGCTGATTTGCGGCGACGCTCATCACTCCGTAGGTGCCGATTGCCGCGAGCAGCAGCGCAACGATTGCGAACGCGGCCATCAACGACAGGACGACTTTACGGCGCACCATCGAGTCGGCGAGGAAGTCTTCCATCGTGCGCTGCCCAAACACTGGCAGCGTCGGATCCACGGCGTGAATCGCGCGCTCGACCTCGGTGTTCAGCGAGGCCGGATCTGTGGTCGATCGATAAAAGACCGTCAACGCGTTGTTGGATCGCTGCAACAGCGGCAAATAGATTCGTGGCGCGACCGGTACGTCGAGACCATCGTCATGAATATCAGCGACGATGCCGACGATGCGGGCGGATTGACGGCCGAGCGCGACGCTGCGGCCGACGGCGTCCTGACCTGGAGACTGCGTTCTCGCGAGCGTCTCGTTGACGATCACGACCGGTTCGCTGCCGGCAGTGTCGGCGATGGTGAAGGCGCGGCCGCTGAGGATTGGAGACTTCAGCGTCGCGAAGTAATCTGGGCTCGCGATTTGGAACTGGGCACGGCGGACGTCGGCCGGTGCGGTCGATTCGCCGACGAATGTGAAGCGCTGTGTCCCGCCCGAACCGCTAAAAGGCGTGCGGTTGCTGGCGCTCATCCCCACCGACTCGATGCCCGGCAGTTCGCCGACGCGCCGCAGCACCTCGCTGACATATGCGGTGCGTTGCGCAGGCGTCGCATAAGGATTCTTCGTCGGATCGTTCGGGACCGGAATCCAGATCTGCGCGAAACCAACGTGCGAGGGATCGAGACCGGGACTCACCTGCAACATGCTCCAGAAGCTGCGGACCAGCAGGCCGGCGCCGACGAGCAGCACGAGCGAGATCGCGATCTCTGCTGCGACCAGCCCGCTCCGGAACCGGCGCTCCCGCCGCCCTTCGCCGAGGCCGCGACCCGCTTCCTTCAAGTTATTGCCCGGATTGACACCCGACACCTGGATTGCAGGCACGATGCCGAACACAACACCTGCCACAATCGACAACGCCAGGCCGATGGCGACCATGCCGCCGTCGAAGCGCACCTCTGTGAGCCGCGGCAGATCGGTCGGCATCATGCCGACGATCCAGTCCTTCGACCACGCGAGCGCGGCAAGTGCGCCGGCGCCGCCGGCGATCGCGACGACCACACTTTCGACGAGCAGCTGGCGCACGAGCCGGCCGCGTGTCGCACCGAGTGCCCGCCGTACGGCGATTTCGCGCACGCGACTCGATGCGCGCGCGAGCGTGAGGTTGGCGATGTTCACGCACGCGAGCACGAGCAACAGCACCACGGCACCCATTAGTACGCTCAACGTCGGCCGGATGCGACTGGTCAACTCGCTCTGCACGCCTTCGAGTCGCAGCGTCCACTGCACATTTGCCGGATAGTTGGTTGGATACGCCGCTCGCAGTTCCGCAACCAGCGCGTCGAGACGATCCTGCCCTTGCTGCAGCGAGATGCCGGGCTTCAAGCGTCCCATCACGCCGGGAATGAAGTTCTGCTGACGCTGCGGAGGACTGGTGAACGGCGGCCCGGCGAACCCGCACGCGCTCCACATATCGACGTCCCCGCGCACCGTCTCACCGGGGTGACGGAAGTCGCGCGGCATGACGCCCACGACCGTGTAAGGGTCCGTATCCATGACGACCTTACGCCCGATGATGTCGGGCGCGGCACCGAACGCGCGGCGCCACAATCCGTCGCTGATCACCACCGCCTCGGAGAACCCCGGTGCCGCGTCGGCGGGTCCGTAGACACGACCAAGCTCAGCGTGGGCACCGAGCAACTGAAAGTAGTTCGCGCTGGTGGCGAGCACTTCGACGCGTTCGGGCCGCTCGCCACCGAGCATCGACGCACTGACCGGCCACACCGCAGTGACGCCCTCGAAGACGCCGGCGCGGTCGCCGAGATCGTCAAGCTCGGGTTTCGAGATACCGATGTTCCTGCCGTTGGTCGCGCGCGCGTCCGCGGCGATGCGCACGAGACGATCCGGATTCGGAAACGGCAGCGGCCGAATCAGGACCGCGTTGACGACGGTGAAGATCGCAACGTTCGCGCCGATGCCAAGGGCGAGGGTGAGAACCGCAATGGCCGTGAATCCCGGTGCCGCGATGGTTCGCCGCAGGCCATGGCGCAGGTCGCGCAGAAGTGAGTCCATTTGCGAAATCCTACGCCAACAATTTGCGTAGCGATACTGTTCGATATCGCGCAATTCGGACACTTGTATGCCTCTCCGCGTCGGTGGTAGGTTGGGATGGGCGTGCAGGGCGCCTCCCGTCCGCGGACAGGACTGAGTCCACCTGACTAGATCGCCAGACGTTCGGACGTGGTTGCCGAACCTCCTTTGCCCGACGCCAGCGGACCCCGGGCTTCTTGAAGGAGGGTCGTCATGCCCGTGCGTCGCTTGCCCGTGCGGCCGAACCTGGAGCAACTTCAGCGTCAGGCCAAGGAATTCCTCAACACCATCCACTCCGGCGATGCGAATGCGATCGCCGAATTACACGAGCATCATCCCGAACCGATCGAACCTTCTGCAGCCAAGTTGGCCGACGCGCACCTCGTGCTCGCACGCAGCTACGGCGTTTCGAGCTGGACGAGACTTGTCCACGCGGTGCAGCTCGCGGAGGCGATTTGGCGCGATGACCTTGACTCGGTCCGTCTCCTCATCTCACAAAACCCGGCGCTCATTCATGAGCACGTCCTGATTCGCACCGACAGCAACTGGGGTCCGCCGATGACGTATGCGGCGAACCTGGGACGCGACCGCATCATCCGCCTCCTGCACAGCCAAGGCGCCAGAGATCTCCCATCGGCGGCAGGACGAGCCGCGCTCCAGGGGAAGATCGACACGCTGCACATGATCTATGACCTCGCGGGACGCCCTTCGCTCGACAAGTTGACGCTCGCGGGCCCCGCGTACACGCTGAACGTGGAAGGAACGGCTGCTTTGCTCATGCTCGGTGCGCGCGTTGTCGGGCCAAACGGTGTCGACCACAACACGATGGAGCACCTTCTCGGAACTGACAGTCGAAACCCGCCGGCTAAACACCGCATTCTCGAGCTATGGGTCGAGTATGGCTTCGAGCCTCCCGATACTCCGGTGATGGCGCTCCATCGCGGGCGCATCGATCTACTCGAAGCGCACTTCGCACGGGATCCAGATCTCCTCACGCGAACGTTCGACATCACCGACATCTTCCCGCTCGCCCCTGCCTGCTCTCGCGAGCCGCACACCGCGCAGGGCACACCAATTCACGCGACGACCCTCTTGCATATCGCCGCGTACTTCGATGAGTTGGAAATCGCGGAGTGGTTGCTTGACCGTGGCATGGATCCAGACGTACGGGGAGCAGTTGACGCCGACGGCTTCGGCGGCTACACCGCGCTCTTCTCGACGGTCGTGTCGCAGCGCAATTTCTGGGTGAACTACGGGAAGGGACAACCGGACGAAGCGCGCTTCACGCGCCTCCTGCTGGATCGCGGCGCGGATCCCAACATTCGCGCGTCATTGCGTGCACGTCTCGAAGAGGGTCACGGCGGTGGACCAGCGCGCGAGTACCGCAACGTGACGCCGCTCGGCTGGGGCGCGCAGTACCATGCGCGAATCTTCGTCAGCCGGGAATCGGTTCGCTTGATCGAGGCGCGTGGCGGCAGTCGTTGATGTCGCGAGCGGCCAAACATGGACCGCCCAACGCACCACGAACGACGTGATCGCCCGACTGAACAAGAACTGGGACGAAGACGTGCGCGCCTTTGATGCCATCTACGAACACATCCTGCACATGGCCGATGCGCTGAGCTACCGCAGGCGCATCGGTTTGCCGCTGGCCTCCTTGCTTCTCTGAGCCGCGTCGAGAAATGCCATGAGCTCGAGCGTGTCTTCGTTCGAAACCGGAGGGACGCCGCTGCGGAAAAACTTGACGATTTCCTCGTCGAGTGTGCGTGTATTCGACACGATCGTCTTCATCTCGACCTCTTGCCGCTTCGCGTTCTTGCGAAAGACGACGGCGCCGTATTCCGCCGAGGGGCGCAAGGCGCGCATCGTCCCAATTCGGCCGTCGCTCCAGCGGCAGGTCACGACGTCAGCATCGGGCGAAGCCGTGCGCGTCACTTCCTCGCAGCCGCGGCCGAGGATCGCAAAGAGCATCTCCGCTTCATGAATGGCGTACCACGAGAGATCGAGCTGATGGTGCTCCTCGAGCGGTCCAGGACCCCAGACATCAACACCGCTGATATCTCCGGTCTTGAGTAGGGTCACGGCGTAGCGGAGCGTCGACGTGCTGAACCACGGAACGCCCGCGGCCTTCGCCAACCGGGCAATCTCGCGCGCATCGTCGAGTGTGGACGCCAGCGGCTTGTCGATGAACATCGGTTTGCCCGCGGCAATGACCTCGCGCGCCTGTGCGAGGTGGACGCGGCCATCGACGCTGGTCAACAGCACGCCGTCGACACGCGCGCAGAGTTCGGCAATGGTGCCCACGATTTCGACGCCGTATTTGTCCTTGAGTTGCGCGGTGAAGTTGTCGATGCGATCGCGGCTCGAGGGCAGATCCGGACTCCCACCTCGGTACGCGGCGACGATCCGGGCGCCCGCGACGTGCTGCGGCGAGGAGGGATCGTTGAAGACGGACGCGAAGCCCGTCACGTGGGAGGTGTCGGTGCCGACAAGCCCGAGGCGCAAGTCCTGCGCCGCAGCCGGCGCCGCCGCGACGAGGCACACGAACAGAAGCGTGAGTCTGGTCATTGCGATCTCCTTACCGATCTCTGCCGGGCGGACCGAAGTACGGATAACGATCCCACGGATCCGCACTCTGGGTCCCCCTTGGGTCCCGCGTTTCACGCATCCAATTCAACAGCGCGGAATGCAGGACCCGCTTCGCATCCACGTACTTCGACTTCGCAGCAACGTTTTGGAGCTGGTAAGGATCCTTGCGCAGATCGTACAGCTCTTCTTCTGGGCGCTTCGCCGTCGCCAGGGCGAAATAGCGAGCCATCGCTGAATCGTTGCGCCGCTGCAGCAGCAGATCCTTCGTCGGCCCGCCGTCGATGTCACCAAATGGTCCAACCGACACGTACATCTCAGGATCCCCCGCAGGCCAGCGGTCCGGATGGATATTCCAGATGTAGAGGAATTCCTTCGTGCGGATCGCGCGCGCGGGATAACCAAGGTCGCCGCGGCGGACTTGCGCGTGACGTTCACGTTCCAGGAATACGCGCTCGCGGCCGGGTTGCGTCTTGCCGGCGAGCAACGGCATGAGGGTGCGGCCGGTCATCTCCGCCGGCGGTTTCAAACCGGCCGCTTCGAGAATCGTCGGCGCCAGGTCGGTCAATACAACGAAGTCATCCACGGTATGGCGCGATTTTGCCTTGGACGGAAACCGAATCGCGAGCGGCACACGCGTGCCGCCGTCGTAAAGATTCGCCTTGGCGCGCGGGAACGGCATGCCGTTGTCGGACGTGAAGATCACGACTGTGTTGTCCAACTGTCCAGCGGCCTCGAGCGTGGCGACGATCTCGCCGGCTTCGCGATCGAGGCGCTGAACCTCGAAGTAATAATCGAGGATGTCACTGCGCGTCTCTGGTGTGTCGGGCAGGAATTGAGGAACAGTGACGTCCGCGGTCTTCATTCCCGACCGCGCGCCGCTACCCTCTTCATACGGCCGATGTGGATCCTGCGAGCCGAACCAGAAGGCGAATGGCTTGTCCTTCGATGCCTGCTTGTAGAACTCGGCGAAGCTCGCGAATTGCCCGCCGGCCGGATTCCGCGTTCGTCCTCCCGCTTTGAAATCCCCCGGTCCCCACCCCTTGCGTGTAAATCCGACGGTATAACCAGCGACCTCCAAGAGATCAGGGTAGGCGGCGAACTTCGATGGGAGAAAGCTCCACAGGTTCCCTCCTTCTTCGAGCTGGTGGACGGCGCGCCCGGTCAACAGCGACGCGCGAGACGGCGTGCACGACGGCGCGGCAACGAACGCATTCCGGAATAGCACACCTTCGCGAGCGATCCGGTCGAAGGTGGGTGTCTTCACAACCTTGTCACCGAGTACGCCGGCGTGCGGGTACGACCAGTCGTCTGCGATGACGACGAGGATATTGGGGCGCGAAGGCGGCGGCTGCGCGCTGGTTACGAACGTGACGACGGCGGTGAGCAGCGCCAGGAGAGTCGCCTGGGTCATGTGCGCATCATAACGCCACGCGGTGCTAACATGCGCGGCACCATGCGATCGACCAATCGAAGATTCGCTGCCATCCTCGTTTTGTTCGTCGCGCTGTGCGCAGCGCTCACGGCATTCGCGCAGCAGCCACCTGCGGCCGCTGGCAATCACGTTGTCATCATCACGCTCGACGGATTCCCTGGTTGGGCACTCGATGACCCGTACTTGCCGCTGCCGAACCTCCGGCGGCTCGTGGCAAACGGCGCAGTCGCAACCGGTATGCGGCCGGTGAACCCGACGGTCACATGGCCGAACCACACGTCACTCGTGACGGGTGTCACTCCTGCGCAGCACGGTGTGCTGTTCAACGGCACGCTCGTGCGGGATCCCGACGTTCCGCCGCGCGTTGAACCCTGGCGCGACAAGAAGGATATGGTGCGGGTGCCGACGCTCTACGATGTGATCCACGAAGCCGGAATGACGGCGGCGCAAGTCGACTGGGTAGCGATCCTCAATGCTGCTTCGATCGATTGGGAATTCCCCGAACGGCCCGAGCGGCCCGAAACGAAACCGGCGATCGTGGGCGAGATGGTCAATGGCGGCGCCATCGCGCAGAAGGATGTGGACGGCTTTGCCGGCCAGAACATCGTTTGGAGGGACGAGGTGTGGACCGACGCTGCGATCCACATCCTCCGGACCCATCGCCCGACCCTGTTGCTATTTCATCTGCTCGCGCTCGATTCGATGCAGCATCGCTATGGCCCAAAAACTCCAGCAGCGATGGTGACCATGGCCCGTCTCGATTCGCAGATTGGCCGCATCCTGAAAGCACTCGATGATGCCGGCATGACCGCGAGCACGACATTGTTTGTCGTCTCGGATCACGGCTTCAAAGCAGTGCAGAAGCAGGTGCTTCCAAACGTCGCACTGAGAGATGCCGGCCTCATCACCGTCGAGAGTGGTAAGGTGACCGCAACCAAAGCCTACGTCGTTTCCGAGGGTGGCTCGGCGTTCCTTTACGTCACCGGTGCGGACTCCGACGGCGATTTGCTGCGCCGCGCGCGACAGGCGATCTCTGGCCTTGAAGGGATCGACCGGATCATTGAGCCGCCGGAGTACGGCGCGCTTGGCCTGCCGCAACCATCGGCCGATCAACAGGTCGGAGCGCTGCTTCTCGCGGCAAAAAGTGGCTACTCGTTCACCGCCGCCGTCACTGGAGACAAAACAGTCGTCGATGCGCCAGAGGGAAGCCTCGGCGCGCATGGCTATATTTCGTCTGACCCCGAGATCCAGGCGCTTTTCATCGCGTCGGGCCGCGGGATCAAGTCGGGCGTGAAGCTGCAATCCGTCGACAACGTCGATGTGGCGCCGACTGCGGCGCAGCTGCTTGGCGTGGTATTGAAGAACGTCGACGGAAAGGTGCTGACAGAAATCCTTCACTAAGCAGGACCGGAACCACCATGACTGACCTGAATCGCAAATCCGTATTCGGATGTTTCGCCGCGCTGGTGCTCACGTACTCGAGCGCGCAAGTTGCTCCAGCCGGCGCACGCGCCGTGACCATGTGCGAACACCTGAAATCGATGCAGTTGCCCAGGACGACGATTACGGCGTCCGACCGCGTCGAGGCTGGCGCGTTCAGCAGTGCAAACGCACGCGGCTATGACTACAAGACGCTTCCGGCATTCTGCCGCGTGCAAGGGGTCATCGCGCCGTCCAGTGATTCGCATATCGAATTCGAGGTCTGGATGCCGGCGTCGGGCTGGAATGGGAAGTACCAGGGCATAGGAAACGGCGGGTTTGCCGGCGAGATTAGTTATTCACAGCTCGCGAGCGCTATGAACGCCGGGTACGCGGCGTCGTCCACAGACACAGGCCACAAGGGCGGCGGCACTGATGCAACGTGGGCCCTCGGCCATCCGGAAAAGGTCGTCGATTACGGCTACCGCGCGATCCATGAAACCGCGGAGAAGGCCAAAACATTGATCGCGACGTTTTATGGAGAGGCGGCGAAGCATTCCTATTTCACCGGCTGCTCCAATGGCGGTCGTCAAGCGCTGATGGAAGCGCAGCGTTTTCCCGGAGATTACGACGGCATCATCGCTGGTGCGCCGGCTGCAGACTTCACGCGGACGGCGACACTGTTTGCCTCGAATGTGCACGCCACGTCCGATCGCGCCGCGTTCGTTCCGTCTTCGAAGTACGAGGCGATTGAAGCGGCCGTGGTTGCGGCGTGTGATGCGCGCGACGGCGTCAAAGATCGCGTCGTCAGCGAGCCGACCGCATGCAAATTCGATCCTGCAGTGTTGCTCTGTCGTGACGCGGACAACGATTCATGTTTGACGACTGCACAGGTCACGACGGTGAAGAAGATGTACGACGGACTGCGGACCGGCAAAGGGCAGATGATCTTTCCCGGTTTTGTCCCGGGCGCCGAGTCGGGTCCAGGAGGCTGGGGCCTGTGGTTGTCGGGTCCGAAACCAGACGCGAGTCTCGAGTACGCATTTGCGACTCAGTTCTTCAAGAACATGGTGTATCAGAAGGCGTCGTGGGATGTCCGCACCTTTGAAGTCGACCGCGATCTGAAGGCGGCAAACGAGGCGGTGGGACGGGTACTCAACGCCGTCGATCCGGATCTGCGGGCGTTTCAAAAGAAGGGCGGCAAGCTGATTCTGTTTCATGGCTGGGGCGATGCCGCACTTCCTCCGACCGCGACAACGGATTATCACGACAGCATCGTCAAAACACTCGGACAGAAGCAGACTGACTCGTTCGTTCGAACTTACATGGTGCCGGGTCTGCAGCACTGCTCTGGGGGACCTGGCGCTGATAGTTTTGGTCTGCTCCCAGGATTGCCACCCACCGAACAGGATCCGACACGCAACATGAGCGCGGCGATCGTCCGCTGGGTCGAGCACGGGGACGCGCCTTCCGCGCTCGTGGCAACGAAATACAAAGGCAAGATCCCAGCCGAAGGGACCGCATTCACTCGTTTGCTGTGTCCGTATCCGACGATCGCCCGGCATAAGGGCACTGGCAGCAGCGACGACTCAGCGAATTACGCCTGTTCCGAAACCGGGCGCTGACTGGGCGTTTAAACATCGCAGTCGCTGCCGCTGAATCGGCCAGGTGAGGAGGGACAGTGAGCTCCCTGTTTCGCAAATTCGCGCGGTGGATCTCGATTCTCTTCGAGCAGCTCCGTCAAGACACCCGGTACGCATTACGCGCGGTGCGGCGCTCACCGCGATTTGCGGTGGCCGCTACTCTGACGCTTGCGCTCGGGATCGGCGGCAATACCGCGATCTTCAGCGTGATCAACGCGGTGATCCTCCGGCCGTTGCCGTACCGCGATCCCGGCAATCTGGTTCTTATTGACACGAGCCCTATCACCCGGGCGCCCTCCTGGCTGACATCTGCGTGGCGCGATCGCGCGAAGACCCTGACACAACTTGCCGGGTTCAATGGGCCACGGCCGGCAACGCTGTTCCACGCGGGCACGTCGCAGCAGATCGACGCGGCGAATGTCACGTGGAATTTTCTCTCGTTTCTCGGGATCAACCCGATGATCGGGCGCGACTTCACCGCGACCGATGCGGACGTCAGTGCGCCCGCCGTGGCGATTGTCAGCTACGAACTGTGGAAGCGTTCGTTTGCGAGTGATCCGGCCGTCGTGGGAACAACACTGAGAGTGACTGGCACACCGGTCACCATCATCGCCGTCGCCCCACGGGCATTCCGGTTTCCCGCCGGCGGCGCGCTCCCGGCGGCGCGGATGCCCCAGGACACGCAACCGGATGTCCTACTCGTCGCAAAGCCGGCCGCCGAACTCAGCGTGATTGGAAGGCTATCGCGCGGCAACTCGCCGGCAACTGCGACGACTGAGCTCCTGGCGATCTTCAAGCAGGAGGCGGTCGCTGAGTACCGCCGCGAGCTGATCGATCGATTGGAACTCCAGGCCACGCCTTTGCAAGAGCGGCTCGTCGGCAATGTCGCCGAACGCCTTTGGCTCGTCACCGGAGCCGTCGCATTCCTGTTGCTGATTGCGTGCGCGAATGTGGCGAATCTTCTGCTCGCCCGCGCCTCGACACGACACCGCGAAATAGGTCTTCGGATCGCATTGGGGGCATCGCGGGCCAGACTTGTCAGACTCTTGCTTACCGAGAGTGTCATCCTTGCGCTTTTCGGGTCGGTCATTGCGCTCGTGCTCGCGTACATGAGCATGGGGGCAGCACGCGCCCTGCTTGCCGATCGCGTTCCGCATGTGGATGCGATCGCCATCGATTCACTCGTGTTCACGTTCAATGTCGCGGTTGCAGCGGTCAGTGGCATGATCTGCGGCCTACTCTCACTGTCGGGGATCGAAGGACTCAACACGGCGGCGATTTCCGACAGCGGTTCTTATGCCGTCACCGGCCGGAACCGGCTTCGACAAGTGATCCTCGCTGCCGAGACCGCCATTACGTTTGTTCTTTTTGTCGGTGCGGTGTTGTTGGCCGAAACACTCTGGAACCTGAGCGTTCAGAATCGCGGATTTGACGCCGACGGACTGCTGACGGTACGCGTTGCTCCCATCCTGCCGTCGGATGTGAACAGGAGCGACCGGCGACCGAGATCAAAGTTTTTCGCTACGTTCTTTACCGACCTGCGCCAACGGCTGGAAAGAGTACCTGGCGTCGTTTCGGCCGCTGCCGTGTCGCTCGGCCCGCTCGAAGGAATCAGCGGCGGGTTCTCCAACCTGGCGGTCAACGGACGGACGTCCACGTCAGAGGCTTTTACGCCGGTCGCATTCGTCACGCCAGGCTACTTCAAGACGATGCGCACCGCGATGCTCCAAGGGCGCGACTTTTCCGACGACGATCGGGCAGGCGGCACTCTGGTCGCGGTAGTGAACCAGGCCTTCCAGCGGCAGTTTGCCCCAAATGGCAACATCATCGGAGCGCAGATTACGTCTGAGTCTGGCCCCGAACGCTTTGCCATCGTCGGCCTTACCCAGGATGTTCCGGATCGATCCCTTCGCGAGCGGAGCCAACCACTGCT
>Ga0075421_100002441_pt1 | contig 22250 bp, 19 predicted proteins | sample SoiMetdeltSBSDD5_FD_75292 | JGI IMG/M metagenome (GOLD analysis project Ga0075421, IMG submission 75292) | Bulk soil microbial communities from a Populus tree surrounding site in Tennessee, USA - Soil MetaG P. deltoides SBSDD5 | ecosystem: Environmental > Terrestrial > Soil > Tree plantation...
TGCCCGCCGGGATCAAATCGGAGCCAGCGATCTTGTTGGCGAGCGCGATGTGATACCAGGTGCCGGGGAACGGCGCATCAGGGAAATCGCGGGCGACATTGATGGCGCCGGCCGAACCGAGCACGGCGCTCGTCGCGCTGCAGGCGAGATCGTCGAAGGCGGACTGGATCCGGATGGTGACGTCGCTCGGCAGGATGCTGCCCCAGATCGATGCCGCTTGCACGAAGACGTTGAGACGCTGCTGCCCGAGCGTCGTGCCGGGGTTGCCGCCCACGGGCGCGGCCGCTGTGTTCGAGTTGAAGCCTTCGTTGGGGCCATCGGTGTTGACGATCACGATCGTGGCGGCCGCGGCCGAGCCCGGATTGGACACCGCAGCGAGGACGACGCCAAGGGCGAGGCAAATGGCGCGGAGGATCGCGGTGGTTCTGCGCATGATCACTTCTCCCCCGCGGCCGGGCTCGGCACCACTTGCCGTGTGTGCAGTGAGCATTCGCGCGCCGTCTGACAGACGTGCTGCATCTTGCCGTCGGCTCCGATCTCGACGACCGAGTAGTGATCGAAGCTCTCGTCGAGGTTGGCGATGACGGTACCGTCCGCCAGACGGTAGGTCGTGACCTCGGAAGTCTTTTGCGGCTGCTGCTGCAATTCCTGCATCTGCGCGGCAGTCGGCTGCGTGAGCGCGCCGGTTTCCGGATCGATGGCGACCACCATGCCAGCCGCATCACTGGGTTGCGCCGGTGCGGTCGCAGCGCCTTGAGGCGCAGCGGCCCCGCCGCCGGAGCCCGGACGCGAGAGGTTTGCGTAGACGATCAGACCGACCCCGACGGCTCCGAGGGAAGTCGCCAACACGAGATGTCGGCGCCAGGCAACCTTCGGTTCGGTGCCGAGTCCGGAGAATTTGCGCTTGGGAGTACTCATTGCATTGTCCTTGCGTTAGCTGCTTGTCCGGCGGAGGGCGTCGGCGCCAAGAAGGTTAGCGACCCGCGCATGCGAGGGCAAGCGCGAAGATCAGGTGCGGATCGTGGCTCCGGCTGGGGCCGGTTGCGGGATCTGTCCGGGCGGAAAGTAGGCGTTGGTGAGGTACTGCAGCAGCATGCGTTGCGTGTTGAAGAATGAACCGTTGAGCGCGATGGCGTTGCGCATGACCATGGCGTACTCCAGCGGCTGCCGGTAGTACAGCGGCACGATCACCCGTTCGAGCTTGTCATAGAGGGACTCGAGCTCGGCGGGCGAATCGGGCTCGAAGCTGTCGCCGAACGCCCAACCGGTCACGCCTTCCTGATGTCCCTCGACCCACCAGCCGTCGAGAACGCTCAAGCTCGGCACGCCGTTCAGCGCCGCCTTCATGCCGCTGGTGCCGCTGGCTTCCTGCGGCCGCCGCGGTGTGTTGAGCCACAGATCGACGCCGGACACGAGTTGCAGCGCCAGCTCCATCTCGTAGTTCTGCAGGAACACGATGCGCAGGTCGGTGCCGAGGCGCATCGCGGCAGTGAACAGATCGCGGATCATTTCCTTGCCCCCGCTGTCGGAGGGATGCGCTTTGCCGGCGAACAGAATCTGCATCCTGCCGACGGTCTTGGACATCTGCCGCAGACGTTCCAGGTCCTGCACGATGAACGTGGCGCGTTTGTAGACGGTGGCGCGCCGCGCGTAGCCGATGGTGAAAACCTCCGGATCGAGCCGCAGCCCCTCGCGGTTCTCGATCTCCGCCAGTAGCCGCGCTTTGGCCTCGGCATGCGTCGAACGAATCGCTTCGAGAGGAATCTTGAGCGCGTAGCGCAAATAGAGATTGTCGCGCCGCCACGCTGGAATGTGGCGATCGAAAAGCTCGCGGAATGGCGGCGAAGTCCAGGTGATGGCGTGCACGCCGTTGGTGATCGCATTGATCGGGAATTGGAACATGTTGCGCGACACCTCGCCGTGCTGCATCGCCACGCCGTTGATGTAGCGCGAGAAGATCATCGCCAGCGTCGTCATGTTGAGTTTGCCGTCGAGGATGCAGCCGAAGCGCTCCAGGACATCGGTGCGATCGTCGCCGAGGATGTTGCGCACGAGTTCGACGGGGAACACGTCATGCCCCGCCGGCACCGGCGTGTGGGTGGTGAAAATACAACGCGAGCGCACGACCTCGACGTCCGCCGCAGTCGCCCGGCGCAGGTCGTGATCGGGCAGATGGCGCTCGAGCAGGGCTAGGGCGAGCAGCGACGAATGGCCTTCGTTCATGTGGTGTTGCAGGTCCGGGCCAAGCCCCAGCGCGCGCAGAGCCGCCAGACCGCCGACGCCGAGTACGACCTCCTGGCACAAGCGGTAACGCTCGTCGCCGCCATAGAGCTGCCCGGTCAGGCTGCGGTCCCAGGCGTCGTTGCCCTCGACATCGGTGTCGAGGAAATAGAGCGGGATCGTGTGTCCGGTGACGCCTTCGATCAGATGGCACCAGATGCGAATCGCGACCTCGCGGCCCTCGAGTTGGATGGCGGCGCGTTGCTGCCGCAGCTCGAGCCGTTCCTCGGGTCGCCACACCGTTGGGCTTTCGGATTGATTCCCCGCCGAATCGAGCTTCTGCTGCAGGTAGCCGCGGCGCTGCAGGAGCGTGACGCCGACCATGGGGACGTGGAGGTCCGCCGCCTGCCGCAGCGTATCGCCCGCCAGCACGCCGAGGCCGCCGCTGTACGTGGGGATGCTCGGATCGACCCCGACTTCCATGGAAAAGTAGGCGAGCTTGGTTGGCATCACGGCGGGAGTCAATCGCATCGCTTCATCCCTTCCTTGTTCACGCGACGTCATCAACGACGCGCAGGGGGGATCAATATATCCGCGTCACGGGGGTGTGAAAAGCTCCATCGCGTATGGACCCAGGCTGGAACCGGAGCTTCCAGCGTCAAAACCCCTGTGGCTCTGGTGATGCGGGCAGCGTGCCGAATCGCTGCGGAATCCGCTTGTGAGTGCATTTCCTTCGCGCCGGTCTGGATGGCAACCCTCTTTGCCTGGACGCCGTGCGGCGTTCCAGGGGTCAGAATGTGTATGCGACCGAGATTCCGCCCCACAGGGGGTTCTCGTCGTTGACGCTGTCCTCGAGCGTCACTTGGTACTGCAGCGAGGGTTTGACCAGGACGCGCGCGGCGCGCAGCTCGGCGGCCAAGCCCATTTGCCAGGCGGACATGCCGCTCCGCACCGTTTCGATCCCCTGCGATTCGATGCCGGTGTTGTACAGGATGCGGGTCAGCGCCTCCAGGTCGAGCCCCATGCCGGTGCCGGACGGCGGGATCAGCGGGAACATGTACGCGAACTCGCCGGAGGCGAAGAAGAAGGAATCGTAGCGCTCGCGTGCCGACATCTCGTACTTGACGTCGACTGCAGTGCGCATGCCGCCGGGATTGCGGGAGTGGAGCCCTGCCCAGATCTCGTGGGCGTCGCCATCCTCGGTGCCCGGAAGCGGTTCGATGCGGTCGTCGTAGTAGGTGTAGCCGAAACCCAGGCGCGTCAGCGGGCTGGAGTAGCGCTCGACATACACGCCATAGGTTGTCTCGTGCAGCTCGCTGTCGTCGTTCATCACGAAGGAGCCGCCGACCGTCGCGTGCAGCGGTGTGTTGCCCATGCCCAGGCTGATCTTCGGCTGCAGCACCGGGCCCGTGTCCAGACCCAAGTCACGAATGCGATCGAAGCCGTTCCAGATGTACTTGGAGAGGAATTCGGCAGAGACTTCGAGGTCCATCGCTTTCTCTTGGGCAGAAGCGCTGCCAGCGAGACCGGCACAGAGCAAACATCCGAACATGACCTTGCGCAGCATGACGATTCTCCTCTGGGCCGGTGTCCAACGAAGCCCAAAAGCAACGCACATGCCATGTTCCGGACGGCTTGCAGGGCTTGCGGGCTCCGTGCGCCAGGACTAGTCTTTGAAGCGGGCCGCCACTCGAGTTTCTCGCCGTCGTGCAGCGCCAATCCGTTTCGTGCATGTCCCGAGCGGTGTGGCGCCGCGCCCAAGGAGTGCGGCATGTCGGTTCCACGCTTCCAGCCGGCCGGAGTTCGTCCAGCAGCCGTTGCGGGCAGTTGGTATCCGGATGATCGCGCCGCACTCACCGCACAAATCGAAGCCATGCTGCAAGCGGCTGGACCACAGGCGCCGCGGGAACGATTGCGCGCGGTGGTGGCGCCGCACGCCGGACTGCGCTACTCGGGTCCGACGGCGGCGGTGGCTTACGCCGGACTTTCCCCCGAGCGGCACCAGCGCATCCTCGTTCTGGCTCCGAGCCACCATGTGCCACTGCGGGGTCTCGCGGTGGACCCGTCGTCGGAGTACGAGTCGCCGCTCGGACGCATGCGCGTCGACGTCGAGGCCGTCGAACGACTCGCCACATTGCCGAATGTCGTGTGCTCGCCGCGCCCATTCGCGACCGAACACGCCATCGAGATGCAGCTGCCTTTTCTGCAGCACCGCTTGCCCGAGGCGTCGCTCGTGCCCGTGCTGGTTGGCGAGGAGGTCGACGCGGTGGCACGAGCGGCCGTCGTGTCCGGCCTCGTCACGCTGCTCGACGAGCGCACGCTCGTCGTCGTGAGCAGCGACTTCATGCACTACGGCCGCGCCTTCGACTACGTCCCCTTCACCGAGGATGTCCCCACGCGCATCGAGGGAACAGATGCCGAGGCCATCGCCGCACTCGCGCGTGGCTCCGCGAGCGAGTTCGAAGCGGTCTTGCAGCGCACGGGCAACACGATCTGCGGCCGGCGCCCGCTGCTGCTTGTTCTCCGCCTCGCAGCCTCGCGCTGGAAAGGCGAGCTGCTGGCTTACACGACGTCGGGAGCGATCTCGGGCGACTGGTCGCACTCAGTCAGCTACGCTGCAATGGCGTTCAGCGAGGGCGACACGCCGGAGGCGTTGCAAATGGAACTTACCAACGCCGACAAGCGCGAGCTGTTGCGACTGGCGCGGAACAGCATCGCGCGCGCGATCGGCGCACCGCATGGCGAATCCAGGGCGGTGGAAAAAGCGGCGCTGCGCCTTCAGCGCGGTGCTTTCGTCAGCTTGCGCGATCGCCGTGACGGCAACTTGCGTGGATGCATCGGCTGGCTCGAGCCCAAAGAAGAGCTCCATGCCGCCGTGAGCGAGAACGCGACGTCCGCCGCACTACGCGACCCGCGCTTCGATCCGGTCGTGGCCGCGGAGTTGCCGCACCTCGAAATCGAAATTTCGGTCCTGGGTCCAGTGCAGGACGTAAAAGGTGTCGAGGAGATCCGCATGGGTCGCGATGGTCTCGTCGTCGCCCACGAGGGCAAACGCGGCATCTTGCTGCCGCAGGTGCCGGCACACATGGGCTGGAACCGTCTGCAGCTCCTCGAGGGCTTGTGCCGCAAGGCGGGCTTGCCTGCGGACGCGTGGCGTCGCGGCGCGCACATCCAGCGCTTCGAAGCCGACGTGTTTTCCGAGTCACAGCTCGGAATGCATGCGGATGCTGCGCCGGACTCTTGACGCGCACTCAGTTGTACAAGCGAAGCTGAACGATGAAGTCCGCATCCGTGCGGTCGCCGGCGGGAACGAGCAGGCGCCCACGTGTGTCGAGCGCCACACCTGGAGCCGGCGTGAACTGAATGCCGGCAGTCAGACGAAAGTCGTGATCGTCGGCAACCTCTGTGTCGGCGTCCGACCAGTCCTGAGCCAGGAGGAAGTTGACGCCGTTGCCTGCGAGCCAGTCGATCTCCTGATGGAAGGCGAGCTGCTGCGTTCGCTGGCCGCTGGAGCGCGTGCGCGAGCCGACGTCGACCTCGGCGAGCCAGGTGAGCGGGAGATTCCGCCAGTATTTCCACGGATTGAAGGTGGCGAAGACTGCGACGCTCGTCGCATCGCCACCGTGTGCCAACGGCCGGCGCCGTGCGAGCACGCTCCCGCCCAGGCTCCAGCCTTCGTCGCGCCACCCGAGATGCAATGCCGCGCCGTGGCCCTCCGGAGGTTCGAAGACGTTCCAGGAGGGCGGTGCCTCGGTGCGCGAGCCGCCGGCGAAATAGGAAATGCTGGCGAACGGATAATTCGGCGCGAGACCGAGCTCGATGCCGGTGACGCGTGTTTCCGGCAACGATGCATCGAGCTCGAACAGGCGGCGCGTCAAGGCCGTGTGATCGTCGAGACGTAGGCCGAAGGCGGGGAGGAACCGGCCGACCTTGACGTAGGTCTGCATGGGCGCCTCGTGCAGGAGAACGTAGAGCTCGCGGAAATAGGGTGTGCGCGGATCTCCTCGCGTGTCACGGAAACCGCCGGCGCGTGCGCGCACCCCGACGTTGGCGAGAAGCGTGAAGTGCTCGAGCGGATGCGCGGTGACGTTGGCATCGGCTTGCATGGGGAAGACGGCGACACTTCCAGCCCAATAGGTCGCAAGCCGCAGATCCCATCCGAAGCGCAACGCCGGATCCGCCTGCAGCACCCCATAGCGTCCTTGAAAGAACGCATGCACCGAAGCCTCGTCGAGCGGCCGGCCGAGCGCCCAAATGTCCTTGGGAGCGAATTGCGGTTCGGTGCGCTGCGCTGCCGATGCGGGACCCTGAGGCAAACTGTCGGTATAGGTGGTGGCATGGTCCTTTCGGACGAACAGACCGAGGAAATCGCGATCCCAATCTTGCGTCGGGCGCGGGCTGGTCGCGACGGCAGGCAAGGTGGCGCGCTGGTAGAAGCGGCCCGACGCATTGCGCATGCTGCCGCCGGATGGATCCACGTGGCAGGCTTGGCAGGAGAGACTGCACTTGCGGTCGAAGAGCTTTGGGTTCACCCACGTATTGGGCGTCAGGTGGCAGTTGTCGCAAGTGCGACCAGCGCGGGCGGAATAAACCGGCGTGGATCTCGCGACCGTGGGCACCAGTGCAAGCAGAAGCACGCCCCAGAACGTCGAGCGCCGGATCGCATCGCGCAGACGGCACCCAGTGGGATGCGCCCGCGCTGCGCTCGCGCTCATGGGCATGGTGTCGCGCATGGTGCACATGCCCCTTGATCCAGCCAACGTTCGATGAGGAGCTTCTCCTCGGACGACAATCGCGGCCAAGCGCCAGGCGGCATCGAGCCTGTTTGCAGCACCGTGGACCGCAAGCCATCGAGCTCGGCCAGCGTGCTCTCGCATTGCGAGTAATCCGGATCGACGGCGAGGGTCACCGTTGCGGAACTGCTGCCGCCGTGGCATGGGGCGCAGCTGCGGTTCAGGATCGCCGCGACTTGGTCGTAAGTCGGCTTCAGCGGCGCCGCATCCGGATCGACGGTCGCGAGCGGCGCATCGCCAGACCCGCAGCCGGCAACTCCGGCCGCAACGACGACGGCGAACCGGACCGTGCAACGCCGGAGCCATGCGCTCGGTGCTCGGATAGTTGCTCGCGCATGCAGGCCGAGCATCGGTCCAGCCCGACGATCACGGCGGTAGAAGCTCGTGGTGCTTCGTGCCATGCGAATCACCTCGCTCGCGACGCAACATTCTAGCCCATGATTCTGCGGAACGTCACTGGATTCGATTGTGGCAGCCATGGAATGCATGAATCGAGTTGCGCGCGCGGCCGGCGCTCCTATATTGCATACACCACCCTTTCAAATTCCCCACAACGCGACGGCCAGCCGGTTGGAGGGTTCCCATGGCACCCGCAAGGCGTTCGTATCGATTGCATCATCTGCGCGTGGCTCAGGCTGTCGCGCTCACGATTCTCGGCACGACGGCTCTCACCACCGCGGCGGCGCAACCGATCACAACGTCCGAGGGCCTGATCAGTGTGCTCGCCGAGGTCTACCGCACGATGGACCTGGATCTCTATTCCACGCTTTTCACCCGTGCCGCGGTACACGGCGTCGAATCCCGCTTCATCCAGTACGAACCGATGTTGCCGGGAGACAGCGAATGGGGCACCGATGAAGAGCTGCGCATTCATCGCCGCATGTTCATCCCGGAGTCCATCGGCCCGGACGAAGATCCGCTGCCGTACTCGCTCTGGGTCAAGTCGATCGATGTCGAGCTGGTGCGGCTCACGCCGTTCACCGAGCGCTTCGATCTGTATCGATCGGAGCAAGATCCACAAGCCCCGCTCGATCGCAAGCGCTGGCGCGCCGACGAGTCCGTGTACGCAACGAATGTCGTCTGGCACACACGCGGCGGCCCGAGCATGGGGATCGCAGGACGAGCGCGCTTCGTGGTGATCCAGGACCTAGTGGACTGTGTCGACGACGGGTTCTACGTCTACGTCTGGGAGGATCTCGGACCCGGCGGGGGCGGCATTGCCCGAGCCGATCCGTGAGCGATGTGGATCACTGCGCGCGCACGGGGTTCGAGAGCGTGCCGAGGCCTTCGATGGTGATGGTGACGCGCTCCCCGGGCGCGAGGAACACCGGCGGGTGGCGGAAGACACCGACGCCCGCCGGTGTGCCGGTGGAGATGATGTCGCCAGGCAGCAAGGTCATCGAGCGCGTGATTGTTTCGACGAGCTGCGGGATGCGGAACACCATTTGGTCGGTGTTGCTGGTTTGCATGATCCGGTCGTCGACGCGCGACGAGATCACCAAGGCGTGCGGGTCGGGGATCTCGTCACGTGTGACCAGGCAGGGTCCGCAAGGAGCGAAGGTGTCGTAGCTCTTGCCGCGGAACCACTGCCGGTCGGAGAACTGCGCCTTGCGACCGGAGACATCGTTGAAGCACATGTAGCCGGCGATGAATGCCTCCGCGTCCGCAGCAACGACGCGCGATGCGCGGCGCCCGATGATAACGGCCAGCTCCGCCTCGACGTCGACGGTTTCGTCCGCCGGCAAGACGATCGCGTCGCCATGGCCGCACAGCGCCGACGTCGCCTTGGCAAAGAGTAGCGGCGCTTCCGGCAACGGCTTGTTCTGCTCGCGGCAGTGGTCGGCGTAGTTGAGCCCGATGCAGACGATCTTCGACGCGTTCGGGATCGGCGGGCCGAGACGCGTGCCCGCGACCGGCACCAGGGTTCTGGCCGGCACGTCGCGCGCGCAGAGGCGCTCGACATCGGCCAGGCGATCGGCAGCGAGGATTTCGCGCCAGCTCGAAGGCAACGCCGGATCGAGCGCCAAGAGATCCACGATGCGATCGTCGCGCAGGACTCCTGGTCTCTCGGCGCCGGCTGCACCGAAACTCACGAGGCGCATGGTCGATCCTCTCAGCTGGTCGGCCGGCGGTGAATGAGCCCGACGAATTCCTCGCGCGTGCGGTAATCCTTGAGAAAAAGACCGCGCATCGCGCTCGCGACCGCCCAGGCGTTCTGCTTCTCGACGCCGCGCATGGACATGCACAAATGATAAGCCTCGGTGACGACCGCGACGCCGCGGGGCTCCAACGTGCGTTCCAAGCAATCCGCCACTTGCTGTGTCAGACGCTCTTGCATCTGCAACCGGCGCGCGAAGACTTCGACGACGCGCGGGATCTTCGACAAGCCGATCAACTTGCCAGCCGGAACATAGGCCACGTGGCACTTGCCGTAGAACGGCAGCAGATGGTGTTCGCACAGACTGAAGAAATCGATGTCGCGGACGATCACCATCTCACTGTAGTTCTCACGAAAGACAGCGCCGTTGAGGGTCTGCTCCAGGTCCTGTGCATAGCCCTGGGTGAGGAATCGCAGCGATTCGGCCACACGCGCCGGCGTCTTGCGCAGGCCCTCGCGCTTGGGATCCTCGCCCAAGTCGACGAGCAATCGACGGATCGAATCCTCCATCGACGGTGCGGTCCGCCGTGTGACTTGGCGCTTCGGCATTGGGCCTCGTTGTCGAGCTCGAGAACGTCGGTGCGAGGGATCCTAGCCGGGCGATGGGGCAGACGCAAGGCGTGCGCGCAAGGATGTACCCCACTCGGAAACCCAACATGTTCACGCCGGGGCAACCGACACACTTCGTGTGGCGGAATCGCGTCAGATTCCCCGACGCGTGACGCCGAGCATGCGCCGCACCCGGCGCGGAAGTCCAAGGCTCGGCATGTAACTCCTTGCGACCTGGGCTCTTCGATCGCCGGCGCGCGCATCAGCGACAGGTTTCCACACGGCGGAACGCAGCTTGCGATGGTGCACCGCGAGTTCAATGCGTGCACACAACGCACGCTGTGGCAGACGAGGAGGTCGCTGAACACGGACGCGGGCACACCGTGCGGGCCCACAACTGGCGGCACCCTCCGCCAGAAGCGCATCCGGCGGCCTGCAGCGCCGGTCGCTCCCGCTCGATCGTCCCACTGACCCTGCGCCTTCGAAAGGCCCCGCCCCATCCCCTCGGGTGCACGGGTGCGGTTGCGTCGCAGGAGGGCGCGTCGCGCACCGTGAACCCTTGGTTCGCGCGGTCCGCGTCCGTTGCTCGTTCGTTTCGCCGACGCGATGTTGCAGTTGAAGCTCGTGAAGCGCCGCGATGAAAGGTGTGCGGCGGCCGTGGTGATGGACCGGACGTCGTTGGCTCCGCGCTGAGACTTTCCGGCTGACTTTTGCTACGCCGCCGCCTCGCTTGGGCCGTGGAGTGTGCCGTGCCAATGCTGCGCGGCGAGGCCGGCACCTCCACGCCGCCCAAGAAGCCCGGTGCGATGAATCTCCTAGACGGCCTGCCATCGTTGCAGATGCCGCACACGCCGAGCCAGGCCCAGGACCCGCCTCAGACCCGCTCAGAGCCTGGCCCCGAACCTCATTCGGGGCCTCTTTCTTTCGCCGGCAGCCGCGGTGTAGAGTGGTGGTGAGGACCACCTGATGCTGCAACTTCGGCAAGCACGATCTCGAGGGGAAGAGTTCCGCCCCCGAGTCGGCATGAACCCGTGTGTGCGAGCATGCGCGCACGGTCGATGCGTGGACTCGAGCCTCGGAACTTCTCCGCTCACCTCGCCGCACGTTCGCCGCCAGAATCGTTTCTTCGCCAGCTCGTCCGCGCATTCTTTCCCCGCGCCGGGGAGGACCCCCCACACTCGAGCCGAGGGAGACACAGATGCTGTTCACACGGGAGTTGCGCGAGTTGGAAGCCGTTCCGCCCGCCCATCCCTTTCTCAGCGTTTATCTCGATGTCGGTCACAACGAGGCTTCCTCCGAAGCGATGCGTGTCTTCGTCCGCAGCCACTTGCGCCAGGCGCAATCGGAAGCGCACGGCGCGCGCGAACGCACCTTGCTCGAGACCGACGGCCGCCACGTTCTGGCTTATCTCGAGGACGTCATCCACGCCCGCGTCGAGCGCCGTAGCCTCGGGCTGGCGTTGTTCGCCTGCGCGCGGCAAAAGCTCTTCCAAGTCGTCGGTTCGCCGACGCCATTCGCCAACACCTTCGTCGTCGCCGAGCGGCCTTTCCTCGAACCGCTGAAAGCCGAGGAGAACGCACAACGTGTGCTCGCATGCCTGGTCGACTCGCGTTCGGGCCGCATTCTCGAGATCGGCGCGGGAACCGTGCAAGTGCAAACCGAGATCCAAAGTGACGTGCAGCGCCGGCACCATCAAGGTGGCTGGTCGCAGATGCGATTCCAACGCCACGTGGACGAACAGATCGAACATCATCATCGGGAAGTCGCCGCGGCGCTCACGCATCTTTCCGACCGCGAGCCCAGGCTCCCCGTTGTCCTCGCCGGACCCGAAACGGTGGTCAGCAGCTTTCGCACCCTGCTGCCGGAGCGCGTCGCGCAGCGGGTGATCGTCGGGATGCCGGTGGCGCTCAAATCCCAGGAGCAAGAGATCGTCGGCAGGATCTTGAACGGACTCGAACAGGAAGAAGAAGAACGCCACGAGCGGGAGCTCGAGCGCCAGATCGCCGAAGCGCTGTCGCCTGTGCGTGGGGCGCGCGGCACCGACGAGGTCCTGCACGCCGCCAACACCCACGCCGTGCGCCGGCTGTTCGTGGCGTCGCGCTACGATGCGCGCGGGTGGCGCTGCGCCAGCTGCGGCGCTCTCGGAACCAACGTGCCGTTGTCGTGTCCGTTCTGCCGCGGCACCGTGGGAACGATGGACATGCGGCCCGAGCTGATCAGCAAGGTCCTGGCGAGCGGAGGCGAGGTGTCGGCGCTGCCGGTGACGCGGAACTTGCAGCACGGGGTCGTGGCGCTGCTGCGGCACCCCGTCCGGGCGGCCCAGCGCGTCGGCTGACCGCATGTCATTGGCGCAAGTCGAGGTCGAGGACGCTCCACGCGACTCCGCGCGGCAGGCGCGGAGCGCGCGACCAGCGTTCCATCACTCCGGCCCACAGCGCATCGCTTTGTTCGAGCAGCAGATCGAAGAAGCTGCGCTCTTCGGGATAGTGCACGAGGGGTGGCTTGGCGTTGGCTGCGAGCGATGACAGCTCTTTCGCCACCTGAACTGCGCGGTCGAGCCCGCCCAGCTCGTCGACGAGGCCGTGCTCGACGGCCTGTTGTCCGGTCCACACCCGGCCGCGGCCGATGCTGTCGACCATTTCCGGCGTCAAGCTGCGCTTGCTGGCGATGGCGCCGATCCAGCGGTCGTAATCCGCCCATTGCTGGCGCGCGATGAGACTTTCCTCCGCGGCGCTCCAATCGTGATAGTCGCTGAACAAGAACGGGTAGGAGCCGCGCGTCACGAAGTCACGCGTGGCACCGAATTTGTTGTACAGACCACGCAGGTTGAATTTCTCGGTGAACGAACCGATGCTGCCGGTGATCGTGGTGGGCAACGCTAAGATACGGCTCGCGGGGAACGCCATCATGTAACCGCCGGATGCGGCGACATCCACCATGGAGACGACGATCGGCTTGCGCCGGCGCACGCGTTCGACGCCGTCGCGGATGATGTCACTGGCCACGATCTCGCCACCCGGGCTGTCGATGCGCAGCACCACCGCGGCGATGCCGTCGTCGTCGGCAGCGTCCTCGAGATCGCGCACCGCTTCGGCGGCGCCGAGGATGGCGCCGAACCCCGGCGCATAGTCGTGCCCCCCGCGCAGGATGAGGCCGCGTGTGTGCACGACGGCGATGGCGCGACCGCTGCCGCCCAAGTGCGAGCGCGCGTCGCGGTGGTACTCCATGACCGGGACCAGCGGATCCTTGCCCGGATCGTCGACGTACCGGCGCACGATTTCGTCGCGGTAGAGCACGCCATCCACCAGCCCGAGCTCGACGGCTTCCTCGGGTTGCAGCACGCCGCGCGACAGCGCGTCCTCCAGATCGGCGCGGCCGAGGTTGCGCCGCGACGTCACGGTCTCGAGGAATTCACCCCAGAGATCATCCAGCAGCCACTCGTACTGCTCGCGCGACGCTTCGGACATGTCATTGCGCAGGCTTGGTTCGACGGCATCCTTGTACGCACCGATGCGGCTGGTGTTCGGCCGGATGGCGAGCTTGTCCAGCGTGCCCTTGAAGTACATGGGGCCGACGGCGATGCCATTCAGATAGAGCCGACCCGTGGCCGGCATGTAGATCGAGTCACAGGCCGTGGCGATGAGCAAATCGATTTCGCCGAGGGACGGCGCGAAGGCGACGACGGGTTTGCCGGACTCGCGGAAGCGCAGGAGCGCTTGGTGCAGCTCCATCGCTTTGCCCCAGCCGAGGCCTGGGTCCTGCAGCTCGACCAGTACCGAGCCGATGCGTTCGTCCGTGGCCGCGGCCTCGAGACTCTCGAGCAGGGCGTGCTGCGACAGCGGTCGCTCGCGCACGAAGGGCACAGGCGGCAGCGTCGGGTACTCGATGATCTCGCCGGCAAGTCCCAAGTGCAGCATGCTGCCGGATGAGATCCCTGGTGCGGAGCCGCCCCCGAAAAGACCGCCGAGGACGAACAGGGCGAGCACGAAAAGCAACAATTGGCTGAAGAAGAGCGCGAAGACGAGTCTCAGGAAGCGCAACATGGCTGCTTTCTCGGCGGCAACTCGCGATGGACGGATGCGGGCGCTGCGACAGTGTCGCCTCGGGTCGGCGCAAGTCGCTGGCGGCCGACTGTACATCCGACGTGCCGATCCACGCAAGCAGAGTGGCCCCGGAGGGATTTCGAGCTGGAGTGCGCCGCGTGGCGCACGGCGGCTTTTTCCCGACATTGCTCGCCGCGAGCATCCGAGGGAATGCGGCTGTTATACTGACGCGCACTCGAGGCGCGGTGAAGCCGGTTTTCCCTGAACTTGCTGCATGCGAGGGGTCGACGGGGAGGATCCATGCGAAGTGGCGGTGGTTGGCCGGCCATTCTCTACGGAGTGCGCAAGGCGCGGGAGTCCGGCGGCCTGTGGCGCTTCTACCGGCGCATGCGTTTGAAGAACGCATGCAAGACCTGTGCGCTCGGCATGGGTGGGCAGAATGGAGGCATGCGCAACGAGACCACCCGCGGTCTCGAAGTGTGCAAGAAGTCCTTCCAAGCTCAAGCTGCCGACATGCAGCCGCCCATTCCCGCCGATTTCTTCACTGTCCATTCGCACGCGGAACTGTCCACCTGGGACCACAAGCAGCTCGAGGACGCGGGCCGGATCGGTTTCCCGTTGCTCCGCACGGCCGGTGCATCGCACTGGCGGCGCATCGCGTGGAAGGAAGCGTTCGAACTCGCCGCCGCGGCGTTGCGTGCCACGCCGCCGCAGCGCGCACACTTCTACAGCTCCGGGCGCAGCAGCAACGAAGCAGCGTTCCTGCTGCAATGTTTCGCGCGCGCCTACGGCACCAACAACATCAATAATTGCTCCTACTATTGTCATCAGGCCTCCGGCGTCGGCCTGGGTCTGGCGCTCGGCACCGGCACGGCCACCGTGACGCACGAGGATTTGGAACACGCCGATTTCGCGCTGGTGCTCGGCGCCAACCCGGCCTCGAACCATCCACGCCTGATCACGCGTCTGGTGGACGTGCGCCGGCGCGGCGGCGCGGTCGTCATCGTCAACCCGTTGCGTGAAGTGGGTCTGGTGCGCTTTCGAATCCCCTCGCGCCCGCGCAGTCTCCTGTTCGGTTCACGAGTTTCGGATGTCTACGTTCAGCCGCACATCGGCGGCGACATCCCATTCTTGATCGGGGTCGGCAAGCACGTGCTCGAATCCGGCGGCGCCGACCGCGATTTCATCGCGAATCACACGACCAGCTTCGAGGTGTTCGAGGAGCAGGTGCGCGGCGCGCGCTGGGAAGACTTGGAAAGGGTGAGTGGCGTGCCGCAACGGACGATGGGAAAGGTGGCCGAGGCCTATATGCGCGCCGAGCGCGCCATCTTCATGTGGGCCATGGGCGCCACCCATCACGCGCACGGCGTCGACAACGTGCTCGCGATCTCCAACCTGGCGATGCTGCGTGGCATGCTGGGTAAGCCGCACGCCGGGTTGCTGCCGATCCGCGGCCACTCGAACGTGCAGGGCGTGGGCAGCATGGGGGTGACGCCGGAACTGAAGGCGGCGTTCGCGCAGGCGCTCGAGCAAGCCTACGGCCTGCAGCTGCCGCGCGAGTCCGGGCTCGACACTTTCGCCGGTCTCGAAGCCATGGGGGACGGCCGCATTCAGACTGCCGTGTACCTAGGTGGCAACCTCTTCAGTGCATCACCCGATCCCGAATGGACAGCGCGCTGCATGCAACGCGTCGAGACGTCAATCTTCGTGTCCACCAAGCTCAACCCCGGCCATCTGCATGGGCACGGCCAGACGACGCTCATCCTGCCGGCACGTACACGCGACGAGGAGACCCAAGCGACGACGCAGGAAAGCATGTTCAACTTCGTGCGCCTGTCCGAAGGCGGGGCGCAGGCGTTGTCGAGCGAGATGCTGTCGGAGGTGGAGATCGTGGCGTCGCTCGCGGCGCGCGTGCTGCCGTCCGGGCCCATCGACTGGGAGCGGTGGAAGAACCACCGCACCTTGCGCGCGGAGATGGCGCGCGTCGTCCCCGGCTATCAGGCACTCGCCGCCATCGACGCGACGAAACGCGAGTTCACGCTCGAAGGGCGGATTCGTCACACGCCGCGATTCGACACGCCGGACGGCCGGGCGCGCTTCCACGCCCCGCCGGTCCCGGAGTTTCCGCTCCGCGAGGGGGAACTGCGTCTGATGACTTTGCGCTCCGAAGGGCAGTTCAACACCGTGGTGTACGAGTACGAAGACGTGTACCGCGGCACGACACGGCGGGATGTTGTCTTCGTTCATGCCGAAGACGCGGCACGATTGGGTCTCGTGGCGGGGGATCGCGTGCGCCTGGTTTCCGCGACCGGCAGCTATGGCCCGGTGCGCGTGTTTTTGGCCGACATTCGGCCGGGAAACCTGGCGGCTTACTATCCGGAAGCGAACGTTCTCGTGCCACGACGAGTGGACCCGCGCTCGCACACACCAGTGTTCAAGTCGGTGGCCGTGCGCATCGAACCGGTGGCGCCGGAGAGTGCGCGATCGGAAGATCGCGCGGATGCCGAGGGATCCGAGCTGGCTCGGCCGCGCGCATGAAGTCCGGCAACGCGGCGGAAGAAGTGTTTCTGCCGGTGCGAGTGAAGCCGCGCGCGGCGCGTGCGGGGCTGCTCGGGCGCCATGGCGACGGCATCAAGGTCGCGGTCCGCGCCGCGCCCGAACGCGGCAAGGCGAACGCAGAGCTGGTGCACGTACTGGCGGCGGCGCTCGAGCTGCCGTCGGATGCGATCGAGGTCGTGAGCGGGACCGCATCGCCGGACAAGCGCCTGCGCATCCGCGGCCTCGATCCGGTGGAGCTCGAGCGGCGGCTCGCGGCAGCGCTCGGGGAGTGAACACGACGATTGGAGGCGGACGTGTCGGTCGAGATCGAAGCGAGCGAGCTCAAACGCGCGCTCGATGCTGGGGAAGAACTGGTGATCGTGGACGTGCGCGAAGGCTGGGAGCATGCGCTGGCGCATCTGCCGGATGCCGTGCACATCCCGCTGGGAGAGCTCGGGAAGCGTCATAGCGAACTGAATCCCGAGCGCGCTCACGTGCTGTATTGCCATCATGGGGTGCGGAGCATGCGCGCGGCGATGGCGCTCGCACAGCAAGGCTTCGCCAACGTTCGCAGCTTGCGCGGTGGCATCGATCGCTGGTCTCTGGAGATCGATCCGTCGATCCCGCGCTACTGACGTCACTCGTCCCGCGCCACGCAGGGCCTGTCGCCGCGAGCCGTGTCGGCGTGGATCGCGTCAGCGGCCCCGAATCGCTTCGCGCAATGCGGCCAGTGGGTCCTCGACTCCCACGGCGAAGGCGTAGACAAGGACGCCTTGATCCTCCCGGCGATGGAAGCAGGCGCTGATCGCGGCAGGAAAGTGATGATCCACCTTGAACGAGTTGGGGAAGGAATTGATCTTTCCAGCGATGAAACGCAGCGCCGAGCCCACGATCTGCGCGCGCAAAGTGATCGTTCTGGGCCCGATCTGCTGCAAGGTGAAATCGTATTCGACCATCTCGCGGGCGATGCCGTGCACATAGAACAGACGGTGGTTGGGGAGCGTCCGCGGCAGCTCGACCGTGAGCTTCCAGCCCTGACGCAGAGCCTCCACATGCAACCGGCGGCCATAGCGGCGTTCGCGGTTGGCGATGTCTTCGGAGCCGTTGCGGTGCGCCGCCCACAGCGCTTCCCATCCCGGGACTACCGGCAAGCTCTTGACGTCCGCTTCCGCCTGCGGTGCAGGGTCGCAAACGATGGCGCCCACCGGGCAAGTCTGCACGACCGGGCGTGGGCGCACTCCCGGAATCAGCTTGGTGTCGACCCAGGCCTTGGCCTCGCGCATTTGGAAGATGGCAGGGAAGGATGCGACGCAGGCCTCGCAACCGATGCAACGCTCCGCGTCGACGCGGAAAGCGACTCCATCTGTGGTGGTTTCACTGTTCAGGATGCACCTCGCGCGCGATAGAATAGCCGAAGTGGCCGTGAAGCGGGCGCTCGCACTGAGCGACGATCGGAGGCGCACCCGGGCTCGCGGCACCATCGACTCCTTGCGTCTGTGAGACTCGACCATGATGCGAAAAAAGAAAGCCGCGCCGAAGCCACGCGCTGTGTCGAAACCACCCGCGGTGCCGAAACCAGCCGCTGCACCGAAACCTTCCGCTGCGCCGAAGCCACCCGCAGTACCGAAATCACGGGCAGCGCCGAAAGACCCGGCGGTGCCGAAGTCGCGACCGACACACGAGGCGCTCGGTCCGGCCGACGTCATGACGGCGGAACAGATCGCCGATGTGCTGGAGGAGATCGCCGCGTTCCTCGAGATCCTCGGCGAGAATCCGTTCAAGGTGCGCGCCTATGCCAATGCCGCGCGGCTGTTGCCCGGGATCGGCGACGAGCTGCCGGCGCTGATTCAGAGCGGGGAGTTGCAGAAGGTGCGCGGCATCGGCGGCGGCATCGCCGAGCGCATCGAGATGCTGGCGCGAACGGGGAAGCTCGATTACCGCGAGGAGCTGCGCGCCAAGATCCCGCCCGGACTGCTGGAGATGCTGCGCATCCCCGGGATCGGTCCGAAGAAAGCCAAGCTCCTGTTCGACACACTCGACATCGGGTCCGTCGATGCGCTCGAACGCGCATGTCGCGAGGACAAGCTTCTCGGCATCCGCGGTTTCGGCGAGAAGACGCAAGAGAACATCCTGCGCGGCATCGATTTCGCGCGCCGCGCGGCGGCACGGTTCTTCTGGAGCGTGGCGGCCGCCCACGCGCAGCCGGTTTTCGAGGCGTTGCGCGCCCACCCGGCCGCGCAGCGCGTGGCGCTCGCAGGCAGCCTGCGCCGGCGCAAGGAGATCGTTCACGACGTGGACATCGTCCTCAGCACGGCCGACCCCGAGGCGCTTTCGACAGCTTTCGCCTCCGGCCCCTGGGCGGACCGCGTGCTCGGCAGCGGACCGACCAAGACCAGCATCCTCCACCCGAGCGGTCTGCAGATCGATCTGCGCGTGGTGAGCGACATGCAGTTTCCCTATGCCCTGCACCACTTCACCGGCAGCAAGGCGCACAACATCGCCATGCGCGGCCGCGCCGTCCGCATGGGGATCAAGATCAACGAGTACGGGCTGTTTCACGGCACGGATTTGATTTCTTGCGCCGACGAAGGCGAGATCTTCGCGGCGTTGGGATTGCAGTTCGTCCCGCCCGAGCTGCGCGAGGACACCGGCGAAATCGATGCGGCCGAACGCCAGGCGATCCCGGCGGGGCTGATCGAGCTCGCCGATCTGCGCGGCGCCTTCCATGTGCACACGAAGTACAGCGATGGCCGGGACAGCCTCGCCGACATGGTGCGCGCCGCTCGCGATCTCGGCTGGCAGTACATCGGCATCAGCGATCACAGCCAGAGCGCGACCGCATACGGCATGAGCCCCGACAAGCTCGGCGAGCAATTCGACGAGTTGGAACGGTTGGCGGCCACGGAACGCGGCATTCGCATCTTCCGCGGCATCGAGTCGGATATTCTTGCCGACGGTTCGCTCGACTATCCGGACGAGATCTTGCGCCGATTCGATTTCGTCATCGCGTCGGTGCACACCGATTTTCGCCTCGATCGCGACACACAGACTCGACGCGTGCTGCGCGCGCTCGAGAATCCATTCACCACCATTCTCGGCCACCCGACGAGCCGCATGTTCTTCGACGAACCGGGGATGGAGCTGGATCTGGGAGCGGTCTTCACGGCCGCAGCCCGTTGCGGCGTGGCGGTGGAGATCAACGGCCAGCCCAAGCGCATGGATCCCGATGGCGAGATGATTCGCCAGGCGCGCGACCACGGGGCGTCGTTCTGTGTCGACCCGGACGCCCACGGGGTGCCTGCGCTGAGGAACGTCGAGTACGGAGTCGGGTTGGCGCGGCGCGGCTGGTTGGAGAAGCATCACGTTCTCAACACCCGGGACGTGGAAGGCATGGCGGCACACCTGCAAGCCCGGCGCGAGCGCAGGGAGGCGCGATGAAGAAGCTTCGCAAGGGGAGCGTGTCGCGCCGTAAGGCCGCGAGCGTGGCGACACGTCGAAAAACCGCACGAAAGCCCGGCCCGGCGAGGGGGAACCCGTCGCCGGTGAAGGGGAAACCGGTGGCGAAGGGGAAGCCGGCTGCGAAGGGGAAGTTGGCGGCGAAGGGGAAGCTGGCGGTGAAGAGGAAACCGGCGGCGGCGCAGCGGGGTACGGAAACGCCGCTTGCCGCCAAGCAACGCGTGGCCACGATTCTCGCACGGCTCGAGCGCGCCTATCCCGACGCCCGCTGCTCGCTGCGGCATGAAACGCCTTTCCACCTGCTCATCGCCACGATCCTGTCGGCGCAATGCACGGATGCGCGTGTGAACATGGTGACGCCTGCGCTCTTCGCCCGTTTCCGCGATGCGCACGATTTCGCCGGCGCCGACCCGCTCGAGCTGGAGGAGATGATCCGCAGTACCGGTTTCTTTCACAACAAGGCGCGCAACATCATCGCCTGCGCCCACGAGCTGGTGCAGCGTCACGGCGGCGAGGTGCCGGCCGATCTGGACAGCTTGGTGCAGCTGCCCGGGATCGGGCGCAAGACGGCGAACGTCGTCCTGGGCAACGCCTTCGGCATTCCGGGATTGGTCGTGGACACGCACGTGACGCGCATCGCCAATCTCCTGTCCTTGACAGCCCAACAAGACCCGAACAAGATCGAGATCGACCTCATGGAGGTCGTTCCGCGCGACAAGTGGACGGATCTCGCCCACCTGTTCATCGAGCATGGACGACGGGTGTGCGTGGCGCGTCGGCCGCGCTGCGGCGAATGCGTCTTGAACGATCTCTGCCCGTCGAGCGAGGTGTAGCGCGCGGAATTCCAGAGGTCGAGGGGAGAGGTGCGGTGGGCGGCGTTCCGTTCGAGATTCCGAATCCAGAGAAAAAGCCGTTGCGCGGCGAACTCCTCGAACCTGCGGGCAGCGAACCTTGTCCCGTGGTCATCGTTTGCCATGGGTTCAAGGGCTTCATGGACTGGGGTTTCTTCCCCGAGGCCGCCGAGAGGCTCACGGGCGCCGGGTTCGCCAGCGTGCGCTTCAACTTCTCCGGCGCCGGCGTCGGGCCGGATCGACTCACGTTCACCGATTTCGAGGCCTTCGCCAAGGACACCATCTCGCGGCAGGTCGCCGACCTCGGCTGCATCCTCGACGCGTTGCATGCGGGGAGGCTGGGCGGCGGGCGGCTGGACCTGCAGCGCCTGGCAGTGGTCGGTCACTCACGCGGGGGCGCGGTCGCGATCTTGCGCGCCCGCGAGGATGGGCGCCTCGGCGCCGTGGTGAGCTGGGCCGGCGTGTCGACGCTCTGGCGCTATTCCACGCGCGAGGTGCAGGAATGGCGCGACAAAGGCGCGATGGAGTTCTTGAACATGCGGACGATGCAGCGCATGCGCATCGATTCCGGCTATCTCGACGATTTAGAAGCCAACCGCAGCCGCTTTGATCTGATCTCGGCCGTCCAGGCGCTGTCGGTGCCGTTGCTACTGGTGCATGGAAGCGAAGATTCGTCGGTACCAGCAGACGAGGCGCGCGAGTTGCACGCAGCCGCGGCGGGGCGCGCGGACCTGCGCCTCATTCACGCCGCCGGTCACACATTTGGCGCCGTGCACCCGTGGGCGGGCAGCACCCCGGCCTTCGACGAAGCCACGCGGGTGACGATCGATTGGCTGCACGCGCGGTTCCAGAAAACCGCCTGACGAGGTCGAAGTATGTCGGAAACACGCGACCGCGACAGCACCGCATCCGCTCCCACCGAGGCGCGCGACAGCACCGCATCCGCTCCCACCGAGGCGCGCGACAGCACCGCATCCGCTCCTACCGAAGCGCGCGGCGACACGAATCGACTCGTGCCCGAGCAGGAGACGAGCCCTACCGCCAGGCCGCTGTCGGCACACGAGCGCGCGCTCGGGAGCGGCGCGATGCGCTTCGCCCCACCCCCGACGCAGCGGATCAGTCGCGCCCACTTCGTGCCGGTGCAGATCCGCATCGGCGAGGACGAGTGCCATGACCTGGCGCGCGCGGCGAAAAAAGAATGGCTGGTAGCGAACGGCATCGGCGGTTATGCCATGTCGACCGTCGTCGGTCTGAACACGCGACGCGAGCATGGCTTGCTGGTGGCGGCGACACGGGGTCTCGCCGGACGCAACGTCGTGCTGTCGAAGATGGAAGAAACCGTCGTCATTCCCGGGGCCACGCGCTCGCTCGATACGACGTTCTATCCCGGCGTCGTGCACCCGCGCGGCTTCGAGCTGTCGAGCAGCTTCCGGTTGTATCCGTTCCCGACATTCGTCTTTGCCGGTCAGCGCTGGAGGCTGGAGAAGCACGTCGCTCTCGTGCATGGCGAAAACACGGTCGTCGTCACCTATCGCATGCAGCCTCTGCCCAAGCGACGTCCCGACAACCCGCGCCGCGCGGAACCCGCAACCGCTTCCAGCGCCGAAGCCAAGGCCCAGCCTCCGACTGCGGGCTCGAGCTC
>Ga0075421_100002444_pt1 | contig 22224 bp, 14 predicted proteins | sample SoiMetdeltSBSDD5_FD_75292 | JGI IMG/M metagenome (GOLD analysis project Ga0075421, IMG submission 75292) | Bulk soil microbial communities from a Populus tree surrounding site in Tennessee, USA - Soil MetaG P. deltoides SBSDD5 | ecosystem: Environmental > Terrestrial > Soil > Tree plantation...
GAGCCCGGAGGCGATGCGCACCGGTGCCGTGACCGCTGCAAACTTGGTCTGCCGGTACAGTCGATTGCGGCCGTCCTGCGCGTTGATGCCGGCGTCCACCGCCGTCACGCGCGGGTCGCCTAACGTGCGATACGGGGTGGCGGCGATTTGCGTCGTACCCGACGACGTCAGGTACACACCGTTGCCGAGTCGAGCGCGGGCCTGCGCGTCGTCGACAGCGGCGGTCGACGCCACGAAGCTCGGGGACACAGGAGTCGCTGCGGCCACTGCGTTCGCGTTGTCACCCTTTTGCAGATAGGCGCGGGCGAGCCCCACCCGGGCCGCATTGAGAATCTTCGTCGCCTCGGCGCTCGTGATTCCGCCGGCGACCGTGATCGCCTGCTGGAACCGCACGATGGCCGAGTCGAGCATCTGCGCCTTTGTGAGTGCGGGGCCGACGTGCAGGGTGCCTTCGCAGAAGCTCTCTGCCAACAGCTCGATCGAGAACGCTGACCAGACTGACGACCGCGCGACCGCGATGTCCGTGTTGAAGTTCGGTTCACCCTTCAGAACCGCGAGCACCTGGTCGTTCGTGCCGATTGCCGTCTGGAGTGGGACCCAGAACTGGCTGTTGAGATCCAGGTTCGTGTCGACGATCACGTGGCGTCCGATGTCGTTCGTCTCGTTCCGGACCGCCCCGCTCCACGTCTCGTTCGAGTAGATGGCGCTGATGTTGATGTAGTTGCCGTTCTGCCCGCCCTGGCCCGCATACGCGACGTAGAAATCCTGCTGGGCCGAGAGCGAGAACACGCGCGCGTCGGCGACCGGGTCGATGGTCGACGCTTCGACGACAGCGGGGTTGCTGACGTCCATGCTGCATCCGGCGAGCGCGAGCGCGGCGACCCCCGTCGTGGCAACCCGGCGCAGTGAGAGAAGACTGTGCATGGTGAGTGCCTCAGAACTGGAGGTTGAGCCTAACGATCCATCGGCGATTCGGTGGCGTCGTGAAGACATCGGCGTTGAACAGCTGGTTGACGCCGCTCGACGTCGTCCCGAGGCCGAGCACATCCGGGTCATCCCCCTCGTAGTCGCGCTTCCACAAGCCGAGGTTGCGTCCGCCAACCGTAATCGACGCGCCGTCCACCCTGACGCGACGAGCGAGTGACGTTGGGAGTGTGTACGTCGCGCTCACCTCGCGGAGCCGCAGGTGATCGCCCTTTTGCATGTAGGGATCCTTGACGTTGCTGATGCCCGGGTTCAGGCCGGTCGTCTCCGTGATGTACGGACCGAGGCGGCGAACGCGCTCCTCGTTCGACAAGCCGCCCTGGTCGGCCGGCAGCACCACATCGGCCGCGTTCTGCCGCGCGCGCTCGCGGTTCTCCTGGTTCACGTTGTAGACGTAGTACCCGGTCTTCGCCTCGAGCAGCCCGTATAGCTGCAGCTTGCCGAACAGCGTGAAGGTGTTGGTGAACGAGGTTTGGAACGTCGGCAGCTGGTTGCCAATGAACTCGGCCGTGTCGGAGGTGATGGCCCGGTTGTTCGCGACGTCGACCTTCCGCACTCGATACGCCCAGTAGGCGGCGATCTGCCGACCCTCGGTGAACGCACGGAAGTTGTTGATGAACGTCCCGACCGTGCCGAGCTCGGTGATCTCGTTATGCAGCGTGCTGCCCGTGAGCTGCGCATCCCACACGACGGACTTCTGACTGACGGGAGTTGCCCGCACCGAGAATTCCAGGCCCCGGTTCACTACTTCGCCGATGTTCCCATTGCTGCCGACGCCGCCGAAGCCGGCGGACGGCGCGGTCGGGACGGCGACGATGAGATCGGTGCTCACTTTGTTGAAGTACGTGAGCTCGAGGCCAGCGCGGTCGCCGAAGAAGCCAGCATCGAGACCCGCCTCGAACTCCTTGCCGCGCTCGGGGCGGAGATTCGCGTTCCCCGGGTCGCCCGGCTGCACCCCAAGCTCGCCTGTGCCCGACTCGTTGACGAACTTCGCCGGGATGTATGTCTTGATGGCGCCGGATGACGGCGAGCGGCCCGTGGTGCCGTACGCCGCTCGCAGACGCAGGGTGGGGATCGTCGAGCGGAGCCCGTTCCAGAAGCCTTCCTCGGAGATCACGTACGAGGCGCCGAACTTGGGGAGATAGAACGTGCCGACGTCGGACCCGAACGACGAGTTGCGATCGCCGCGGAGGCCCGCCTGCAGGAAGAGGCGGTTGTTGAAAGCGATTTGCTCCTGCACGAACACCCCAATGGAGCGCTGCTCACCGAACGACTGGCCGACGACGCTCGTGTTCGCGTTCGTGACGAGCTGTGCGTCGTTCGAGATCAGTCCCTGCCCGAGGCCACTCAGCTGATCGCTCACGCGGTCGATGTACTGGCTGCCGAACGACAGATCCGACGCGATGTGCTTGCCCGACCCGAATTCGAACCGGAGGTTGCCGAGGTAGTCGACGGTGTAGAAGCGGTCCTCCCGCCGCACTTCGGTCAGCTCGTTGCCATAGGGCGTTCGATCGGGGTACCAGCCGAGGCTGTTCTTCGGGTAGAGCTGGACTCCATTGGACTGCGTGACGTCGGCGCCTAACGTCACACGATTCGTGAACCAGGGCATCGGGGCGTAGCGCAGCTGCGCGGTGGGCATGACCCGCAACGCGTTCGAGCGTGCCATGATCGCGGACATGGACTCGAGCGTCGCGCCGATGAGTGTGCCCCCGGTGATGCTGCCCGACGCATCCGTGACCGTGAGCGGAGAGCCGAATGCGCTCTCCACGTAGTAACCGTACGTGTCCTGGTCGTTGCGGGGGAGGTCGTAGTTGTTGTTGGTGACGCCGAAGCTCGCATCGAGCGTGAGCTTGGGGGTCGGCGTCAGCGTGAAGCTGCCGCGCCCGGTCCGCTGCTTCTGCACGTTGTTAGGCGTCGTGCCCTGCTCGTTGCTGATGCCCGCCGAGAGGTAGTAGCCGAAGTTCTCACCACCGCCGCGGGCACTGTAGTCGAACGCCCCCATATGTCCGTTGCGGAACGCGTTCATGCGCTCGGCCGGGTTGTCCGATACGATCTGACCGACAGTGCCATTGCGGCACAGCGGGTTGGTGCTGTTCGGGGCAATGAAGGCCGCGGTGCATTTCGCGTAGTTCGTGGGCACCGTGAAGTTCGGGTCCAGCGCGTTGTACTCGGCCGTGAGGTTCTGTGTGAACGACCTGTTCCCGACGCGTCCCTTCTTGGTGATGATCTGAATGACGCCGGCCGATGCATCCGCGCCGTAGAGCGTGGCGGCGGCCGGTCCCTTGACGATCTCAATGCTCTCGATGTCTTCGGGATTCAGGTCGTTCAGCGTGCTCGGCGCCTGGCCGGATGTAGCGTTGCCGCTGCCGCTGACGTTGAACAGCGCGCGAAACCCGCCGTCCATCCGTACGCCGTCGATGAAGACGAGCGGCTGGTTCGAGAGCGAGATGGAGGCTGCGCCGCGCATGAGGAGTCGTGTCGCGCTGCCGGTCGTGCCCGAGCCTTCGGTGAGCGTGACGCCGGGGACGCGCGCCTCGAGCAGCTGGGTGACGCTCATGACCGGCGCCTGACGAGTGAGCGTCGACACGTCGACACTCGCGACGACCGCGGCCTGCGCGCGGCGTTCCTGGTTGCCGGCCGTCCCGGTGACGACCACCTGCTCGAGCGAGACCGCCTGCGATGTCAACGTGACGTCGACGGTGACGCGACCCGGTGAAAGCGTGAAGCGCACGATCGTCGGACGGTAGCCCAGACGCGTGACGCGCAGCGAATCCGGGCGGGCGACGAAGACGGCCGGCGGCACCGGGATGCGGTAGATGCCAGCGTCGTTCGTCGTTGCGCTGAGTCGGAGCGACGGAATCGATACGGCCGCGCCGGCGACCGGTGCGCCGGTTTCGCTGGTCACGCGACCCGTCACCGTTGCGGAGTCGGCGGTGGGCGGCAGGGTCGCGGGCGTCACGAGACCGAGCGCGCCGTGATTCTCCGGCGAGGCGGGCGGCAGGGCAGTCGTGAGCGGTGCGTCGCCGGCATTGGCCTCTCGCGGCGAAGGAGCGATGACGACCTGGCCCGCCGTCTCGCGGAACGTGAACGGCTCGGACTCGAGCAGCTGCTCCAGCGCCTGGCCGATGGTGGCGTCGCTGCACGCGCACGCGCGAGACCGATCGGATGGCAGGAGGCTCGGGCTGTACGCGAGAGGAACGCCGGACTGGCGCTCCAGCTCGCCGAGCGCGTCCGCGAGGGACACATCGCGCACGAGCAGTCGCGCGGGTCGGTCGAGGAGTGCCGCGTCGCGGCCCACTCGCGTGGCGCTCTGTGCGGCAGCGGGGTGCGCCGGCACAAACACGCCGGTGGCCGTTACGACGAGCGCGAGCAGTACGGCCCGCCGGTGTGACCGGGGGATGGGAGAGGGGGACGGAGTCATGCTCATGGCAGACGCCTCGAGGGGGCTGGTGACACAGCGGACGACCTAACGACCGGCCGATCAGGATTGGAATGGACTGAGCTCGGCCGATATGTACGGACAAACGGCGGCACATATGTACGGACAAGTACACGGCCGGTCAAGAAGGCGAACCCGGGTTACAGGTTACTGGGACAGGTTACAGGTAATCAGAACCCCCGGGATGTCTCTCGTTGCGAGATGAGCATCCCGGGGGTTGAAACAACCAAAAACCAATACCAGTAACCTGTTACCGGTTACCTGTGGCTGTTGTTATGACCTGACGAGACTGGTGACATAGGTGAATCGCTCTCCGGGATGAATCGTGTTAGAGAGCTCTATGAGCCGGCCGCTCTGGTCGTAGTAGCGGCGAATGGCGCGCAGCGCCGGCCCACCTTCGGTCGCGCGCAGTAGCTTCGCCTGGCGCTTGGCCAGCCGCACGGCCTGGATGCTCTGCTCGATCCGCGCAATGCGGACCCCGTACTCCCGCTCCAACATCGCCGAGATCGGCCCGCTCAAGTCCTCGAAATGCTTGGCAAGGTCAGGGAATCGGAGGTCGATGTACGCCGTCGTCACACATAACGGCCGCGGGTCTCCCGGCGCTACGCGAAGACTGTTCACGCGCAGCCATCGCACACCCTCGCGACACTCCAGCAGCTCCGCCAGCGCCGAGTCGCAGACGATTTCTTTCGTCTCGAGAACGGAGAGCTGCGTTTCCTCGCCGTACTGAAGAAGATCGCCGATCGTGTTCGTCGGCTGCCGGTACGACGGTCGCGGCGTGCGCGCGACGACCTCGGTGCCGACACGACGACGCCGCGAGATGAGCCCCGCATCACGCAGCTGGCGAAGTGCCTCGCGCACCGTATGGCGGCTGATGCCGTACTGCTGGCACAGCTCCATCTCCGTCGGGAGATTGCCGCCGACCGGATACCGGCCGCTCCCGATCCGCTTCGTGAGGTCGTCGGCAACGCGTTGATACCGCGGCCTGAGCGCCGGGCGGCGCGAGGAACCGTTCTTAGACGCCATTGTCGACGTGGTGGAGAATCTTCGACAGGAACTCCTTCGCCCGCGGGGTGTGCGGCTCGGTGAAGAATGCGTCCGTTTCCCGATCCTCCACGATCCGTCCTCCGTCCATGAACAGGATTCGGTCGGCGACGCGCCTCGCGAACGCCATCTCGTGCGTGACCACCATCATTGTCATTCCATCGTCGGCGAGTCCAACCATCACGTCGAGCACCTCGTTGATCATCTCCGGGTCGAGCGCGGACGTCGGCTCGTCGAACAACATCGCCACCGGATCCATCGCGAGCGCGCGCGCGATGGCGACACGCTGCTGCTGCCCACCCGACAACGCCGCCGGGTACTTGCGCGCCTGATCCACGAGCCCCACACGCTCCAGTAAACGCATCGACCGCTCCGTCGCGGCCGCGCGGGTACGGCGAAGCACCTCGACCTGCGCGAGATCGAGGTTTTCGATCACCGTCCGATGGGGGAACAGCTCGAAGCTCTGAAACACCATCCCGATGCGCGACCGGAGCTTCGCCAGGTTCGTGCTCGGTGCCGTGACGACGACGCCATCCACGACGATGGTTCCGCTGTCCACCGGCTCCAGGCCGTTCACGCACCGGATCAACGTGCTCTTGCCCGACCCCGACGGGCCGCACACCACGACGACCGACCCTTTCGCCACCGAGGTCGAGCAGCCGTCGAGCGCGCGGAAATGGCCGTACAATTTCGAGACATCTCGAATCTCGATCATGTCCGCACGTGAAGTCGAATCGCTGCGGGACGAACGCGCAACAGCTTCGGGCCCGTGTCATTGCGTGTCAAGGTGACTGTTGGACGCACTCGTCACCACCTTTGTCATTCCGAGCACCCTTGTCATTCCGAGCGCAGCGAGGAATCCTCATCATCCCGATAGAGAGCCCTTTATCGGGACGATGACGATTCCTCGCTAACGCTCGGAATGACAGCCAACACCTTCCTCGCACTCTTCGCGCTCGCAGCGCTACCTATGCCGCTCGCGGCGCAAACGCCCACGGCCGCCGAGCGTCGCGTGCTCGTGCGCGCTGGCCGACTGGTCGACGCCATAAGCGACGCCGCCAGGACGGATCAGGGAATTCTCGTCGTGGGCGACCGCATAACGCGAGTCGGACCGTACGCCGATGTCGCCGCGAGCGCCGCCAACGCCGAGCGCGTGGACCTGTCGCGGTTCACCGTCCTCCCGGGATTCATCGATGCCCATACGCACGTGTTCCTCGACGGGAGCGATTACGCGACGCAGCTCCTCAAGCAGTCGATTCCCTACCGCACGATCGAGGCGGTGACGGCCGCGCGGGCCGCGCTGGACTACGGATTCACCACGATCCGCGACCTCGAGACCGAAGGCGCAATGTACGCGGACGTCGACGTGAAGACCGCGATCGAGCGCGCCATCATTCCCGGGCCGCGGATGCTCGTCGCGACGCGGGCGCTCGCCCCAACCGGCATGTATCCGCTCACCGGCTACTCGTGGGAGCTCGACATGCCCGCAGGCGCCCAGCTCGTGGATGGCGCCGACAACCTCCGGCGTGCCGTGCGCGAGCAGGTCAAATACGGCGCGGACTGGATCAAGGTCTACGCGGATCGCGACGCGTACGTGGGCAATGACGGTCGCCTGCACAGCTGGGCGAACTGGACCGACGAGGAGCTCAAGGCGATCGTCGAGGAAGCGCGACGACTCGGCCGCCCGGTCGCAGCACACGCGCGCGGATGGGAAGGCATCGACGCTGCCCTTCGCGCCGGCGTGCAGTCCATCGAGCACGGCGATGGCCTAACGACGGACCTCATGGATCGCATGGTGAAACAGCACGTGTACTGGTGCCCCACCGTGTACGTGGGCGTCCGCCCCCAGACCGGCGCGCCCCCGCTGCGCGCGACGATGGCGGAGCTCAAGCGCAAGGCATTCGGCGAGGCCATGCGCCGCGGGATGGTGGATCTCATCGCGTTCGGGACAGACGCTGGCGGCTTCTCGTGGACGGAGAACCCGGCGCAGGAGTTCGCCCTCTATGCGCGATATGGCATGACGCCCATCCAGACCATCCGTACGGCGACGACGAACGCTGCACGCCTGCTTGGGCGCGACCGGGACGTCGGCTCCATCGCGGCGGGCAAGCTCGCGGACCTCGTGGCGGTGGATGGTGATCCACTCGCGGACCCGACGGCATTGACACGGCCGAGGTGGGTGATGAAGGGCGGGCTCGCACTTCCGCGCTGACGCCGAGGCTCGAGGCCTCACTCGAGACCGGCCAGAGTCGTCCTCAGCTCACGGAGCGCACTGCTCAGCTGGTTCGCTACCGTCTGCGCCGACGTCCCCATCACGCCGGCGATCTCCTTGTACGAGAGATCGTGGACGACGCGCAGCAGGAACACCTCGCGGCGCCGCGGCGGGAGCGTCGCGATGGCGCGCTCGAGCGCCGCGCGCAGGTCGTCGTTAGGCAGCGCCGACATCTCGTGATGCGCCGGCATCGCTTCGCTCACCACCGACACGGCGCGTGCTTCCGCGTCCAGCCGGCGGTGGGCCGAGACCGCACTGTTCCTCGCGAGCCGGAAGAGGAGCCCGCTGACCGACCCTTCCCCGCGCCACGACCGGCGTCGCTCCCACAGACGACAAAACGCCTCCTGCACCGCGTCCTCGGCTGCTTCCACCGAACCGGTCATCCGCGAGATGAAGAGCGTGAGCGGCGACCAGTAGCGTGTCAGCAGTCCGTCGAGCGCGGCCGCGTCGTCGGCCGCGAGGCGGTCCAGCAGGACGTCGTCCGGTGCTCGATTGTCGTGCTCTGTCGGCAATACGTCGGACCTCGCGCGCGGGCTTGACACGCCGCTCGGATAGCAAAAGTCCCCAGCGACGCTTCGTTGGCGGACGAAACTGCACGTGGCGAGCCCGGGATGGGAAGCTTAGCCGATCGAGAGCGCGCCGGTGCCGGGATCGAACGTCGTCGCGTAGGAGCGCATGTTCGACGTCTGTTGCCCGCCCACCCACTGGCCCGTGAGGCTGAACCGCGCGCCGTGGCGAGTGCAGGTGAAGCCACCGCCGGCTGCGAGCGCACCATCGTGCATGAAGTCACTCATGATTTTGGATGTCCGTCGCAGGTTGTGGCTACGCGATGTTCACGAGCAGCGTCCCGGCCACGAGCGTCGCGGTCCACAGCACGAGGCTGAGCACAGCACTCTTTCGCAGCCGGCGCCACAGGCTCCGACTTCCACGGCTCGAGTGCCGCGACCAGTTGCTGCAACACCATTGATGGTTCCTCTCCTGGTTTCCGTTACCTCAACCGGGTTCGCCACAACGAAGTCAGCGGCGGTTTCGCTGACCCTTCTTCAGCCAATCGCGCCATGCGGTGTCGAGCCCCGTCACGTCGTGAGGCAGCGTCGAGCTCGACGCGAGGACGTCGGAAATCGACCCACTACGTGTGAGCTCGTCCGCAAGGCGAGCGATCAGCCCTGGATCGCGGTCGTGGAGAAAGGCCAACACCGAAACTGACTGGGCGATGAAGAGCGGCGACACGCCGGGCGCAGCGTCGCGCCGTTCTCGTGCACGTGTCGCCGCGTCGTGTGGTCGTTCACTATCGAGCTCGAATGGAGCCGACCCGGCACGGACGATTTCCATGGCGTTAGGCGGTGCGGGCCATGTGGTGGCGAACAGCGTGGCGAGCGGCACGATGTGCTTCTCGTCCGCGCGAAGCTCGGCATCCGCCCGATCCGGCGCGCCGGCGCCTCCCAGAATCCGCAGCGCACCCGCCTCGATCCAGGCCGGCAGCACGCCAGCATTGGTCGAGGGTCGCACGGGGCCGCCGGGCTGGCTGTCCGATACGTGCGCGGCATCGAGCGTCCGCGCCTTGAGCCAGGTCTCGCCAGCCGTCGCGGCGAGCATCGGCCCCGCCAGGACCCGCGCGCGCACCGAGTCGTCCATCATCGGCGCTCGACCATGGTTCGGGCTCTTCGTTTCTTCCTTGCGGTCGACGTGCGGTCGCATGGCAACCCGGGCGAACGGCACACCGCGCCAGGTCGTGGTCGTGTCGTTCGCGATGATCGCCGAGTCGAGGCGGATCGCGATCCGCGGAGGCTGTTCGCCGAAGAGCGCGTGGTAGCGCCACGCCATGTCGTCCAGCACCTCCCGATTCCAGAGCGCGGCGCGCTGGTCCGAGAGCAGATAGTAGGATGGCGCCTTGAGCACGTACGTCGTGTCGCGTCCGGCGACGAGCGTTTCGCTCGCCGGCGCCGGATCCGGAGTGAAAGCATCCTCGTGGAACACGAAGCGCGAGCATGCGAACCCGACCTGCGTCGCCGCCAGGAGCGCCAATATGCGGGCAAAGAGTCTGATGGTCATAAACGTTAGGCTGCTGTCGGTCAGAAAACCAAGAGCGTCAGCGATTGAGCTCCGTGTTGTCACGTGCATCATCCCTCGTGGAACGGTCGATGTCGGGAGCCCCTAGAGAGTTCAGAGTGAGTAGTCGCGAGTAGTTCAGTCGTGAGTCACCGGGCCATCGGATCGCCGGACTGGTTATCGCCAGACTGCTTAGTGAAAGACTCACGACTGCCTGCTCAGTACTCTTTAAGGCCTCCCGTCCCCAGACCTAACGACCCACCACGATGGCCGCGAACCACGGAGCTCAATCGCTAACGCCGTTACGCCCTGTCCTACCACCCCGGCTGGAAGTTGACCCCCCATACTCCGCTCCTTCCTAGCCGCTCGAACGGATGGGCGTAGTACACCTCGAACACCGCGAACCCGAACAGATTGATCCGCGATGCGATGCCCGTGCTCACCACGGGCGTGCGATCGCTCGACGTCGACGCGAAGTTCCACACCGGACCACTCGACTTCGTCCACGCCACACCGGCGTCGACGAACGGTGCGACCTCGATCGGCGGCAACGGGCTCGCGATCAACCCAAGCGCGCTCGTGCCGAACAGCGGAATGCGGAGCTCAGCGCTCGCCATCGCCAGCCGGCTCCCCACGAGCCGATCGAACTGCGGGCAGGTGCTGCCGGCGAGCGAGCCGCTGCCATTCGCCGAGCAATCGCTCGACGTGAAGGAGTTGTAGGAGTAGCCGCGCACGAGCGACCCGTCGCCGAGGTAGAGCGAACCGATCTGGTCGCTCTCGGAATCCTTGCCGTACAGACCGTAGTGCAAGCCGCGCACGGCGAGCGTGAACGGCTTCATGAAGAAGTACTTCCGATAGTCGAGCAGCAGCGTGTTGTAGTCGAGCGAGCCGAGCGTCGGCGTCACCTCGAAGCGGAACCGCGAACCGGAAATCGGCGAGGTGAAGCCGAACGACGATGCGTCACCAACCAACGCGATGGACGCCGACGAGAGGCCTAACGGCGCCGGCGCGGCGAGGTCCGTGAGCCCACTCGTGCGCCCGAAAACATCCTGCGTCGCCGTCTGGACGCTGTATCCGTAATGCGTGTAGCCGGCCGAGAGCTCGAGCCGACGCGTCTGCGAGAACGGGTACTGGAGGATCCCCGACACGTTGTTGATCGCCAGGTGCTCGTACACGTACTGCACACCGTTGTTCGTGAGCGCTCCGTACCCGTACACATACGGCGTGCGCGATATGTTGACGCCCCAGTTCCAGTGATTCGCGGTGTTGAGGTACAACAGCTGCCCGCCGATGTCCCGTAGCTGGCCATTCGCCTGCACGCCCACCCCGATGTTCTGGTTGCCGAGCATGTCGCTGAACAGCGCCGATACGCCACCCGAGAACTGGGTGCCGAACCCGGTGCTCGTTCCAATGCCGACCGAGGGCTGCCCGATCGCCGCCAGGCGGAACGCCGTCCGGTAGGGACGCTGCGTGATCGCGGAGTCCGATGGCAGTCCGCCATCGGCGTCGCGGAGGTAACTGATCACCGTGCTGCTGATCCCCTGACCATCCGACGGCAGCACCGCCGCCGACTTCTTCGTGCTCGGCGGGGCGAGCGTGGTGTCGGGGCCGCTGGCGTCTGCTCCCTCCGCGACTCGACGCGCATCGTCCGTCGCGATCGGCTCGCCCTGTGCGCGCTCGGCTGGCAGAGCGCCGATGCGGAAGCCTGCCTTGTCGAACACCGAGAACACGAGCCGGCCGTTGCCTCGCGCGACCGAGATGGCCGGCGACGACGCCGTCACGCCGCTCACGCCCGTCGCCGCGCGCGTCACCCGGAAGGTCTCGCCGGTTTCGATCACAACGCGATAGATGTCCGTGTACCCGCCGCGATCGGACACGTAGTACAGCGACTTGCCGTCCGAGGAATACTGCGGGTCGATGTGCTTGACGTTAGGCTCACCGTCCAGCACACGGATCCGGCCGCTCGCCACGTCCATGATCGCGACGCGAAGCTGGGAGTACTTGAGACGCTGGAAGTCGCTCCCATGACCGGCGGAGTCCGGTCCGGCGGGGCGATCCGTCGCGAACGCGATGGAGCCGCCATCCGGCGACCACGCAGGCTGCAAGTCAGCGAAGCGATCGTTCGTGAGCTGGCGAATCGAGCCGCTGCTCAGATCGTAGAGATACAGATCGCTCAGCCCGCCCTTCTGGCCCGAGAACGCGATCTGGCGGCCGTCAGGGGACCAGGCAAGCGTCGACACCGCGCCGATGTCCCCGGGCTTGATTCGCTTTTTGATGCTGTGCGTCCGGACGTCCATGATGTTGATCTGGTTGTCGCCGTCGGCATACGTCACGAACGCGATCTGCTTCGCGTCAGGCGACCACGTACCGGCCGAGTAGAGGAAGCTCAGCGCGTCGAAATGCGAGAGAACGCCGGGCGCGGCAAGCTTGGCCTTCACCTTCCCCGTCACGGCGTCGGCGAGATACATGTCGATGCCCGTGAGATCGCGCGACGAGAAGTACGCGACCAACCGGCCGTCCGGACTGATCGCCGGGGCGATGTTGTAGTCGCCATATTCGCCGGACCCCGCGATGATCGGGTCGCCCGTCTCCGGCGGACGCGACCGTCCCTGCACGAGCGGGCCGTATTGCCGCCGGATCGCGGCGCGCCATCGGTCCGACAGCGAGTCGCTGGACATGCCGAGCGTGCTTCGGACCGCGTTGTCGAAGCCCGACGACAGTGCGGACCGGAAGAGGCGAGGTACGGTCTCGTCACCCCACGTGCCGCCGATGTATGCCCACAGCGCCTCGCCGTATCGATACGGGAAGTACTTCCCGCCGTTGGTGAGCTGCTTGATCGTCGGGAGGTCGTTGCGCAGGACGGCGTCGCGCAGCCACATCGCGGTGTGCGAGTCCTCGCCGCCTAACGATAGATACTCGGCCATGCCCTCGACCAGCCACTGCGGCAGCCGATCGAGCGATGCGCCGACCGCCGACTTCGACTGCGCGATGTCGTACTGGAACACGTGCACCATCTCGTGACCGAGCACGTGGTCGCTTTCGGCGTACGAGCCCGTGAGTGGCAGCACCATGCGGTCGAGCATCGACTCGGTGACACCGCCGGTGCCTTCGTCGAGCTGCTCGGAGATCACGTTTGTCTGCTGAAAATCCGGCTGGTCGGCGTACAGGATGATGGGCTTGCGCGCGGAGAGTGGATGGTTGAAGAGCGTCGATAGCCGCGTGTTCCAGCGCTCGAGCATTCGCGCCGCATCCTCCGCCCCCAGCTTCTCCGCCTCGTAGTAATGGACGTCGAAGTGTGGCGTGCGAAGGATCTCGAACTTGAAGTGCTCGTACTGCACCTTGTTGCGCCCGAAGTACTGGGCGTTGGCGCGCGCGGCGCAGCCACTGAGCGCGACCGCGATGGCCGCGAGGAGGAGCAGAATTCGAAGGCCATCGCCGACGAGGGCGTTGCGCTCCGAGCGAGAGTCTGAAAAGGTGCGCATGACAGTCCGAGGTTGCCGCCGCATGCTGTTACCGCGTGCGGACGAGAGTGAGCTGTACGTTCGACGGTAGTGCGCTGAGCTGGACGGCCGCCGTCTGACCGGCCGCGACGGCGAAGCGGAGATACGCCGCGCTGCCACCGCTCACGCTCACCGTCGTCGGCAATGCACCGAGCACAGTGGTCGCGAGCGGGTAGGCGCCGTTGCTCTCCAGCGCGCCGAAGATCGATCGCAGGTTCCAGCTGGGCTGCTGGAATCGCGCGTCGGTGGTAGCCGCGTCGTCGGCGAAGACCGACGTCGCCCAGTCGCGCGCCAGCGTCGTTAGGTCCGCGCCGAACACCTGCTGGAGGTTCGCCACCCCGGCCGTCGTCGAGTTCACGAGCTGGAACCACGTCGTTCCGTCGTCGCTCCCGGTGTGGTCCGCGGCATACCGAAGGAACGACCACGTGGCGCCGCGAGTTGCCAGGTCATCGTTGTCGGCGAACGGCGAGTTCGATGACGGCGCGCCGAGGTAGCTCTCCAGCCGGCTGAAATTCGAGATCGCTTCGTTGTTGAACGCGTCCACGTACGCGCTCGACGTGCGCAGCTTCGTCGCGTCGATGTTCGCCCGCGGCGTCAGGCCCGTCTCCGCGTAGAACAGGAGCTCCTCGGCAACGTGCGACAGGCCTTCGTCGAGCCACGTCGCCTCGAAGTCCGTCGCGCCGGTGTTCACGTACATACGGCGCGACGCGTTGATCAGATGCTGGTACTCGTGACCGAGCGTCGCGATCACGACGCGGGTGACGTTGTCCTTGGTGAACTTGTTGCCGTTCACGACGCCGGTCGGGTCGGGCACGAGGAGGTAGAACATCTCGCCTCCGTTGCTCGCCGCGCACGCCTGGAAGTCCGGGGTCGACACCGACGGAAAGAGGTCGCGGGCATAGAAGAAGCCAGCGACGTACGAGGTGCTTCGTGCCGGGGTGAGCTCGTTCACGGCGCGTGTGAAGAACAGCACCACGTGACCGTTCCCATCGATATCGGTCGGCGTTCCGAACGCCTTGATGTCCGTGGGTTCGACGAGGTTGTCGAACGTCGAGGCGATCGACGCGTAGTCGGCATCGGTGTAACCCGACGCGGGGTTGCTCGCGTCGGCGACGATAATGGCTTTGTTGCTCACCGCGGCGACCCTGCCGGTGCGCAGGTCGGGAGATGAGCACGCCGACTCGGCGTTCGCGTTGAGCGTGACCTGATCGCCGACCTTCGCCGTGGACGGGATGACGCTCAGCGCGAGACCGGGCACGGCGCCCGATGTGCCCCGCTGGCGCGAGCGCATCCACGTGCGCGCGGCGGGAATGAGCGGCGCGAGCTCGCGTGCTTCGGTCGCGCGCAGCCTCGCGTCCAGCGCACGCGTGAGCGCGAGCGAGGACAGCGTCGGCGACGTGAGTGACGCCCCGCCGAGCACGTTGAACGTCGCTCTGTTCGGCGTTAGGCTCGCCACGGCTGTCGCGCCGACGCCGCTCGCCTGCACGGTAAAGGACGTGCCGGCGGATCCGTCCAGTGACGTGTTGAATGGAACGAGCGCGAACTCACCGCCGCTCGTTCCCCCGGCAATGCAGAGCGACGCACCGCTGAGCCCCGTGACGACCTGACCGAGAGTGAGCGATGTCGCGGCGCTCGAGCAGTCGGTGCTGACGACCTGCGTCGCGGTGGCCGTGGCGCGAGCGGCGAGCGTTCCGCCTCGCGCCGTTGCGGTGACTTCGACCGCACCGGCCGTGTTGCCGAGCGAGAGTTGTACCGACGCCATGCCGGCGGCGTCGGTGACCGCGGTGCCTGGAGATACCGTCGCGCTGCCGGACGTGACCGTGAACGTCACCGTGACGCCGGACACTGGCGCGTCGGACGCGCTCGTAACCGCGAACACGAGCGGTGAGGAAAGCGTGGTGCCGATGGAGCCGATCTGACCGCTGCCGCTTACCGCCGCGATCGCCGCTGGTGTCGGTAAGGATGGGCTTGTCGAGTCGCTGCAGGCGGCGGCCACCGCGATCAGCGTGCACAATATGGTTCTGCCGCGAGCGGCCACGATTCGCGAGAACATCACAGTCTCTTCATTTCGGTGTTGTGAACGACCGTCTGGCTGTCATTTCCTACAACACCCGAGAATCGCAGTACCCTCACGACCTTTGTCATCCCGAGCGCAGCGAGGGATCGCGATCATCCGGGTAGAGGGCTCTCTTTCGGGACGACCGCGATTCCTCGCCTGACGGCTCGGAATGACGAGGGACTCGTTAGGTGGACGCCTGGAACCTTCCTCTACGTCCGGTGTATTGGCCGCTGGCTGTTGCGTCCCTTCGGGTGTAGGGGTACCGTCGCGGTGCGGTGTTATTCATCATCGGCCGTGGGCTGTGATGACGTTCGCACCGATCCTCGAACCGATCTCTCGTTCGCTGACCCCGGATGACCCGTTCGATCCGCCTCGCAACGCTGATCCTGCCGCTGGCCTGCGCGGCGCTCCCGTCGGTGAGCGGTGCTCAGGCGAGCTGCGCGAGAGTGGCGAGTGATCCTGCGTCGTCCGCCACTCGCCAGTGGCCATCCCCGCTCGACCGGTTGATCACGCTCCATGAGCGCGGCGTCTCGCTGCGTGATGCCCTCGACCGGCTCGCGGCCGCCGCGCGCGTGCGGCTGGCCTACTCGGCGGAGCTTCTACCACTCGACCGCCGAGTGTGCGCGGTGTACCGGTCAGTGCCCGCCGGTACTGCCTTGGTGGAGTTGCTGGACGGCATCGCGGTCGAGCCCGTCGTCACCGACAGCGATCGCGTTGTGCTGACTCCGAAGCCGGCGACAGACGTGACTCCGGCAGCGCCCAGAGTGACGGAAAAACCCGGGGTCCTCGAGCGCGTGGTCGTCACCGGCACCGTCAACGGGTCGGCGCAGCGCGCGGTTCCGGTAGCGCTCGATGTCATCGATGGCCGCGAGCTGCAACGCCGCGACGCGCGCTCACTCTCGAATGTTCTCAATGGGGCCGTCCCCGGCGTGTGGGTCTGGGAGCAATCGCCGACCAGCCTGCTGGCGAGCTACGCGAGCATCCGCGGCGCGAGCTCGTTCGGCCTGAGCTATCCAAAGGTGTACATCGATGGCATCGAGGTCGCGAACTCACTGCTCGTGACGGCGCTCGACGTCGAATCGGTCGACCACGTGGAGATCATCCGCGGACCACAGGGCGCGGCACTCTACGGCGCCGACGCCATCAGCGGCGTAGTCAACATCGTAACGCGACACGACGGCGTCGACGGTGGCGCGCCGCACGCGGATCTGAGGACCGGCGCCGGAATGGCCGGCAGCATCTACGCGCCGAGGGGCGTTCTCACGCAGCGCCATTCCATGATGGTGAGGGCCGGTTCCGGTGTCGGGTCCGCGTCGCTCGGGCTCGCCGTCTCGACGCTCGGTGACTTCATCCCCGACGCGTTCGACCACCGCTTCACCGTCAGCGGGAGCGCGCGACACGTGGGCCGCTCCGCCATCATCTCCGGCACCGCGCGATTCCTGGCCGAAGACGCCGCCTCGCCGACGAGTCGCCTGCTGGCGACCGTCGTGACCGATGACTCACTCGCCACGCCACCGTCCGACGACGGAACCGTCCGTCAATCCGTGCGCCAGTACACGTTAGGCGGCACGGCCAGCGTGCGCCGCGGCGACCGCTGGACGCACGCGGCGGTGATCGGCATCGACGGCTACAGTCTCAACGACGCGTCGGCATTCGGGACTCCGTTCACCTCGGCCGCCGACTCCGCGCTCCGCGCGGCACGCGGCAGCGCCGTGCGTGGAACGGCGCGCGTGAGCAGCGTCGCGCAGCTGGGGACGCCGAATCGCGTCGCGGGTGCAGTCACGCTCGCGCTCGAGCATTCGGCGGTTCGCGAGGCGAACCGCCTACCGACGACGTTTGGCCCCGAGGCTCCGTCCGGCGAGTACGGGGTAACGGAGCGCACGGAAACCTGGCGAAGCAACACAGGCGTGATCGGCCAGGTGAACAGTTCGATCCGGGACGTGGTGTTCGTGAGTGCCGGCGTTAGGCTCGAGCACAACGGCGGTTCGGCCGACGTCGATCGGAACTCGACCCTTCCGATGCTCGGTGCTGCGTTCGTCCAGGACCTGGGCGGCGCCGCGGTGAAGTTCCGCGTCGCGTATGGCAAGGGGATTCGCCCCCCCGAGACCACGATCCGGACGACGTCGTGGATGGGAATGCGTGGGTCCGCCGGCGCGTCGAACCTCTCGTCGGAGGAGCAGTCCGGCGTCGAGGCGGGCGTGGACCTGCTGCTCGGTCGCATGCTGGGCTTTCACGTCACGAGGTTCGATCAGCTCGCCTCGGGGCTCATCCAGCCGGTGCCGGTGAGCAGCTCGGGACCGGGGCCCGGTGGTGGGGGTGGAGGTGGTGGCGGGAGTGGACCGGGTGGCGGCGGCCGCGAGCCTAACGATGGGCGTCGCATCGCGTACGAGCTGCAGAACGTCGGCGAGATCACGAACCGCGGCTGGGAGATTTCGGGCTCCGCGGGCGCGCGTGGCCTGTCGGTCTCGAGCGCGTTCTCGATCGTCGACAGCCGCGTTCGTCGCCTGGCCGTTGGATACACCGGCGACCTCCGGCCGGGCGACCGGATGCTCGAGGTGCCGGAGCGCACCCTCAGCGCGACGGCAGGGTACGCGCGCGGGCCGTGGACCGCCTCTGTGACCGGCTCTCGCGCCTTCGACTGGGTGAACTACGACCGGCTCGCTCTCGCTGCCGCGGTGGAAAGCGGCGACCGACTCCCTCGTGACCTCATCGGCGCGCAGCTGCGGAGCTACTGGCGTCTTTACCCGGGTGTGAACCGTCTGCGCGCGAACCTGTCCTACGATTTGCGGCGCGCGTTGTCACTGGTCGTCTCGGCCGACAATCTTTTGGATCATCAGCTCGGCGAGCCGGATAACGTCACGGTCCTTCCCGGCCGGACGATCACAGGCGGGGTACGCGCGAGGTTCTGATCCGGCCGGCACCGAGCGACGGAAGCCAGTCGGGAGGAAGCCGCACGGAGGAAGCATCGGGATGCCAGCAGATCTGCAGTTCACGCCCGCGCACGTTTCGGCGATCGCCGCCCGTGCGGCAGAGCTCGAGCGAATCGGCGAGGAGACCCAGGACCCCCAGGCGTTGGTCCGGGCCGCGCGGCTCTATGCCCTGGCTGTTCGGATCGTCGATGACATCGAGAGTCGCGAGGCGCTGCCATTCATGGACAGCGACCTCGCGCGCGTTCGCGATGAGTTGCGCACCCTCGCGTCCGATGCCGTCCGCAATCGCCAGGCGAGCGATCGCGGTGCGCGCACGAAAGGCACGAACGATTCTGCCGGAACGATCATGCGAATGTTTCGCCAGATCGCGGTGCGGATCGAGCAACGTCTCGCGCAGAGCGACGCCCGGGCCGAGCGCACCTAACGAGTCCCGACGCGAGAACGGCGCGGGCCCGGCGCACTCCGCCGGGCGCTCCAAACACCCAGGCCGCCGGGATTGGCACGCGCATAGGGGGACGCGCACGCTCGCGTGTTCCTGTTGCGTCAATCGCTGCCAACGCCTGTGAGCAAGCCGCGAACGGTTCGCGGGAGCCGCCGGCCAAATTCCCGGAGCAAAGCAATGAGGCGCAGCAACATCCGCGCGTGGTACCGCCTCGCCGCTTGTATCACGCCAGTCGTCGGCGTCGCTGCATGCGCCGAGCTCAACTCTCCCAGCCCGTCGATACTTTCCGCCGCGGCGCTGAGCGGTGCCTTCTCGACCGTGCCAGTCGGGTTCGGCGACATGTCCACGAGCTTCGTCGGCACCTCGGCCGCCAGCGTTCCGTCAGCCGGCTTCTGGCTCGGCGGGGGTCGCCAGGGTGCCATGGACCGAAGCTCGCTCATGGGCGGCGGCCTCGCGGCGAATTACAGCGGAGAGGGCGAAGGGTTCGGACGCGGCTTCGGTAATCGCGGTCCGTTCGGCGGCGGGCTGCTGTGCAGCAGCGGCGCATTCAACTCCTCGACCGGCCGAGTGGTCTGCGCGGCGGAAACGCGGAACGGTCTCACCATCGCCCGGTCGGCACAGTACAAGGATGCATCAGGCGCGATTCAACAGGCGTTCGACTCGGCGACCACGAACTCGGTCAACATGCAAAGCACCGTAACCGGAACGGTGACGTACGAGCCCGAAAACGAAAATGAGAGCGGCGACGACCGTGGCAGGAACCGGGGGCCTGGAGGAAACCGTGGGCCTGGACGTGCGTGCTGGGGTGATGGCCGCGGCCTCGGCGGCCTCCTCCTGGGCGACACGGCAACGATCGTCAGCGCAACGACGAGCGTGAACAACGCGAGCGATCGTACGGTGTCCGGTCTCGCCAAGGGCAGCACCGAGCGAACCGTGAACGGGACGTCGAAGGGCCAGGAGTCGACCACCGGGGAGTCGAGCCGCGGCAAGTTCACTGCAACGCGGGTCGTTGGTGACACGACGGCCGGCGTGGTGATCCCCGTCGCGACCGATAACAGCAAGACTTATCCGACCGCTGGCACCGTGATCCGTGCGATCCAGGCGAGCCTGACGTACGAAGGCCAGGCCGCGACTACCGTGACGCGCCGCGAGGTCGTGACTTATGACGGCAGCGCGACCGCGAAGGTCGTGATCACTGAGAACGGCACGACCAAGAACTGCACGCGTCCGCTGCCGCGCGGGCCGCTGACGTGTAGCTGATTCGCTCAATTCGCTCTGGGGAAAGCGTCAGGCGATCAAGGGGGTCAGAGTCGTTTGAATTCTGGGAGCGCGGCATTTCACCGATCTCGGATTCAAGCGACTCTGACCCCTTTGATCCGTGCTTACCCAGCCTCCTCCTCTGGCAGCCACGCCGCCAAGCGCTCCCGCAGCGTTCGGAGCGCCTTTCCCATCTGCGCCTCAACGGTCTTCACCGAGATCCCGAGCGTGCGGGCGATCTCCGCGTACTTGAGACCGTGGACTCGACTCAGCTCGAAGACCTCACGGCATCGATCGGGCAACGCCTGTACGGCCCGCTGCACCGCGACGTTCAGCTCCTCCTGGACGAGCGCAGCATCCGCCTGGGGCGTTGCCGAGCTCTCCCCCCGCACCTCCGGCTCGCTCCGCTGCTCGATCTTGAGATGCCGGAGATGATTCAGCACCCGGTTCCGAGTCGCCTGAAACAGATAGGCCTGCGGCGACCCGTCGCTCGACAACGTCTCGCGCCGCCTCCAGAGCTCGAGCATCACATCCTGGACGAGCTCCTCCGCCACGGCCCGGTCACGCAGCATCCGCTCTGCCGTTCCCACGAGCGGCCCGTACCAGGTGCGGAAGATGGCGTCGAACGCCGAGGTATCCCCCTGCCGGAGGCGCTCGAGCAGCTCGCTGTCGGTTGCTTGGCTGGGCAGGGGAAGACCGGGTAGCGGGAGGCGAGTAGCCGGAGAGGGAACGTGAATTCAGCGAAAGAAGCTACTTTCCCGAAACGCAAACGGGCACGCACGCCGGGCGTCGCAGGGGGCTCGCGCGGTGACACTCAAGCCCGGCGTACCGCAGGAACCCTGTAAAGGTCCGTAGGGGTTCCATCGCAGTCGAGTGTATTTAAAGTGCAACCGCCCGACCGATTATTCCGTCCCATCCGAGCTCATGCCCAGCGAAACGCTGAACCCTCGAGACGACTCCGCCGATTGGGAGGCGATCGCCCGGTACTACGCCGGCGAAAGCACCCCCGATGAGGCTGCGGCCGTCCGCCGGTGGCTCGAAGCGCATCCGGTCGAGGCATCGGCACTGAGCTCGCTCAACGACGCCACTGCGATGCTCGCGAATGCGACCCCTCCGGATCTGGACGTCGAAGCAGCACTGAAACGGGTTTCCGAGCGCCGCGACGCTGCCGACGTCATCCCGATCGGCAGTCGGCGTCCCGCGAGCCGCACACCTGCCCGTGCGAGCATGCCCGTTCGTCGATGGCAGCCCTTCGCGCTCCGGGCGGCCGCGGCCGCAGTCGTCCTCATTGGCGGAGGAGTTTGGTGGCACTCCCGCCAGACCAGTGGGTATACCCCGATAGCGGCGGCGCAGACGATCGCAACAAACGTCGGTCAGCGCGATTCGGTACGACTTGCTGATGGGACGCGCGTTCTGCTCGCTCCCGAGAGTCGGTTGATCGTGGCGATGGGATACGGAAACAAGGTGCGTGAAGTCGAGCTTACAGGTGAGGCGTATTTCGACGTCCGACACGATGCGGCACGACCGTTCGTCGTGCACGCGGGCGGCGCCGACATCCGCGATCTGGGGACGACGTTCACCGTTCGCGCTGCCGGCGGTCAGGATGTGCGCGTCGCCGTCACCTCGGGATCGGTCTCGCTCGCTCCGAGGGCGGCGTCGCCTAACGACGCGGTCGTGCTGCGTCCCGGGGACGCGGGGACGCTCGCGGTGGACGGTCGGATGCTCGTGGAGCGTGGCGGCACGACCGAGCCCGATACCGCCTGGACCAGCGGCCGGCTCGTGTTCCGCGAAGCGCCCGTCTCGTCGGTGCAATCCGAGCTGCGCCGGTGGTACGGCATCGATCTCGTGATCGATTCGTCGTTCGCCGCGCGCCACCTGTCCATGACCTTCGATGGTGAAAGCGCCGATCGCGTTCTGGACGTGATCGCGCTGAGCTTGGGCGCCAAGGTTGAGCGACAGGGCAACACGGCCGTCATCAAGCCGGCGGCGCCTCGCCCGCGATGACAGTGCGCAAAGCCGCTCCCGCGCTGCGGGGTGCCACAACCGCGCGCGGGACCATCGCGTCAGTCGTAGCGGCCCTTGTTCTTGCCACGCCCGTCGCATCGGCCGCCGCGCAGGCGTGCACAGCCTCGACCACGGCGGCCAGGACCTCCGCCCGCCATTGGCCTGCGCCACTCGACCGGCAGGTCACCCTCGAAGGTGACAACGTCACGCTGCGCGATGGGCTCACGCGACTTGCCGCCGCCGC
>Ga0075421_100002445_pt1 | contig 22222 bp, 11 predicted proteins | sample SoiMetdeltSBSDD5_FD_75292 | JGI IMG/M metagenome (GOLD analysis project Ga0075421, IMG submission 75292) | Bulk soil microbial communities from a Populus tree surrounding site in Tennessee, USA - Soil MetaG P. deltoides SBSDD5 | ecosystem: Environmental > Terrestrial > Soil > Tree plantation...
CGCCAGCAGTCGATGGGGCTCCTTGTTCCCCAAAGACCGCAGCGTCTTCCCCACTGCCGTCGACAAGAAGTCGTCCACCGCCTGTTTCCCCAGCGTGCGGAACGCGGCGTCGTAGCCCCCCAGCTTCGAACGCGACAGTTCAGCGGCGGTGAACGACAGTCTCAAGAAGCTCGAAATGGAATAGTGAAAGAAGTCGATGAAGCGGCGCTCGCCCGAGGCGGCGCGGCAGGTGTCGGCGGCGTTCCGGTCCAGCACGCTCTGCACCGCGGAGAGCGCCGCGTTGCAGAGCACGCCTTTGACCGTCTCCCCCGGCGACGCCTGGGCCAGGCGCTCCTCCAGATCCCGGGCGGAGACGGCCATCGATGGCGGCTGACCCCGCGCGAAGGTGACCACCTGCGCGGGCATGACGTGCGCGTGGGCGTGGGCGGCGCTCATAGGCGAATCACCTGCCCGCCGAAGTGGACGTTCGCGCCCACGCCGGCCAACACCACGCAGTCCTCTCCCCCCAGCCGCACTTCGCCCGACTCCAGGTCCTCCGCCAACGAGATCAGCATCCCCGCCGCGTGCGTGCACCCGTACCGGTCCACCGTGATGGCCACCTTCTCTGCAGGCAAGCCGGTACGCTCCAGGAACAGGTCCACCACGCGGCGGGTGGGCTGGTGGAAGTAGTAGCGCGTCACCCCGTCGCGAAGGTCCGGGCGGGCGCGGAAGAGGTCCTCCAGGATGGAGGTCATGTACGAGGGATAGGTGGCCGTCACCATCACCTCGTCCGTCACGAAGGCCAGGTCCGCCGGCTCCGCGCGCCCGCCGTCCGGGGCGGGCTTGAGCGCGCCTCCCCCGCGGCGGACCACCATCTCCTCGTGCGCGTTCCCCACCGTGGACGCCTGCACCCCGCGCGCGGCCCCCTGGTCGTCGCCGCGGAGGACCACCGCCCCGGCGCCGTCGCCCGACACGTACATGGAGAAGGCCGCCACCAGCGACCGGTCGCCGGGAGCCGGCTCCACCATGGAGCAGTACGTCTCCCGGTCCAGCAGCGGCGAGACGAACGATGAAGCGACGATGGCGGCGGTGCGGGCCTGCCCGGCATGGAGCAGCTTCCCGCAGAAGTCGATCGCGTAGGGTGTGCCTCCGCCGCCATCGTCAATGACCATCGCGAACGCGTCCGGGCGCATCCCCAGCCGCCGGTGGAGCGCCATCGCGTCGTGACAGAAGCTCGGCTGGTCCGGGGTGCTGGTGATCACCAGCAAGAGGTCCAGCTCTCGCGCGTCCACGTCCGCCATCCGGATCGCCCGGCGCAGCGCCGCGTCGCACATGTCCACGTTGGTGGCCGGGTAGATGTGCCCGTCCTCGTGGGGCGGCGCGATGGCGCGGCCCTGGTCCGGGTCGAACTCCCAGAGGAACCGGCGCTCCCGGATGCCCGTCCGCTGGAAGATGGCGTCCGCCGACCACCCGGGCAGAGCGCGCGCAATCCTCTCGTTGCTCACCACCCGCCGGGGGACGAACGCTCCGGCTCCGATGATCGACGCGCTCACGGACGGGCGACCAAAGCAGGAACCTTGCCCGCCATAACTGTCGAGAATTTCAACCCCTTTGTGTCCGGTGCTGGTTCAGATCCAATGCACCGGGGTGCGCGGCGACCTCTCTGACCGCCCGGCGGAAGAGGTGTTGTTTCAGTGGCTTGACAACGCGCTTCAATCTTGACGTACACTCCTTCAAGAATGGCGCGCGATCCGCCCCCCTTCATCCAGCGGGGCAATAGAAAACCGCTCTACGTCCAGGTGCTCACCCAGCCATCGCTGCGGGGCTGCTGGTCGGTGAACCTGTCGACCACGGGGATCGGCCTGGTGGCGTCCCCGGCCTCGCCGCAGGAGGGCCCGCGGGAAGGGCAGGTGCTGGAGCTGGAGCTCACCCTGCCCGGGGAGCGTGCCCGGGTCCGGGCGCGGGGGGAGGTCCGCTGGCGGCACGACTACGAGGGCGCGTCCGAGGGCAGCACGGCGGCGCTGGGGGTGAGCTTCCACCACTTCGAGGGGGACGGGCAGGTCCGGGTGGTGCGGTACATCCGGGAGCATCACCTGTCGGTGGGGGTGGTGCTGGCCAGCCGCGCCGACGAGCGGCTGGTGCGCGCCGCGCTGCAGGCGGACTTCGAGCTGCACTTCGCCTCCTCGGACGAGGAGCTGACCCAGGTGCTGTCCTCCGGGCACCTCTCCTGCCTGGTGGTGGCCGGCGAGGACGGCGAGCGCGCGGCGGCGCTGGTGGCGCGGCTGTGGGCGGAGCGCTCCGGCACCGGGGACGCGCTGGCTGGCTCCAGCCCTCCCCCGGGGGACCTCTCCAAGCGGCTGGTGCTGGCCGCGCCGTCCGACCCGGAGGTGGTGCTCTCGCTGTTCAACTGGGGCGCGCTGCACCGCTTCGTCCCCCGTCCGCTGGAGGCGGCGCCGCTGCGCGAGGCGGTGCTGGGCGCCTGCCGCGAGCACGAGATGCGCATCGAGCAGCACCGGATGGCGCTGGAGCTGGAGCGCAACCTGCTCCGCGAGCGCGCCCGGGTCTCGCCCGAGCCCTCCGCCCCCGGCGCCGAAGGGCTGGGCGTGAAGAGCGAGGCGATGCGCCGGGTGCACCGGCTGGCCAAGGTGGCGGCGCCGCACCGGGTGGCGGTGCTGCTGCAGGGCGAGACCGGCACCGGCAAGGAGGTGATGGCCTCCACCCTGCACCGCCTCTCCGGCCGGCGGGACGCGCCCTTCGTGGCGCTGGACTGCGGGGCGCTCTCGGAGACGCTGCTGGAGTCGGAGCTGTTCGGCCACGTGAAGGGCTCCTTCACCGGCGCGGTGTCCGACCACCCGGGGCTGTTCGTGCTGGCGGACAGCGGCACCATCTTCCTGGACGAGATCGAGAACACCACCGCCAACTTCCAGGCCAAGCTGCTCCGCGCGATCGAGACCGGGGACGTGCGGCCGGTGGGCGGGGTCCAGGTGCGCCACGTGGACGTGCGGGTGATCGCCGCCTCCAACCGCGACCTGGGGGAGGAGGTCCGCCAGGGCCGCTTCCGCTCCGACCTCTTCTTCCGCCTCAACTCCTTCACGCTCCAGCTCCCGCCGCTGCGCGAGCGCCCGGAGGACCTGGACGAGCTGGCGGACCACTTCCTGGCCCTGTTCAACCGCGCGCTGGACCGGTCCGCGGCGGGCTTCTCGCCGCAGGCGCGCGCCACGCTCCACCGCCACGACTGGCCGGGCAACGTGCGCGAGCTGCGCAACGTGGTGGAGCGCGCGGTGCTGCTCGGCCAGGCGGGCCGGAACATCGACCTGCCGGAGCTGCCGGACGCGCTGGTGGCGAAGGTGAGCTCGCCCGGCCCGGAGGAAGCGAGGGGGAATTCGCTGCGGGACAAGCTGGCCTCCTACGAGCGCGAGCTGATCGGCGACGCGCTCCAGCGCGCCGGCGGGGTGATCCGCAGGGCCGCGGCCCAGCTCCAGACCGACCCGGTCACCTTCGCCCGGAGGGCGCGCCGCTACGGGCTCCCCCTGCGCTCGCCGCCTGGCTGATCCTCGCGCGGCGGCGGCGGCGCGTCAGATCCCCCACGCCCCCGAGACGTGGACGTTGGTGCCGTTCACGTAGCGGGCCTCGTCGGAGAGCAGGAAGAGCACCGCCGACACCGCGTCGGCGTTGCTCCCCACGTAGCCGGCGGGGATGTTCTTCACCATCTTCTGCATCTCCGGATCCGGCTCGCCCGAGCTGGCGATGAAGCCGGGGGAGATGGCGTTGGCGGTGACGCCGTGGGGCGCCAGCGTCTTGGCCAGGCTGCGCAGCAGCGCCTGCACGCCGACCTTGGCGACGTAGTGCGCGGTGAGCTGGGGCTGGGCGACGAGGCGGTCGGCGTTCGCCATGCTGAACCCGACGATGCGGCCCCACTTGCGGGCGATCATCCCCTTCGCCGCGGCGCGCGAGCAGTAGAAGAGGGAGTCCAGGTTGTGCGCGAACATCTCGCGCCATCCCTCCGGCGTCTCCTCGAGGACGTCGACGCGGTGGTAGGGGCCGGCGCAGTGGACGAGCGCGTCGAGGCGCCCCAGCTCCGCCTCCACCCGACCCACCAGGTCGGCGGCGGCGGACGGGTTGGCCACGTCGCAGCGCGCTCCCAGCGCGCGGGCGCCCAGCCCTTCGATGGCCTTCTGCGTCTCGGCGCCCGCCTCGTCGCTCGTCCTCCAGCAGAACGCGACGTCCCAGCCCCGCCCGGCGAGCGCGAGCCCCACCGCGCGCCCCACCCCCTTCGCCCCTCCGGTGATCAGCGCGACTCTCTTCTCCATGCCCGGGACTGTAGCAAGCCTCAGGTCCGCAGGCCGGGCACCAGGGCGTCGGAGACCTTCTTCGGGTTCTTCACGCCCTGGCGCGCCAGCGCCTCGTTCGACTGGCGCACCAGCGAGGCGCCCTCCTCGCCGCCGATCAGCTCGCCCAGGCGGCGCCGGCCCGCCACCGCGTAGTGCGCCATCCCCGCCTGGTCCGCCTGCGAGATCGCCTCGCGCAGCCTGAGCGCGGAGCGGTTGAAGTCCATCTTCTGGTAGGCCACCCCGGCGCGGAGGAAGAGCGCCCAGGCGCTGGCGTGGCCCACGCCCTCGCCCTCCAGGGACCGCGCCATCTGCGCCGCCTCCGCCACCGCGGAGCGCACGTCGCCCCCCATGGAGCCGTCCATCAGCGCCAGCCGCCCGCGCAGGTACCAGGTCCGGCAGCGGGAGAGCTGGGCGCCCCGGAGCAGCCAGCCCGGCACCGCGTGGAGCGACTTGTGGAAGCGCGCCCGGAGCTGGCCGCCCTCGCGCTGGTAGAGCGCCAGGTTGGCCCTCGCCAGCAGCTCCGCCCAGTCCAGCACGGTGTACCCGGGCCAGGGCGACGTCCAGCGCGCCGAGTCGAAGCGCCGGAGCGCGGAGGCCGGGTCGTCCCTCGCCATCCATGCGCTCACCGCCACCCGGGTGATGGCCGCCAGGGTGAAGGTGTCCTTGCGGCGCGAGGCCTCGCGCGTCCACATCTCCAGAAGCCTGGTCAGCTCGCCCCACTGCCCGGCGTCGCGCAGCGCCCACAGCCGCATGATGCGGAAGGTGCCCAGGCGCCAGTTGTTGAGCGCCACCACGTCCTTGTGCGCCTCCGGCAGCGCCAGCTTCTCCGCCGCCGCCTGGAACGAGCCCGAGTAATACAGGGAGATGCCCTCGTAGCCGTCGAGCATGGCGCGCAGCAGCGGCTCCTCGGCGGCGGGGCCGGCGGAGACCTGCGCCTCCTCGGCCAGCGCGCGCGCCCGCCGCCGGTTGCCCAGCATGGCCGCGCCGCACGCCTCCAGCGCGATCCCCAGCGCCACCTGGGTGGGCTCGCCCACCCGCGCCGCCTGGCGCCCGGCGCGGGCGATCAGCGTGGCGCCGCGGACCGGGTCCATGGTCCACAGCGCCGCGCCCACCGCGCGCATCGCCTCCGGCCCCACGGCCTCGTCCAGCTGCACCGCTTCCGGCGACCGCACCTTCCACCCGAACCCGCCGCGCAGCCGCTGCACCAGCAGCGCGCGCCGCACCGCCGAGGCCTTGGCGCGCAACAGCGGCGCCGACTCCGGGCTGACCTCGGCGAAGAGCGACAGCGCGCGGGGAGTCTGGCCGGCGGAGAGCAGGTGCTCGGCGGCGGCGAGCCTGAGGTGCAGGCGTTCGAAGGGGCCGGCGCCGTCCGCCGCCGCCAGCAGCGCGTCCGCCACGTCCACGATCCGCCCCGCGCCGGCCAGCACGGTGGACAGGCCCAGCTGGAGCAGCCGCCGGGTGAGCGGTTCGCCGGTGAGCTTGAGCCCGCGCCGGTAGAGGTCCGCCGCCAGGTCGAACGCCAGGCGCGCCGCGGCGGTGTCGGCCGCCTCGCGCAGCGCCTCCGCCGCGGTGTCCTCGTTGCCCGCCCGCTGGAGGTGGTAGCCGATGAGGCCGGGCCGGGCGCCGCGCTCCCGGTCCGCCATCAGCGCGGAGGCCAGCCGCCGGTGGCGCTCCGGTATCTCGCCCTCGGGCTGGAGCGCCACCACCGCCTCGCGGATCTGCTCGTGGGCCACGTCCACGAACTGCTCGCCCCCCTCCAGCAGCCCCTCGGTCTTCAGGCGCGCCAGCAGCGGCGGGTAGCTCTCCGCGGGCTCCAGCGACTCCGGCGCGTCCGCGCAGGCGCGCGCCGCGGCGGAGATGGGGATGGGCCCGCCCGCCAGCGCCACCACCTCCACCAGCCTCCGCGAGGACGGGTCCAGGCCGCCCACGTGCGCGGCGATGGCGGCCTCCAGCGAGTCCGGCGCGGGCCGGCCGGCGCCGGTGGCGGTGGGCTGGCGCAACAGCTCCACCAGGCACAGGGGGACGCCCCGGCCGATGCGGACCACTCCCTCCGGCGTGGTGGAGGGCCCCATCCCGGGGAGCAGCGGCATCCTCCGCACCAGGTCCAGCGCCTCGTCGTGCTCCAGCGGCTGGAGCGGGACCTCGCGGGACTCGTCCAGGCCGATGGCGGCGAGGAACGGGTCGTTCGGCTCCTCCTGGGTCACGCGCCGGGTCCCCACCAGGAGGATGCGGGAGCCCGGCTCCTGGCTCTGCAGCAGCCGGCCCAGCAGCTCCAGGCTGTCCCCGTCCGCGGCGTGGAGGTCGTCCATGGCCAGCACCACCGGTTGCTGCTGGGACAGCCGCGCCAGCAGCTCCAGCAGGGCCTGGATGGCCTGGTGCCGCAGCTCCGGCGGGTCGCCGAGCGCGGGGTGCTCCTGCATCAGCGGGATGAGCTGGGGCACCTGGAGCAGCTCCGGGAAGGCCACCGCCAGCGCCGCCGAGCGGGACGACAGCACCTGCTCCACCAGCGGCGAGCCGCGCCTGGCCAGGTAGGCGGCGATGGAGCCCACGATGCCGGCGAACGCGTTGTGCGGGAGCTGGAGCCGCGCGTAGCAGCGCCCGGAGAAGCAGAGCGCGCCGGCCTTCTCCGCCTCCAGCAGGAAGCGCCCCACCAGCGCGCTCTTGCCGATGCCGGACTCCCCGGTCACCACCACCGCGGAGACGCCCTCGTTGATGTGGGCGAGCGCCTCGCGGAGCATCTCCAGCTCGGCGCGGCGCCCGACGAACGGCGGCTGCCCCGGCACCCCGGCGAAGGCGCGCGCGGTGGGCTGCGGCGGCGAGGGCGCGGGCGTGGACGGGGCCTGCGGCGGCGCCGGGCGGGCCTGCAGCTGCGGCGAGGTCGGCGTGCGCGCCACGGGCGCGGGCGCCGGGGCCGGCGCCGGCAGCGGGGCCGGAGCGGGCAGGGGCTGGATCGCCGCCGCGCCGCCCAGCACCGCGCCTCCGCTCGCCGCGGGGCGCGCGGGCGCCGGGTCCTGCTTCCGCGGCGGCGGCCGGCGCCCGGAGAGCCAGGCCATCACGTCCGAGTCGGTGGGCCGCAGCTCCGGCTGCATCTCCAGAAGGCCCAGGCAGAGCGCGTTCAGGTTTTCCGGGATGCCGGGGGCCACCTCGGAGGGCGGCTGCGGGCGCTTGTGCTGCTTGGCGAGCAGCACGTCGGAGGGCGCGCCGTGGAAGGGCGGCATCCCGGTGAGCGCCTCGTAGAGGATGCAGCCCATGGCGTACCAGTCCGCGGGCGGCCCCACCGGGCGGGCCGGGGAGATCGGCGAGGGCGCGCGCGCCTGCTCCGGCGCCAGGTAGGTGACGTGCGGGGCCTGCCCGGCGCCGATCTCCGCCCCCACCGACTCCAGCAGCACCACCCGCCCCTGCGGGGTGACGCGCACGTTGGAGGGCCGGACCTCCAGGTGCAGGTGGCCCTTGGCGTGGAGCGCGGAGAGGCCCTTGGCCAGCCCCAGCATCGCCGCGCTGACCCGGATCTCGTCGAACCGCTTGGCGCCGCCGGAGAGGAGGGGCGCGGTCTGGGTCCGCTCCTGCGCCCCCGCGGACCCGCTCTTGGGCGCGGCGAGGTTGGCGCCGCCCACGTACTTGAGGACGTCCAGCCCCTCCACCAGCTCCATGGAGAAGTAGAAGCGGTCGCTGGTCCGGAACAGCTCGTGGAGGACGACCAGGTTGGAGTGCCGGAGCTCGGCCAGGGCGCGGAACCGGGCCTCCACCCGCGCCAGCACCTCCGGGGGCGCCCGGCGGAGGACCTTGAGGGCCACCACCCCCTGGCTCTCCTGGTCGATCGCCTGGAACACCACGCCGGCCCGGCCCTCTCCGATCCGGCGCTGCAGCGTGAAGTGCTGCGTGGCTGGAAACTCGACGTCGCCCATGGCCCGCATACGAAGCGGGCGGACCCTAGTGCACCGCTCGAAGATCAGCCAGGCGGTGAACGCAGGAGGACGGCCGCCATGCCGGCCGCTACTTCGGCGTGGTGAACCGCCCCAGCAGGTCGTCCCTCGACTCGTTGGGGTTGAACTGGGTCTGGAGCTTGATGCCCTCCACCCCGGTGGGCGAGATGCCGTAGGACATGGCGGCGCGGATCTGGAGCGTGTCGAAGGCGGTGGCGCCGTCCTCCAGCCAGGTCTTCCCGTAGAAGTACTCCGACGGCGTGTCGCCGCCCGGGAGCGCCACCTTGAACCAGTCCGCGGCGCCCTTGAGCCAGGAGGGCAGCTTGGGCCCCTGCGGGGCGCGGTCGTCCACGCCCATGTTCTCGTAGGCGTTCTTCATCAGGGTGTTGGCGATGATGTCGGTGGTGGCGGCGTTCTTGGTGGCGATCACCTTGCCGATGTCCACGGTGTCGCCGATGTCCGGTCCCACCGAGCTCATGGTGCGGCGCATGTCCGCCACCGTGAAGCGCGTCTTGGGCTCGAACACCGAGGCCAGCTCGGCGATCTTCTCGTGCAGCATCATGTTGGGGCCGTGCTCGTTGTTGAGGTCCCAGTGGGCGTCCCCGGAGAGCTTTTTGAGCAGCTCCATCTTGTCGGCGTGCGACATGTCCGGGTCCTTGAGCTGGTCGCCGATCTGCTTGAACTCCGCCGTCCAGGTGGGGCCGTCGCTGCCGTCGTTGAGCCCCGGCACCCGGTCCAGCGGACCGTGCAGCATGGGGACCCGGTCGGACCCGGCCAGAAGCCCGATGCTGTTCTTCAGCGCGCCGGAGAGCCCCGCGCAGCCCATCAGCGCGTGGCGGCCGGGCGGCTTGGGGACGTTGATGATGTCGTCCGCCTCGGCGGCGGCCTTGGGGATCAGCACCCCGTCCGGGAAGTGCCGGTTGCCCGGCTTGCCCGGCGCGATATCCGGCACCGGCACCCGGACGTGCTCGCCGTCCTCGAAGCCGATCACCTTCACCCCCGCCTTCTCCGCCATGGCGATGGCGTCCTTGTCGGTCCGCATCACCTGCCGCTCGTGGCCCTGGCCGTCCGTGAGCCCGTCCAGGATGGCCCGGGCGCCCTTGAACGTGGCGTCGCCCGCCTTCTCCTTGGCCGCGGCCGCCTCCAGCCCGGCGCGCACCGCGGCGTCCAGCGTGCCGGTGCGCTCGAAGTTGTCCATGGTGGACGCGCCCAGCGCCTTGCACTCGATGCCGCTCTCGTCGCCGACGGTGATGTTGACCTTGGCGCCCCGCGCGGCCGCCTCCTCCAGCGTCTGCTTGACGGTGGCGTAGGTGGACTCGTTGGAGGTGCAGCTGGGGTAGCCCATGATCCCCCAGTTCATCCCGGGCTTGATCAGCACGTTGTGCTCGTTGGTGGCCTTCCCTGCCGGCGGCTTGGAGAGGAAGTCGAACCCGCCGATGGCGTCGATGGCCTGCTTCTGGGCGGCGTAGACCTTGGCGCGCTCGGCGGCCTTGTCCACGGTGCCGTCGGCCAGCTTGGCCTGCGCCGGATCCACCGACACCACGCTGGCGGGCGAGTCGCCGGTCTTGTTGAGCGACTGGACCTGCGCCGGCACCGGGCCGCGGATGGTGCCGCGGCCGCGGAACACGCTCGCCGTCCCCTCCAGCAGCTCGCGCGTCCAGCCGAACTGCATCATCCCGACGCTGATCGCCCCTTCCGCCACCTTCTTGAGCGTGCTCTCCAGGCGCTCCTTGAGGCCGGGGTGCTTGAAGGCGTCCGCCGGGGTGGAGGAGATCTGCTTCTGGAGGGCCTTGGCCTGCTCCGGGGCGATGTGGCCGTGCTCGGCCTGGCTGAGCAGCCGCTGCGCGTCCGACGGAGTGATGGGTGGCTGCTGCGCCGGCGCGGCGGTGGTGGACTTGATGTCTGGCATGTGGGGGGCTTCCTCCGGGCGCCCGTATACCTCAGGCCTGGATGCGAGCACCAACTCGCCTCCCCGCCCCGGCTCGGGTACGACCCTCACATGGACCCACCTCGGCGGACCATCCACTGCGAGGACGCGCTGGCCTGGCTCGCGGCCCGGCCCAGGCTGGAGGGCTGCTCGATCATCACCTCGCTGCCGGACGCGTCCGAGCTGCCGGCGCTGGGGGGCCCGGAGGCGTGGGAGCGCTGGTTCGAGGACGCCGCCGCCCTGGTGCTCTCCCGCTGCCCGGATGAAGGGGTGGCGATCTTCTTCCAGAGCGACGTGAAGCGGGGCGGGCGGTGGGTGGACAAGGGCCGGCTGGTGCAGCGCGCCGCCGAGCGCGAGGGCGTCCCGCTCCTGTTCCACCAGATCGTCTGCCGGGTGCCGCCCGGGTCGGTGACCCGCGGGCGCGCGGGGTACTCGCACCTGCTGGGCTTCTCCCGCGGGGCGCGGTTCGACCTGCGCCACGCCACCGCCGACGTGCTCCCCGAGGCGGGGGAGACCACCTGGACGCGCGGCATGGGCGCGCGCGCGTGCCGGGCCGCCTGCAGCTTCGTGCTCCGCCACACCGCCACGCGCACCGTGGTCGACCCGTTCTGCGGGCACGGCACGGTGCTGGCGGTGGCCAACGCGATGGGGCTGGACGCCGTCGGCGTAGAGATCGCGAGGAAGCGGGCCCGGCGCGCGCGGTCGCTGGTCCTGGGCGCGGGGCGCATATAGCGTGTCGGGCCTTCGAAAGGAGCTTCATGAGCAAGAGGAACGGGGGGAGTGCCCAGGCGACGTCCAGCGCGCCTCGGAACCTGGTGGAGCTGCTGGTGGCGCGGGCGAAGGAGCCGGCCAAGGTGGCGATCACCTACCGGCGAGGCGCCGCCTGGGCGGAGATGACGTTCCAGCAGGCCCTGGAGGAGGTCCAGGCGCTCTCCGCGGGGCTGGTGGACCTGGGGCTGCGGCCGGGGGACCGGGTGGCCATCTTCGGCGGCACCACCATGACGTGGATGATGTGCGACCTGGCGGTGTCCGCGGCGGGCGGCATCACCGTGCCCATCTACGCCTCCAACACGCCGGACGAGTGCCGCTACATCCTCAACGACTCCGAGGCGTCCTTCATCTTCGTGGACAACGACCAGCCGGCGCCCGCGCAGCCGGGCCGGCTCACCCGCATCCGCCAGCGCCTGGCGGAGTGCCCGTCGGTGAAGAAGGTGATCGCCTTCGAGGGCGAGGTGAGCGGCGACCGCGAGCTGCCGCTGGCGGACCTGCGGGCCCAAGGCGCCGCCGCGCACCAGGCGAACCCCGCCGCCTTCTCCGGGCGGGTGGCGAAGATCGAGGCCGACGACCTCTCCACCATCATCTACACCTCGGGCACCACCGGAGATCCCAAGGGCGTGATGCAGACGCACGCCGGCTGGGCGTACCAGGCCGCGTCGCTTCAGCAGATGCGCCTGATGCAGCCCACCGACTCGGTGATCCTGTTCCTGCCCTTCGCCCACGTGTTCGGGCAGCTGATCAAGTCGGCCTGGCTGTCGCTGGGCTACCGGCTGATCTTCGCTGAGTCGCCGGAGAAGCTGCTGGCCAACCTGGCGGAGACCGGGCCCACGCTGCTGCCCACCGTGCCGCGGGTGATCGAACGGCTGTACAACGCCGTGCTGGCGCAGGGCGGCGCCGCGCCCGGGGTGAGGGGGCGGATGTTCCGCTGGGCGATGGGCCTGTTCGACGAGTACGTGGAGGCGCGCAAGGCGGGACGGCCGCACCACTCGCTCGGGTTCCGGCTGGCGCAGAAGCTGGTGTTCGCCAAGGCGGGCGAGGGCCTGAAGCAGAAGCTGGGCGGCAAGCTGGAGCGGCTGGTCACCGGCGGCGCGCCGCTCTCGGCCAAGATCGGCTGGATGATGGAGTTGCTGGGCTTCGTGGTGGTGGAGGGCTACGGCCTCACCGAGAGCACCGCGGTGGCCTGCCTCAACCCGCCCTACCCCGTGGGCGCGGCGAAGATCGGCACCGTGGGGCCGCCGCTGCCGGGGACGAAGATCAAGCTCTCCCCGGAGGGCGAGGTGCTCATCCGCGGCCCCTCGATCATGAAGGGCTACTACCGCAACCCCAAGGCCTCCGCCGACGCGGTGGATCCCGAGGGCTGGCTGCGCTCGGGGGACATCGGCGAGATCGACCAGGACGGCTTCCTCCGCATCACCGACCGGAAGAAGGACATCATCATCACCGCCGGCGGGAAGAACGTGGCGCCGCAAAACCTGGAGAACGCGCTCAAGGCCTTCCCCATCGTCAACCAGGCCATGGTGTACGGCGACAAGCGGCCGTACCTCACCGCGCTGATCACCGTCAGCGAGGAGGTGGCGCGCAAGGTGGTGGACGGGGGCGGCAACGCCGCCAGCTACGCGGACCTGGCCAGGCGCCCGGAGGTGACGCAGGCGGTGCAGGCGGCGGTGGACGCGCTCAACGCCGCCCAGCCCTCCTACAGCACGATCAAGAGGTTCACCGTGCTGGACCACGACCTCAGCCAGGAGGGCGGCGAGCTCACCCCCACCTCCAAGGTGAAGCGGAGCCGGATCGTCCAGCTCTGCCAGCCGCTGCTCGACGCGATGTACGAGGAGAAGCTGGTGGAGTAGGCGCCCGGCGCCCTTCGCCTCAGCCCAGCTCCAGCGGCAGCGCCTTCACCCCGCGGATGGTGGGGTTGCGCAGCCACTCCAGCTGGTCCGCGCCGCAGCGCAACGCGGGGAAGCGGGAGAGCAGCGCCTGGAGGGCGATCTGCCCCTCCAGCCGGGCCAGCGGCGCGCCCAGGCAGTAGTGCGGGCCCAGGCTGAAGGCCAGGTGCGGGTTCTCCTCGCGGGAGCGGGAGAGCACCAGGTCCTCCGGGTCCCTGAACGCCGCCGGGTCGCGGTTGGCGGCGCCGAGCATGGAGATCACCGCCTGCCCCCGGGCGATGGTCTTGCCGCCGATCTCCACGTCCTCGGTGGCGATGCGCGTGGCCGCCTGGGTGGGCGCGTCGTAGCGGAGGCACTCCTCCACCGCGCCCTCGATCCGGGAGGAGAGGTCCTCCTGCAGCCAGGCGCGCTGCTCCGGGTGGGCCAGCAGCGCCAGGATGGAGTTGGCGATCAGGTGGGTGGTGGTCTCGCTCCCCGCGTAGAGCAGCGCGGCGCAGGACGACAGCAGCTCCTCGGAGGTGAGCCGGTGCCCCTGCTCCTCCGCCGCCACCATGGCGCTGATCAGGTCCGCCCGCGGCTGGCGGCGGCGCTCGTCCGCCAGCCGGCGGAAGTACTCGTTCATCTCGCCCCACACGGCGAAGGCGGCCGCCGCCTTGGTCTCGTCCGCGCGGTGGTGGCCCAGCAGCCGCGCCAGCTCGTCCGCCCAGTGCTTGAACTGCTCGCGCTCCCCGGGGGGCGCGCCGAGCAGCCCGGCGGTCACCACGATCGGCAGCGGGTAGGCCAGGTCCTCGATCAGCTCCATCCGCCCGCGCCCTTCGACCCCGTCCAGGAGCGTGCGGACGATCTCCTCGATCGCCGGGCGCTGGGCCTGCACCACCTTGTGGGTGAAGGCCTGCGCCATCAGCGCGCGCACCCGCGTGTGGTCCGGCGGGTCCCGGTAGAGCAGCCAGAGGTGCAGCGACCGCTGCATCGGCGCGAAGCGCTCCTGCGCCTGGGGCGGCAGCTTCTCGAACAGCTTGTGCAGGTACTGGTTGCCCAGCCGCCGGTCGCGCAGCGCGCGCGAGACGTCGGCGTGGCGGGTGAGCATCCACACCTCCGCCCGCTCGTGCCAGTGGACGGGATCCTCCGCCCGCAGCTTCGCGAAGCGAGGGTACGGACTGGGCGCCGCGCGATCGATCAGCTCCTTGATCTGGGCCGCTTCCATCGCTCGTTCGAGCGTAACACCAGGGCCCGCGCGGGGTCCGGTGTTCCTTGAAGGGTCCTCCAGCGCGACAGTAAGCTGGCGTCGCTCTGCACTCAGGGGAGGTCCGGATGGAGTCGGCGGCGAGCGCGGCGGAGCCGCTGCTCAATCACAGGTACCGCGTCGTCCGGCAGCTGGGCACGGGCGCCATGGGCGAGGTGTTCCTGGTCCAGGACACGCTGGAGGAGAACCAGCTCCAGGCCCTGAAGACCATCCGGCGCGAGTTCGTCACCTCCTACGGCTACAGCGCCTTCAAGAACGAGTTCCAGGCGATGACCGCCTTCCACCACCCCAACGTGGTGGAGGTCTACGAGTTCGGCACCGTCGCCGGCACCCAGGACGACTTCTTCACCATGGAGTACGTGGAGGGCAGGAACCTCCTCGCCGCCACCCGCGAGGTCGACCTGGAGACCATCTACGACTACGCGGTCCAGTGCGCCCGCGCGCTGGAGTACATCCACGCCCAGGGGTTCATCCACTTCGACCTCAAGCCGGACAACATCATGGTGCGCGAGGACGGCACCGTGAAGGTGATGGACTTCGGCCTGGTGGAGCAGTCCTCCATCGGCAACCCCGGCGTGCTCAAGGGCACGGTGCACTACCTGGCGCCGGAGATGCTGCGCGGCGACGCGGTGGACTCGCGGCTGGACCTCTACTCGCTGGGCGCGGTGCTCTTCCACGTCATCACCGGCCGCACGCTCTTCGAGGGCACGGTGGAGCAGGTGATGTACCACCACCTCCAGGACGAGCCGGACTTCAACGCCCCCGCGCCGCGGGAGGTCCCGGACGCGATCAAGCCGCTGCTGCGCCGGCTGCTGGACAAGGACCCGGCGAAGCGGCCCAGCTCCGCCGGCGAGCTGCTCACCGCGCTGCAGCTGGCGGTGGGCTCCGCCCGGCCCCCGCAGGCCCGCGAGGTGTCGGAGAGCTACATCCTGGGGAGCCGCTCCGTCGGCCGGATGGAGGAGCTGGCCCGGCTGCAGGAGGTGTTCGGCCAGCGGGTGCTGGATCCGCGCCCCGGCGCCCCCGCGGTGATGCTGGTCACCGGCGCCTCGGGCACCGGGCGCTCCCGGCTCCTCCAGGAGCTGCGGCACCAGGTCCAGCTCCGCCGGGTGCGCTACCACCAGGGCACCTGCCTGCAGAACGGCGGGCAGCCGTACCTGCCCTTCGCCGAGATCCTCAGCGCGGTGGCGCGCGACATCCTCCCCTCCCAGGGCGGATCGCTCCCCCGCACCTCCAGCCTGGAGGGCCTGGGCTCCGGCATCGCCATGCGGCAGAGCGAGATCAGCAGCCTGGGCGGCCGGCCGCTGATGCCGGCGGACCTGGCGCTGAAGGACACCGTGGTCGACCCGCGCCCCGGGAAGGACACGGCGGTCGGCCCGCGCCCCGCGGCCGACCAGGAGCGGGAGCCCGGCACCCTCCTCTTCGGCCGCACCCCGCTGTCGACCGAGCCGCCCCCGGTGGACGAGGCCCCTCCCAGCCACCCGGGCACCGGCACGGTGATGTTCGGCATCACCTCCTCGGACCTGGCCAACCTCACCCCGGAGCCGACGCCGCCCCAGCACCATCCCCCCGAAGGGACGGAGCCCAAGGACGCGCAGGAGCGGCTGGCGGGCACGCTGCTGGAGCACGCGCCGGCGCTGGCGCGCATCCTGGGCGCCGAGTTCGGCCTGGTGGAGCTGGCCTCCATGGTGGAGTCGCCCCGGTTCTCCACGCCCGAACGCGAGCGCGCCTGGCTGCAGGACTCCATCTGCAAGTTCCTCCTCGCGGTGGCGCGGATCAGGCCCCAGGTGATCTACCTGGCGGACCTGCACTGGGCGGACGCGCCGTCGCAGGACCTGCTGGTGCAGCTGGCGCGGGCGCTCCAGGAGGCGGACCGCGCCGAAGGCCTCCCCCCGGCGCGGCTGCTGCTGTGCGGCGACTACCGGCAGGAGGAGGTCGCGGGCACCGGCCTGGAGAAGACCGTCGCCGACCTGCAGAAGGAGAAGCTGTCCGAGACGCTGGCGCTGCGCCCGCTCACCGCCGACGACGTGGGGGCGATGCTGGGCTCGATGCTGGGCCCGGTGGACCAGGTGGAGTCGGTGTCCAAGCTCCTGGCGGAGCGGACCAGCGGCAACCCGTTCTTCATCGAGGCCGCGGTGCGCAACCTCCTCGAGGAGGGCGGGCTCAAGCGCCACGGACCCAGCTGGGTGTTCGGCCCGGAGGCGCTGAGGACGGCCGCCACCAGCGTCCAGCAGGTGCTGGACCGCACCCTGGCGAAGCTGCCGGGGGACGAGGTGGAGCTCCTCCAGGTCCTCTCCGTCTTCAACCGCCCGGTGAACATCCCGGTGCTGATGTCCGCGGGGGCGGACGACGAGAAGGCGCTGCGCAAGCTGCTCACCCGCGTCCGCCGCAAGCGGTTCCTGGCGCGCGGCTGGGCGGAGGGCCACCACCAGTACAGCCTGCGGCACAACACGCTGCGCGACCACGTGCACGGGAAGATCCCCGGCCCGCGGCGCGCGGAGATGCACGAGGCCGCCGGCCTGGCGCTGGAGCGGCGCTACCCCGGCAGCGAGCGGTACCTGGAGGACCTGGCCCACCACTTCCAGCGCTCCGGGAACGTGGACAAGGCGATCCACTACGCGCGCAAGGCGGCGGACCAGGCGCGGCGGCTGTTCGACCACAAGCGCGCCGGCCAGCTCTACACCCAGGCCCACGAGGCGCTGCGGCTGCTGGGCGCGGACCTGGCGGTGAGCATCGCCGAGGTGTCCATCTACGCCGCCTCCGAGAAGCACGTGGAGCGGCTGAAGGCGGCGCTCCCCAGGGTGGAGGAGGTCAAGGACGTCCAGCGGCTGGCGAAGATTCAGAACTGGATGGGGCGGATGTACTACGCGCTGGGGAAGCAGCGCGACGCCATCCAGTGGTTCACCCAGTTCATGAAGACCACGGAGGGGACCAAGGACGACGTCACCCGCGCCCTGCCCCACGCGGTCCTCGGCCGGGTCTCGTTCTTCGTGGGGAAGTTCGAGACCGGCGCCAAGCACCTGGAGAAGAGCATCTCGCTGTTGCGCGGGCACGTGGGCGCGGAGGAGGACATCTCGTACTCGCTGGGGATGGGCGGCGCCTGCCACGGCTACCTGGGGGACCTGCCCAGGTGCCGGAAGATGGTCGAGGAGAGCATCGAGCTGGCCGCGCAGATCAACAACAAGACGCGGCTGGCGCTGGGGCGGGTGTACATGGGCATCGTGCTCGCCCACTACGGGCGCTGGCCCGAGGCGCGCGAGCACCTGGACCGCGGGATCGAGATCTCCAAGCAGACCGGCGACGTGATCGGCGCCGGGACCGGCTCCTCCTTCCGCGGCCTGGTGGCGCTGGCGGAGGGTGACGCCGCCCGCGCCATCGAGCTGTGCCGCTTCGGCCGCGAGCACATCGCCAGGACCGGCGGCACCATGACCTTCACCATGATCGGCACCCACCTGGCGGAGGCGCTGCTGGCCTCGGGCGACGTGGAGGGGGCGCTGAAGACCGCCCGGGAGTCGCTCCCGGTGCTGGAGACGGGCGAGCGCTGGGGCGAGTCGTGCCTCTACGTCACCCTGGGCCACATCCACCAGAAGCGCCGCGAGCACGCCGAGGCGAAGGGCTGGCTGCAGAAGGCGATCGCGGTGGCGGAGGGGCAGAAGGGGAAGCCCTTCGAGGCCAAGGCGCGGCTGGCGTACGGCGCCTTCCTGCGCGACACGGGCGAGGCGCAGGCGGGGCTGGAGGAGCTGGGCAAGGCGCGGACGCTGTTCGACCAGCTGAAGATGGGCTGGTACCGCGACCGCGCCGAGTCGCTGCTGGACGGCGAGCAGATGGGCCCCTGTCCGTAGAAACGAGCTTCCCGCCATGGTCGAGTACAAGGTCGACGTCGACGACATCGAGCTGACGCTGTTCGAGCTGCTGGACGTGGGGCAGCTGCAGGCGCTGCCGCGGTTCGCAGGGCAGACGGTGGAGGAGTACCGGGCGGTGGTGCGCGAGGCGGCGGCGCTGGCGCGGCGGGACCTGGCGGCGATCAACGAGCGCGGGGACCGGGTCGGCGCGCACGTCCAGGACGGCCGGGTGAAGATGCCGGAGGGCTTCCGGGAGGCGTGGCGGAAGCTGAACGAGATGGGGCTGACCGCCATGGACCTCTCGCCGGACCACGGCGGGCTGGGGCTGCCGTCGGCGCTGGCCGCGGTGGTGGGCGAGCTGGTGATGGGCGCCTGCCCCAGCCTGAGCGCCTTCCACCTGCTCACCCACGAGGTGGCGCGGGTGCTGGAGGTGTTCGGCAGCGAGGCGCAGCGGCGCGATCACCTGGCCAGGCTGGCGTCCGGCGCCGAGACCGGGACGATGTGCCTCACCGAGCCGCACGCGGGGTCGGCGGTGGGGGACATCCGGACCTCGGCCTCGCCGCAGCCGGACGGGACGTACCTGCTCAGGGGGACCAAGATCTTCATCTCCGGCGGGGACAGCGACGTCGCGGACGACATCCTCCACCTGGTGCTGGCGCGGGCGGAGGGCGACGGCCCGGGGACGGCGGGGCTGTCGCTGTTCGCCGTGCCCGCCAGGGACAACGACGTGCGGCTGGTGTCCATCGAGCGGAAGATGGGGATCCACGCCTCGCCGACGTGCCAGCTGGCGTTCGGGGAGCAGGGGAAGTGCAGGGGGACGCTGCTGGGCCCGCGCTCGCAGGGCATGCGCTGCATGTTCCACATGATGAACGCGGCGCGGCTGGCGGTGGGCCAGCAGGGGGTGGCGATCGGCGGCGCCGCGTACGAGCACGCGCTGGCGTACGCCAAGGAGCGGACCCAGGGCGGGAGCACCCGCATCATCGAGTACCCGGACGTGCGCCGGACGCTGATGACGATGAAGGCGTACGTGGAGGGGCTGCGGGCGCTGGTGCTGGAGGCGGCGCTGTTCGTGGACCTCACCGAGCACCACCCGGACGCGGCGGTGCGGGAGGCGCACGAGGCGTACCTGGGCCTGATGACGCCGGTGCTGAAGGCGTACGGGTCCGACATGGGGTTCAAGGTGACGGAGCTGGCGATGCAGGTGTTCGGCGGCGCCGGCTACACCCAGGACGTCCCGGTGGAGCAGTACATGCGGGACCTCAAGGCGGCCTCGCTCTACGAGGGGACCAACGGCATCCAGGCCATGGACCTGGTGGGGCGGAAGTTCCTGCGCAACCGCGGCGAGCACCTGAACCGGTACCGGGCGAAGCTGGCCGCGTCGCTGGAGCAGGCGGCCAGGGAGCCGGAGGCGGCGCCGCTGGCGGGGAAGGTGCACGACGTGCTGCAGCGGTTCGCCGGCGCGGCGCGGACGCTGGCGGAGCGGGCGGGCGGGGACGGAGCGTGGGCGGGCCTGGCGGCCACGCCCTTCCTGCGCGCGCTGGGGGAGATCATGGTGGCGGAGGTGCTGGTCCGGCGCGCGGCGTTCGCGGGGCGGAGGCTGCGGGCGGGCGCGGCGGGGCGGGAGAAGCTGCTGCAGGGGAAGATCGAGGTGGCCCGGTTCCACGTGTCCCAGCTGCTGCCGGGGGCGGACGCGGACATCGCGCGGGTGGCGAGCGAGGATCGCTCGGCGCTCGCGGACGTGCTGTAGCGGCAATGGCGAATGTAACGGCAGTGTAACGGGAGCTCGGAAAGTAGGTGCACAACCGGCCGGGGCGAGGCACCTTCACGCCATGTACGCGCCCCAGCTGAGCCCCCCCGGCGAAGCCGTCACTCCCCGTCCGACCGCGGGCCCGTCCCCGGACGTCGCCCCGTACCGGGCGGTGCTCCAGGAGATCTTCGCCCGGGCGACCGAACGGTTCGACGTGCGGTTCTGGAACGGCGAGGTGATGCGCTTCGGGGCGGAGCGCGACCGCCCGCCGGAGTTCACGGTGGCGTTCAAGGACCGGCGGGCGCTGCTGGCGCTGGACGAGGCATCGCTGGGGGAGTCGTTCATCGCCGGGCACTGGGACGTGGAGGGTGATTCGCGAGGGGCGTTCGGGCTGCGCAAGTACATCCCGGCCCGGTTCGCGCCGGGCAACTGGGCGTCGCTGCTGGGGCGGATCTTCCTGGTGTCGGACCGGAAGAACAACGCGGAGGCCATCGCCGCGCACTACAGCCTGGGGGACGATTTCTACCTGACGTTCATCGACAAGAAGTATCGGATCTACTCGCACGGGCACTTCCGCCATCCGGATGAGTCGCTGGAGGACGCGGAGGAGCACAAGCTGCAGGACATGTTCGACATGCTCCAGCTCAAGCCGGGGATGCGGCTGCTGGACATCGGCGGCGGGTGGGGGCCGGTGCCGCAGTTCTGCGGCGAGCGCGGGGTGAGGGTGACCAGCGTGACGCTGGCGAAGGACTCGCACGCGTACATCAGCAGGTTGATCCAGGAGCGGAAGCTGCCGTGCGAGGTGGTGCGGTCGGATTACCTGGAGTACCGGCCGGCCGAACCGTTCGACGCCATCGTCATCTACGGCGTCATCGAGCACATCCCGCAGTACAAGCGGTTCGTGGAGAAGATCTACCGGGACCTGAAGCCGGGGGGGTTGATGTTCCTGGACGGGTCGGCGTCGCGGTTCAAGTACGACATGAACCCGGTGGCGAAGAAATACATCTGGCCGACGACGACCGCGTACATGTCGACACACGACTTGATCGCGGAGCTGAATTATCAGGGGATGGACCTGCTGGAGCTGAAGAACGAGAGCTTCGATTACGAGCTCACGATGCTGCACTGGTCGCGGCGGTTCGAGGCGGCGAAGGACTTCATCGTGGGGAGGTGGGGGGAGAAGCTGTACCGGATGTTCCGGATCTACCTGTGGAGCGGGCACCTCGGCTTCCGGGACGACCGGCTGCAGGCGTACCGGCTGCTGATCAGGCGCGGGACGCACGGGCCCGGACCGAGACCGGGGCTGTTGCGGAGGATCGCGTATTCAGCCATGGGACCCTTCTGACATGTCCGACCCTCTCCCTTCGTTCGTGAGCCAGGTGATGACGCTGTGCGCGGTGGGGGCGGCGTCGGCCACCGAGCGGCCCTCGGGCGAGACGGTGGCGCAGCAGGCGCAGCGGATCCTGGACGGGATGAACGCGTACCTGGCGCTGGCGGGCCTGGCGACGCAGGGCCAGTGGAAGGTGGGCTGGCTGGCGCTGACGAACGACCGCGCGAACCTGGCGTACCTGGCGACGGGGCCGGGCGACCAGATCGCGGTGTGCCTGCGGGGGACGGTGATCTCGTCGCTGATCGACGTGGCGGAGGACCTGGAGGTAGGGACCCTGCTGCCGTTCGGGCAGGGGAACATCTCGCAGGGGGCGATGAAGGCGTTCACCGAGGTCACCAGCGCGGCGGGCGCGAACGGGACGACGTTGCTCCAGGCGGTGAACGCGGCGGTGGGGGCTTCGTCCAGCGCGCTCACCATCTACGTGGCGGGGCACAGCCTGGGCGGCGCGCTGGCGACGACGGTGGGGGTGTGGCTGAGCCAGCAGAGCTACAGCCTCCAGCCGACGATCCAGCTGGTGACGTTCGCGGGGCCGACGGCGGGGGACCAGGGGTTCGCGGAGCAGGTGAACGGGTTGATCCCGGCGCCGCTGCTGTACATCAACCAGTACGACGCGATCCCGCAGGCGTGGGCCAGCCTGTCGAACATCGACGGCTTCTATCCGTACGACGTCTTCGACCGGAAGAAGAAGCCCGGGCCGCAGGCGACGCTGGAGGTGAAGGTGCTGGTGTCGCAGCTGGAGAAGCTGCCCGGGGAGAACGTGTACGTGCAGCCGACCCAGCAGGGGCCGCTGAACGCGCAGTACACGGTGTGGAACCCGGACGACGTGGGGAGCCGGTTCAAGACCACCATCCCGATCTTCGCGGGCCAGGTGCTGTTCCAGCACTCGGGGAACACCTACCTGCAGCTGCTGAAGGCGCCGCAGCTGCCGGCCAATGCCCCGGTGGTGACCGGGATCTCACCGGCGAGCGGGGCGCTGGCGGGAGGGACGCAGGTCACCATCACCGGCACCGGCTTCAGCTCCGACAGCGTGGTGGACTTCGGCACCGTGCCGGCCACGAACGTGCAGGTGGCGAGCAGCACGCAGATCACCTGCACCTCCCCGGCCATGGTGGGCACGGCGGACGTGCAGGTGACGAACATGTACGGGACGTCGCCGGCGGTGGCGGCGGACCGCTTCACGACC
>Ga0075421_100002446_pt1 | contig 22219 bp, 11 predicted proteins | sample SoiMetdeltSBSDD5_FD_75292 | JGI IMG/M metagenome (GOLD analysis project Ga0075421, IMG submission 75292) | Bulk soil microbial communities from a Populus tree surrounding site in Tennessee, USA - Soil MetaG P. deltoides SBSDD5 | ecosystem: Environmental > Terrestrial > Soil > Tree plantation...
TCGCCGCTCATATGGCTCACGTCCTTCATCATCCCGCCGCCTTCGTTGTGGAACAACACGAGCGGTTGCCGGTAGCTGACGCCGCGGCTGCGCGTATCAATGGTGTCATCCGGGTGCCCGTTCGCCAGGATGAGGTCAATACGTCCATCATTGTCATAGTCAAGAAAGCTCAAACCCCAACCGCTTAACATGCGCGTTGATTTGGCAACATCCGTTTCCCAATTACGGTCGTCGAAGGTTAGATCTCCATTGTTCTGATAAAGGGAAAAGAATTCATGATCAATGTTGGCAACGAAAAGATCCTGGCGCCCGTCACCGTTGAAGTCTGCCGCATCCACTCCCATTCCCGATCGTGCCTGGCCATTCAGACTGTAGCCAACTCCAGCGGGAAGTCCAATCTCCTCGAATTGTTTGCCCTCGTGGTTAACAAACAGGAAATTCGCCACCATGTCGTTGGCCTGGTAGACATCCATATAGCCGTCGTCATTGATGTCACTGACGACAACCCCAAACCCTTTTCCCAAGTGGCCCAGGAGCCCCACCTGCTTGCTGACATCGGTAAACTTCCCGCTGCCGTCATTGCGATATAGGTGGGGAGGCGTCGGGTGAAAGATCTTTGGAGCACAGTAGAAATATTTCTGGGCGGACCCACCCTCCAACTTGCCACCGTATGATTCCGCAGCCCCACAGGTCCTCAGATTCGAGTAATCGACGAACTGTGCCACATACAGGTCCAACTTCCCATCATTGTTATAGTCATACCAGACGGCAGCGGTTGACCACCCTGGCGGAACGATACCGCTCGCCGAGGTAACGTCGGTAAACGCGCCGTTGCCATTGTTGCGATACAGCACGCATTTTTCGTACCCGGTAATGAAAATGTCCTGGTAGCCGTCCCCGTCGTAGTCGCCAATCGCTACGCCCATACCGAATAGGTTAGCCCTTATGCCCGCTTTCTGAGTGACGTCCGTGAAAGTGCCGTCACTATTGTTACGATAGAGAGCGTGATGGAGGGGCTTTGACGGTTTGAAAAAAACGCACTCTCCCGTGTTGACCAAGAACAGATCCAGCCAGCCATCGTTGTTATAGTCGAATATGCCGACGCCCGGGGGCTCAGTTTCTGGCAGGTATCGGCTCTCGGACATGGCATTGTCATGCACCCAAGTGACACCGCTCTGTTGCGGATTTGATTCACGGAACGTCACTGTGCCGGAGGAATAGAAGGAGAGCGGAAACAGAATCACCAAGAACAACGCAGAACGCATACTAACGAAGCCAAATGGGGATGATAGCTTCAACGGACCTTCAGGTACGGTTCCCTTTACACGTTAAATCGGTGGCCGACGATCAGCCGCTTCCGCCGGCAGACCGAGCGGCTCTCCCTTTAGTTCTCGACGGAGTTTGTCGAGTCGGACAAATTCGGCCTGTTCCCGCGCGGCATCGTCCTTGCGACCATCTCGGGTGTAGGCACGCGCCAGAGCGTAACGCATTTCGGGACTATCCGGAGCTAGTCGAACGCCCTCTTCTAACTCCCGTATGGCCCCCTTGACGTCACCAGTTTCAAGCAGGATCCGGCCAAGTGCGTTGCGTGCAGCAAACTCCTTTGGCTTCAGGCGAACTGCTTTTTCTGCGAAGGGCAATCCCGCCGCGTGCATGTTTCGATTGATATACTCGAAAGAAATCTGCAGCAGCGCCCGATCACTCGAAGGCAAGATCTCCAACTCGCGTTTGAACTCTTCGAGAGCCGCATCTGGGTTTTCACGGAGCAGGAACACACCGTAGCTATAGTGGACTCCAGGCGCCTTGGGGTAGCGCGCGAGGAGTTCTTTGAATTCCCGTTCAGCGTCATCCAAGCGTTGAGTTGCTCCATAGACGGCTGCCTTCCCCGCCTTAACGACGAGGTCGCGTTTGTCTGGGGGAAGCTCTGTGGGCAGGTACGGTAACGCAAGGGTGCTAAGCCCGAGCGCCTCCACGAGCGTGGGGTGGTCGCCGCTCTCGACCACCAATGGGTTGAGGATTTGTGTGGCTGCTTCGAATTGTTCCATCCGGGTCAGGAGAAGAGCTGTCCGGTAGCGCACGACACGGGATAGTTCTTTGTCGGCACCCAGACCAAGGCGCCGACCGCGCTGAAGATGCTCCAGGGCGCGATCGTATTCCCGGGTTTGGAATTCGCACAGGCCCAGCAAAGCCCATGCTGCGCCACCCGCCTCAGGATCGAGCGCGACTTGGCGGCGAAAAGCATCAAGTGCGTCGGCGTACAGATCTGCGGCGTAGCGTACCAAGCCCAGGTACCACCATCCTTCCTTCCATGACGGCCGGATCTTTAGTGCTGCTTGATAAAGTTCGATCGCCTCAGCGGTCCGTTCGGCCTCACGCGCTTGATCTGCGCGCTTCGCCAGATCGTCGAATCCGTTCTGCGCTTTCCCAGCCTCCTCCTCAGCTGAGGCTTGTGCACTCGATGGAGCTTGTGTAAGCGAAGAGGCCACCGCGGATTGCTCTGCTCGAGTCTGCGGTAGTCGCCCCTTGTCGCTAGCATCAGGCTGAGTCTTCGCATGGCGCACCTGGCTCTGTTTCTCTCCTTCCCCCGCGGCCAGTGCCTGGTTCTCCGCGTTCAGCTTCTGAATGATGGCACGTTCCCGGTCGCCGTCCGCTTTCCGATTCAGTCGGTAGTAAACCGTTGCCAGGGAGACGTGCGCCTCCACGAAATCCGGTTCATCTTTCACCAATTCTTCTAGCACCCGCTGGGCCTCCGTCCAATTGCGGCTCCCGACGTGAAGGCTTCCAATCTGATACCGCACAGCCGCGTCTCCCGGTTTGAGTTGCAGGGCCTTCTGCAGGTAAGGGAGAGCCTCGCTGAATTCCTGCTCCTTATTAAGGATCGTGCCCAAGTTGAAGTTCGCAGCAAAATGGGTGGAGTTGCGATCCAGCTCGCGTCGAAAGGCCTCCTTGGCGCGGTCGAGTTCGCTTGTGTTCATCAACGCCGTGCCATAAAGGGAATAGACGTCGGGCAGGCTTGAGTTCAGCTTCAGAGCGCTCTCAAACTCTGCCAGGGCCCCAGCGTAGTCCTTCCGCATCATGTGGGCGCTTCCCAGCATGACTCGCGCTTCGGCCGAGTCCCCATCTCGAATTATACGGTCCACCAGTTGACTTCCCTTTTCAATCTGCTGGTCGCGAATCAGCGCGGTGCCTAACGCATAAAGGATCGTGCGATCGTCCTGATGAGCGGTCGCCAAAGGCGACAGCAGCTCGATAACCTTCTTGTTCTCGCCCATGCGCAGGTAACAATCGGCAAGAACGTAGACCGCGTTCAGGTTCTCGGGTTGTGCAGCCACCACCTTGGCGAGTTCTGCAGTCGCCTCAGGAATTTGCATTGCCTTGAAGTGTGCGACACCGAGATTAAATCGGATCGACATGTTGTTGGCGTCGAATCTCAACGCTCGCTGATATTGTTCAATCGCTTCGGTGTAGCGCCCCAGGCGGGCGTAAGCGGCTCCAAGGTTTGATCGTACGGCAGGTTGTTCCGGATGAATTTCAAGGAAAGATAGGTAATTACGGATTGCGCCTTCGAGATCACCCTTTTGATGAAGTTCCACAGCGCGCGCAAACAAGGATTGAGCATCTTGCTGTTCTCCACGCGCTTGCGCGCGATCCATAGACACGCCCAAAATAAGAACTGAAAGAGTCGCCAGGACCCACCTCAGTACGACGCCATTTCCGTGGCATGAGCCGAATATCCGACTATAATTCGAACGCATGCGATGATCATATCATGCGCGCGAGAGATGCCGGAATCCCCCTTTCCAGCCCAAGCCTCGAGGGACGCAGTTCAGGTTTCTACTCAAAAATAGAAACGGCAGAAGAAAGGACCGCCCGGTTTGAGCCGGCCCTTGCCGGCCCAAGCAGAGATGTCTAGAAGTAGAACCTCGGTGCCAACGCGTCTCATCACGTCTGAAGCAGGAATCCCGAAGACCAAAGTCGGCGGTTTCAGCTAGGATTGTTCCACTTGGAACGGTCGGTCACTGGTGGCACAATGCCCATCTGGTTGCCTTTCTGTGTGAACTCCTCCTGTCTGAAGCGGATGCGGAATCTGCATTGTCGCGGAAACTTGGGCCGTCAATTTCGGCGGCCAGCCACTATGCTGATCGTCTTCGGGCTTGCCATCGGTCTCACCGCACTACTTTTGCTTCATGGGGCTCCCGCGGCCAAACAAGTGGTGCACTTCGTCGATGTGTTATCTCGGGCTGGAATCACTTTCAAGCACGACAACGCGGCGACCCCTGAAAAGTACTTCATCGAGACCATGGGCGCTGGGTGTGGGTGGCTCGATTACAACAATGATGGATTGCTAGACGCTTACTTTGTTCAAAGCTCGGAAACGCGGCTGTACAAGTCGAGGGATCTACTCAGGAGCGCTTTGTACCGAAATAATGGAGATGGGACTTTTTCTGATGTCACCTCTGAAGCGGGTGTCGGGGCCGAAGGGCTTTTTGGTTTCGGAGTGGCGGCAGGCGACTACGACAATGACGGCTTCGTGGACCTTTATGTGGTAGGTTGGGATCGGTCCATCCTCTATCGCAATGGTGGTAACGGCGTTTTCCAAGATGTTACTTCACAAGCCGGCGTGGCTAATCGAGAGAAGTGGGGTTCTAGCGCCGGTTTCTTCGACTATGACAAAGACTCTCACCTGGATTTGATGGTTGTTAATTACGTGGTGTGGTCGCCGGACAACAACCTTTATTGTGGCGAGCACCGGCCAGGTTATCGCTCGTACTGTCACCCCGACAATCACCAAGGCCAGCTTCCAACCTTGTATCACAACAACGGCGATAGAACGTTCACCGAAGTCACCAAGCAGGCGGGGATGGCCGGCCAACTGGGTAAAGGACTGGGACTCGTGGCTGCAGATTTCGACAACGACGGCTGGACGGATGTGTTCCAGGCTAACGATACCATCCGGAATTTCCTTTTCATGAATAATCGAGATGGGACATTTCGAGAGGCGGCCATCATCATGGGCGTTGGGTATAGCAAGGATGGCCGGGCTGAGGCGGGCATGGGAACGGACGCAGGTGACTATGACGGCGACGGGTGGATGGACATCTACGTCACTCACCTCGATCACGAGTTTGACCGCCTCTACCACAACAATGCCAACGGTACTTTCGACGACGTCACAGTGGAATCCCAGATCGGCAACCAGGCGTTTCTGTATAGCGGATTCGGGATGCGCTTCGTCGACTTCGACAACGACGGTGCCCTCGACATTTTTCGCGCCAACGGTCACATTCTAGATAACATCGAGTTGTTTCAACATGAAGTGACCTACGCCGAACCCAAATTGATGCTCCGCAACGTCGGCGGGAGACGTTTCGAGAACGTCTCAAGTCAACTTGGTTCGGATTTCTCCCGGCCGCGGGTCAGCCGCGGAGCTGCTTTGGGAGACTACGACAATGACGGGGACCTGGATTTACTCGTGTCCAATAATGGTCAGCCGCCCGAGCTTCTGCGGAACGATGGTGGAAATCTGAACAATTGGATCACTCTCTCGCTGCGAGGAGTCCAATCGAACCACGACGGAATTGGCGCGCGTGTGAAGGTGGTTGCCGGAGACTTGATCCAGATTATGGATGCCAAAGGAGGCATGAGCTATCAATCGGCGCATGATCCGAGGATTCACTTCGGGCTGGGGAAGCGTGAAAAAGCGGATCTCGTGCAAGTCAAATGGCCGTCAGGGAAAACAGACGAGCTGAAAAATGTTAGCGTCAACCAGTTTCTTTGTATCAAGGAAGGTAGAGGACTCATCGAGGGTCGTTTCCCGAAAATTTCGAAACCTCAACGGTAGCGCGTTGACCCGATCGGTGGCCGTATGAGGCGGCAAATCGAAATGGTTCCCTGGGTATTCCTTGCTCGCATCGTTTTCCTTGTGGCGCTGAACAGCGCTACCGCTCTGCCCCTGACTACGCAATCGGAGCCAACAATCGAAGCACTGCGAGCTGCAGTGCGGGCTGAACCAAATGACGCCGAGGCACACCACAAACTCGGAAGGGCCGTGGCCAGCCGAGGAGAATCGGAGGAGGCCATTGCCCATTACCGACAGGCACTCAAGATAAAGCCCGATTTTGCGTTGGCACGCGCCGACCTGGGATTCGAACTGTCCGGCCAGGGCAAGCTGGAGGAGGCCATCGCAGCCTATCTGGAGGCAATCCGCCTCGATCCGAATTTGGCCGAGGTCCATCGCAACCTCGGCATCGCCCGCGGGCGTCAGGACAGACTGGAGGAAGCCACCGCCGCGTTTCGCGAGGCGGTTCGACTCAAGCCCAGCGATCCTACCGTGCGTACTCTCCTGGGAGAAATGCTACGGCGGCAGGGGAAGCTCGACCTAGCCGTTGCCGCTTACCGTGAAGCGATCCGGGCTGACCCCAATTTTGCCATGGCTCATAACGACCTCGGTGTAACCTTGGCCCGCCAAGGCAAGGCCGTCGAGGCGGCTAATGAGTACCGTGAGGCGATTCGACTTGACCCGAACCATGCTATGCCTTACTACAATCTGGGCGTCCTCCTCATGGAACAAGGACAACTGGAACAGGGGATTGCTAAGTTCCGGGAAGCGATTCGCGTGAACCCCAAGCTCGCCACCGTGCATAACGACCTAGGAGTCGCCTTGCGCCGGCGGGGAAAGCTCCAGGAAGCCATTACTGAGTTTCAGGAGGCAATTCATCTCCAACCGGACTTCCAGTCCGCACGCAACAATCTCGAGAGTGCTCTCACCATTAAAAGGAAGATTGACGACGCGCAGGAGGCTATCAAACGCGACCCCGGCGACGCACAAGCTCACTACAGTTTAGGCAATACTTTTTATGGTGAGGGCAAGCTGGAAGAGGCTCAAGTTGAGTTCCGCGAATTGGTTCGGATCGACCCCAAACATCAATCCGGGCGCCTCTTTTTGGGGATTGCCTTAATGGAGCAGGGGCGGCTCGATGAGGCCATCGCAGAGTTCCGAGAGCTGAATCAGATCAATCCCCAAAATGTCGAGGCCCATGACAAACTAGGAAACGCGCTGGAACGCCAAGGCAAGCTCAACGAGGCCATCGCCAGCTATCGCGCTGTGATTCGCATCAACCCAAGTTTCGCGGCGACACACAACAACCTGGGGCGCGTACTAGCTAAGCAGGGCGAACTCGACGCGGCCATCGGCGCCTGTCGCGAGGCCCTTCGGCTCAACCCCAACTTCGCCAGCGCCCACCAGAACTTGGGGGAAATATTCGGTCGTCAGGGAAAACTGGAAGACGCCATAGGCGAATACCGTGAGGTAGTTCGAATCAATCCCAACTATGCGCCCGGGCATATGAGTCTGGCGACAGCCCTGGCTCAGCAGGGAAAACTAGCGGAGGCGGAGGATGGATTTCGTAGGGCCATCCTGGTTGACCCGAGCCTGGCGATGGCGCACTACAACCTTGCGGTGGCACTTGCCACCCAGAACCGGATGGCCGAAGCAATTGCCGAGTTCCGCGAGGTCATTCGGCTCCAGCCCGACTTCGCCATGGCACACAACAACCTGGGAGGGGCCTTGGCCGAGCAAGGCCAGCTCGAAGAAGCGATTGCCGAGTTAAGGGAGGCAATTCGACTAGACCCGAGTGTGGCTATGGCTCACGACAACCTGGCTGTTGCTCTCTACCGTGCCGGCCAATACCGAGAAGCATGGAAAGTAGTCCATTCCATGCGGAAGCTAGGTTTCCATCCGGATCCGGGATTTCTTCGCGATCTAAGAAACAAGATGCCTGAACCACTTTAGCTTCAGGTGGATGTGCCGTTGGGTCAGGGACAAAGATACGAATTGCACACTTGGCCTCACGATGCCATGTATCCGCCTGCCAGGGTTCGCCTACCTGCCAAGCCACTCATCAGTTCGGGTAAGGCTCGTTGGGCCTCACGACGCGAATCTGATGGTCGCTGAACTTGAAATGGGAACCGGGTAGATCGTACTTCGGCATGTGGCACGTCACGCATCGCTTGGTGCCGACGCGGCAGGCGGCTGCCACACGCTGAGCTCTGGGCTTGTTTCTTGACTTTGCCAAGTGGCAAGCAAGGCATTTGGAGTCATAGAATGCCGCATCGCGTCGCAACTCCTCATGTGGGTTATGGCAGGCCAGACAACTGATGCGGTTATCCGCCGAGTCGTAACATCGGCTGTTCGTAAGCCGATAGGGCTGGAAGCGAACATTGCTCACTCCCTTCACGCCCGCAATCATCACCTGAGACCACGTGCGATGACAAGAGCCGCAGAAATCCGATACCCCTTCAGTGTTGAACCTTCCCGGATTCAAGACCTGGGTGCGCGCCTCGTTGGGTTTTCCTTCCTGGAGGGCCGCGACGTGCTTTCCACCTGGACCGTGGCAACCTTCACAGGTGACGCCGGGAATGAGCTGCTCGATTTGCAGACCTGATTCCCCTACAGCCGCGGTAGCATGGCAGCCGAAACAGAGCCTGGCTTCGGCCGGCTTTATTTCCCTGCCCACGGCTTTCTCCAAAGATTCCGGAGGCGTGGGTGGAGCCCCGATCGTCAGGTCGAGCGCCTGAATCTCGTTGTAGAAACTGACTCGGCTTTCCCAGTACGATCCTCGGTACTGAAGCACGTAGGTCTGCCCTGCATTGCCCAGCCCAAAGGCCCAATGAATTGGTTCGGAAATGGTGTTCTTCCCGTCAGTGACCGTGTACATCGAGCGGTTTCCCTTACGGAGAATCTGGTAAGTGTAAGGGCCGATTTCGAATGTAAGTTGCAGGCGAGTGCGAAGAATCTCGGATTGGGCTGCCGACTGGAGGGTGATGGCCATGGGAGCGGATTTCTGCCTTTTCCCCTCTGCCGGATGGCATCCGATGCAAGCGGCTCCGCCCACATATTGACCTCCGGGAGGAGCCTCGGTAGGAAGACGTTCCGGTGAAGGAAACATTCCCTGCTGGGGCCCCTGCGCCCACAATGGGAGCGTACCCGAGAAGGCAATGCCGGCGCAAAGGGCGATGCTCGCGCACGCGCCTGTCAGAGGAAATGGCTCCCGCGAGCGGCAATGGGTAGCTCTCATGGTGGGGTCGTCTGCGTCGTCAGCTTGTGTGAAGTTTCTTCGATTAGGTTGGAGACAGACTGCATCCTGTTGGTACATCCCGGAAGCTCGGGACAACGGAGGCGAGGCGTAAAGCCGTGGGACTTCCTTTAGCGTGGGCGCCAACCAGAAAGAATAGGGTGGCCAGAGTGGCCACCCCCAAGGATTTGGCAAACTTGCGACAGTTCGTTCAGAAGGAGAACTTGAGCCCAAACTGCATCATCCTCTTCCCTCTCTTCTTGATGGGCCGGCCGAACTCTTCCATTGAATCTTGCTGGAGGACACCCTGGTCGAAGTTGAGCACAAGCCCGGGATCTCCCTGCTCGAAAACCCATGTTGGGTGGTTCACGAAGTTGTACATGGAGAAGCGGAACTGGAGTGTTTGAGACTCTTTGCTACCCCATTTGAAGTTCTTGAAGATGGAGAGGTCGTGGTTTTGGCGGTAGGGCCTCTTCAAATAGGGCAACTGGTACGTGCCGTTGTTCCCCCTTGAGGGTGCAGCAAAGCAGTTGGGATTGGCCCACTGGTCTTTGCCCAGCCCGTCGCGGGGGTCGCAGCTGAGGGCAGCCTGCACGGTCGTATCCGGCGTTCCGGCAATAAACATGGCGGCGTTTTCGCCACTCAATTCATCCCCGTCGACTGAGGTCCCAATCATATTAATAGTGCCCGCAAAATTCTCGGAGACTATCTGGAACGGGCTGCCACTCTCGAACGAGGTAATGCCGGAAACCTGCCAGCCGTTCAGAGCCTGGCGCAAGATCCGGTTGCGTGTGGCATCGGGTAGCAGGACGTTATAGGCGATCCTGAGGCTGTGCGTACGATCGTAGGGGAGCACGCCGTAGAGCCGACCCCGCAGATCAAACGAATCCAACCCGCCGAATTGTTGTGTAAGGCCGAGGGTCCCCAGCGCCTTGCTGAAAGTGTATGCCGCCGAGTAGTTGATGCGACCGGTCCAGCGTTGGGCGGTGAGTTGGAACGCGTGGTAATTCTGGGTGAGGATATGCCTGCGCAGAGCAAGTGTGCCATAAGTCGGGAACGGTCGGAAGCTCTGCGCAAATGACGGCGGGTCCTCAAGAAAGTCGGGATCATCCAGGTACGGAAACATCGCCCCTTCCGGAACCGCGTTGTAGTTGATATCCTGTGTGTTCAGTTGGTTCCGGCCGGTGGTGCCAACGTAAGAAGCCTCGAGGACCGTTTGAGAGGGTATCCGTTTTGATAGCGTCAGGCTCCAGGAGTAGGTGGTCGGTACGTTGTTGTCTGAGGGGTCGAGCAACTGTAGCTCGTTCGGCCGGGCCAGGAAGGACCCGGGCTCGATCCTGTCAATATCGGACAGCAGGTACCCGCAACAAATGTCGACGCTCTGCTGGAGGGGTGGGTTGGCATGGTTGACCTCCTGAAGGACCCCTGCGTCGCGGTAGCGAAAGACGCCTCCCCCCCCTCGAATCACGGTATTCCCGGAGCCCGTCAAGTCATAGGCAAAGCCGATCCGCGGCGACACGCGCAGCGCGGGGGTCCGGAAGATGGACCTGGTAACGTCGTCGCCGCGGTACTGAGCCACAATGCCGGTGTAGTCACTAACAGGCGCGTTAGGATCGTACTTACTGGGATCGAAACCCGCCAGCCAGCCGTGGGTTTCGTACATGAAGCCCAGGTGCTGGAAGCGGGCGCCAAGTTCCAGGGTCAGGCGGGGTGTGGCCTTCCAACTGTCCTGGACGTAGAACGAGAATTCCCGCCAGCGTTTGGCCGCCACAGGGTTTGCGGTCCATTCCTGGTACTGAGTTATGCGCCCCATCAACAAGTCCGCCCAGGCGTTGCCGGTGGAGTTACCACCCCAACTGCTCACGCCAATCCAGCCCTGATCAGCATTAAAGCTGGCTCCATCGTTGGTGGTGTACTGGAAATAGGCGCCGAATTTCATCGTGTGGGTCTTGTACACCTTGGTGAAATTATCACCCGCGGTGACCGTCGTCATGTTGCGATAGAGCTCCGGGTCAAATCCGCCCGGCTGGAGCAAATTCGCAACTCCTCCTTCCCAACTGGTCGTGCCGGGAACCGGCAGTCCCTCTTGTTGTTTAAATACGCCTTGGTACGGATAGCCCAGCGCCGCCCGGTCTATGGCCGAACGGTTCTCATAGCCAGCGGGGTTGTTCAGCACAGTGGTTGAAAACACCACTTCGTTGGTGGCAGTGGGACTGAATATGTTGACCAAGCTGTTAGACGTAGACCAGGAGCGGTTTTTACCAATAATCCGGCTGGGGTAGGGTGCGGTGTCGGGGAAGGTCCACCACAGGTGGTAATTTGAGACATCCTGCTCGCCCTCGTGGTTAAACACCGTATAGAACTTGGTCTTGTCCGAGATGTTGTAATCAACCCGCGCCCGCTGCTGGTTGCGGTGCTGGGGATTCACGATGCTGGATATAAAGTTAAACCCGTTGTTTTGCGCTGGATCGAGGTTCGGCAGCGGGTAGAGATTCAGCAGAATCTTGCCACCCGGATCAAAAGAGTTCGGGTTGATCACACCCCCACTCAGCATACTGCCGTCGAGGGGTGGCCCTGCCCAATTAGGGCCGCCCCCACTCTCAGTATCGTTCAAGGGCATTGTGTTGACGTCGAAGCCATTGAGTGCTTGGATATAGGCAGCGTCGGTGAAATCGCCCTGCCGCATGGCCGCCGTTGGCACGGTGACGGCGATGGGATCGAGGGCCACATTCTGGCGCATCCATTCAGATCCGAAGAAGAAGAACAGCTTGTTGCGGGTCTTGGGGATCGGGCCCCCAATGTTGAACCCGGGGTAATAGAAGCTGTCCTGGGGCTTTGGAATACCGAATCTGTTGTTGATCCAGTCCTGGGAATTAAACCGATTGTGGCGGGCGTGGATGTAGGCCGAGCCATGATACTCCGAGGTTCCGCCCTTGGTAATGGTTTGGATCACGGCCGGGCCCTTGGTGTTCTCCGCGCTGAAGTTGGCCATCTGGACTTTGAATTCCTGAACCATGTCCACGTTAGGCGTCACCGCGGAACCGCAGTTACAGAATGGGTCAATCACCGTCGCGCCGTCGGAGACAATGTCCAGCGAGTCGGTGCGCGTACCGGCAACACTGGAGTTCCCAATGCCACCCCCCGAGAACATCTGTACTTCGCCCTGGGTTCCTTCTCCGGTATAAACCACGCCAGGAAGTATCTTCAGCAATTCTGTCGCGTCGCGCCCAAGGATTGAGAGATTCTGGATCTGGTGGGCAGTGATCACGGAGGACTTTTCGCCGCTGTCCACTGGGAGGACAACCTCTGGACTGGCCGTGACGGTAACGTCGCGCGCAACCTCCCCCACCTTCAAGACAATGTCCGGGATGTTGATTGCGTCTCCCGGATGGAATTCGATGCCGGTCCGCTGCCATTTGGCAAAGCCTTCTTTCTCGATGGTGAGCGTGTACGTCGCGGCGGGAACTGCCGCGAAGACGAAGAAGCCTTGGCTACCCGAGATGGTTCGCAACACAGCATTGGTCGCCTCGTTAGTGAGCGTCACATTCGCGCCAGGAACAACTGCCGCCGTCGGATCCACGACCGTACCAGTCAACCTCCCGGGCAACCCCTGTGAGTAGGCGGGTTGTGGATTGAAGCAAAGCACCAGGAGGAGCAGCAGCATCCACTTAAGCCGGCCACAGGTCTGTGGCCCCGAAAAGCATACTCGAGAGCCTTTTGTCATGGACTCCTCCTCCCAGGTACCTAAGACCCGGAAGAAAACTGCGAATTCTTGAAGCGGTTCAATTTGGCCCGACTTTACCATGCTCTTATCACTTGTCAAGTTCTTTTTTCAAAGCGCTCTGATTGGCACACCGTCGGCAGCTGAAAGCGCTACGTCATGAAAACTATTGTCGCCGGAAGCCATCCAAATCTGGGCGGATTCAAGAAAGAACGATCCCCCGAAGCGATGCAACAACTGCCGACTGGATTGCAAGAACCGTGGATTGGCCCGTTGCTGAGGTAGTGCGTTTGGAAAACCAGAGTAACTTTAGGGAATACGGTTCAAGTGGCGGGCCAACCCGGGCGTCCGATTTGAATCTCAAACCAGCATCATCCAGCCCGAAGTTCTGACCCCCTGCTCTTCCGAGTGTCCGGCCCTTTGAATTTCACCAGAATCCGCTCGATGTTTCGGACAGGAGCTATCTGAAATCCACCCTGACTGGAAATGGGGTCAATCGCCGGCCACGGCGCTGGATTCACACGCGCGCTTGATGGAGGGGGTAAGTTCAGTCTCCTACCTTCTGGCTGGTCGACCCCTTTATTTTGAGCTCCGCAGGAAGGCGAAGCTCGACACGCGGTCCTCTTCTCTTCTTTGACTCAAGCCTGCTTATCAGGAGTTCGGCGGCTCTGTAACCCATCCTGTACGGAGGTTGAGAGACGCATGTCAGTTGGGGCTCGAAGAGCTCGGGATAAGCAACCTCATCAAACATGGCAACGGAGATGTCCATAGGGACTTGAAGCCCCAATTCCCGCAAAGCCTTCAATGCGCCGAAAGTCATCGGGGCGTTTGACACGAACAGCGCTGACGGTCTGTTTCCAGCTGAGAGGAGCTCTCGCGCCAGCTGGTAACCAGACTCCGCACGGAAGTTGCCCTCCCGGATCAGTTCGCGTTCCTCCGGGATTGCTGCCTCCTTCAGCGCTTTCTTATAGCCTTCTAACCGCTCCCACCCCGTTTGCAGGTTGAGGCAGCCAGTAATGATTGCGATTCGACGATGACCTAGCGATAGCAGATGACGGATACACTCATAAGCGCCGCCGATGTTGTCTACCAGAACGGAATCCGTGCTCAGCCCGAGTGGTCCACGGTCAACACAGACGATTGGTATTCCAGCTCGCAAAGTTCTCTTGATATGTGCGAGATCTCCGGTGTTTGGAGCAGCTGCCAGCAGAATCCCATCCACCCTTCTTCTCCTCAAAACCGAGAATAGGTACTGCTCACGCTCGGCTCTCTCGTCGGTATTGAATACGATCAGCGACTGGTGGTGCTCCAACGCTGCATCCTCAGCGCCTCTTACTAATTGCGGGAAAAAGGGGTTGGTGAGATCGGGGATGACTATGCCAAGCATTCCGGTCCGCCGGTTTGTCAAACTCCGGGCGACCTCGCTAGGGTGATAGTCCAGCTTTCGGATCGCCGAACGCACTCGAGCGCAAAGATCGGGACTTACCGGAACGGTTCCGTTGAGCACATGAGATACTGTGCCGACAGAAACTCCTGCCAGCTTGGCCACATCGGTGATTGTTGGCACAGACGCTCCTCCGCCTCTTCACTACAATGGGTCAGACCATCCGGCAATCGTAATTGTGGTAAGTACTTGGGAGGCTTAAGCGCGGGTTTCTAGAATCCTCAGACCTGCTATCGAGCTCTGTCCAAGATTGGCATGTGTGTCAAACAGCAGGTTCAGCGACGGGAACCCCTCCAGACCTGCGGCGAGTGCTCCTTGTACTCAATTGGTACTTGATTGGAGAGAGGAAGTCTTAAAGTCCAGGTTCTCCTTACGCGCCAGCCTCCAAGGCTATCTGTGGAATGTGCCAAACCAACTATCTCCGGCCTGACCGGTCAACTGCTGAAGAACTTTGCGATTTCCTGTTGACAACCCATTGTGTCCGACTTACTGTACATGTTTCCTTGAAACGGTTCAACGGGCGACCAAAAAAGGGCGGTACTAGCCTCCTAAGTCGACCGCTTGTTGGTCTTGCTTGTTAGCGCCGACTTGCTCATGAAGAGCCTTCTACGATTTGGCGAGACGTGCATTACGTCGCGCGGTTGCTGCACAAGAATCTCGGTTTTACTGGTGTCGCTGTCCTCACGCTGGCGCTGGGCATCGGAGTCAACACCGCAACTTTCAGCGTCGTAGATGGAGTGCTTCTCAAAATCGCTGCCCTACGAACATCCTGACCGGAATCGTCCCGGAAAGCCAGGTAACAAGCTGCCCAGGAAACTAATGCAGTTCGGTCTTAAGTTTACCTTCTAAGTGGATTGCTGTCTCACCAACTTGTAGTCTATTGCCAAGGAGAATCTGCATGGATAGGACACGTCGTGCCTTCACCAGAAACCTAATGGCTCTGGCAGTAGCGAGCCGGTTCTGCCCTTTTGAAACAAAGTTAGAATCCTTTCGTATCCTGATTGCGTCATCCAAGGCCAAGTTCAAATTAGGGATTGGGACTTATACCTTTCGATCCCTCACTCCTGCGGAAATGGTGAACTGGTTGAAACAGATGAAAGTAGAATACATCGAACTTTCACATCCTCAATTCATGCTGCCTCAAGCCAAGAGGGAAGACTTTCCTGGCCTGGCAAGTGTCCTTAAGGGTGGAGGTATAGGTGTGATCTCCTGGTACTGCGGAGACCTTAAGCAGCCCGATGAAGTCCGAAGGGTCGTGGAGATGGCAAAACTGCTTGAAGTCAAGCATGTCTCAGGAAGCGCTTCTGGCAATATTCTTAAGACTGTGGATGAAACCTTCCAGCAAAATGGTCTGTTTTTTGGGATCCACAATCATTGGTTCGAAAACCGCCAATTTGAGTATCAGAGCCCTGATGATATTCTGAAGGCCCTCTCAAAAACTTCTACCCACGTGGGTGCTACCTTGGATACCGGCCATATGGTGTCTTGCGGTTACGATCCGATTGACGCATTTCTGAAGCTGAAGGATCGAATTCGTGTGATGCATCTGAAAGATATAGAAGCCCCCGGAGATGACCAGAACGTCATCTTCGGCACCGGCAAAGGCAAAACCGATGAGGTATTGAGGACAATAATAAAGGAAGGCTATGCAGGTCTGGTTGCCATCGAGTATGAAAAAGAAGGACCCAATCTACGGGCAGACGTCAAACGGTGCGTTGATTTTGTGACGGAGCGCTCCTGACCGATGCTGAAAGAAAGGCTAACACCCATCACGTTATTCTTTATGCTCTCGATGCAAAAACAGGCAAGGTCCTCCTTGAGAGCGATAGGGCCATCGACGATTGGGCCCATTTCATCGGCTTGGCCTTGGCCAACGGCCGGATTTACGCCGTGGACCACAGTTCTCAAGTTTATTGTCTTGGGCTTAAAGAGTCGGAGACGAAACTACGACGCAGGGCTGGGGTCGCAATCCCGGGCATCGAATGGCGCTCTGAAGGAGCGACACCCTTCACCGTAAGGGCCCCTTTTGGCCTCCAAGCGGTCGCCACTCGTTACCTCGCTCTTGCGGGCGAGCTATTCCCTCTCGGCTCTTCGAGCCTCACCGTGATGTCCTCTGCATGGCTCAGATGCGCCACCGTACCTACAAACCACAGTGCCGAGGATAGAACGTCAGGATAACTTCGGCCTCCAAGAACTCCCGGTGAATTCTTGGATCTTGATCCGAGCCAACAGTTCCAGTTGCCGTAAACCTCTCTTGACGGTCTCCGCTAGCCTTCGAGATTCATGGGCGGTCCTCCGTTTTAAAACTGACTTCTTCTTGGCAATCTCTCTTGGCAAACAAAAGGGTTCACCGTCCTTCGTCATTAGCACACTTGGGCCATAGCTCCATGATGAACGAGGAAGCTTTAAGCACACAGACTTGGGCAGGCTCACGATCCACGGTGTCTCTAACTCTGATGTATGCTCGCCTGGCCTTCGGTCACGCTCTTCCAAGGAGAGAGAGGTTGGGGGCAGGAGGCCAGCATCGAAACAGGGCTTCTCAGGTGGCACCACTTATGTTGCTACTGATAGTGACAACCGCGGGTCTTTGTACTCCAAAACTTTGTCTTTCGCAGGCGAAAAAGACTGGAAATCCAGAAAAGGACTTGCCTCCCAATATCACCCAGTTAACCGGATTCGGAGAGCGCGCCTCCTGGTCGCCCGATGGCCAACGCATCGCTTTCATGGGCAAAAGTTTTGGGGATGCCTTTGAAATCGATCTCAAAACCAAGCTGAGCCGGCTGCTCACTGGCCATTTCCAACATCAAGGTTTTCTGCGAATTCAGTATTTGCCCAACGGAGACTTTTTCTTGATCGGCGCCAGAAAATTCACCGACATCCGCACCACCCGGTCCCGAGAACAGGAGATGTGGATCATGAAGGCGGATGCCAAGTCGCCGCCAGTCCCTCTGAACCATAAGATCTCTGAAGGCGTGGCCATCTCGCGAACAAAGATGAAAATCGCCTGGTCCAACACTCATGAGCAATACACTGATCATTGGCTCGAGGAGAGTCGGGCATGTACACGGCAGACATTGTGTACAAAGAGGGTCTCCCCACTCTGGCTAACAAAAGAGAAGTGATCAGAGCCAAGGCTCCTGAATGTTTCCTCGAGGCCCAGGACTTTCGCAACAACGACACGGAGTTGATATACACCTGCTACCGTATGCCTTACGCGGATGTGTTCGGAGTGGAGCTCGACGGCGGGAAGATTCACACCTACAGAAAGATCGCAGGTGAGTACAACGAGGTTGAAGGAATCTTCCCTGACGGTCACTACACGTTGGTGGAATCGAGCCGTGATCAGGGTGGACCGGAACGGCAGAACTCGCAGTACATTGACCTTTGGAAGCTGGCACTTGAACCGAGTAGCACCGACTTCGTCCGTCTGACCCGCTGGGGTGACTATGAAGGCTACAAGGCTTCGAATCCGGTTGTTAGTCCGGACGGCCAGTGGATTGCGTTCCAATCGGCCCGTAACGACGAGCCCGCTGGAGTGGGCCACGGGATCTTTCTTTTGAAGTTAAAGAAGTGAAGCATTTCCCCGTGCACAACGAATGAGGCAGCAATCTGGGATGATCCTGTGGATCTGCATGGAGCAGGAGACTCCCGTCCTGGTTCGCGTCGTCGTCCTCAGTTTCTTGAAAGTCGACTACGAGGATCACGCGAGGACGACCAGGATGCTCCTAAGGTTTGGAAGAAAGGTGGTTACGAAAGCTCGGGTCTTCTTAGATGTGTGCTAGATGTGGCTTCCCTCGAGTAGAGAGATAACCCCAGAACGAGAGGGGAAATGGTAAAGGTCTATGACGCATTGATCGTCGGATCCGGAGCTTCGGGTGGCATGGCGGCCAAGGAGCTCACGGAAAGAGGCCTTGAAGTGCTGGTCCTGGAAGCTGGCCCGCCGGTCGATCCCGCGCGCGACTTTACCCAGCATAAATGGCCCTACGAAATGCCCTATCGCGGATTTGGCAAGCCGGGTGAAATCGCTGCAACTCAGTGGAACCAACAACCCTACGTCAATGAATTCAATTCTCACTTATTCATCAAAGAAAAAGAACATCCGTATAGCACGGATCCTGGAAAACCCTTCGCCTGGGTACGGGCCAGGATTGTTGGAGGTAAAACCCTTCACTGGTCGCGACTCTCCTGGCGTTTGAGCAATTATGATTTCAAGGCAGCATCGCGGGATGGTTTCGGTGAAGATTGGCCCATCAGTTACGAGGAACTGGCACCCTATTACGACAAAGTGGAAGAGTTTATTGGTGTCAGTGGATCCCACGAAAATCTTCCTCATCTTCCCGACGGCAAATTTCTCCCGCCGATGCCACTGAACTGCGGAGAGCACATACTACGCAAAAGCACCAAGACGATGGGTCTTCACCTGATTCCAGGTAGGGTAGCCATGCTCACGAAGTCTATCCATGGCCGGGCGAAATGCCATTTCTGTGGCCATTGCGACAGAGGGTGTGACGTGGGAGCGATGTTCAACTCAGTAGCCTCTACTCTCCCGGTGGCCGCGGCAACCGGCCGATTGACGTTAAGACCGAACTCTGTAGTGCGGCATATTTTGGTTGACGAAGAGGGCAAAGCGGAAGGTGTCGGTTATTTCGATCGCGTAAGCAAGCAGTACTCTGAAGCTCGCGCCAAAGTGATTGTATTGGGAGCGGCTGCTTTGGAGTCGACCCGGATTATGCTCAATTCAGTCTCTGAGAAGTACCCCCAGGGAATTGGTAACAGCAGCGGCGTGCTGGGTCATTACTTGATGGACCACTTTGGCGGACCGGGAGCCTATGGGTTTATCCCTGCTTTGAAGAGTGCCAGGGTTAAGAACGAAGACGGCAAAGCCAGCGGTTTCTACGTCACGCGCTTTCGCAACCTTGAAGAGCGCCACCCTAATTTTCTCCGGGGTTATGGGTTTGAAGGCAGTTCAGGCGCTCGCCTGTTTCCAGGCTATGCCAAAGGCCTGCCGGGTTTCGGTTCGGAATTCAAGAATGCGGTTCGAAAGTACTATACAAGTCCGATTGGGCTTGGGACTCGGGCAGAGATGCTGCCCCGCTGGGAAAACTACGTCGAAATCGACAAAGACAACGTGGATGCGTGGGGCATTCCCGTATTGAACATTCACATCCAGCATAGCGATAACGAACGTGAAATGGCCAAGGATGCTGCCAGCATGGCAGAAGAAATTCTGCGGAAGGCGGGAGTCGAGATACAGCGGACGTCCAGTGATCTGACAACTCCCGGACGTGTGATTCACGAAATGGGAACCTGTCGGATGGGAAATGACCCCAAGAAGAGCGTTCTGAATAGGTTCAACCAATGCCACGACGTGAAGAATCTGTTTGTGATGGACGGCGGAGCGTTTACTTCAGGCGCCTGCCAGAATCCGACGCTGACCATTCTGGCCCTCACCATACGAGCATCCGAGTATCTGGCGGAGGCATTTAAGAAGGGTGACTTGTAGACCCTCACGGCTGCTGAACTGCGGCTTTCCGAACTTCTACACGCCCCTTATTGACGGGTAGCTCTTCCGCTCTTGCCGAGTGCGTCGTAATTCACGTGTACAATAGGTGTCGTTCTCGAAGCCAAAGAAATCGATGGCCAGAGTGGATGCTGCTTGGGCTATACCCATGAATAAGAGAACCCTATTTAAGCGCTTCGCTGCGTTGCTTGCAAACCCCATTATCTCGCCCCTGTTTACCTGGGCGTCAGGTAACAAGCTAACAAACTGGGCGGGCAACATCGAGTACGGTACCGAAAGCCTGTATCCTGCCGCTTCCCTCCAACAGGTGCAGGATTTTGTCAAGAAGCGGAGCAAACTGAAGGTACTGGGCACACGCCATTGCTTCAACAACATTGCAGATAGCACGCATGACTTCCTGTCCTTGAAGTCGATGGACGAGGTGGTTGCGCTGGACCCGGTAGCGCGCACCGTCACTGTCGATGCTGGCATCACCTATGGCCGACTCGCCCCCTATCTTCACAGCAAGGGTTTTGCGCTACATAACCTCGCGTCTTTGCCCCATATTTCGGTAGCAGGCGCGTGCAGCACCGCCACACATGGGTCTGGCAAGAAAAATGGCAACCTTGCAACGGCCGTCTCTGGGTTGCAGGTTGTCACCGCAGCGGGCGATGTGGTCAAGCTGTCGCGAGAGCAGGACGGAGAAGCCTTTTGCGGGGCCGTCGTAGGGCTTGGTGCCCTTGGCGTGATCACGCAGATTACGCTGGACGTTCAGCCAACCTTCATGATGCGGCAGTATGTCTATGAAAATCTGCCGTTCATTGAACTGAAAGAGCATTTTGAGGCTATCGAATCCAGCGCCTACAGCGTCAGCCTGTTTACGGACTGGCAAAACCAGCGCATCAACGAAGTCTGGATAAAAAGCCGCGTTGAGGACGGTCAGGTGTTTGACGCAACTCCGGAATTCTTCGGGGCGAAGCGCGCGACGAAGAATCTACATCCCATTGCTGAACTTTCCGCGGAGAACTGCACGGAACAGCTGGGCGTGCCGGGCCCCTGGCATGAGCGGCTGCCGCACTTTCGGATGGGCTTCACACCCAGTGCCGGAAAAGAGTTGCAATCAGAATACTTTGTACCTGGTCAGCAGGCAGTAGAAGCCATTCTGGCGGTTGAGCGACTCCGCAATCAGATCAGTCCGCACTTACTGATTTCAGAAATCCGCACAATTGCCGCCGACAACTTGTGGTTGAGTCCTTGTTATGAACAGCCCTGTGTAGCGATTCACTTTACCTGGAAACAGGACTGGCCGGCAGTCAGGAAGCTGATTCCCATGATTGAAAAGGATCTGGCTCCATTTCGCGCCCGACCGCACTGGGGAAAACTGTTTACAATGTCTCCGGCGCACCTGAGATCGATCTACAAAAAGTTGCCCGAGTTTGTTCAATTGAGTAAGAAGTACGACCCGCAGGGCAAATTCCGGAATGAATTCCTGAACACGAACATCTTCACCAGCTAAGGGCTTCACTGACCGTTCCCTCGTGAGCCCTCAACGAAACTGCAGTGGTCCATCTCCCGATCCTGGAGGGGCCAGTTTGATCGCCATTTCAGCGCGGCAGAGGTGTGGCTTTCGATAGCCCTTTCCCTTCCTGGATGATGATTCGCTGGTTGGAGAGCACATCTTGCACTCGGTCTACCTGGCCACTGGGCCACTGAACGGTGACCTCGTCCACGCTTTCGGCTTCGCTGACGCCGAAGTGCAGACAAAGATCACTTTGAGAGAGGTAACTGCCACCGCTCCGTACTTCGTCAACCTGTGTTCGCCCCTTTGCTACGACCAAAACCCGAGCACCTATCCCGTCCCGATTGGAACGAGTTCCCTGGAGTTTGACTTGGACCCATTTCTTCCGGTTACCGCCGTCATTCCTCAATAGGGTGGGCGGGTCATTCTGATTGTTGACCACTACGTCGAGGTCGCCGTCCGCGTCGATGTCTCCAAAAGCGACGCCCCTCGCTGAACGCTTCAACTCGAGTCCTGGACCGGAGAGATGGGTGACATCGTCAAACGTTCTGTTCCCGAGGTTGCGATAGAGCAGATTCTTTTGGCGGTAACCCCCTCCCAGTCCATGCGCCTCAAGCTCCGGGTAGACATGACCATTGGCGATGAAGAGATCACGCCAGCCGTCATTGTCAAAATCAAAAAAGCCGCCTCCCCAACTCAAATATTGGAGACGAAAGCCTAACTTCGCATCATAAGTCTCAAAGCTGAACACTCCGTTACCATGATTCCGATAAAGGTCAGGGACATCGTCTTCGAAGTTCGTCTTAAAGAGATCTAGTTGACCATCGCCGTCGTAGTCGCCGACAGAGACTCCCATACCAGCCTGGACGAAGCCGTCGGGATTATAGGCAACTCCACTTTCGGCGCCGACTTCGCGGAAGGACCCATCGCCATTGTTGCGATACAGAAGGCTGGGGGTAGA
>Ga0075421_100002447_pt1 | contig 22217 bp, 14 predicted proteins | sample SoiMetdeltSBSDD5_FD_75292 | JGI IMG/M metagenome (GOLD analysis project Ga0075421, IMG submission 75292) | Bulk soil microbial communities from a Populus tree surrounding site in Tennessee, USA - Soil MetaG P. deltoides SBSDD5 | ecosystem: Environmental > Terrestrial > Soil > Tree plantation...
GCCCACCGGGCGCCACGCGCGCTTCGTCGGCCGGACCGCACCTCCACGACCGGGGCCGGAACAGCTGGAGTCGCGCCCACACTGTTCTCGCCGCTGGGTGGTGCTCGTTCAGTGCCTGACGAGTCGAGCACATCACAAAATGCGGCATCGAAGTCCCGTGTCGACGGGAATCGATCTGCTGGATCCTTCGCCAGTGCTTTTCGAAGTACGTCATCGACCGCGCCGGGGAGCTCCAAACGAAGGCCACTTGCCGATGGCACAGGCGCCTGGAGGTGCTGCGTCACGAGTGTCGTGACGTTCGGTCCACGGAATGGAGGGGCGCCCGTCAGCATCTCGAACACGACGCACCCGAGAGCGTAGACGTCCGACCGCGCGTCCAGATCGCGCGAACCGGTCGACTGCTCGGGGCTCATGTACGTCGGCGTCCCGATGATCATCCCGGCAGTCGTGAGCTGGTCCCCCGAGGTGTCGAGCGCACGGTGGGCGATGCCGAAGTCCGCGACGGTCGCGTGTTCCTCGTCGACGAGGATGTTCGCCGGCTTCACGTCGCGGTGGATGACGCCGTGCCGGTGCGCGTAGTCGAGCGCTGTCGCCACGTCGTGCACGATCTGTCGTACATCCGCGAGTGGTAGCGGCCCCTCTCGGGCGATCCGATCACATAACGGCTCACCAGAGACGAGCGGCATGACATAGTAGAGCAGGCCGTCGACCTCCCCCGAGTCGTGCAGGGGCAGGATGTGGGGGTGCTGCAGCTTCGCGACGACCTCGATCTCGCGGCGGAAGCGGTCCCAGCCAAGCGCCGAGGAGGCATCGGCGTTCAGCAGCTTGAGCGCGACCGACCGCTGGTGTTTCACGTCGGTTGCGAGATAGACCGTCGCTGCCCCGCCTCGGCCGAGCTCCTTCTCGAGGACATAGCCGCCGATCGTCCGCCCAGCCATCACGTCGCCCCATCTCCCGGCGCACCAGGGCGGCCCACCTCGCACGCGTTCGCAGCTTCGGTCATGCGTCTCTCGGTGCGGCTGCCTGCTCGCTCACGCTCGCTCGGCCTCGATGCGCGCGTGGCTTCCCTCGGAGAACATGCGGTTACGCGCGCAAACCCCGCAACGCCTCCGGTAGAGACCGAGCCCCGATCGCCGATGGCCAGGAATGATGGGTTTTCACGCAGTTCTGCGTGGGGTCGGCTAAGGAACCTGTACCAACGGTTCCGTCCCGATTGGCCCTCACTCAATCCGACTGAACACTGGAGATCCATCATGTTTCGCAGATTACTGATTGCATGCGCCGTCGCCTTCGCTGGCGCGTGCTCAGAGAAGCCCCTTACGGTCGAGCCGGTCGTCGTACCGACCGCCGCGGCGACCGACGCCGTCAAGTTCTGGGAGATCAACGCCCCCGTGTACTGGAACGCGGTGGCTCGGCAGCTCGTCGGCACCTACCGATTCAACGCGCTCCAGGCGATCCGCGGGTACTCGATCGTCTCGGTCGCGCAATACAACGCGGCCATCGCTGCGGAGAAGGGGGCCGAGCACGGCACCCACCCATCGGTTCACGCCGCGATCAGCGCCGCGTCGGTCGTCGCGCTGAGCTACCTCCACCCGGCCGAGGCGTCCGCACTGGAAACGCGGCTCACGCAGTACCTCCAGCAGGAGGGTTGGCCTGGTGACGCACACACCGACAAGGAAGCCGGCGCAGCCATTGGCCGAGCAATCGCGGCGCAGGTCGTGGCGCGCGCGCAGGGGGACGGCTTCTCCGCCCCTTGGACGGGTACGGTACCGACGGGCCCCGGGAAGTGGTTCAGCGCGACGGCGCCGGTGGGCCCGACGATTGGGCAGGCGAAAACGTACTTCCTGACGTCCGGCAATCAGTTCCGCCCGGCGGCGCCCCCGGCGTTCGGTTCACCGGAGTTCAACGCCGCCCTCGCCGAGGTTCGCCACATTTCCGATACGCGGACGCAGCAGCAGAAAGACATTGCCGTGTTCTGGAACCTGCCCGCTGGCACGCATCAGCCGCCTGGCTACTGGAACGAGGAGGCGGCGCACTTGGCGGTACAGTACCGGCTGAACGAGCGCGAAACGGCGCATACGTTCGCGCTGATGAACATGGTGTCGTACGACGGTATCGTGGCGTCGCACGAGGCCAAGTACTTCTACTGGCTGATCCGTCCGTCGCAGGCGGATGCGGGCATCGTCCTGCCGATCGGTTTGCCGAACTTCCCGTCGTATCCGTCGAACCACGCAACAATTTCCGCGGGAATGGCGCGGGTGCTTGCTGCTCGGTTCCCGTCGGAGAGCGAGCGGCTCGATGCACTCGCGGTCGAAGCAGCCTGGTCGCGCGTATACGGCGGCATTCACTACTGGTTCGACGGCGAGGCGGGCCTCGAGCTCGGTCACAAAGTGGCCGCGTGGGCGCTCGCTCACGATGTGAACGGCCACGAGCCGTTCGTGCTTCAATAACGTTTTGGCGCATCGCGTAGCCGACCACTCGGCGAAAGACAGTTTCGGAAGACCTCACGCCGATTTGGCCGATTTCACCGATTTCGCCGATTTCACCGATTTCGCAGAACTTCATCGCGGATTTCTGTTGCTACCGCGTAGAGCACATGTTGATCACAGCCTCGGGCAGACGAGAAACGCTGCCCGAGGCTTGACTCTTTCGAGGGACAAGGGCGACAGGCGGTCAGCGCGACCGAGGTGTGCGTCGCGTCGTGTTGATCATTCGCTTGAATTGTGCGGACTCGCCGAAGCTGAGCACGAGACCGACCTGGAGGTCCGAGGCGCGCAAGTAGTTCAGCAACTGCGCGCGGTGCGTTCGTTCGATGCTTTTCGGCCGCCTTGATCTCCACAACGACGGCTGACTCGACGACCATGTCGGCGACATATCGCCCGATGATTTTGCCACGGAAATGGATCTCGTACGGCACTTCACGCTCGACGCGAAGGCCACGCGCGCGTAGCACGACGGCAAGGCCGTTTGCGTAGACGCGCTCTAGGAAACCTGCCCCCAGCTCGCTATGAACGTCGAATAGCCCGCCGATGATGGAGCGGGTCAACTCACTGTGCGGAAAAACCGCAGCTTTTCTTTTCTGGCTGCTACCGCCGCTCGAACCCGTGGCGGCGCCGGAATTCGAAGTTTGCTCGGTCATTCGGTGAGCATACGCGTGCTCCCTGTGGAAGCCGTCATCATTCGAACGCACTTCCAACCGCTTTCTCGCAGGAGTACTGGTCCGCGATTCGCCACGCCGCTGCCGCCGCGAAGTTCTGCGAAATCGGCGTAATCGGCCCAATCGGTGTGAGGTCTTCCTCCGGCTGGCAATGGTGAGGGGCCAGCCAGACAGACGAGCCGCCTACCAATCGTCCCGATAGCGCGCTACCATCTCCGCGACTCGACGAGGACCCCCAATGCTGCCGTTGCATACTCGCCTTGCGGTAATGACGTCCGTGCTCGCGCTCGCCACGACGGCGGTGACGAGTTCCATCGATTCAAGCCGTGCCGGTCCACGACCCGCTCCAGCGACCGCGCCGCTCGATTCCGCCATCCTCAAGGCATACCGATGGCGGAGCATCGGACCTGACCGCGGCGGAAGGTCCATCGCGGCGACGGGTGTGCGTGGGCGGCCGAAGGAGGCCTACTTCGGGGCTACCGGCGGCGGGCTATGGAAGACCACCGACGGCGGGGACACGTGGACGCCCGTGACCGACGGCCAGATCAAGAGTGCGTCCGTCGGCGCGGTCGCCGTGTCGGAGTCCAATCCCGACGTCGTCTACATCGGCATGGGCGAGTCGTGCATTCGCGGCAACATCATGGCGGGTGACGGCGTCTACAAGTCGACCGACGCCGGGAAGACCTGGCGTCAGGTCGGATTCGACGGCGGCAGCAGGCAGAACATCTCCAAGATCCGCATCCATCCCACCAATCCCGACATCGTGTGGGTAGCCGTGTTCGGCTTCCACGGGTCGCCTAACGAAGAGCGGGGCGTCTTCAAGACGACCGATGGCGGCAAGACCTGGCGCAAGGTCCTGTACCGCGACGACAAGACGGGCGCCGTCGACCTCTCCATCGACCCCTCGAACCCGAACGTCCTGTACGCGGCGATGTGGGAGGCGTACCGCGTCGAGTACCAGATGTCGAGCGGCGGTCCCGGGAGTGGGCTGTTCAAGTCGACCGACGGGGGGGAGACGTGGGCCGAGATCACGCGGCGCCCCGGATTGCCGAACGGCGTCGTGGGTCGCATCGGCGTGGCGGTATCGGGCGCCGATCCGAACCGCGTCTATGCGCTCGTCGAGAACGAGAACGGAGGCCTCTTCAGCTCCGACGATGCTGGTGGCACCTGGAAGCTCGTGAACTCCGATCGGCGCATCCGGCAACGCGCGTTCTACTACACGCACATCACTGCCGATCCGAAGAACACAGATGTGGTCTACGCGCTCAACACATCACTCTTCAAATCCAGTGACGGCGGGAAGACCCTTGCGAACGTAGGCCAGGGAACACACGGCGACCACCATGCCCTGTGGGTGGATCCCGATGACCCGCAGCACCTCGTCAACGGGAATGACGGGGGCGGCGCCATTTCGACGGCCGGTGGCCGCGGCTGGAGTCCGCAGGACTTCGCGACAGCCCAGTTCTATCACGCCGTGACGACGAAGCACGTCCCCTTCCACATCTGCGGCTCGCAGCAGGACAACAGCACGGCGTGCGTCTCGAGCGCGATGCAGGGCGGTTTCGGCGGCGGGGGTGGGGGTGGCGGTGGCGGCGGCAATCCACTCTATGCCGTTGGTGGGGGCGAGCCGGGATACATCGCGCCCGATCCCAAGGACGTCGACGTCTTCTACGGCGGGACGAATAACGGCGGCTTCCTCACCCGGTTCAACCGGCGCACCGGACAGCTCCGCGAGGTGAACCCGTACCCGCGGATGTTCCAGGGCGAGCCGTCGAGCGCCGTGAAGGAGCGCTGGCAGTGGACGTATCCGATCATCTTCTCGCCGGTCGACCAGAACGTGCTGTACACGTCATCGCAGCACGTGTGGAAGACGACGAACAACGGCCAGACGTGGACGAAGATCTCCGGCGACCTCACCCGTCACGATCCGAAGACGATGGGCCACTCGGGCGGCCCCATCACCGGCGACATGAATGGCCCCGAGATCTACGGCGTCGTGTTCGCGTTAGGCCCGGGAAAGAAGAACGTGAACGTGATCTGGGCGGGGTCCGACGACGGGCTGATCCACGTCACGCGCAATGGCGGGCAGATGTGGACGAAGGTCACGCCAAAGGACATGCCGGAGTTCGGCCGCGTCAGTCAGATCGATGCGTCGTCGTTCGACGACGGACGAGCGTATGTGGCGGTGAAGCGCCCGCTGCTGAACGATGTTGCGCCGTACATCTACCGCACGACCGATTTCGGGCGCTCGTGGACGAAGATCGTGAACGGGATTCGGCCGAACGACTACGTGCACGTCGTCCGCGAAGATCCGACTCGCCGCGGCCTGCTGTACGCCGGCACGCAACACGGCGTCTACATCTCGTATGACGACGGCGACAGCTGGCAGCCGTTCTCACTCAACCTGCCGGACGTGCCGATCTCCGACCTCATCGTCGAGTCGAACGCCATCGCCCTCGGCACCCACGGGCGGAGCTTCTACGTGCTCGACAACCTCGAGGCACTGCGGCAGTACACGCCGGCGATCGCAGCGTCCACTGACCCGCACCTGTTCGCGCCGGCGACGGCAATCAGGCCGGTCACGCAGGTCGCGATTCGGTACTGGCTCAAGCAGCCGGCACGCAGCCTGACGATCGACGTTCTCGATGGCGCCGGAAAGGTCATCCGTACCTACACGGGGGCGCGCCCGGACAGCGGGCGACGCCCGGCGGCGGCTGGCGGCGGTGGTGGCGGCGGGGACGAAGACGAAGGCCCGCGAAACCGCCCGCAGCCGGGCGCGGCGATGGCTGCTGGGCTCAACACCCAGGTGTGGGACCTGCGGTACGCGTCGGCGACGACGTTTCCGGGGATGATCCTGTGGGGCGCGACGACGAACGGCCCGCTCGCCGTCCCCGGCACCTACCGCGTCCGCCTAACGGTGGATGGTAAAACGCTCACACAACCCGTGACGATCCGAAAGCATCCGCTCTACACGGATGTGACGCTCGCCGATCTTCAGGAGCAATTCAACCTCGCCATTCAGATCCGCGACAAGGTGAGCGAGGCGAACCAGGCGGTCATCAACATCCGCGACCTCAAGCGGCAAACCGCGGATCGTGTCACGAAATCGCAGGACCCTGCCCTCAAGACCGCCGGTGATTCGCTCACGAAGCACCTGACCCAGGTGGAGGAGGCGATCTATCAGGTCCGGAACCAGAGTGGCCAGGATCCCTTGAACTTCCCGATCAAGATCAACAACCGTCTGGCGACGTTGCTACGGACGGTCACGACGGGTGACGGAAAGCCCATCGGCGCGGCTCGGCCGATCTTCAACGACCTGTCGGCTGAGCTCAAGGGAGAGACGGATCGGTTGGCGAAGGTATTGGCGGATGACCTCGTTAGGCTCAACGCCGAGCTGAAGCGACTCGGATTGCCGGAGGTTACGTTGCAGAAGCCGACCATCTCATAGGTCTAGTGTCGAGCTCCCGCTTCGGATCCCTCTGTCGGGATGCTCTGACAAGACATTGAACCGCAGAGGACGCGGAGGACGCGGAGGACGGCCTAACGGGACACTGACGCTCGCAACGAGCGGGAATCAAAGGGGAACTGCCCTCGGGAGGCTTTGTGCGTCCCGAGGCAGTTCCCCTCAATTCCTGCCGCTGGCGTGTTGCAGCGCCCCGGTAGGGTTCCCTCTGCGTCCTCTGCGGTTCAATGTTCTTCCCAACGGTACGATCCACGTGGCCAGACTAGCCCGATGATCACGGAATAGACACTCCGTACTTGGCACTGATGGCCTGTGCAGCGGCCGCCGCGAGAATGGCTTGGCCCGCCGCACTCGGGTGCACGCCGTCCAGGCTGATGTTCGGCCCGAATGGATTGTTCGAGAACAGCAGGTCCAGCACGCGGAGCGGAGACTTCGGGAGCCCATACACCGACTCGAGGCTGAAGTACGCGTAGCCCTTTGCCGCCGCCTTCGTCTGGATCCGCGCGTTCATCTGTGCGATGCGAGTGTTGATGACAGTCACGTCATTCGCCGTCAGCACGTAGTCCACCGCGCCGGGCACGTTCGCGCACGTCGCCGTGGTCGGCGACTTCGATACTAGCGTCAGCAAGTAGCCCGGGATGAAAACGTAGTTCGAGCTGAAGTAGCAGTTGATGCTCACCGTGATCCCGAGCGTGAGGAGCGCGGGCCATTCGTTGAAGAACTCGCGGGCGCGGCGAATGCTCGGAAAGTTGGCCGCGTTGTTAGGCAGGCCCACGAGGACCGCGCCGGCGCCGGTCGAGTCCACGGCTGCAAGCACCGCGTCATAGTCCCGCTCCCAGTTCGCGTACGGCGTCATCGCCTCCACTCGGCCCGTGCTCGCGGGCAGTACCTCGTTCGCCGCGAGCTCGACCGACACGAACGTCGGGTTCTGCGCGCGCATCGCCTTCACCTGCGTGTAGCCCGGGGGCAGCACTCGGCTGTAGAGCTCGCCCTTCCTGGGTACGCGTGCGGCCTCCATCTCCGGCGTCGTAACGAGCGCATCGTGCACCTTTGCCCCTGAGATCGCGACGTTGTTCGTCGGCAGCGTGATACCGTCGCGAAGCGGCATGCAGAACTCCATCACCGCGGTCACGAGGTCGTCGCCGAACGCTCCGACGAGTACGAGATCCGCCGCGAGCGGCGGCTGGAGCGGTGGGCCGCACCCGGGATCCTGAATGAGCGGAAGTGGGAACGGCACGCCGACGCGTCTCGCGAGCTCCGCCGGCCACGCCGCTCGTTGTCCGGCGGCGAAGATCCCGGCCGCCTGTACCCCCTGACTGTTGCTCGTCCCGAGGGCAACGAATCGGGCGAAGAGCGCCTGCGCCGGTGTCGGGGCCGCAACGCTCGCCGAGGTCTTTGGGGGACTGGCCGGCGGAGTTGACACCGTCGCGGGCGGGGGAGCGACAGGATCGGCACACGCGGCAAGCATCAGCGCTGCGCCGAGGAGAACGACGGGACGTCTCATGTGACCGGCTCCTGCAAACCCGCTCGCGGGCTCGGAACGCGGATCACCCTAACGACGCCTGCGTCCCCACGGTACGGGTGCCCGAAGCTGCACGCGCGCATCGGGGTCCGCAAGCGGTCCCGAGCAGCGCTCGCGGTTGGCCCCACGGCAACGCGACAGCTCGGACTTTCAATCAGCCGGCGGGCCCCGGACGTCGCGATGACCTGCGGGCCGCATCGCTCTCGTCAGACGGCGTCGGCCGCTGCAGATTCTCGGCATGACGCTGTCGCGCCGTAGCTTCCTTGCCGCATCCGCATCCGCCGCGGCCGTCGGCCGACTCGAGGCGCGGGCCGCAGAAGCTGCGTCGCCACGCCTCGAGCCCGAGTCGCTCCAAGGACGACCCGCGGTGCGCGCATCGGAGCCCTGGCTCGAGATCGATGCGTCGGCACTCCGGCACAACGTCCAGGCCATCGCTCGCCTCACGGGCGGCAAGCCCGTGCTGGTCGTCGCCAAGAACAATGCATATGGGCTCGGCCTCGCGGCCACGGGGCCGATCTTCGATCGCATGCCGGAGGTGCTGGCGATCGCCGTCGTCCGCACCGACGAGGCGCTCGCATTGCGGGATGCGAAGGTCCGGAAGCCAGTGTTGCTGATGGCTGGCATCACGGCGAAGGAGATCGATCCGCTCGTTGCGCGCGACGTGCAAATCACCCCGCTCGATGCGGCGCTCATCCCGGAGCTCGCGCGCGTCGCTCGCCAGCGCGGCCGGCCCGTAGGCATTCACCTCTACGTCGATACGGGGATGCACCGGCTCGGCGTGCCGCTCGCGCGTGTGCGCGAGGTGCTCGGTTCGCTCGCGAGCGAGCGGAACGTTCGGGTGCATGGCGTTTTCACGGAGCTTACCGAGGACATCGAGTTCGATCGCGCTCAGGCGGGTCGCCTCCGTGAAGTCGCCGACGACGCGCGGCGCCGGGGAGTGTCGGTTGGACCGCTGCACGCCGCGTCGTCGCATGCGGTATGGCACATCCCCGATGCACATCTCGAAGCCGTGCGTCCGGGGCTTGCTGTGTATGGCGGGTACGTCTCCGACGAAGCGCGCAAGCGCGCCGAGCTCAAGCCCGCGTACCGGCTCGTCGCGCCCGTGGTGCGGGTCGATCGGCTCGAGCGCGGCGAAGGCGTGAGCTATCACCGCCGCTGGACGGCCCAAGAGCCGACATGGATCGCGACCCTGCCGGTGGGACACGTGGACGGCTATCCGAGCGGCGCGGTGAAGGGCGCGGAGGTCGTTATCGGCGGCCGGCGTTACCCGGTCATCGGCACGGTGAGCGCCAGCCATACGGTTGTCGCGTTAGGCCCCGAGTCCGCGGTGAGACCCGGGGAGGTGGCGACGCTCGTTGGGCCCGACGATGCGGCGATTCACCCGAACGAGGTGGCAGTGCGCGCCGGGTGGTCGGAGTACAATATGTTCATGCATCTCAACCCATTGCTTCCGCGCGTGGTGCGGAACACCGACCAATGAAACGACTCACGGCCTTCGCCTTCGCGCTCGCGTTCCTTCCCGGCACGCTGAACGCGCAGCCCAACTTCGACACGATCCAGGTTCGCGCCCGCCATCTCGCCGGCGGCGTCCACATGCTGACCGGCGCGGGCGGGAACATCGGCGTCGTGGTTGGTGACGACGTCGTGTTCGTTGTCGACGATCAGTACGCGCCGCTCACGCCGAAGGTTCTGGCTGCGATTCGCGCGATCACGCCGCAGCCCGTCCGGTTCGTGTTGAACACGCACTGGCACTTCGACCACACGGGCGGCAACGAGAACATGGGCAAGGCGGGTGCGGTGCTCGTCGCTCACGACAACGTCCGACGCCGCATGTCCACCGACCAGTTCATCGAAGCCCTGAATCGAAAAGAACCGGCGGCTCCCCGCGGTGCGCTGCCCGTCGTCACGTTCACAGATGGCGTCTCCTTCCACCTGAACGGCGATTCGGTCGTCGCGACGCACGTGCCACCGGCGCACACCGACGGCGATGCGATCGTGCAATTCACGAAGACGAACGTCGTTCACATGGGCGACGTCTTCGTCAGTGCGGGTTTCCCGTTCGTGGACCGCTCGAGCGGCGGCTCCATCAATGGGATCATCGGTGCCGCGGAGAAGGTGTTGGGGATGACGAACGCCGAGACGAAGATCATCCCCGGCCACGGTCCGCTCGCTGACCGGGCGCGCCTCCAGGCATATCGCGACATGCTCGTCACCATGCGTGATCGCATGCGGCGCGAGATCGCCCAGGGGCGGACGATCGAACAGGTGCTCGCGTCGACCATCACGGCCGAGTACGACAAGGAGTGGCCGGGCGGCCGCGAACGCTTCCTTCGCATCCTTCACCAGGAGCTCTCGGCCCGGTAGCGCCCGAGCAGCGGCTGCGCCTGCGCGAAGAAGAGGCAGCGTACGGCTAGCTCGCTCGTCATGGCGGGCTGGGGTGTTCAGGCCGGCGCAATGTGCAGGCAATCCTGGGACACACAATAGACAGGTGTTCACCCCTGTGGCGGTACGCTTGCGCGTTGTCGGGCGGTCGATAGCTTCGCGAGAGGTGACCCAGCCGACCATGACGACACCGGCGACTCAGAATCTCGCATCGGCCCCCTCGCCGACTCAGACGCATGCACCGGCATCAACAGTGAAGCCGCGTGACGAGGAGCTCGACTTCTTCGGGATAACGCATCCCGGGAGGATCCGAGCGAGCAACCAGGATCATTACCTCGTGTCCACGCTGCACAAGACCGCACGCGTTCGTGCGACGAGCCTTCCGAACCCGGAGCTCTTCGAGCTGCCGAGCCAGCGCATCGCGTCGTTTGGCATGGTTGCGGACGGCGTCGGAGGGGCCGATGGTGGGGAGTTGGCGAGCCGCGCCGCGATCGAAACGATCACGGAGTATGTGAAGGAAACGATGAACGCCTTCTACGCCGCCGACGAGAACGATTCGGAAGCGTTCCTCGCGTCACTTCGGGACGCGGCGCAAACCTGTCATGCCGCGGTCCTGGAGCGTGGCGAGTCGACGGGCCAGCACGCGGCCGCGACGACGCTGACGCTGTACGTCGCCGTCTGGCCGACGCTGTACGTCCTCCACATCGGCGACAGTCGACTGTACCTCTTCCGCGGTGGGGCGCTTCGGCAGCTCACGCGGGATCAGACGATGGCGCAGGACCTCATCGACGCGGGCGCGTTCCCACCTGACGTCGCGGCGCGAAGCCCGCTCGCGCACGTACTCACGAGTGCGATCGGCGGAAGCGAGACGACTCCTCAGGTCTCACGAACGGAGCTCCGCCGCGGTGACGCGCTGTTGCTCTGCACGGACGGCCTCACGAAGCACGTGTCCGATGACCACATCGCGGAACGGATGCGAACCCTCGGCTCGGCGGAGCAGGTGGCGCGGACGCTCGTCGATGACGCACTCGCTGGTGGCGGCAGCGATAACGTCACGGTCCTCGTCGTTGCCGGAGTGAGACGGGCGACCTGAAGGCTGCCGGCTGCTGCTGCTCGCTGGTCCGGGCGCTTCCTCGTAAGACAGAACGGCAGACGCTGATGGCGCAGACTGCGCGTGTTGCCCACGCGCGGCACGCGTCCTCAGCGGTCTGCTCTATCGGCGCGAGGGGCGTCCCGAGGTTTTCGAGCAACCAAGCCTACAGCTCACAGCAAACAGCTCACTCTTTGTCGTTTGCTGCCTTCGCCCGCATGATGTCCTTGAACGCGACCATGAACCGCGTCATCTCGTCCGCCGTGCCGACGGACACGCGGAGATGCTCGTTGAGCGGCGGGAACGGCCGACCCACCAGCACGCCCTTCTTCTTGAACTCGTCGATCACCGGCTGCACGGGCCGCTTGAGATTCACCATGAAGAAGTTCGCGTCCGACGGAATCGACTCGTAGCCTAACGCCGCCAGCTCGCGGGTGGTCTTCGTCCGGAGGTCGATCGTCACCTTCTTCACCCATGCCTGCGACTCCGTGTCGCGCAAGGCGGCCACGCCGCCGTAGCGCACCAGGGCGTTGATGCTCCCCGTGCCCCACGGGCGCATCCGCTGCACCAGGTTCCGCGGCGCGAGCGCGTAGCCGAGTCGCATCCCGGCGAGCCCGGAGATCTTCGAAAACGTCCGGGCGACGATCACCTGCCGTCCCTCCACCACGTACGGCACCGACGTCGCGTAGCTCGCGTCATCCACGAAATGGTGATACGCCTCGTCGATGAGCACCGGCACGTCTTCCGGGATGCCGTCGAGGACCTGGCGGACCTCGTCCTTCGTCACGAGCCGCCCGGTCGGGTTGTTCGGGTTACACAGGTACAGGAGCCCGACATCGCGGTAATTCATCCGCGTGGCGCGGATCAGGGCCGGGATGTCCTGCCGGAAATCCGCGAGCAGCGGCACGCGGACGATGTCCGCTTTGAGCCCGGTCGCGTGCGAGTAGAGAATGTTGTACGACGGATCGGCCCCAACGAGCAGTCCGTCACGCAGGAACGTCGAACAGCAGATGTCCAGGATCTCTCCCGATCCGGCCGCGAGCAGGACGTTCTCGGGCTTCACCCCGTGGTGCTTCGCGAGCTCCTCGGTGAGCCCGGAATCCGGGTAGCCGTAGCGGTTCGAGTATTTCATCGCCCGCATCATCGCCTTCGTCACCGCCTCGGACGGCCCGTACGGGTTCTCGTTGTTCGCGAGCTTGGCGAAGGCGTCGTAGTCATCTTCGGGGCCGAGGGCGCCGACCTCGCCAGCGATCCGTGCGCGCCGGGCCCACGCCTCCGCTCGCGGGGTGAGACCGATCGCGCCTAACGCGCCCGCGACGCCGCCGACGAACCCGCGACGGGACATCCCACGACTCATGGCCATGCGGACCTCCACCAGTGGCCGAACCGTCCTGGATGATGAGCTTGACTCGCGGTATTCTCGCCGGCGCCCACCGAAGCCGCAACTCGGGGGTCCGCCGTCCCGCGCGTCAGCTGCTCGTCTTGTGTGACCCGGTCGTTACCGTGGACACTCGCCGCATGACCGACGCCATCGCGTGGTAGGCCTCGTTCCAGGCATCTCGGATGTCAGGTGTGAAGTCGGCGCCGAGCGCCTGCTCCAGCGTCCACAACAACGCCACTCCCGCCGCGTCATAATCGCTGTCCCGCACACCGTAGGCCGAATGACGCCGGCCAAGCGCGACGAGCTCGGTAACGAAGACGTCCGGGTTCCCGATCTCGCCGATCAGGTACCCGATCGACTCCATGAGCCGATGCCGCTGCTCGTCCATGTTGGTCGTCGCGAACAGCGCTCGGCTATCCGGGTCGAGCTCGTAGAGCTTGTCGTAGAAGAAGCGGGCGTGGTCAGCCGCCATGGGCTCGAACCGCGCCCAGGTCTCCTGGATGAGTCGTTCGTGTTGTGGCGACAGCATGCGTCTCTCCGCGGTGAGCCCTTGTTGGCGGTTTGAGCCACGGGTACAATCACACGGCCCGATCATCAAGAAATCACCGCGATCGACCCCGGAGCGCTATCGTGTTGCGCTTCCACACGTTGGGTCAGGTTTACCTCGAACGCGAAGGAGTGCGCGTCGCCGGCGCCGCCGTACAGCCGCGGCGACTCGCGCTGCTCGCCGTCCTTGCGGCCGCCGGTTCACGAGGTGTTTCGCGTGATCGACTGCTCGCGCTCCTCTGGACCGATACGGAGGAAGAGCGTGCCCGCAAGGGGCTCAACCAGGCGTTGTACGCCGTCCGGCGCGAGCTCGGGAGCGACGACGCGATCACCGGCACGCGCGAGCTCGTTCTCGCGCTAGACTGGGTGCGCACCGACATCGCCGAATTCACGTCGGCGCTTTCCGCCGGCGACCTCGAGCGTGCGGCCGCGTCGTATCAGGGCCAGTTCCTCGACGGATTCCACCTCCCTGGGCTCGCCGAGTTCGAGCGATGGATGGACTCCGAGCGGACGTCGCTCGCGCGAGACCACTCGCGGTTGCTCGAGCGACTCGCTCGTGGTGCCGAGGACCGCGGTGACGTCGAAGCGGCGGTCACGTGGTGGCGCCGGCTTGCCGCGCTAGATCCGCTCGACGGCAAGACGACGCTGAGACTGATGGAGGCGCTAGTCCGTGCGGGCGATCGGGTCGGGGCGCTCAAGCACGCGCGGGTCTACGAGGTGCTCCTTTCCGAAGAGCTCGAGCTACCGCCAGATCGGGAGGTGCTCGAGCTGGCGAACAAGATTCGCCAGCTCGAGGCAGCCCCGCAGCCGGCTCGCGGAGGCGACGAACGCGCGAATGGCGCCAGGGTGACACCGCCGTCGGTCGAGGAGCCGACGGCTGTCCCGGCGACTGGTGGGTCAGGCAATGGCACGCGAGTGGCCGACGCGCCAGCCGTGGCCGTCGAAGCCACCGCGGTCGCAGATTCCCCAACCGTTCGGACGCCGCTGGTTGCGGAAGCTACCGCTCCGCTGGTTGCGGCCTCCTCGACTGTGGCCGCGCCGGCGGTGGATGCTCCGAAGCCGGTTCTGCCGCCTCCTCCCGCAGTTGCGAAGGTCGACTCCACTGAGCGCCGCCGACGCTGGCTCCTCATCGCGGCGATCGCGGGGGCGATCATCGTCGTCGCCGGCGCCGTTCGGATGTGGATGGGTGACTCACGCGTACCGTCGCTCGGTGCGTCGCGGAAAATCACGTTCGATGCGGGGCTCGAGGTCGATCCGATGCTCGCGCCCGATGGTCGGTTGCTCGCGTACGCGGCCGGCCCCGAAGGAGCCATGCGGATCTACGTCCGTCGCGTCGATGGCGGTCGGGCGGTGCGCGTCTCGGGAGACGTCTCCGGCGACCATCGCCGCCCGCGCTGGTCTCCCGATGGTTCGCACCTGCTGTTCCAGGCGAAGGGCGCCCTCTGGATGGTACCGGCACTGGGCGGACCGTTGCGTGCCGTTGTCCCCGCGCCGAGTGGCGGCGGGGGTGCGCGATACCCGGATTGGTCGCCGGACGGTCAAGCGTTCGCGTGGGTTCAGAGCGACAGCATCTTCACGCGGTCGCTGACAGGCGGACGCGTGACCATGCTCGCGACGCTTCCGACGGTACACTCCCTCGCCTGGTCGCCGGACGGGCGATGGATTGCCGCCGTCTCCGGGAACGGCGCGTTCGTGTACGGCGCGGGTGCCGCGACGATGGCGATCGGCTTCACGAGCGTTGGCAACCTCGCGCCGAGCAGTATCTGGATCATCCCCACGGCGGGTGGTGCACCGATCAACGTGGCGGGAGGCGATCATCTCAACACGAGCCCGGAGTGGATCGCACCGGACCAGCTGCTCTTCGTGTCCGACCGTGATGGTGCCCGGGACCTGTTCGTGGCGTCCATCGACGCATCCGGCCGCCCGAGCGGTTCGCCCAGGCGCCTAACGACAGGGCTCGGCGCTCACACCGCATCGGTGCAGCGTGACGGGCGGGCGGTCGCCTACTCGGTGTTCACCCAGGCCTCGAACGTCTGGGCGCTGCCCATCCCGTCGGGAGGCGCCGTCGGTACGAGCGATGCGGCGCCCATCACGCAGGGCACCCAGACCGTCGAAGGATTCGATATCTCGCCCGACGGTCGCTGGCTGGCGTTCGACGCCGACGGCGGAGGCAGCCAGGACATCTACCGGTTGCCGATCGAAGGTGGTGACATCGAACGCATCGTTGAGCGACCGACCGGCGATCACCGGCCGTCCTGGTCGCCCGACGGCCGCTCGCTCTTGTTCTACAGCTTCGTGAACGGCATCCGCCGCGGCTTCATCGTCCCAGCCGATGGCGGCGCGGCGCGTCCGCTCCATCCGACGGGTACCGAAGAGCAGCATTCACCGGTGTGGTCCCCCGACATGCGCCGCATCCTGTTTTATCGCTGGACAGGGGAAGTCGATCAGCTCTTCGAGCTCACGAAGACCGGGGACTCGACTTGGAGTCCGGAACGGCAGATCACGCGCCGCGGCGGACACGGCGGACGTTGGTCGCGCGCCGGTGTGCTCGCGTATATCGCGCCGAGGCAGGTCCGCTTGATGGGGCCAGGGAACGACGGCGAGGCGACGTCGCGCGTCCTCTACGACGCGACTGACACTTCGGCGGCGCAGCCCAACCCGGTCATGATCAACTGGGCGCCAGACGGACGCACGCTCTACATGAAGGCGTTCAACGGGCACGGACAGGCAGCGATCTGGGCACTCGACGTGAACGGTGCCCCGCCGAAGATGCTCGTCCGGTTCGACGAGCCATTGCGCCCGACACGGCGGCCGGAGTTCGCGTCCGACGGGAGGCGGTTCTTCTTCACACTGGCACAGAGCGAGAGCGACGTCTGGGTAATGGCGCTGAAAGGTCGTTGAGCACGAACATTTCCAACGTCGTCTCGTAGCACGGTGCCGAGGCCTTCACTGGTGCGCGTCGTCCGTGGGGAACGGATTCTCACTCCCGACGGTGTCCGCGCTGCCTCGATCCACATCGAGCAAGGCCGCATAACGCGCGTCACATCAGGCGATGACGTCGCCGCGCACGACGCGATGGTTCTCGATGCCGGCGACCTGCTCGTGCTCCCAGGGCTCGTGGATACGCACGTGCACGTCAACGAGCCGGGCCGGACCGAGTGGGAGGGTTTCGAGACCGCGACGCAAGCCGCCGCCGCCGGCGGCGTGACGACCCTCCTCGACATGCCGCTCAACTCCATCCCCGCGACGACGACAAGCGCGGCACTCGCGGAGAAGGTGGCGGCAGCGCGCGGGAAGACCTGGATCGATGTCGGGTTCATCGGTGGTATCGTCCCAGGGAACATCGATGCGTTAGGCGGGCTCGCACGCGGCGGCGTGCTCGCCTTCAAGTGCTTCCTCGTGCCGTCCGGCGTCTCCGAGTTCCCGCACGTGACGGAGCCGGACCTGCGCGAAGCGCTCCCGGTCATTGCCGAGCTCGACCTCCCGCTCATGGTGCACGCGGAAATGCCGGCGGTAATCGAAGCCGCGACGATCGAGGCCGCGGCAGGTGATCCCACCGCGTACGACACGTACCTTGCGTCGCGTCCGGCCGCGGCCGAGCACGAGGCGATCGCGCTGGTGATGGAGCTCGCGGGGGCCGCGCAGGCCCGCGTACACATCGTCCACGTCTCGAGCCCGGACTCCGCGCGACTCGTCGCGGACGGACGATCCCGCGGCGTGCGCGTGACCGCCGAGACGTGCCCGCACTACCTGTACTTCGATGCGGCGGAGGTGCCGAACGGCGCGACGGAATTCAAATGCGCGCCGCCCATTCGAACGCGTCACGATCGGGAGCGATTGTGGGAGGCACTCAGATCGGGCGACATCGCAATGATCGTGTCCGACCATTCGCCTTGTCCCCCCGGCATGAAGCGGCGTGACGTCGGCGACTTCTTCATCGCCTGGGGCGGGATCGCATCGCTGCAACTCGGCGCGTCTGTGGTCTGGACGGCGAGTGCCAGGCGCGGTATTCCGATCGAGTCGCTGGCCCAATGGATGTGTGACGCTCCCGCTCGCCTCGTTGGGCTGGATGGCCGCAAGGGGCGCATCGCCCCCGGCTACGACGCCGACCTCGTAGTGTTCGACCCCGATGCGGACGTGACGGTCAGTGCCGACATGCTCCTCCACCGCCATCCGATCTCGCCATATGTGGGCCGGCGCTTGCGTGGAGCCGTCGAGGCGACGTACCTGCGTGGCGCGCTGGCCTTCGATCGATCGACGGGCCCGTCGGATGCTCCCGTGGGGCAGTTGCTCGTTAGGGGTCAGAGTCACAAAACATCGTAATCCCGCAGCCACACATGACTGAACGGACAGTGGCGTTCATGGACTTCATCGACCTCGCCGCGGAACGACTCGGCGGCGCGGCACTCCTCACGAACGACGAGTTCTTCGCGCCGAAGGAGGCGCTGCTCAAATCCACTCCGGCCGAGTGGCGTGAGGGTGCGTACACGGAGCGCGGGAAATGGATGGACGGGTGGGAAACCCGGCGCCGCCGCACGCCTGGCCACGACTGGTGCATCGTACGCCTGGGTATTCCCGGGATCATTCGCGGTGTCGTCGTGGACACGAGCTTCTTTCGCGGAAATTACCCCGAGTCCTGCTCGATCGAAGCGTGCATGGTGGAGGGCATGCCCGATCCCGAAACGATTGCCACGAGGGCCGATTGGCGGGAGATCCTTCCGCGGTCCCCGCTGCAGGGTGACGCGAAGAACCCGTTCGCGATCCAGGATGCGCAACCGGTCACGCATCTGCGGCTCAACATCTTTCCCGACGGCGGTGTCGCGCGCCTCCGCGTGCACGGCGAAGGCTACTTCGATCCTCGCCGACATTATCCAGGGTCCGAGGTCGACCTGGCTGCGGCGGAACACGGCGGCCAGGTGCTCCTGTGCAGCGACATGTTCTTCGGCAACCGCCACAACCTGATCATGCCCGGTCGATCGACACACATGGGCGATGGGTGGGAGACGCGCCGCCGCCGCGGCCCCGGGCACGACTGGACGATCGTCCGGCTCGCGACGCGTGCCACGCTGCACCGCATCGAGATCGATACCGATCACTTCAAGGGGAACGCGCCCGGGCGGTGTATGATCGAGATATGCGACGCACCCTCGGTCGCTGATAGCGATGTCCAGGCACTCGCCGGGCGAGTCGGCGCGTGGCGCGTTCTCGTTGGCGAGACGCTGCTGCAGCCGCACTCGCGGCATCGGTTCACCGAGCTCGCGGAGCGAACGCCGGCGACGCACGTTCGCTTGAACATCTACCCGGACGGCGGCATCGCGCGCATGCGCGCGTTCGCCGTGCCGGGCCAGACGTGAGCACGGCACGCCGCACCTAGCATGAGCGACGCCGACGCCGCCGTGGCTGCGTTCGACGCGCTGCCGCCTCACGAGGCTGCACCGATGTTGCAGGCCTGTTGCGGCTCGACCGCATGGGTGAACGGCATGGTCGAGCGCCGCCCATTCGCGACGCTTCCGCTCGTGCTCGAAACAGGCGAGCGGTTATGGTGGTCGCTCTCGGCCGACGACTGGCGTGAGGCGTTCGACCACCACCCACGCATCGGGGAGACGAACGCCGCAGTCGCACAGTCGGAGACTGCCCGCGGATGGTCGGCGGGTGAGCAGCGAGATGCGACGATGGCGCCGACCGAGGTCCGGCGAGCGCTCGCCGAGGGGAATCGTGAGTATGAACGACGGTTCGGGCAGATCTATCTCGTCTTCGCGACAGGCAAAACGGCGGAGGAGATGCTAGCACTGCTGCGTGCCCGCTTGGATAACGATCCCGAGACGGAGTTACGCGTTGCCGCGGGCGAGCAGGCGAAGATCACACGACTGAGGCTGACGAAGATGTTCGGCGGCGACCTTTCGAGGGCGAGCACGACATGATATCGACACACGTTCTCGACACCTCGCGCGGTCGTCCCGCGGCGGGTGTCCCGGTGATTCTCGAGCAAGTCACTGGTGCAGATGGTTCCGGGCCGCGTCGCGAGATCGCCCGTGCTACGACAGACGCGGATGGCCGCGTTCGCGAGCTCGTGCCTGCGGGCACGTCCGTGGACGCCGCGACGTACTGCCTGACGTTCGACACCGGTGCGTATTCCATCGCGTCCGGTCAGGAGAGCTTCTATCCACGCGTGAGCGTTTTCTTCACGGTCTCGAACCCCGCCGAGCATCACCACGTGCCGCTGCTGCTCAGCCCCTACGGATACTCGACGTATCGGGGCAGCTGACGGCGGCGGTTGACTGGCGGGCAGGCATCGGATTATCCTGTGAGTCGTTAGGGCAGCGCATGCTGCCGACGACCTCGTCCTTGAGACCATGGGTTGCATGATAGAGCAGGCAGTCGTGCTGGGGCGGCTCCGCGGATGTGCATTCGCGGTGTCCCGTCGCGCGCGCGTGCCTGCTCGTTCGATATCCTGACGATCGCCTCGTAAGCGGTCGGCACTGAGTACATCGGGCCGCGGGTACGCTCCCAAGCGCACCCACGGCCTCGTCGTTTCCAGATGAGCCGAGGTGCGCACGGGCACGCCTCGGCTTTCTCACATCCCCGATTCGAGACCACTTCAATGACAGGACATCTCTTATGGCTTCGCGTAAGCATCGCTCTCGATCTTCAAGCCGCAGTTGGGATCCGGTCGCCGCGTGGTATGCCGGCTGGGTGGGGGCCGACGGGAGCGATCACCATCGGCGTCTGGCAATCCCGACGATTCTCGACCTTCTCGCCATCCAGCGCGGCGATCATGTGATCGACCTTGGCTGCGGGCCCGGCGTGCTCGCCCCGCCCGTCGCCCAAGCGGGCGCGCGCTACACCGGCGTCGACACGAGCCCGAAACTGCTCGCGTTCGCGCGTCGACACCACGGACGCGTCGCGCGGTTCATCGAGGCCGATGCGACTGCGCTCATCTCGGACGCCCGGTTCGCGCCCGCGTCGGTGGACGTGGTGTCGTTTCTGCTGAGCATTCAGGACATTGCGCCGCTCGACGGCGCGTTACGCTCGGCGGCCTGGGTCCTTCGTTCCGGTGGCCGCATCGCGATCCTGATGACACACCCCTGCTTCCGCGTGCCGCGCCAGAGCGGATGGGGATGGGACGCGAGCCGTCGATTGCAGTTCCGTCGCGTCGATCGCTACCTGACGAAGCTGGACGTTCCGATGAAGCCGTATGGTGGTGGACGCAGCGGGTCGACACGCAGCTATCATCGGCCGCTCGCGGAGTACATCAACGGATTGGCCGCGCACGGTCTGCTGGTAGATCGAATCGACGAGATTCCAGGGCTGACCGACCGGGAGATCCCGTTGTTCTTGGGGCTGCGAGCCGTGAAGCGCAATTCATAGCGGAACCCTAGCGTCCCGTGCTAGAGAAAGCTCCTCGCGCCAGCAGAGGTGAAGGACAGCCGCTCTGGACGCTACTTGCGAACGGCTCCCTGTTCGATCCATCGCGCCAGCACCGCACGTTCGCGCTCCGTCATGAGCGTGCGGTTGCCGAGCGGCATCGTGCGGGTGTCGACGGCCCGCACGCGGATCCGCTCGACCAACGCCGGAATCCGCCGCGGGTCATCGAACGACACGCCTCCGGGCGCCGGGCCGAACTCCGTGATCGAGGGATTCGCCGAATGGCAGGCCGTGCAGCGCCTGTCGATGATCGACCGCACGTCTTCGAAGCTCACGGTTGCCGGCAGAGCAGCTGATTCCGTGCCACGCGCAACCACCCCCCCGGCAGAGCTGGCCGCACCGACTCGCATGATGGCGTAGAGCGCCACCAGGCCCCCGGTAATCGTTAGGCCGAGCGTGGGGGCCCACGGGCGATAGGTGGAGCGGATGTTGAGGAGGTGGCGCACCGAAGCGCCGACGGCGATCACGAGCAGCAGTGCGAGCCAGTTCAACCGGCTTCCGTACACGCTCGGGAAATGCACGCTCAGCATGAGCGCGATCACCGGGAATGTCAGGTAGTTGTTGTGAATGGAGCGAGTCTTCGCCGCCGCGGCGATGGTCGGGTCGGGCGGCTGGCCCGCCGCGACCGCCGACTCCAGCACGCGCTGCGACGGCATGATCGTCGTCGCGACGTTTCCGGCCATGATCGACGCCATGAGCGCGCCGACGTGCAGGAACGCCGCGCGTCCGCTCAGGAGGCTTGTCAGGACAAAGGCGATCCCCGCAAGCGTCACGATCGAGAGAATGCCCGCCAGCGTGAGGGAACGCTGACCGACCACTCGCCACAACACCTCGTACGAAAGCCACCCAATCACAATGCTGCCCGCCGCCACAGTCACGGCAACGCTCGGGGCGATGGACACGCGCAACGGGTCCGTCAGCAACGCGCGCCCGCCGATGTAGTACACGACGAGCAGCAATGCGGCGCCACTCATCCATGTGATGTACGCCTGCCACTTGAACCAGTGCACCGGCGTCGGCAATGGCTGGCCCGAGAGCGACGTCTTCTCGACGAAGTAGAACGCGCCGCTGTGAAGCAGCCAGATCTCCCCGTACTTCTCAGCGCCGCCGCGTGACGCAGGGCGGAGATTCCGGTCCAGCCAGTTGAAGAGCAGGGAGTTCCCGATCCACATGATCCCCGCGATCACGTGCGTCCAGCGGAACGCGAGGTCGAGCAGCTCGAGGACGCGCGGCGACACCAGGGTGCTAACG